>Ga0209755_10000189_pt1 | contig 117167 bp, 89 predicted proteins | sample TergutCo191P1_FD_187301 | JGI IMG/M metagenome (GOLD analysis project Ga0209755, IMG submission 187301) | Cornitermes sp. P1 segment gut microbial communities from Petit-Saut dam, French Guiana - Co191P1 (SPAdes) (version 2) | ecosystem: Host-associated > Arthropoda: Insects > Digestive system...
CGGAAAATAAAACAGGATGCAGATTCCTTACGGTAGACGCATATAATAAACCGGAAATCCTGACTTTCTACTGCAAAAACGGGTTTACATTTTTATCAGAAAAAGACGCTCATCGACAAATCCGCACAATGATATGCGACCTGAAACCGCATAGCGACAGACTGTCAAAAGACTCGTACGCGAATAGGTAGAAACAGCGAACCGATGCTTTCTCATAGTTAAATGCCCCGTCCATAACACCGTACCGCCGCGTATATGCGGCTCGCAATTGCTGCGCTATTGCGGGGCCGCGGAGTCCTGCGAACAGCGCAGCGAGAACAAGCCGCTCTTGCTGTAGTTGTACCAACCCACGTCCTCGAAGTTGTAGTACATGTACCGGCGCCTCGCGTCCGTGGCATCGCCCTCCGTGGCGCTCCACCAGTAGCCGTAGTAGCCGGCATAGTAGAAATTGCCACCGGAATTGCCGGCGCCGCCCGGCAGGGCCGAAAATCCGTAATCGTCCGTTGCTGCTTTATAGCCCTTATCCGTAGACCACCCTGTCTTCGACTTCAATTTCGTTCCTGCCGTCTCTTCTCCGCCCACAAAATCCGTCAACGCCTCCCACTCCTCATCACTCGGCAAATGCCACCCCGCAGGACAAGCGTTCAACGCCGTCTTCCAATCATAAAGCCGCCCGTATTTCTGACAGTTACTTTCTTCATTATCGTAACAGACGGATTTATCGGTCTTATAATTGAGATTCTCCGCCATCCACGTCTGATTCCCAATCTTCACCGTACGGTACGTCTTCCCATCCCGCGCATCAGTAAAACTCCCACCCTGCGCGTTAACCGCCGAAACCGACAACAGTACCACAGCCGCTATCGTACCTAAAACTACGCACGCCTTGCGGCCTGCACATCTGCCGTCAACTGATGTATTCATCCGGCAAGCTCTCTTGTTTAAATTGTTGATATGCGAAAATTGCAATGCGGTTCAATTACCATGTCCCGGTCTTTTCGGGCGGGGCATTTTTTTACGTTTTCCTGAACCGCGCCGCGAACATCCCGTCCATGTTATGATCGAACGGGGTGATCCGCAGACAATTTTTGTTGTCGGTAAACATCACCGGGATGGCGGCGGGCGGCGGGTCCTGTTTGAAATCGGGATGTTCCGCCAGAAACCTCTCCACCTGATACTCGTTCTCCTCCTCCTCAAGCGAACATGTGGAGTAGACGATGATTCCCCCCTTGTCAACGAATCCCGCCGCGCTGTCGAGCAGGCGGCTTTGCAGCCCCCGCATATCCTCCACGTCCTCAAGCTTTCTAACGACTCTCCCGTCGGGATGACGCTGCAAAACGCCGCTGCCGGTACACGGGGCGTCCAGCAATATTTTATCGAATCGGCAATTAAACGGCAGCTGGGTGCTGTCGCATATCAGCGGATGGACGTTCATCAGCCCCATGGCGTCAACAGCCTCCGAGGTCATGCGCATCTTCCACCTTGCGCGGTCGCATGCCGTCACAGCCCCGGTATCTCCGACGATCTCCGCCGCCAGCGTGGCCTTGCCGCCGGGGGCGCTGCACAGATCGGCTACTCGCTCGCCGAGCTTTAAATCCATCATCGCCACTACCCAGCCGCTTGACGGGGCCTGTACGGAGCAGAGACCGTTTTGTAACAGACGCAGGCTTTCGGGATCGAGGGATACCTTCATCTTGTAGTACAGGTTGAGGTAGCCGCTTGCCGGTTCGCACAGAGTACGGACATCGTGATCGAATTGCTGCCGGGAAAAACCGTGCATCTTTCGACGCAGGTGTATTACCGGACGCTCGTTGTTGAACGCGAGCAGCTTTTTCGTTTTGGTCAGCCCGTACCGCGCGAGCCACCGCTCTACCATCCACTTGGGGTGAGAGAATTCGATGGAGAGCCGTGCGCTCAGATCTGCCTGCGGGTCGGGCAGCTCGACTGTGAACTTATTTTTGATGATGTTGCGCAGCACCGCGTTGACTAACCCCGCCGCGCCCGCCGCAGCCCTGTCTTTTTTTGCGAGTTCCACCGATTCGTTGACCGCCGCGTGGTCTGGCACGCGGTCCAAAAACAGTATCTGGTACGCGCCTGTCTGCAAAATGCGCCGCAGCGTGCCGGGTTCGACGGGGCGGCCGTTTGTTAAGAATTTGTCTATCACGTAATCAAGGTATATGCGGTTGCGCAGCACGCCGTAAACGAGCTCGAAGATAAAGCTGCGGTCGCGGTGCTCCATGCGCTTGCGCGCGAGAACCTTGTCGGCGATGCGCTCCGGGTCGCCGGGGCGGTCGTCGAAGTTTGCGAGTATCTTTAATGCCAGTTGACGTATGTTCATCATTTTATTCCAGCACCGATCCCTGGGCTATACTGTGTCCGAGAAGAAATGCTCGCACGTCCATTGACGGGCGCCCCTCCGGTTTTACCTTTGTTATCCGCAAAATACCGTGGCCGCATTGTACATCCATGTAATCGCCCCTTGCGGTTAATACCGTTCCGGGGAGTGTATTGACATCCGCCGTATCAACATTTACAGGACCGGCCCATTCTATGTTTACGCGCTTTCCGTTAATAAAACAATATGTTCCGGGGAAAGGCTTGAACGCGCGTATCTTATTAAATATTACCGTTGACGGCAGTTTCCAGTCGATATGCCCCTCCTGCCTTGAGAGTTTTGGGGCGCGCGTCGCCTCGGATTGATTTTGCATTGATGCCGACACATTACCGTTTGTCAATCCGTCAATCGCTTCCCGCAGAGCATCCGCGCCCATTGTACTCAGGCGTTCGTACAGTTCGGGGGTTGTTTCGTTGTTGTGGATTGATATTTTCTTCTGGAGGATGATCTCTCCGGTATCAACGCCCTCATCAATCCTGAAAACCGTAACCCCTGTCTCGCTCTCCCCCGCCTCTATCGCTCTGTGTATAGGCGCGGCGCCCCTGTACCGCGGCAAGAGCGACGCGTGGATGTTGACGGTGCCGTACCGGGGGATTGAGTAGACATCCCTCGGCAGTATCCGAAACGCAACGACGACGAACAGGTCCGCGCATAGTGATGTCAGTTGATTGATAAATTCGGGGTCAAGCAGGTTCTCCGGCGTCAATACCTTATCAATCCCGCGCGATTTGGCGAACTCGGTAACGGGAGAATCAAACAGTTTAAGCCCCCGGCCCTTAGGCTTTGCGGGCGTACTGACCACCGCCGCCGCCTCATGCCGCTCCAACAGCATTTCAAGCGCCGGCAGGCCGAACTCCGCGGATCCCATGAAGACGATTTTCATCTGCGCTTCTTTGCTGATTTATTAGACGACTTTTTGCGCCCGCCCTTAGACCTTCTCCGCGACGGCTTGCGCTTCTTCATTATGAACATGGCGATGATGCCAATCAGCAGCACGACGATAACGCCGACAGCCAATGCCGCGAGCTGGACGGCGTCGCCGACCACATGCCCCATCGCCTGCTCTACCACATCAACGGCAATATCTTTCCCCACATCCGCCCCCACGGTAAATGGTTCACCGCAACATCATTTTATTCCCATTCGATAGTAGCCGGCGGTTTCGGCGTTACGTCTAACAGCATGTCGCCGATTCCTTCCGTTGACTGCTTCGCCTTAACGATTATGTCCAGCGTCTCACGCTTAAGCTGCGCCACACGCGCGTCCATAGCGTCTTTCGAGTGTATCGGGCGCAGAACGAATGTCTCGCGGCCAGTCTTTTCGTTTACAATGGGCAGGATGATTACCGGCATCTGCCATATCGCATCGTACTCGCCGGTCTTTTTGAGCGCCTCGGTCGCGGCGGCGTCTATAGCGCGCAGGTTGTCGAGGCGGGCGCGGGTGATGTGGGCCTTTGTCAGCTTGTAGGCAAGCGGTTCCTGTGTGTCAAGCGCGTAAACAATCCTGTTTACGGACGGCACAGACGCCGTTATCTCCGCAACCAGCTTGTTGATAGCATCCCAATCAAATTTGCCCTTTATCAAAACAGGCCGCGTGTACGTGCGCCGGCCGCCCCTGTTGCCGGTGCAGCGAAGCGGCAAGACCGCCGATTCGTATCCGGCCTTTGCGGTAATATCATTCAATTTCGCCGCGTCGTCAGCGGGAATATTATCAATAGCGCTGCCATCACTGCATAAAACCCTTACGCCGAGGCCGGGGCCGGGGAACGGGTGGCGCCAGACAAGGTCGTGCGGCAATCCGAGCTTCTCCCCCACCGCCCTCACCTCATCCTTATATAACGGGGCGACGGGTTCGACAATCAACCCTTTTTCTACCAATTCCATGATAGCGTCTACACGGTTATGGTGCGTCTTAATCTTGTTGCCGCCGTCCTCGCCCTTTGCGGCGGTCTCTAATACGTCGGGATAAATCGTCCCCTGCGCCAAAATCCATTCATTGCTGTTGAGGCAAAGACGTTTTGACACCTTATCCTTGATATCAAGATACATATCGCCAATGATCTGGCGCTTCTTTTCTGGATCGTACACACCGTCGAGCGCGGCAAGAAAATCTTTTTCGGCATCCTCAATCTGCAAATTGTCAAACCCGTTGGCGTTCATATATTCGAGTATCGCCGCGGATTCGTTCAGGCGCATGAGGCCGGTGTTGACGTGTACGCCGAGAACCCTGTCCGGCCCCAGCGCCCTGTTAAGCAGGGCGAAGACCACCGTAGAATCAACGCCGCCGGATACGAGGTTAAAGACCTTGCGGCCCTCGCACTCTTTACGTATCTTCTCGCAGGCCTCGGTTATGAATACGCCGGGATTAAAGGAATCCCGGTCAAAATTGCGGGTTACGAATTTGTCCATAGATCATGCCTCCAGGGGTGCATCCCTTAAAGATGCAAAAAATATTATCGGTACAGGTATTACTGCCCCAGCTTCGCCAATTTTTCAAACAGGTCTTTCTCGTGCTTGCTCAGCTTTTCCGGCGTTTTCACGTGTACGCGCACCAGCAGGTCCCCGTATTTCCTGCTGTGCAGGACGGGCATCCCCTTCTCTTTCAGCTTGAAGATTTTTTCGGACTGCGTGCCGTTCGGTATTTTCAGGCTGACCGTATTTTCGAATGTTTCTATGATTTTCGAGCACCCCAGCGCGGCTTCCGAGAATGTTATGTCCATTTCGCAGACAAGGTCGGCGCCGTGGCGTACAAACAGGTCGTGCTGTTTTTCCTGCAGGATGACTATGAGGTCGCCGGATGTCCCGCCGCCCCGCCCCGCGTCGCCTTTTTGGGGCACGGTGATGTAGTTGCCCTCACACACGCCTGCGGGTATCTCTACGCTTACCGTGGATTCTACCTGATTGAGCCCGCTGCCGCCGCACGACGGGCACGGGTCGGTTACCGTCTGGCCGTCGCCTTTGCAGACCGGGCAGGCGCTCTCCTGCACCATCTGGCCGAAGAATGAATTTGTGATGTGGCGCACACGCCCGCTGCCGCCGCACTTACTGCACGTGTTGCGCTTGCCGCTTTTGGAACCGCTGCCGCCGCACACGCCGCAGTGGGCCAGATGCTTTACCTTTATAGTTTTCTTTACGCCGGAGAAAATTTCTTCAAGCGTCAGGCTGAGCTTGATCTGCAGGTCGTTGCCCCTGCGCGCGCCGCCTGCACCGCCCCGCCGCGAGCGGCCGCCGCCAAAGCCGAACATATTCTCGAATATGGATTCCGCCCCGCCGCCGCCAAAGTCGTTCATAAACGCGCGCAGCGCGTCGGATATATCGAAACCGCCAAACCCGCCGCTGAAACCGCCGTAACCGCCGCCGGCCGGAGACTCGAACGCGGCGTGGCCGAACTGGTCGTACTGGGCGCGCTTCTTAGGATCCTTCAGTATCTCGTAAGCCTCGGTGGCCTCGCGGAACTTCGACTCGGCCGTCTTGTCACCGGGGTTCTTGTCGGGGTGGTACTTTACGGCGAGCTTGTAGTAAGCCTTCTTGATCTCGTCGTCGGAAGCGCCCTTGGCAACGCCCAGAAGTTCGTAATAATCCGTTTTCGCCATTATTGACCGCCGTTTGATTGATCGGCAGACGGTTGACCGGCGCTTGGCTGGCCGGCAGCGGATTGATCGCCGCCCGACTCGCCGGCGCCGGCGTCAACTGCGGGCGCGCCGCTTGATACTATCACACGGGCGTGCTTGACAACCTTATCCTTGAGGCGGTAACCACGCTCAAAGACCTGAGCGATGTGATCCGCAGGTATCTCAGGGTGCGGTGAATTCATCAGCGCGTCGTGGACCATGGGGTCGAACACCTCGCCCGGCTCCGCGAAAACCGTAAGGCCATTGCGCCCTAAAACCTCCTCGAACTTCGCGAAAATCATCTTCATCCCGTCAAAAAACACTGCAAAATCCCCGCCGCCGGACTCGCCGGACTTGAGCGCGCGCTCAAAATTTTCGCGCACGTCAATTATCTCCAGCATCAGCTTCTCGTTGGCGCTCTGCACGAGGCGCTCGTACTCCCTGCCGGCGCGGCGCTTGTAGTTGTCGAACTCGGCCATAAGGCGCAGATACCGGTCTTTCGCTTCCTCGACCTCACGGGTGAGGGAGGAGGAAAACTCGGACGATTCGGATATCTCATTCAGAATCGCGTCGACATCGTCGGGCTGATCGTCTAAAATTTCATCCGGGAGCGGTTCGGGCTTATTGCCTGCGCTGCCCGTAAGTTCTTCCTCTAAAGCCATATTTATTGATATTCCCCGTAATAATTAATGATTTTTTGCATAGACCCCTTAACCCCGTTCAGACAAACAGGCGCGGGCTTGTCCCGCGCCTGTCAACGCATTTTCAAACTTACATCATCCCCATACCGCCCATTCCACCCATGCCGCCCATCCCACCCATATCGCCGCCGCCGTGGTGGCCGCCGCAGCCTTTCTCTTCGGGGATGTCGCAAATGGCGCACTCCGTCGTCAGCACAAGGCCGGCGATGGACGCGGCGTTTTCGAGCGCGGTGCGGGTTACCTTGGTCGGGTCGATCACGCCGGCCTTGACCAGATCCTCATAATTGCCGGTGTAGGCGTTGAAGCCGTAAGCGCCCTTGTTCGCCTTGACCTGATTGACGATAACCGAGGCCTCAAGCCCGGCGTTGGTAACGATCATGCGCAGCGGTTCCTCGCAGGAGCGGCGGATGATGTCGAGGCCGATCTTCTCGTCGCCCTCAAGCTCCAGCGTGTCAAGCGATGCCGACGCGCGGATGAGCGCCACGCCGCCGCCGGGGACAATGCCCTCCTCGACAGCCGCGCGGGTAGCGTGGAGCGCATCCTCAACGCGGGCCTTCTTCTCCTTCATCTCGCTCTCCGTAGCCGCGCCGATGTTTATCACCGCCACGCCGCCGGCCAGCTTCGCCAAACGCTCCTGCAGCTTCTCGCGGTCGTAGTCGGAGGTCGTATCATCAATCTGCTTGCGGATGCTGCCCACGCGCGCCTTGATGGCGGCAGGCTTGCCAGCGCCCTCAATAACCGTCGTGTTCTCCTTGTCAATCGTAATGCGCTTGGCCTTGCCCAGCATATCGACGGTTGTGTTCTCAAGCTTGTTGCCGGTCTCCTCGGAGATAACCGTGCCGCCGGTCAGAATGGCGATATCCTCAAGCATGGCCTTGCGCCTGTCGCCGAAGCCGGGGGCTTTCACGGCGGAGATCTTCAGGGTGCCGCGGAGCTTGTTGAGCACCAGCGTGGCCAGAGCCTCGCCCTCAACATCCTCGGCAATAATGAGCAGCGCGCGGCCCTGCTGGGCAACCTTCTCAAGCAGCGGGAGCATATCTTTCATGGAACCGATCTTCTTATCATATATAAGGATAAGGGGCTCCTCCAGCACACACTCCATAGTTTCGGGGTTAGTAACAAAGTAGGCCGAAGTGTACCCGCGGTCAAACTGCATACCCTCAACGAAGTCAAGGCAGGTATCTATCCCCTTGGCCTCTTCGACGGTGATAACGCCGTCCTTGCCGACCTTCACCATGGCGTCGGCAATCAGGTTGCCGATCTCGGAGTCGTTATTCGCGCTTATGGTGCCGACCTGCGCGATCTCGTCCTTCTTGGAGGCGGAGATGGACTTGGAGTCCTTCTTGAGCCTCTCGACGATGACTTTCACAGACTTGTCTATGCCGCGCTTGATGGCCATGGCGTCGGCGCCGGCGGTAACATTCTTCACGCCGAGGCGGGCGATGACCTGGGCAAGCACCGTGGCGGTCGTAGTGCCGTCGCCGGCAACATCGGAGGTCTTGGACGCGACCTCCTTGACCATCTGCGCGCCCATATTCTCAAACTTGTCGTCAAGCTCAATCTCCTTGGCGACAGTAACGCCGTCCTTGGTGACCAGCGGGGAGCCGAAGCTCTTATCAAGAACCACGTTTCTTCCGCGGGGGCCCAAGGTCACCCGGACGGCGTTTGCCAGCGCGTCAACACCCTTGAGGAGCTTCTCGCGGGCGGTTACGTCAAAAGTAAGCTGCTTTCCTGCCATTTTTCTATCTCCTTAATTTACATTGAGTTATGTATTAATTTATGTATTGATTGGTTTGGAGTGTGGAGTTTGGAGTTGACAACATCCCCCATATCCATTCTCCAAACGCCTTCAACTCCACACTCCAAACTCCAAACTTTCTAAACGATCGCCAGAACATCGCTTTCCCGCATAATCAGGTACTCGGCCCCGTCAACCGTAACCTCCGTCCCCGAATACTTGCCGTAGAGGATCTGGTCCTTGACCTTCACGGTCATCTCGACCTTGGCCCCGCTCTCGGCCACCTTGCCCGGCCCAATGGCCACAACCTCGCCCTTCTGGGGCTTCTCTTTGGCGTTGTCGGGGATAAACAGCCCCCCTGCGGTCTTCTCCTCGGCGTCCAACGGTTTCACTAAAAGACGGTCTGCTAACGGCTTAACTTTCATGCTAAAACTCCCTTCATTCTATTATTTATGGAATTTTTGGTGATTTTTCAAAAAACTAAGCAATATGGGAAATTAAATCCTGCACAAGAAAAAGTCAAGAATTTTGTAAAAAAACCAATTTTACCGCCTTAAAGAAAACACTCGGCGCCGCACGTTGCTAATATTTTTTTCAAAAAAAACGCATATTCCAGCCCGGCATATACTATATTTAATACTCTATTGTTACATTTTTCGCTTGCCGAGGCCTGAAATGATGAAATTTGATGACATTGTCGGGACCCTGCACGCCAGGGTAATCAGCAAATCCTCCACGTACGACACCATCGAGGCGGAGAGCGTAATCGTCTCCGACCTCATGAGCGACGTTTTGATGATGGAGAAGCCGGTTCCACTCCTGGTAACCTCCCTGTCGTCGGACCAGGCCATCCGTACCGCCTCAATGGTAGACGCTGCGGGGGTGGTCATAGCACAAAACAAGCCGTTGCCCGAAAAAATCGCCAATTTGGCAGAGGAGCTCGACATCACCCTGCTCCACTCGCCGCTGGCCAAGTTCGAATGCTGCGTGCTTTTGGGGAAACTGATGGAGAAGAGCGCCGGGTAGCCCGAAAAAGTTTTCGGGCCGGCCGGGAAACTTGCAGATTCCACGTCAACTATACTATATTATATATATGCCATCGACAAAAACCCAATCATTGGTCGAGCCCTCGCGCTCATCGCTTTTGACTCTTGAGATCATCTTCAAGCTCAAGGTGCGCGACGTTATGACCTGCGACATGATAACCGCCGCCAGAACCGACACCCTGCGGCAGGTTCAGAAAATAATGCAAACACGCCAAATCTCCGGCGTCCCCATCGCCGAAGACGGCCGCCTCTTCGGGCTAATAAGCATAGATAACATCCTGCGCGCGCTCGACTTCGGATACATCGAAGACACGGTGGAAAGCCATATGGTGCGCAACCTCATAGTCCTCGAAGACGATATGCCGCTCACCTTCGCCATATCGTGGTTCGAGCGCTACGGTTTCGGGCGCTTCCCCGTCCTCAACCGGGAGGAGAAACTCGTGGGCATCGTCACCGCTGGCGACATCATGTCCAAGGTGCTCTTCGAAATGAACAAGGAGGTCAACCGGATCGAAACCGAACAGCCGGCAAGCGCCGCCGCCAGCGCCCCGGTCCAAACCACCGGGAACACGGCGAGCGGGCGCTACTTCCGCGAGTTCAATATCAAAAAGTTCGACTTCGAAAACGGCGGCAGCGCGTCAAACGAGATCCGCCGCGTACTCAAAGAGCGCGGCCTAAGCCCCAAACTGATACGGCGGGTCGCCATAGCCAGCTACGAATTAGAGATAAATATGGTAGCCCACTCCGACGGCGGCAAGCTCTCGTGCTACATAGGCGACGACAAGGTCGAAATTATCGCCAAAGACACCGGCCCCGGCATCCCCAACGTAGAACAGGCCATGGAAGAGGGATTCTCGACCGCCACAGACTGGATAAGAAGCCTCGGTTTCGGCGCGGGCCTCGGCCTCCCCAACATAAAACGCGCCTCCGACAGCTTCGACATCCGCTCGCAAATGGGCCTCGGCACAATGGTAACATCAACCGTCTTTTTGGGCGAAGACCCGGTACAGCAAACCTGCACCGACCAGCTGGCGTTGGACCGGCGGTAGTTCTGAACGCGCCGCTTCCAGCGGACATCATTATCAATTTCGAACATCTTACCCTCTCCACAATATTTAAGGCGCATCCCAACCGGGACACGCCTTATCTTCCTGCAATCAAAACATCCAACCCATCACCACAACTCCCCTACCACCTGTACTCCGGCCTCGGGGTGTAACCCGTGTGGAGGAGTTCGTGGGACTTGTGGGACAGCGGCTTTTCGAGGAACTCGTCGTAGACCTTTTTGATCTGCGGGTTGTGGTGCGAGCAGCGCTTTTTGGACTGTTCGTCATCTTTGTAGATGCCGGCGGTCCGCGCGGCGCGCACGAGGTCGTCGGCGCCGTAGGGCTGACCGCCGCCGCCTATGCAGCCGCCGCGGCAGGCCATCACCTCTATGAAGTGGTACGGCGTCTCCTGGCCGGCGGCAAGCGCGTTTTTCACCTTTTCGAGCACCTGATTGATGTTCGCCATGCCGTGGGCTACGGCTACGCGCACCTCGGTGCCCTCGATGTTGACCGTCGCCTCCTTGACGCCCTCAAGGCCGCGGACATCCATGAAGTTGACCGCGTCGCCCTGGAGCTCCTTCTTCGTAATCAGGTGGTACGCTGTGCGCAGCGCGGCCTCCATCACGCCGCCCGTCGCGCCGAATATCGTACCCGCGCCGGTGTACTCGCCGAGGATAGAGTCGGCCTCCTCCTCGGGCAGCCTGTTGAAGTCTATGCCGGCCGATTTTATCATCCGGCTCAGCTCGCGCGTCGTGAGCGATATGTCTATGTCCTTCTGGCCGCTGGACGACATCTCCTTGGAGCGGGAGATTTCGAACTTCTTGGCCGTGCAGGGCATTATAGACACCATGAAGATGCTCTTGGGGTCTACGCCCATCTTCTGCGCGTAGTAGGTCTTCGACAGCGCGCCGAGCATCGCCTGAGGCGACTTGGCGGTTGAGAAGTGCGGGATCATCTCGTGGTAGAACTTCTCAAGATAGTCGACCCACGCCGGGCAGCACGTCGTGATGAGCGGCAGGGTGTCCTTCTTCGTGAACCTCTCAACGAACTCGCTGCCCTCTTCCATAATGGTGAGGTCGGCGGTGAAGTTGGTGTCGAAGACGGCCTTGAACCCAAGCTGCCTGAGCGCGGCGTAGAGCTTGCCGGTCTCGATGCTGCCTGACGGCATGCCGAACGCCTCGCCTATCGCGACGCGCACCGCCGGGGCGATCTGCACCACGGGGTAGACGTCGGGCTTGCGCAGCGCGTTCCAAACGATCTGCTCCTCCGACTTCTCGTATATCGCGCCGACCGGGCAGTGCGCTGAGCACTGGCCGCACTTGATGCACGGGCTGTCGTTGAGGCGCACGTCCGCCGCGGGCGCGATGCGGTTCTTCTCGCCGCGCCCGAGGAACTCAAGCGCCCACACGTCCTGCATATTCTGGCACACCTTGGCGCAGCGCCCGCACAGCACGCACTTTTCGGGATTGAGCTCAAGCGATGTCGTGCTCTGGTCTACCGGCAGTTCCCGTATGTGCTGCGGGAACGGTATCTCGCGGATGCCGAACTCTGCGGCCAACGTCTGCAGTTCGCAGTTCTGGTTGCGCGGGCACGCGAGGCAGTCGTTGGGGTGGGCCGACAGGATCAGCTCGATCACCGTCTTGCGCACCTCCACGATCTCCGAGTCGTGGGTAATGATGCTCATCCCCTCCTGCACGGCAGCCGCGCAGGCGCGCAGCATCTTGGGAGAGCCTTCCACCTTTACGATACATATACCGCAGGCGGCCCACGGCTCAAGGTCGCGGTGCCAGCACAGGGTGGGAATCTTTACCGCAATTTTACGGGCAGCCTCAAGGATGGTCGTCCCCTCCTTTATGGTAACGGACTGTCCGTTTATCTTTAAATTAACCATTTTTTCTTCCATCCGTTTGCTCCTTGGAGGTTTTAGTTCTTGACAACAGCCGCGAATTTGCACACTCTTTCACACTCGCCGCACTTTATGCACTTTTCCTGATTGATAACGTGCGCCGCCTTAAGCGCTCCCGATATACAGTTCGCCGGGCACTTCTTCGCGCAAAGCGTACAGCCCTTGCACTTGTCGGCCACTATAGAGTACTGCACCAGTTTCTCGCACGTGCCGGACGGGCATTTGCGGTCCCTGATGTGCGTCATATACTCTTCCTCGAAGTAGGTCAGCGTAGAGATGACCGGGTTCGGCGCGGTCTGGCCGAGCGCGCAAAGGGACGCCCTCTGCATAGCCTGGCCGATCTGACGCATCTTGCGGATGTCGTCTTCGCTGCCGCTTCCGTCCGTGATCTTTTCGAGGTAGTTGAAGAGCTGGCGCCCGCCAATCCTGCACGGCGAACACTTGCCGCACGACTCGTCGATAGTGAACTCAAGGTAGAACTTGGCGAAGTCAACTATGCAGTTGTCTTCGTCCATCACGATCATGCCGCCGGAGCCCATAATTGAGCCGAGTTTCGCGAGGTTCTCGAAGTCTATCGGCGTGTCCAGGTAGTCCGCCGTGATAACGCCGCCGGAGGGGCCACCCGTCTGCACCGCCTTGAACTTCTTGCCGTTGGGAATGCCGCCGCCGATCTCGTAGATGATCTCGCGCAGCGTGATGCCCATTGGCACCTCGATGAGGCCGGAGTTCTTGATCTTGCCCGTGAGCGCGAAAACCTTGGTACCCTTGGAGGTCTCGGTGCCGAGGCTGCCGAACCAGTCGCCGCCCTTGGTGATGATGACGGGAATGTTCGCCCATGTCTCAACGTTATTAATAATGGTCGGCCTGCCCCACAGCCCCTTGACAGCCGGGAACGGCGGGCGGGGTATCGGCATACCGCGCTTGCCTTCGAGCGACGCGAGCAGCGCGGTCTCCTCGCCGCACACGAACGCGCCGGCGCCGAGCCTGATCTCGATATCGAAACTGAAGCCGCTGCCCAGAATGTCATCGCCCAGAAGCCCCATCTCCTTGGCCTGCTTGATGGCAATTTCAAGGCGGTGGATGGCCAGCGGGTACTCGGCGCGGATGTAGATATAACCCTGATTCGCGCCCACCGTCTTGCCGGCGATGGTCATGGCCTCAAGCACCGAGTGGGGGTCGCCCTCAAGTGTGCTGCGGTCCATGTACGCGCCTGGGTCGCCCTCATCGGCGTTGCACACGATGAACTTCCTGCCGTCGTCAGACGGGGCGTCTTTCGTGAACATCCACTTGCGCCACGTGGGGAAGCCAGCACCGCCGCGGCCGCGCAGGCCCGACTTCTTGAGCTCCTCAATCACATCGTCGCCCGAGATTTCAAACAGTACCTTCTCAAGCGCGGCGTAACCATCGCGGGCGATGTACTCGTTGATGTTCTCCGGATCGATGAACCCGCAGTTGCGCAAGACCACGCGCACCTGCTTCTGGTAGAAGCCGATGTCGTCGATCTTGCCGGTTTTGGCGGCCTCCTTGTCGTAGAGAAGCCTCTCTACGCGGCGGCCCTTGATTATGTGCTCGGCTACGAGCTCCTTAACGTCTTCCGGCTTGACGTGCACGTAAAAACTCTCGTCGGGGAGAACCTTTACAATCGGGCCCTTTTCGCAAAAGCCGAAGCAGCCGGTCTTTATGACCTGCGTCTCGTCGGTGAGCTTGTTAGACTCAAGTTCGCCCTGGAAGATGCGGTAAATATCGTCAGCCTTGCTGGACTCGCAGCCCGTGCCGCCGCATATCAGTATATAGTTTTTAAATTTCTTCATCTCTCTCCCCTCGTCACTTTACGATATCTGCCATAGGTTTACCAAAAACATTGTCGCCGATGATCTTCCCCTCGACAATGTGCTCCTTTACAATCCTCTTGGCGAGGTCCGCCTTCACGTTGCCGTACACGATGGCCGGCATATCCGGCGATATGACCTCGACTGTAGGCTCGGCGTAGCACAGCCCCATACAGCCGGTCTGCGTTACCGCGACGTTTGTCAGGCCGGACGCCTCGATCTCATCCAAAAACGCGGTGAACGCGTCTTTCGCACCGGCAGCTATACCGCACGTGCCCATGCCTATGATGACCTGCGTCGTCTTGCCGTCGGAGTCGCGCTTCACAATCTCCTTCTTTTTGTCATCACGGAGCTTTTTCAGATCCGCCAATGTCAACTTTGCCATATTTTAATTCCCCTTTTCGGTTAGTTCTTTTTCGGATGACCTTACAAACTCGCGCAGCGCCAGAAGCGTCTCCGAGTCGCTGATATCACCAAAAACCTCAATTACCTCCGAACGCATGACCGTGTAAGACTCATCGCCAAGCGCCCGTGTGAACTTCATGTCAAACTTGCCGGGCAGCGTCAGGATGCAGGTAACCGTCGCGGGGAGGTCCCCCAAAGGCGGCGCGTCGGGATTCCTGCCGTCGTACTCAAAAAACAGCGACGTCCCCACGCCCTTCTCCGACGAAATGTCCCAGGTACCGCCGCACTGGGCCATAAACTGCGCCAAAAACGATATCCCCAGCCCCACCCTGCGCTTCTCGTGCTTGCCCCCGCCGGTGAAGAAAGGGTCGCGCACCCGCGCCAGAGTCTCCCCGTCCATGCCACGCCCGTCGTCTGATATATATACCCTGACAGTGCCGTCTAACCGCTCAACCAGGTCGACGAAAACCACGTCGCCGCCCGCCTCCACGGAGTTCTGCGCCAGATCGATTATATAATCAGAGAGCGTAAGATGCACGGATTTTCTCCCATTACTTGTACTTCGCCAGAATTTCCGGTATCTTGGCCACCTGAACGCAGCCGTAGACCTCGCCGTCAATCGTCACCGCCGGCGCCAGCCCGCAGCACCCCACACAGCGCACCGCCGCTATGGAGAACTTGCCGTCCTCCGTCGTGCAGTTGACGCCGGCACCCAGCTGCCTCTCCAACTCCTTTATCAGGTCGCCGCCGCCCTTGAGGTAGCAGGCCGTGCCCATGCAGACCGCGATCTGGTGGTCGCCCGGCTTCTCAAGCTTAAAATAGTGGTAAAACGTCATCACGCCGTAAATCTTGGCGAGGGGGGTGTCCAGCTTTCTGGAAACCGTCAGCGCCACATCGCGGGGGATGTACTTGTAGACCTGCTGAACCTTGTGCAGGACCATGATGAGATTACCCGGCTTATCCTTCCATGCGGCGATGAAAGATTCAAGCTCGGGGGTCAGCTCCGTTAATACCGGCATGCTCTGGGGCATACGGCGAACCTCCTGAGAACTGGGGTGGTTAGTACTGTTTGTTATTTTTTCAAACTAACGGCTTACAGGGGATGCCGGGAAAACAAGCCCGCGGCACCCTATATTATATGAAAATAATTAATTATCAAGGGGGTAGGTAGTTTTTTTTCTCTTTTTGATGATTTTACATTTTTATTACAACAACAGCCCCGCCGCAAAAGCCCGCCCCCGCCCGCCCAAATATTTTTTCAAAAAACTGTCATAAACCCCTGCGCCATTACCGATATTATTTAAGGTATGCCTAATCCTATTGGAAATCTGCTGGCCAAATTGGGCCTTAAGGCGGAAAAGGAGCAGTCGCTTGTTTTCCGCGTTATTGTTATTTCCACGGCGCTCTGCGCTGTTTTGATTGTGGGATTTTGGGCTTACAGCCGTTATATTCTTGGGGCAAATACGGACAACACCATAGGCAATCCGCTGCCTATAGACGTGCATTTCACCACCAGGGATGTCGGGGACCTCGACATTGAGGCGCACGAGCTTACCGCGCAGCGCTATATGCAGGCCGGGCGGGCCGCGAAGGCGCTCCCCCACCTGCTGCGGATCGTCGGTGTACGGTCGGGCGAGCCGGTTGCGGCCGACGCGCTGGAGCGGATGATACGGGCCTACCTTGAGATAGGCGATTTCGAGAAGGCGCTCGCCGCCGCCGACCGGCTGATAAACATCCCCAACGTTACCATATCCGGCAGCTTGCAGATAAACAGGGCCATAGCGTTCTACAACCTGAAGGAGTACGACGAGAGCGCGCGGATAATAAGGGAGGTTTTGGATAAGGAGCCGGAAAACGCGCCTGCGCTCTGCTTTATGGGCCAGATGGAGGCCGCCGCCGAGACGCGCTCCCCCGCCGCCGAGGAGTACTTCCGCCGCGCGATAGCGGCCGATTCCAATTACGCCGAGGCCAAATACCAGTTCGCCCGGTACTTCGAGAACAACGGGGACTACCGCACCGCCCTCAACTTCCTGCAACAGGTGCTGGCTAAGGAACCGCTAAACGTACGCGCCCACGCCCGTTTGGGGATGATCTACTACTACGAACTGAACGCGGAAGCTGCGCTGCGCTCGTACCAGACCGCCCTGGCCCTCAACCCTTTCGATTACAATACGCACTACAACCTGGGCGAGCTGTACCGGACCCTGTTTGATGACAACGAAAACGCCCTGCGCGAGTTCGTGGCCGCCTTAGACGTCAACCCCGCCCACAGCGATGCCAACTTCCGGGCTGGGCTCATTTGCGCCGAAAACGGAATGCTGAAGGAGGCGGCAAGGTATTTGGAGGCGAGCCTCGGGGAGAACCGGCAGGATATCCGCAGGCTGCTCCAGCTGGCGGCGGTCTACGAGCGCCTGGGGGACCGGAATACGGCTCTTCCCATATATAAGGAAATAACGAATATCGATCCGCTGCACAGCATCGCAATCCAAAAGATTAAATTTTTGGAAGCTCCCGAATAAAAATTTGACTTTTGGCGTGCGAAGAAACCATTTTATTCGAAGAACGGGTATTCTAACCGATTACCGATTTAACCATCAACATAACAACCGTTGCGTAACCGCAAGGGGGAGGACCTATGTCTATTCAGAAACTTTTGAACGAAGTTGAGACTTTGAAAGCCGAATATGAGAAGTTCGAGCGCGGCAACAAGGCCGCCGGGACGCGCGCGCGCAAAAGCCTTCAGAACATAAAGGCGCTTGCACAGGAGCTGCGCTCGGAAATTCAGGCTAAAAAGAGCGAAGAAGCGGCCTAAAACCGCATTATTGATTAATTATAGGGTATGACTCATCCGTGGCGCCGCGCGTACGCAACGCAACGACGCTATTGGTACAGGGAGGTTATTGTCCATGTCAGAAAACAGCAACCGGCTGATGCTTGAGGTGCACGGACTCAACAAGAGATTCGGGCAGGTGCACGCCGTAAGCAACCTCGATTTCGAGGTAAAAAAAGGGGAGGTGTTCGGGTTTTTGGGGCCAAACGGCGCCGGGAAGAGCACCACCATGCGCATGATAACGTGCTTTATCCCCCCAACATCGGGGATTGTGCGCGTAGACGGGTTGGACACGGCGGAGCACGATCTCGCCGTGAGGAAGAAGATCGGGTACCTGCCGGAAAGCACACCGCTTTACAGTGATATGACCGTCAGGGAGTACCTGTCGTTTGCCGGCAAGGTGCGCAGCCTGCGCGGAAACCGGCTTAAGGAGCGGATGGACGCCATGTTCTCCGTCTGCGCCCTCACGAAGATGGCCAACCGGCAGATCGGGAAACTCTCCAAGGGGTACAGGCAGCGCGTGGGGCTGGCCCAGGCGATGATCCACGACCCGGACCTGCTGATACTCGACGAACCGATGTCGGGGCTTGACCCCAACCAGATCATCGAGATCCGCCACCTTATAAAGAGGATAGGCTCGGAGAAGACCGTAATCTACTGCTCCCACATCCTATCCGAGGTCTCGGCGACCTGCGGCCGGATACTTATTATTAAGGACGGGCGGGTAGTGGCCACCGGCACGCCGGACGAGCTGACCTCCGGCCACCGCTCCGGGTCGCAGTACTCCCTGCGGCTCAAGGGCGACAAGCCGTCACTCAAGTCGGGGCTGGCGTCTATAGAGGGGGTATCCGGCGTGAGCGTCGACGACGGGACGGACGGGTGGTACGACGTTCAGGTCAACACAGCCTCCAAAGACGACATCGGCGAAGCGCTCTTCAGGTGCGCGGTGCAAAACAACTGGAGCCTGTCGGAACTGCGCCGCGACCATACCAGCCTCGAAGAGGTCTTTACGCAACTCACGGGAGGCGGCAAATGAATACTGTAATGGCCATCATCAAAAAAGAGTTCACGTCGTACTTCATATCGCCGATAGCGTACGTGTTCATCATCGTGTTCCTTATCGGCACCAATTTTATGTTTTTCCAGCCCTTCTTCCTCATAAACCAGGCGACCATGCGGGAGTATTTCGGGCTGCTGCCGTGGGTGTTCCTGTTTTTCGTGCCGGCCATAACCATGCGCAGCTGGGCCGAGGAGAAGAAAAGCAAAACGATAGAACTGCTGCTGACGTGGCCGCTCAGCGACGCGCAGGTCGTGCTCGGCAAATTCTTCGCGTCGCTGGCGTTTCTCGCTACGGCCATCGCGCTGTCGGTAACTATACCCATAACGCTCTTCATAATCGGCAGCCCCGATCCCGGCCCTGTTATAGGAGGATACGTGGGCGCTCTGTTGATGGGCGCGGCCTATCTCGCCATTGGTTTGTGGGTATCATCACACACCGAGAACCAGATAGTGGCGTTCATCCTCGCGTGGGTCGCCATATTTGCACTGATGATAATCGGCCACCCCATGGTAACAATGAAGATACCGGCGGTATTCGTACCGCTGTTCTCTTACCTCGGCCTGTTCACGCACTTCGAGAGCATCGAGCGCGGGGTGATTGACAGCCGGGACGTTGTATACTACCTGTCGGTAACGGGAGTGTTCCTGTTCCTAAACGCGCAGTCGCTCGGCAGCAGGAAATCGGAGTAGACGCCATGAAAAAAACAAAAATCAAATCAAGAGCCGAAGTCGCGGTTGTTATAGCCGCAGTTATCGCCGTAGTCGCCCTTGTCAACTACGTGTCGAACAGCGTTTTCTACAGACTCGACCTGACGGAAGACCGTCAGTACACGGTATCGAACGCCACAAAGCGCATCCTGCGGAATCTGGATGATATCGTTACGGTCAGGGTATTCTTCTCGAAGGAGCTGCCGCCGGAGACGCACAACACCGTTACCACAGTACGCGACCTGCTCAACGAGTACAGGAACATCGCTGGCGGAAAGCTGCGGGTATCGTGGGAAGACCCTACGAACAACCCGGAGGCGGTTAACGCCGCGATGTCTATGGGCGTCCCCGAAATTCAGCTGCAAACCTTCAAGCGGGACAAGGTCGAGGCTATGAAAGGGTACATGGGCATAGGCATAATGTACGCCGACCGCAAGGAGGCGATACCCATAGTGCAAAACCTCGCGACGCTTGAGTACGACCTGACGCAGGCGATAATGAAGGTAAAGCGCGACGCGATACCCAAAATCGGCGTACTGAAAACGCAGACTGCCGATATCGTCCCGCCGCAGATCAGGGCGCAGATGAACATGAACGACGAGGTTACGGAGAAAAAGTTCGCCCCGATATTCGAGAGCTTTAAGCGCGACTACGAAGTGGTGGCGGTTGACGTATCGGAAGGCAGGCCGATAGACAGGGATATCCGTACGCTCATAGTGCCGGGCGGCGCTCATTTCACGGAGCGCGCGGCATTCGAGGTCGACCAGTACTTCATGAACGGCGGGAACCTGATCGTTCTGACCAACGCAGTAAACGTCGCGTTCACACAGTACGGCCCGCAGGCCAATGTGGCGGAGACGCCGCTTCTGGCGCTGCTTGAGCACTACGGCGTACGTGTAGAGCGCAACCTCATCATGGACGCGTCGTGCGGCCACGTTATGGTGCCGCGCAGCGTGGGGCCGTTCACAATAAACGAACGCCTCCCCTACCCCTACTTCGTGCGCATAACAGGTGACGGTTTCACACAGGACAACCCCGTAGTATCGGCGCAGTCCGACCTGATGCTCGGATGGGTAAGCTCGCTAACCCGCGCCCCCGACCCGGAAAACGTACAGAACAATATCACGGTATCGATACTGGCGTCATCGTCGGGACAGAGCTGGGCGGTTACCGAGCCGTTTAACCTCAACCCGCAGGAGGAGTACATACTCCCCGCCAGAGAGATGCTCAAGCCGCACGCGCTCGTCATGCACGTTACCGGCAGTTTCAAAAGTCAGTTCGACGGCAAACCGATACCGCCGGCAAAGAATGAAACGCCGGATGAAGAGGATGAGGACAAAATAAGCCAGATCAAACTGCACGATGGCGACAAGGACCGCTCGGTGGTATCGTCCAACACCAACGCCAATCTGGTAGTTGTTGGCGACGCAACGTTCATATCGGCGCACAACGCGTCGCAGACGAGCATCACATTCTTTATGAATATGGTCGACTGGCTCTCGTTAGATAACAATCTGATAACAATACGCTCGCGCACATTGCGGGACAAGACGATAAACGCCAACGTGCTTGAGGCGGGATCGGGCAAACCGGGCATGATCCGCTGGATCAACCTGCTCCTTATGCCGGCGCTTGCGGCCGCTGCGGGGATCATCATATCCCTGAAGAGACGCGAACGTATAACCGCCACCCCGGCCGCAACCGCGCCGGCATCAGTACCCGCGTCCGAATCAACGCAAAGAGTTGCTGGCGTTGATACAGGCAATACCGCTTATACAGGCAGCGGCTCAGACAGCACCGATACCGCAAACGCACCAGGCAAGGAGGAAAACGTAAATGGGTAACAAAAAATTGATCATCGGCATAAGCGTACTCGTCATCGTTTCCGCAATATTCATCATAGCGGATAAAATGACGGCTATACGCCCGCCGGAACACCGAACAAAGCTCTTCCCTGCGCTTGAGGAGCGGCATATCAACGCTCTTGTCATCAACAACAACGGGAGCAGGATCAGGTTAGAGCGGTGCCCCTGCGGATGGAAAGTGAGCAATGCCGGCGACTCACTCGTAAAGGCCGACAGCGCGCTGGCGCAGATAGCGGTGGAGCGCATCGTCTCACTGAAAAAGGGCAATGTCGTCTCCGACAACCCGGCCAACCAGTCCAAATTTGAGATTACCGACGACGCCGCGTCATCAATAGAGATTTACACCGACACCACGCAGCCCCCAGCCAACACCATTATCATTGGCAAGAGCGGCCCGGAGTGGAACACCAACTACGTGCGCGTCAAAGGGCAAAACGAGGTATACTTAATGTCGGGCGGACTGCGCCAGGCGCTGTTTTTCGACTTGGAACGGTGGCGAAAAAAAGAGGCGCCGAAACCGGAACCGCAGCCGGAGGAGATTGGCGCTGAAAGCGACGAACCGTCAGGCAGCAGCGAATAACCAATGGTGAACAGTGAATAAGTAAAAACATTTTTTACAGACTGTCTGTCGAAGCGTTACTTATTCACTATTCACTATTCACTGTTGCATATTACTTATTTTTTACAGAATCAATGGCGGTAACGAGGGATCAGCAGTGATACGCTTTATTAAAAAGATAAAAGATATCTACACCGCCCGTTTCGTCGCTTCCCCCGGCGCATTCTCCCGTGACACCTTTGAGGGCGAGCTCGCCTACGATACCAGCAACTTCTTTTATGTAACGTTCATAACTCTTTTCATCTGGCTGCCCTGCATTCCGCATGATTTAAGGATGCACCCGTTCCCCGAAATGGTCATCGCGCTGCGGTATGGGTTAACGCTTCTCAGCGTCTGCCTGATCGCACTCAAACTAACGAACATCGTCAAGACGCGCACCGATGTGATGCTTCTGCTGCTTGTCACGTACCTGCTAATGAGTACAGCCATAATCACCGGAACCTCCGATGACCACGCGCCGGCGTACATAGGGGGCCTCACGTTTATGGTGCTGCTCCCGGTTATAGCCCCGTTTCGGCTCGTATTCAAATTCGTATCCGCCACGCTCTCGCTCCTCCTCTTCTTCGCGGCGGGCGCTATTACTGGAATGGATTTCGAAGACACCGACATTGCCTACACCATAAACGACATGATCGCCGCGTACCTGCTGGCGCTTATGCTCTCGTGGGCCCAAAACAAGCTGCGCTTCGAAGCGTGGCGGCAGAATATTACCCTGAAGTTTTTGGTCGAGCAGGATGAACGGAACCTTGAGAACATGTCGGAACTCGCGCGGAACTCCGAGGCCGCATCAAACGCCAAGAGCGAATTTCTGGCCAAGATGAGCCACGAGATACGCACGCCCATGAACGCAATCATAGGTATGTCGGAACTCGCCCTGCGCGACGACGAAATGTCGCAGAGCGCACGCAGCCACCTGACCACCATAAAGCAGGCTGGAAACAACCTGCTCTCCATCATAAACGACATCCTTGACTTCTCTAAAATAGAGAGCGGAAAGTTTGAGATAACGCCGGGCTCCTACCTTTTCCCGTCGCTTATCAACGATGTGATAAGCATAATAAGGATGAAGGTGATAGATACGCGCGTACGGTTCGTCACAAACATAGACAGCAACATTCCCTGCGAGCTCTTCGGCGACGAGATCAGGGTCAGGCAGGCGCTGCTCAACCTGCTCTCAAACGCCGTCAAGTACACCGACAGCGGTTACGTAACATTAGTCATAAACGGGGAGTTTTCAGACAATAAAACCGTCGTACTCAAGATAGATGTAGAAGACACCGGCAAGGGCATAAAGGAAGAGGACATTGGCAGACTCTACGACAATTTCGTGCAGGTTGACGTAAGGAACAACAAAGGCATAGAGGGAACGGGGCTTGGGCTCGCTATAACCAAGCGCATCCTCACAGCAATGGGCGGGGATATCAGCGTAAAATCGGAATACGGCAAGGGCAGCGTCTTCTCAGTAACCCTGCCGCAGACGTTCAACAAACCGGAAAAAACGGCGGTTGTCAACAACGCGCTAAATGAGAGCGTACTCATTTACGAACGGCGCGAAATCTACGCAAACTCCATCGTACACACCATCGACAATCTTGGCGTAAACTGCAAACTGGTATCAACCGATGACGACTTCCAAAACGAGCTGAAGAGCGGAAAATATACCTTTGTCTTCACCGCCTCGCACTTTTTGGACAACATCAATACAATGTGCGCGAACACCAATCCTAAACCGCGTTTGGTGCAACTCACCACGTTCGGCGAGACAATCATCGAAAACGGGGTGCGGACTCTCGCCATGCCGGTACACTGCACATCCGTAGCCAATATCCTTAACGGCACCGCCGACAGCTACACATACAGCGACAACCGCGTGAAAACACACAGGTTCACCGCGCCAAAAGCGCGCGTGCTGGTCGTAGACGACATCATGACCAACCTCAAGGTCGCCGAGGGACTAATGAAGCCCTACGATATGCAGCTCGACTTCTGCACGAGCGGCGCGAAAGCCATAAGGTTTGTGGAAGAGAACCGCTACGACATGGTCTTCATGGATCACATGATGCCCGAAATGGATGGTGTGGAGGCTACAAAACGCATCCGGGCACTCTCCGGCGACTGGCACCAACAGATGCCGGTAATCGCGCTCACAGCCAACGCCGTCTCGGGTATGCGGGAAAACTTCCTTAACAGCGGGTTCAACGACTTCATCTCCAAACCGATAGACACCGTCAAGCTGAACTCCATACTGGAGCGGTGGATACCCAAAGAGAAGCGGCACAGGATAATCGAAGAAATCAAACCATCCGGCAGCAGCATTGAGATGAACGCTGGCGGCTGCGGAGCGGATATACGCATAACAGGCGTAAACACAAAACACGGCATAGCCGCGACCGGCGGAACCGTAAAAGGCTATATGGAGACGCTGAAAATATTTAAGGACGACGCTGCCGCCAAGATCATTGAAATCAAAAAGTCCCTGACAAACCGCGACTTCGCGTCTTACACGATATACGTACACGCGCTCAAAAGCGCCGCCGCAAACATCGGGGCGCTCAACCTGTCCGAAAGCGCCAAAGAGCTGGAAGCGGCAAGCAAACGGGTAGACGCCGAATACGTAGATACGCACAACCCGCGTCTGCTGTCGGACCTGGAAACAATCATCGGGGATATAGCCGTCATCACTGCCTCAAAACAACCCGGCAGCAAGCAGGCGCCGCCAATCGACATAAACACAATCAAAGCCGCCCTAACCGGTCTAAAGGCCGCTATAAATGCCATGAACGGCAAAGCCATAGACGCATCTATAGAAAACCTGCAGCAATTCACCGGCGCGGAGAAACTCGGCTGCACCATAGAAAAAATCATACAGGCCGTATTTATCGGGGATTACGACGAAGCGCTGGGGCTGATTGACAACTTGTAACTTTTGGGTGATTAATTATAAATATTATCACACAAATATTACCAACAAAATCACCCTATCCCGCATATAAACAATACGACATCATTCCCCCGTAAAAAATTTTTCAGGTTATCTATACCTATTTACTGCGTTCAATTTATTATATTTATTAGATTATAAATTGGCAGGATTATCCCGGATTCCCCGGAATACATCCTTTGACCGCCGGAGACAGGAAACACGATGGACGCCGCAGTCAGCGCATCTACGGACCGCAAGACCATATTTTTGGTAGACGACGACCTGACCAACCTCATGGTCGGCAAGAAGGCGCTCTCCGGCACCTACGAGGTATTCACGCAGAACTCCGGCGCGCGGCTTCTCAAGGCGCTTGAAAAGAGCGTTCCCGACCTGATACTTTTGGACGTTGAGATGCCTGAAATGAACGGGCACGAGGTGATAAAGGCGCTCAAGGCCGACCAGCGGACGGCAGGGGTCCCGGTTATTTTTTTGACGGCCAAAAGCGACAGCGAGAGCGAGCTTGAGGGTTTAACGCTGGGTGCAATAGACTACATCATCAAGCCCTTCTCCCCTTCCCTTTTGCTCAAGCGCATCGAGGTGCACCTGCTCGTCGAATCGCAGAAGCGCCGTCTTGAATCGCAGACGCAGGAGTTAATGTCGCAGCGGCAGGAGCTTCTCCGCTTTAACACCAGCCTGCGGGAGATGGTGGAGTCGCGGACCAAAACGGTTACCGAGCTGCAGGACGCGCTTCTCAAGACGATGGCGGAGCTTGTGGAGTGCCGCGACGACATTACCGGCGGGCATATCGAGCGGACGCAGCGGTATTTGCACGAGCTGCTCAAGGCTATGCAGCGGCAAGACATTTACAGGGATGAAGTGACATCCTGGGACTGGCAGCTGATACTCCAGTCGGCCCAGCTGCACGATGTGGGGAAAATTATAATCAAGGACAGCATCCTCAACAAGCCGTGCAAGCTTACAATAGAGGAGTTTGAGGAGATAAAGAAACATACTACGTTTGGCGGCGTTGTTATCGATAAGATAAAGGAGAGCACGAGCGAGCAGGCGTTTTTGGAGTACGCGAAGATTTTTGCCGTAACGCACCACGAGAAGTGGGACGGCAGCGGTTATCCCGCCGGACTCAAGGGCGAGGAGATACCGCTTTTGGGGCGTCTTATGGCGATAGCCGATGTATACGATGCGTTGCGTTCCGCCAGGCCGTACAAGGAGGCGTACTCCCACGAGGATGCGGTCAGAATTATTACGGACGGACGGGGTTCGCACTTTGATCCCGCCCTGATTGATATGTTTCTGGATATTTCAGACGAATTTAATTCCATAGCGGCGGCTTTCAAAAAAGAGTAGGTATGAGCAGCGTCAAAAAAAAGACAGATGCCGAAAACACGGGCGAGGTGCTTCAGGACGAGCAGCGCCCGCTACACCAGTTTGTCGCGTTCTCGGTTATGCTGTTTCTGATAATTTTGGTTGTTGGTTCCACAGCGTTCATGTTCTCCATGCGGCATATCATAAGGGCCAACAAGGCCGGCGAACTCACGCGTATGCTTGAACTGGAACGAATAAAGATGGAGACTCTGGTAAACAGCAAAATCGCGGTAATAATGAAGATGGCCGAGTCGCCGCTCATCGCGCGCTACTTTTCCAGCCCCGGCAACAATGAGCTGGAGGCGATGTTTCGGGAAGAGATCACATCGTACCGCAACGCCCTGTCCGATATGCTCTTCTGGGTCAACGATAAGGACAGGATATTCTACGCCGACGGCAACGAACCTTACCTGCTTAACCCCGATGCCCCGGAAAACTACTGGTACAACCTGACCATGTACAAAACCGAGACTTACAACTTCAACATCAACTACAACCCCAACCTCAACGTAACGAACCTGTGGGTAAACGCGCCGGTATTCGACAAGAAGCATATGCCTCTGGGGATGCTCGGCGTAGGGATAGACATATCGGCTTTCATCGCCACACTCTACGAGCAGTACGGCAAGGGTAAAACGCAGATATACTTCTTCAACCCTAAGGGGGAAATTGTCGCGGCGGAGGATACCAGCCTTGTCATCAGGAAGGAGAGTATAGAGAAGAGGCTCGGCGAGGCCGGCGTAGGGCTTATTTCAAAGGCTAAAAGACTTAAAGAGGACGGCACGCTGACTTTTGACTCCCCCGCGGGAAAAATCGCCATAGGCACCATACCAGTGCTTGACTGGTACTCGGTGGCAATAATGCCCGACTCGTTCGACGACTACAAAAACCCTGTAGCCGTGCTGTTTATTGTGGGGCTCGTGCTTATAGCGGTAATATTTGTAATATTCAACACGTTCATAGCCAACTTTACGAGATCGCTGCACAAAACGCTTGACTCGCTTGAGGCTACATCGCAGTACAAGAGCGAGTTTCTGGCCATGATGAGCCACGAAATACGCACGCCCATGAACGCGATCCTCGGTATGGCCGAACTCGCCCTGCGCGAACAGATGTCCGAGGCCGCGTACGATCAGGTAAACACAATAAGGAGATCGGGAACGAACCTGCTCTCCATAATAAACGACATCCTCGACTTCTCGAAGATCGAGAGCGGAAAGATGGAGATAACAGCGACGGACTACCTCTTCACCTCCATGATCAACGATGTGGCCAACATCGTCAAGATAAAGGCCGACGAGGCGAATCTGGAGTTTAAGGTCAACATAGACAACAAGATTCCCAAGGCGCTCATCGGCGACGAGATGCGCATACGTCAGATTATGCTCAACATTCTCAACAACGCCGTCAAATACACCTCAAAGGGGACCGTTTCCCTCACCGTCAGGTGTACGAACACCGACAACGAAACGGTGAACCTCGCAATATCCGTTGCCGACAGCGGCAGGGGGATAAGACAGGAGGACATAAGCAAGCTCTTCACCGACTTCGTGCAGATTGATCTTGTGAAAAACAAGGGCATAGAGGGGACGGGCCTTGGCCTCGCTATTACCAAGAACCTGATACGGGCGATGAACGGCACAATAGGGGTGGAATCCGAATACGGCAGGGGCAGCACATTCAATATCACGCTGCCGCAGAAGATAAGCCACCGCGACGATTTCGAGGAGGAGGCGGCGGCATCCATATTCACCGCGCCCAACGCGAAGGTGCTTATAGTAGACGACGTGCCCACCAACCTGAAAGTAGCGCAGGGCCTGCTCATGATGTACGAGATGCAGATACACACCTGCCTGAGCGGCGCCGAGGCGATAGAAGCGGTAAAGAACGAAAGCTACGATGTAGTGTTCATGGACCACATGATGCCCAAAATGGACGGCATAGAGGCCGCGATGCGCATAAGAAACCTCGGCGGCAGGCGCTACGAAAAACTGCCCATAATCGCACTGACGGCCAACGCGGTATCCGGCATGAAGGAGATGTTCCTGCAAAACGGCTTCAACGACTATCTGTCGAAACCAATAGACACTCTGAAAATGAACTCGGTCCTTGAAAAGTGGATACCCAAAGAGAAGCAGATAGTATTTAACGGGGTAGACTCTTACGCCATGGCCGCCGTGATGGACGGCACCGCCGATGTAATAGATATCGAACACATAGACGCGTTCAACGCAAACAAAAACAGCGCCGCGCTTAATATTGAGATTGACGGTGTGGATATAGCAAAAGGCATCTCCATGGTAGGCGGCAGGGCTGATTTCTACCTTCAAACGCTCGACATATACCTTAAAGACGGACGCACGAAACACGCAGAAATCCAAAAATCGCTCTCCGGCGGCGACCTGCCGCTCTATACAACTTACGTACACGCGCTGAAAAGCGCATCGGCCAACATCGGGGCCGTTAAACTCTCGGAAGCGGCGCGGGATTTGGAGATAGCCGCCAAAGACAGGAATATGGAGTTCATCAAGGCTAATAATCAAATTTTGCTTGATGATCTTGCCGCGATTTTGGACGGTATTGATATTTGCCTTGAATCAATCAATTCAAAAAAACAATGCGCTGATACAGATACCGGCGCGATGAAAGCCGAGCTTGCCGTATTAAAGGCGTCTATAGACGAGATGAACGTAAGCGAGATCAACAACTCCGTGAAAAAACTGAGAGAATACACCGGCGACAAAAATGCCGGCGGTACGATTGATAAAATTTTGCAGAACACGCTGATCGGCGAGTACGACGAGGCGATTGTGCTGATTGACAAACTTCTGCAAATGCCTTAAAAATGTGGAACTTTTTCGTTGATTTTGATGTCAGCTCCACACTCCAAACTATCCTTTCTAACGGTTTTTGAACCCGGCGTTTTTCAATCCGCCTATCTCCCGCGGCGTCAACTCCCTGTACTCCCCCGCTTTCATATCGCCGAGTTTTACCGAGCCGAACGCTACGCGCCTTAACCTTCTGACCTCGTGGCCTACGCCGTCGAGCATACGCCTTATTTGACGGTTCTTCCCTTCCATCAGCGCTATCTCGTACCAGTACTGATCATCCTTGATATTTATAAGATCAACAGACGCGGCGCGCAGCAGCTGCCCCTCCGATTCCACACCGTCAATCAGCTTTTTGATATCAGCCGGTTCCAAAGGGCGGCCTATACGCACCCTATATACCTTTTTGATGGCGAAACGCGGATGCGTCAGGGCGTGGATCAGATCGCCGTCATTCGTCAGCAGCAATAATCCCTCCGAGAGATAATCAAGCCGGCCGACATATTTCAGAAGATCCGCGTCAAGCCCGTCCCTCCGCAGCGCCTCGTAAATCGTCAGGCGGCCTTCGGGGTCCTTATTGGTAACCATTACCTCGCGCGGCTTGCAATAGGCGTAGTATTCCAGCTTGCGTATGGGGCGCAGCTGCCTGCCCTTGTATTCCACTCTGTCAACTTTTGAATTGACCTTAAACCCCAGTTCGGTTACCTTTTGCCCGTTGACATAGATATGCCCGCTCTCTACAAGCTCGTCGCACTTGCGACGAGCGCCTAACCCGCATTGGGCCAGATATTTGTTGATGCGGGTCAGGCCCTGCCCGTCTTTGTCATTGCCCTGCTTATTATCCTGCATTGATTATCTCCTCTATATTCCCGGCAACCCTTACCGGCAGGTTTACTGATTTCGCGATACGCGCCGACGAGTACCCGTCTAACGTGAAACCGGAGTGGTTGAACATCACGCGCGGCAGTATCACCTCGTTATATTTTGTGTTGGCGGATGATTCCTTAATTTTTTTGATGACATCGGACGCAGTCAGCAATCCTGTGACAGTTACAGATTCACCGAAATAGTGATTTATCACCGGACGGACATCAAAAAAATTATTTTCGGAGGGGCAGATATCATCCAGCACCTTTTTCAGGTACGGAAACGCCGAGCATCCGGTTACCACCAAACGTTTTTTACGGACGGGCAGGGATCCGCGCAATTTACGTTTAACCTTAGCCCCCTCCTGCAACAACTGCCGAACCAGCCCCACCCCGTTCTCTATCTGCGGATAATCTTCATAGTACGACGCCGGAGGAATCGGCAGGCCCGCCCTGATAAAAAACTCATCCGCGACAAACAGCTTCCTGGCCCCGTCCCTCACCTTCATCCGCTCCGAAACCGCCCCCAGCTTCCCACATATATCAATGGCCAACGGTTTGTCAACCGGAGTAAGCGGAGTTTTCCTGAACCGCGTTAGCCCCACCGGCACCACCGCAACAGACAGCAGCGCCCCCCCGTACCCGAACAGGTCTTCGACCGTCCTCTCCAGAACCGCCCCGTCGTTTATCCCCGGGCACAAAACTATCTGGGTGTGGAACGCGATCCCGTTATCCCTCAAGAATGCCAGCTGCTCCCGGATGTCGGGTATCCGCCGGTTCCCGAGCAGCACGGCCCTCACCTCCCGGTCAGTGGCATGGACGGAGACGAACAGGGGCGAGAGGCCGATTGAGGCTATCCGGCGCAGGTCTTCGGAAGAAGCCGCCGTAAGGGTTACGTAGTTGCCGTTCAAAAAGGAGTGCTTGAAGTCCTCATCCTTTATATACAGGGACCGCCGCAGGCCCTTGGGCATCTGGTCTATAAAGCAGAAAACGCACCGGTTTGTGCATCTGTTGACCGGTTTTTCGTAAAATTCAACCTCCAAAGAGGCCCCGGGCGCCCTCTCTACCTCTACCGTACCCTCCCGGCCGCCGCGTTCAATGTCTATCTCTAAAAAATCTCCGGCGGCGTGGTAGTAGAAGTCCAGCTCGTCGGCGATGCCGTGGCCGTTTACCGCCGTAACGCGGTCGCGGGGGCGCAGGCCGGACATGAAGAGCGCGCCGCCGCGCGGCAGCGACCTTATTACCAAACCCGCCTTCGCCCGTCTCCCGGCCGCTACGGGCCTTTTCTTTGTCGTGGGCATCTTGCGCAGTCCCCGGATAATCCGTTAAATATTATAAATTCCACGATTATATATCCAACGATTAAATATCAGGCCCGTACCCTCCGGCGGATGCACAACAGCCGTGATGTCTCCGGAGGTACAGATATGATATTTAACTGCGGCTTCAATAAATACATTAAATTTTTCTTGCACTTCTACCATAATATATATTATTGTTTATAGTGATGCCGTAATATCTGCGGATCATTGTTTAAGCCAATAATTTGTTTTAAGGAGGAAAGTCTTGAAAAAAGCGACTCGCTGCCTGTTTCTGGCTGTTTTGGCCGCAGTTATCTGTTTTGCCGTTTCCTGTAACATAAGCGAAGACAACGGCCGTCCGGTCGATCCGGGTAATACCGTAAACAATCCCGGCGGCAGCGGCGACACCACCGGCCAGCGCCCTCCCGGCTATGTGCCGACCCCGACCATCATAGCCGAGGCGGAGAATACCTATGTCGGCGTTGGCGATACCGTCCTCATAAACATTACGCTGCTCTCCGATACCGGTAGCGCGGGTACAAGGGTGAGCGGGCAATCCGTGAGCGTCACGCTGACTCTCGGCGAGGGCTGGACATCGCGCTCCTCCATCACCACCGACGTAAACGGGCGTGGTTCCGTGCGGTTCTCGGGTGCGGCCGAAGGGCCGGTTATTGTCACCTTCCGTTACGGCAGCAGCACGGAACGCAACGTACCAATCGAAGTAACCAACAATCCGCCGCGCAACATTACCATACACGCCTTGCCGGCCGAACTTCCGGCCGACGGGGCAAGCAGGTCTACCATCACCGTGCAGGTGAAAAACGACAACAACAACCCCATAGTTGGCGATGTCATCCTCTTCTCCAGCAACGCGGGGCTCATAACCGCCGAGAGTGTTACCGATGCCGACGGCAAGGCCACGGCCACGCTGACCAGCGACAGGCGCAACACCCTGGCCACAGTTACCGCCACCCTCAAAAGCGACGGAACGCGCAACGTGCGGACCATTATTCTCTTCTCGGGAGTTACAATCACGGCGACGGCCACCCCCGCCAGCATAAAGCCGAACAGCGCCGAAGTGTGCACCGTGCTCGTAAATCTGGTCGACGCAGCGAACAACCCTATAGTTGGCGAGAAGATAACTTTCGAAAATATGCTCGGCGGGACCACATTCATATCCCGCGACTCGGTAACAAACACCCGCGGCCAGGCGCGCGCGAGGATCAGCGGGACGGATGCCGGGACGGACCGGATCACAGTAACGGCGGCCGGGGCGTCGGGTTTTGCCGACATCAATTTCACCGACCAAAATTTGGATATTTGGGCTGTCTCGCCTAACGAAAACCAAAAGCACCTGTATATAGCGGACACCTCCCTGAGTTCGACTTTCGGCATACGCTACACGCATCTTGGAGCGCGCGTCGCGAACGCCGACCTTGAAATAGCTGTAACGCTGGGTTCGTTTACCGATCCGGCATCCATAAACAACAGAGAGCACTTCTTCACCTACCTTGTTAAAACCGGCGATGACGGCGAAGCGTCTTTCACCATGAAAAACCCCTCTTTCGCGACATACGCGACAATCTACGTAAAGGCATGGCTGCCCAACAGGACATCTTTCGTCGACGGCACCTACGATGTACTCTTTTTGGCAAGCGGAGTAGCCAGAATAGAGCTTACAGGTTCGCCGGCCGTCATCGGCCTGAACGGCAGGGCGCAAATTACCGCTACGGCTTTCGATAAGAACAATAACCGCGTACGCGGCGCTAACATCGCTTTCAATTTACTCAACGGCCCCGGAGGCGGCGAATACATAGAAAAGGCCGTAGTGGCAACCGGCGAGAACGGTACGGCAAGCACCTTCTTTGTATCCGGCGAAACATCAAGCAAGTTCCAGGAAGTGCGGATTGCGGCATCCCACTACGACTATGTCTACTCCTCCACCGCCTACATAAACCCAACCGACACCGTCAAGCTCACCATAGTGGGCCCGCCGGCGCACATTACCGTGCAGAGAAGTACAACGAACATAATTGTCGGACCGGCCATATACAGGCTGCCTATGGTCGCTATAGTATCGGATATAAACCACAATCCGGTGGATGGGGCGGAAGTTACGTTTAGTACCAGAGTGATCGGTTATCACTACTACACCAAAAAAGGCTTGTACGAAGTAGACGCGAACCTGTTGCCTGTTTACAGCAGAGATACCGCCATCCTCAGCCCAAGAATTACATCCGAATGCCCCGAATGTCTCAATGACCCTAATCGCCCTTTCAGGCCGTTACCCCGCTTTAACGACATCAACAGGAACGGGGTGCCGGACAGGGGTGAGAGAGTAGAACCCTGTTATGATGGTCCAATCGTTATGCCTGTGGCCGCAAACGGTTGCCCGGGCGGAATATTTGCCGACTTCAACGGCAACGGCAGGCGGGACATGATAGAGGAGTTCGAAAATCACAGCTCATTTAGCACACAGCAGCTTGACGAGATGTACACCTACCCTAATCGATGGGACTTTGACTGGAATCAAAACGGAGTGCCGGAACCCAATACCGCAGTGTTGGTGACACGCACCGTACAAACCAAAGACGGCATAGCCGTAAATGAGCTGGTCTACGGCCAGTACGACGCGGGCAGGGTTGTTGTGACAGTTGAGGTAGAGGCCAGGGGCCTCGTATCGGCTCCGTCCGATACGTACATATTGCCAATTCCCGAAAGCCTGGAGGATGGGTGGCAGTTCAAGTAGTTTTGAGTGTAGAGTTTGGAATTTTGGCTGATGTATGATAATATTGCCGGGATGCGGTTCATAACCGCGTCCCCGTTCAGAAAAGGAATTAACTGTGAAAAAGTATTTTGCCCTGATTTTACCGGTACTGCTTCTGGCGGCAGCGCAATCTGCGGCCACCAACCTCGCCAACCCCGCGGCTCAGATACCCGGCGCGAGGATGTCATTCGGCGCATCTTACTATCTGGGCGGCGCCGATATCACCAACCTCGAAATCCCGATGATGATAAACCGCATAGGCGGGCGTGTAAGCTACGCCCCTGTTCCCTACGTCAACTTCGGCGCGGATTTCGGCACCGCGCAGGTTAGCGTCGACCAGTACGCCATCGGTCGCGACATCATACCCATCTTCAACGGAAACCTCGGCTGGTCGGTTGGCGGGCACCTTAAGCTCTCTACGCCCTATATCGCCAATACGTTCGCGGTTTTGGCTTTGGGTCATGTAAACTACTTCAGTTCGGCCAACAAGCTTAAGGCTTACTATGCCGGCACGGACATCGCGGCAGCGGCGGGCCTGCAGTTCCGCATACCCGGCGGCGGCGTACTCTCTTTCGGGCCGCAACTCTACATGATAGAAGGCGCTAACAAGGGATTCAACGGGGAGAAAGACAAATACAAGGCCGTGAACAATATGCGGGCATGGATCGCCTTCGACTACTTCCCGGAGGAGACTTTCATAATGTGGGATCAGAAACCCTACGTGTCGATAGAGTTCACAGCGTCGCCGAAGATCAGCGGGTCGAGGCGCGCGCCCATACAGGAGTTCGGCGTGTCAATAAGCGTAGGGGCCATAACTCAGAGGCTTTACGGGGAAGACAGCGGCGATGAATAGCATGAACTCAGACAGGCATAACGCACTCGACGCGGCATACTGAAAAATCGCTGAATTTTTTATCGGGGCACAACGCCGTCACGAACTCCGACGGCTTGCACGCCGTTCCGGGCACGAGCGACAGCAGCGCCTCCCAGTACGGATTGCTGTCATCGCCATTTACAGACGCGCCTGTTATTGCCGGACGGATATTTTTTTGCGCAGCCTGCCCGTTCTTCTCGCGCGTTACGATTACCTCCTGTTTCCCCATTATCAACTCCAGCGCCTCGCGCATCCGCCCCGCGTTAAAACCGTTTGGCGGGTATATGCGGTAGCGCGCCGCCGTAATCATCGCGCTCAGGCTCACTTTTCCGATAATCTTGCCGCACGATTTTACCTTCAGGCCGGCCGGCAGCCAGCGGTTTACGTCAAGCGGGTCGCCCGGCAGCGGCGATTTTGTCTCTATGTCAAACGCCTCGGCCAGCCCTATGGCCCCAAACGGCAGCGGCGGGCCGAAGGAGACACGGGGGTGCGGGTTATACCCCTGAGAAAATGCGAGGGGAAAACCGGCGGCGGTCATCGCGCGGTGAAAAACCTCGACCATATCCAAATGCCCCAAAAAACGCACAGGTTCCCTCTTCTCATAGAAGAACCGGTACCGGCACTCCAAAGATTTATCGTCAACAACGCGCGGCCGCCGGCCATAGGAGACATTAGTATCTTTAAAATCTGTTGAGCCTTTTGGTACTATTGAATCGGCGGAGATATTTTCTACTGGCAGATGCGGCGGCATGGCCGCGTTTGCCGGCTTATCCCCCAATATATTACAATCCGTTGACGCTGCAGAAAAACGGTTTGATACGGATTTATTGCACGCGCCGCAACTGCCGCATTCCCCGCCCCGGCAATCCGGCGTAGCCTCGCCGCCGTACGCGCGCGCTCGCTCGCTCAACAGGAATTCACGGTCCACGCCAACCGATATGCCGCTCCACGGGAGCGTTTGGTCTGTACTTATGGGCTTCGTATACGCCTCCAGGTCAACGCCGATCCCCCGCGCGGCGTCCATCCACAAATCCAAATTAAATTTTTCGTCCCACCCGTCAAACCGCGCCCCGGCCTTCCACGCTTCGAGGATAACGTCCCCCACCCGCCGATCCCCACGCGCCATAACGGTCTCCAGAAACGTCATACGCCCGTCTCGGTACGATACCCTGACGTTCTTCTTATCGCGCAAGCACCTTTTGACAAACCTCCCCTTCTCGTCCAAAACCTCCACCGGCTCCATGCCCTCCCACTGAAACGGCGTATTGGCCTTGGGCGAAAACGGCGACAGCGCGACGTTGAGGGAGAGGCGCGGCGAGCGGGCGCGGAGCATACCGGAGATGGTCTTTACAAGGTCGATGATCGCCTGAATGTCCTCCTCCGTCTCCGTAGGCAGCCCCGTCATAAAATATAACTTTATCGTCTGCGCGTTGCGCTCCAGAAGCAGGCGCACAGTATCCAAAACCGCCTCATCCGTAAAATCCTTGTTTATGACCCTGCGCAGGCGCTGGCTCCCGGCCTCCGGGGCGATAGTGAACGAGGTTATGGGCGCGACGGCGTTCAGTTCATCCAATTGCGCCGATGTCAGGGCGTCTATGCGCGTTGACGGCAGCGACATCCGCAAATGGCACTCCTTTTTGATATCGCGCATCGACGTCAGCAAATCGGTGACGCATGAGTAATCGGCGGTAGATAGACTCAACAGGCCGACATCCCTCCAGCCGGTACAGCGCACGCCGTCCTCAATCTGCCTGCGTATCTGCGGCATATCCTTTTCGCGGACGGGGCGGTAATACATTCCCGCGCTGCAGAACCGGCAGCCGCGCGTGCATCCGCGCATTACCTCGGCGGATAATCTGTGGTGGACGACTTCCATAAGGGGGACTAACGGGGCTTTGGGGATATGTTTTTCCTCGAATACGCCTATACGCGCGGGTTTGACCGGGGAAGCTCCTTTAATATGCGCGGAGGGAACATAGAAGCCGGGGATTTTGGCGACTTCTTCCAATACCCTCGCCCGTCCCTCCCCTTTAAATTTTTCGATGACGCCGCAGAAATCAACAACCGCCTCTTCCCCGTCGCCGATAAGAAAGGCGTCGACAAACGGCGTTAAAGGTTCGGGGTTGTTCATGCAAGGCCCGCCGGCGATTATCACCGGGTCACCATCGCTCCTTTGTGATGACAGAACATTCAATCCCGCCATATCGATCATATTGACCAAATTGGCATACTGCAGCTCATACTGCACGGAAAATCCGATCCAGTCCGCCTCCCAGACAGGCGAAAAATACTCCAGTGTAAACAGCGGCAGCCCAGCCTCACGCATAACGCGCTCGGCATCGGTCCACGGATGAAAGCATCTCGAAAGCGCCCAGTTATCATTAGAATTGACAATATGGTAGAGTATCTGCAGCCCGTGGTGCGACATCCCGATATCATACAAATCCGGAAAGCAGCAGCACCCGTGGACGGCAATCCCCCCCAAATCTTTGCGGACGGCATTGAGCTCGCTTCCCGTATACCTGAGCGGCTTTTCAACAAACGGCAGAAATTTTTTCTGTATATCATCCGTTAAATCAATCATAGTTCAGCACCCCGCCGGAATGCAGGTAAACTCCACACTCCAAACCCCAAACTCCAGACTCATCTCCCCTTCTCCAGCCTCTCCGCCAAAAACGCGTGCAGCCCGCACTCCCTGATCTTTTTCTGCGTTACGCGGTAGTTGTAACTGACGCGGTGCAACGTGATGAGGCCCCTGTCGGTGTCGTATATGGCATAGCACGACCTGCTGTCGAAGTCTCTGGGCTGGCCTACGCTGCCTACGTTTATCAGGTATACGCAGTCGTCTTCGATGCCTACCGTTGTTTCGGAGTGCAGTATGACCTTGTCCTCTTCCTGATACATTATGGAGGGGCAGTGGGTGTGGCCAATAAAGTTGACGTGGCTCGTCAAGTGGCCGAACGCCTCTATTACCGAGTACTCGTTGTCGGGAAAGACGTACGAAAACCTTTCGGGGTCGCATGGCGAGGAGTGCGCCAAAAACATCTCCTCCTCTTCGCAAATTAGCGGCAGGGCGCTCAGGAACTCCTTATCGGCCTCGGTCAGGCGCTGCTTTGTCCACTCCATGGCCGAGAAGGCGAAGTAGGTGAAGCAGCTGGTGTCGGTCTTCTCTATGGCTGCGTAGTCGTGATTGCCGGCTACGCAACAGGCGGCGTTGGCGGATACGAGTTCTATACACTGCCGCGGGTTAGGATAATATCCTACTATGTCGCCGAGGCAGAAAATTTTGTCAGCGCGGCGGCGGCGTATGTCCTTTAGCACCGCGCTTAAGGCCTCCAAATTGCCGTGAATGTCGGAAATGATAGCGTACTTCATTTGATAATTCGCCTTATTTGTGTTTTTCCCCTACCCTTATATTATATTATTATTCATGTAGATTTGCAAAAAAAAATTAAAAATATAAAAACGCCGCCAAAACAGGCGGCAATGTGACAGGGTCCTGATTATGCCGGAAAACAGCGAGTCACCTTACAGCGGCAGGTTGGCAGGGTTCCGCGAGGCGGTACTGCCGGCGTCGTCCGCGCTCATACTTACGCATGACTATCCCGATCCGGACAGCATAGCCTCGGCTTTCGGGCTCTCGGAGCTGCTCTCCTTTTGGGGCGTCCCCGCCATCACCATCGCGTTCGGCGGGTTTGTGGGGCGGGCCGAGAACCGCGCGATGATCCGTTGCCTCGGCATCCAAACGATACCGTTCGCCCTCGTCGAGCCCGGCGATTTCGACAGGATTGTGCTGGTAGACTGCTACCCCGGCCGCGGCAACATCACGCTGCCGCCGGGACTCAAAGCCGACGCGGTCATAGACCACCATCCGGCAAGCCCGCCGAATCCCCTACCTTTTTTCTGTGATATCCGCAGCAACTACGGCGCGGCGGCCACCATCATAACAAACTACCTTACGGAGGCCGGCTGCCAAATATCGGCCACGCTGGCCACCGCCCTGTTCAACGGCATAAAGACCGACACGAGCGGCCTGCAGCGCAACGCGACACCCGACGACATAGAGTGCTACAAGCGCCTTTTTTACCTTATGGACCACAGCCTCCTCGCACAGATAGAAAGCCCGGGCCGCGATATGGAGTTCTTCCGCACCATCCACAAGGCCGCCGAGAGCGCCGTATGCCGCGGAAACGTGGGCTACTGCCACCTTGGCACCGTGGCCGCGCCGGACTCCATTGCCGAGATGGCCGAATTCTTCCACTCACTGGAAAAGTTGGAGTGGATGGTCTGCACCGCGGTATTCAATAGCCAGATATACTTCTCAATCCGCTCAGAAAACGATAATTCGGCCGGAATCCGCGCCGAACAGCTGGCAGAGAGATTCGGCGGGAGCGGGGGCGGGCACACGAAAGCGGCAGCGGGCAGAATTCCAATTGACGATAATATTGACACCATGCTGGAAAAAATAGTATCTTTCATAGAGAATATATTCGGAGTGGCGGGGATTGCCGCCGAGCCGCTCCTGTAACGTAAAGGAGAGTAATTATGTGGGAATATACCGATATAGTAAAAGATCACTACATGAACCCCCGGAACACCGGGGAAATCGAGAACCCGGACGGATTCGGTGAGATGGGCAACCTGAGCTGCGGCGACGCCATGCGGCTGACCTTTAAGCTGGGCGAAGACGGCAGGGTCGCCGACATCAAGTTCAAGACCTTCGGCTGCGGCAGCGCGATCGCGTCGGCCAGTATGCTGACCACCATGTGCGTAGGAAAGACTTTGGAGGAGATCAGGCAGATCACCAACAAGGACATCGCCGACGCGCTGGGCGGGCTGCCGCGGGAGAAGATGCACTGCAGCGTAATGGGCCAGGAGGCGCTCGCCGCGGCCATAAAATTCTACGAAACGGGCGGGCAGACGCCGGCGCAGGCGGTCAAGGAGGGTACCATAGTATGTGTTTGTTTCAACGTAACCGACCTTGAAATAGAAAAAGCAGTAAAGGAAAACAGTCTGAAGAGCCTCGAAGACGTAACCAACTTTACCAAGGCCGGGGGGGCCTGCGGTAAGTGCCACGACAAGATTAACAGGATAATCGCCGGCCTCTCCTGAACACGGCGGTTTTATTGAAGGCATGATTAAATATTGTACCCGCACCGCGATGCGGCCGCACGGCGACCGTGATGTCATACCGAGGCGCAGGTATAGTATTTAACCGTGAGGTCTATAATTCTACTGGTAAGACACGGCCGGCACTTTGCTCCTCTCATCGCGATCGGCCTCAACAAGATTAATTGGTAAATAACGGCAGGGGGATCCACGTATACTCTTTTGGGGGGATAAGGCGCGCCGTTATGGCACGCCGATTAACACTGTATCGGAGACATATGAATGGAAATTGTCGGTAAATTAACGAAGCTCATACACCCGGTAATGGCGCTGTCAATCGTATTTTCCGGCTGCGGCGCCCCAAAATCGAATCCATCAGACGAGATAACGGTATTCTCGTCGTACCGCGATATTCCCGGCGTAACCGAGGAGGAAATCGCCGCTATTGAAAACATCAGGGAAGAGACCGGGAGCTTTACTTACGGTATGATGCCGAGCACCGAAACGTTTATAGACGCGAACGGAGAAATAAAGGGGTACACACATCTTTTTTGCGAATGGATGACCGAGCTGTTCGGTATTCCGTTTATTCCAAAGCATTACACGTGGGCGGCCCTGCTTGACGGATTAGAAAGCGGCGAAATTGATTTCACCGGAGACCTGGCGGCAAACGATGAATTGCGAAAAACTTATATTATGACCGAACCAATAGCCCAGCGCGCAATAAAGCAGTACCGCATCGCCGGCAGCGCGCCTGTTCAGGAGATAGCCAAAACGCGCCTGCCGCGCTACGCGCTTAGAGAAAATACCGCAATCGCCGATAACGTTCTGGCTTACGCGGCAGAAGCGTTTGAACCTGTATACGCGCCGGGATACGAAGAGGCGTACGAACTGTTGAAATCAGGCAAGGCCGATGTCATTATAACCGAAGGGGTACACGAGTTATTTTTTGAACGTTACGGCAATATGGTAACAGAAAATTTTCATCCGCTTATATACTCGCCAGTCTCCTTTACGGCAAGGAATACAAAATTTTTACCGTTTATATCGGTCGTACAAAAAGCGCTTAACGCCAGAGCCATGCGCCACCTGAACCAGCTCTACGAAGATGGACGCAACGAGTACATGACGTACAAGCTCTCTGCCATGCTCACAGAAGAGGAGATCGAGTACATACGCCAAAACCCGATTATCCCGTTCGCAGCCGAATACGACAACTACCCTGTCAGTTTCTACAGTGTCAATCATAACGAGTGGCGGGGGATATCTTTTGACATACTAAAACAGGTAGAAATGTTTACCGGGCTTAATTTCACGGTTGCCAACGATACGCGAACGGGATTTCACGAGCTGCTTCAGATGCTTGAACGCGGAGACACCTATATGATTTCGGAACTGATACGCACGAGAGACAGGGAAGGGCGCTTTCTGTGGCCCAATAGCTCGCTCATGATGGCGAGGTCTGTGCTTATATCCAAATCGGGACATCCCGACATAACCATCAACAAAGTTTACTCGGAGAGAATAGGGTTGTGCAAAGGCACCGCCCATACAGAATTTTTTATGAGATGGTTCCCAAATCACCCAAACACCGTAATATACAACACCCAGAAAGCCGCCCTCGACGCCCTGATAGACGGCGAGGTAGATATGCTGATGAACAGCTACAACACCCTCCTCTATCTTACAAACTATCTGGAGCTTGCCGGCTTTAAAGTCAACCTCATGTTCGACCACAATTTTGAATCAACATTCGGCATCAATAAAGACCAGCGGGTTTTACATTCAATTATCAACAAGGCGCTCGGGCTGATTGATATCAAAACCGTATCGGAACGCTGGCAGTACAGAGCTTACGACTACCGCCTGAAAATAGCGCAGGCCAAGATGCCGTGGCTAATAGGTTCTGTAGTGCTTTCCTTATGTGTGCTTACTCTGGTCACAGTTCTTTTTGTAATAAGCCACAGCGCCGGCAAGCAGCTTGAAAAAAAACAGACGCACGAGATCGCGCTTCAAACAGCCACCCTCTCCACGCTGTTTGATTCGATACCCGACCTCATCTTTACCAAAGACGCCGAACTGAATTTCATGCACTGCAACAAAGCCTTTTTGGAGCATTTTGGGCGCGGCATGGAAGATGTTATAGGCAAGAACAACACGGAAAGCCTCGGACTCTCCGCCGATATGGCGGAACGGTTCAATGAAAAGCACCGCGAGGTTATGCGAGAAGGCTGCAGAATTACCTTCGAAGAGCGTATACCGCATATCAACGGTACAACCCCGCTCTATGAAACGACCCAGATACCGCTTATGCTCAACGGCAAACCGGTGGGGGTTGTAGGCATAGCGCACGACATAACCAAGCGTAAGGAGCAGGCCGAAACTGCGCTCGCTGCATCGCGCTCCAAGTCTACTTTTCTGGCAAATATGAGCCACGAAATACGCACGCCCATGAACGCTATTCTCGGCGTTACCGAGATCATGACGCAATACGACGGGCTTCCAAAGGATATTCAGGAGGGGTTAGATAAAATATACACATCGTGCACCCTGCTCCTCGGCATCATAGACGACATTCTGGACTTCTCCAAAATAGAGGCCGGCAAGCTGGATATAATGCCGATAGAGTACAAATCCGCGAACCTGATAAACGACGCGGTCCAGCTGAACATGATACAAATAGATAACGAACCCATCAACTTTGAGCTTGAGGTAGACGAACACATTCCGGCTAAACTTATTGGCGACGTGCTTCGCATAAAGCAAATTTTGAACAACCTGCTATCCAACGCCTTCAAGTACACCGACAGCGGCACGATCACGCTCTCCGTAACCGCCGAATCCGTGCCTGATAAGGAAAACAGCATTATTTTTATACTGAGCGTGCGGGATACCGGGCACGGCATGACGAAAGAGCAGCTGAGCAAAATGTTTGATGAGTACTCCCGTTTCAATCAAAAGGCCGGGCGCGCCGTGAACGGCACAGGGCTGGGCCTTGCGATCACCCAGCGCCTTGTAACCCTCATGGGCGGCGAAATACATGTAGAGAGCAAGCTGGGTAAGGGAACCCTGTTTGCAGTACGTCTGCCGCAGACCACGGTAGACAGCGAAATATTGGGCGGCGAAGTGGCGGACAACCTGCGGCAGTTTCGCATAAACTACTCGACGTCACAAAACAGGAGCCACCAGCTGGTACGCGACCCAATGCCCTACGGAAGCGTTTTGATAGTTGATGACGTGGATACAAACCTGTACGTAGCCGTGGGCCTTATGAAACTCTACAGACTGCAAATTGACACCGCCATGAGCGGACGCGAAGCCATAGACAAGATAAAGGGCGGCAAGGTTTACGACATAGTATTCATGGATCACATGATGCCCGAAATGGACGGCATAATGACGACAAAATTTTTGCGCAAGCTTGGGTACACACACCCCATAGTAGCGCTTACCGCCAATGCGGTAACCGGGCAGGCCGACATTTTCCTGCAAAACGGCTTCGACGAATTCATCTCCAAACCCATAGACATACGCCAGATGGACAGCATACTGAACAAACTCGTGCGCGACAAGCAACCTCCCGATGTTATTGAAGCGGCAAGACGGCAAACCAGCCGCCATAAAAGCGCAGGGACAAAATTCCAAACGGACCCTGATCTGAAAGAGTCCGATATAAGGGACGGCGATAAAGCAGTATCGCGGTTCCAAAATAAGAGGGTGGACGGGTTAAACATCGCCAAAGGGCTGGAACTCTACGAGGGCGACGACGAGACATACCTGAGAGTTTTGCGCACATACGCGGCAGCCGTACGCGACAGGCTTGCCGCCTTAGAAACCGCCGGCAGAGAGAAACTCTCAGAATACGAAAGGGCCGCCCACAGCATAAAAGGGGCGAGCTTCGGCGTTTTCGCGGAGCAACTCGGCGAATCTGCGGCTCAACTCGAAAACGCGGCGAAAACCGGCGATTTCGGCTACATAGACAAGCATAACGAAAAATTCCTTGACATCACGCGGGAATTTATAGCCGATCTCGACAAAATGATCGCGGCAGTAGACGCCGAAAACCCCAAACCACAAAAGGAGAGGGTAGATACCGAAACGCTCGTACAACTTCGCGCGGCCTGCGAAGCCTACAATATGGACGGGGCGGACGCGGCTATGGAAGAGATAGAAAAGTATCAATATACTTCAGACGGCGGCCTCGCGGCGTGGCTGCGGGAGTGTATGGACAAAATGGGTTTCGCGCAAATTGTTGATAAACTTAAAGACGTATAGAATGTTATAGTAAGGGAATGTTACGGAGGCATACGCCTGCCTGTAAACAAAGTAACGCAATAGTATATGGGGGTATAACAAATGCCTGATCTGCGAAGAAGAATTATCTACGTTGACGATGTCAACTACAGCCTTGTGTCGCTGAAGAGCAGACTAAAGGAGTATTACGAAATTTATCCGGCGCAATCCGTAACCGTCCTGTTTGACATTATATCGCACGTCAGGCCCGACCTGATACTATTAGATGTCAATATGCCGCAGATTGACGGCTACGAAGCGATAATAAGATTAAAGACCGACGAACGCTACGCGAATATACCGGTTATGTTCCTCTCCGCCAAGATTGACAAGGATAGCGTGCGCAAGGGATATAACCTCGGCGCCGCCGACTACGTATTCAAACCCGTCTCCGACACGGATCTGATAGAACGCATAGAGTGCCTCTTTGATCCGGTGAAACGGCAAAATGTTTTGTACACAGGGAGCATCCGCAAAAAAATTATTTATGTAGACGACGTCAATTTCAGCCTGGTATCCGTAAAAGGGAGGCTAAAAGACTACTACGAGATATTTCCGGCGCAGTCAGCCGACGTACTGTTCGATATCCTCGGACATGTAACGCCCGACCTGATACTCTTAGACATCAATATGCCAAACGTTGACGGATGGGAGGTAATAAGAAAGCTAAAATCCGACAGGCGCTACGCAAGCATACCGGTTATCTTCCTTACCGGCAGAAACGATAAGGAGAGCATAGTAAAGGGCTTTGGCCTCGGCGCGGCCGATTATGTATCAAAACCCTTTTCCGACCATGACCTTATAACGCGAATAGAGTACCACCTGAACCCGGAAGAGCGCGAATACTCCACGTATGGCGATGACTCAGATACCAGACCGTGTATCCTCGCCGTCGATGAGATATTCAGTATGCTTAGCGCCATAAGCCACGCGCTGAACGACGACTACAGCGGCTCACTCAAGGGAATGTTGCAAAAAAAGTTCGCCATTCTGTACACGCTGCGCGAGAAATATAACGTATGTATGCTCTCAAAATTAGAAGAGGTCAGAGACTTCTTAACGCGTAAAACGCCAAACCTCTTCATATTAGACTATAAGATGATGGCGTCGGACGGATTCAACCTGATACACGTTATAAGAGAGTTCCCAAAACACCAAAGAACGCCGATACTGTTTTCGGCTCCCGCTGGAACGCTCACCCACGCGCGGGACGCAATACGCTTTGGCGGCACAGACTATGTGGATAAACCGGCCAATCCGGCAGAACTGCGCGAAAAAGCGGCGAAGTATATTGCACAGCGGCCAACAGCGTAAAATCAACAGGCGAGCGCTTCGGAAACGGTGTAAAACGAACCGGTTACACAAATGATATCATTGGCGCTGGCGGCGGCGATTGCCTGATTAAACGCCTCTTTTACTGTTTGGCTGATGATACACTTCCTGGCTGTCAACGCGGACAAGTCATTAGGGTCGGCGGCGCGATCAGTAGCCGGTCTGGCGAAATAAAATATTGACGCGCGGGCTGACAGCGTGTTGATTACCGCCGAAACATCCTTGTCCTTCATTATCCCCACTACATATAAGATATTTTGAGACGGGAAATTCGTGTTAAGGGCATCTATAAGGACATTTGCGGCGTCGGCGTTGTGGCCTACATCAAAAACTACATTATGTCCGTTGACAGTAATAAGCTGAAAACGTCCGGGAATGGTTGCGGATTTCATTCCGGTATAGATTGTTTGAGGGTCAATATCAACAATCTTATTAATAACGGTTAACGCAAGCAGCGCGTTTTGTACCTGATGCCTGCCGGATAATGATATATCGTACCGGCGATTATCCCAATTGAATGATACTCCCCCGCCGGTGCAGATAATATCGCCAGCGTCGCCGGCGTTGATAAATGTCAGCTCAGAATTAAAATCAACACATTTTTTATTTGCCAGCGATTTTAGTGACGGATTGACGGGATCAAGCATTATTACGGGGACTCCGGGCTTTACGATACCCAGCTTCTCCCCCGCTATCGCCTCAAGCGTGTCTCCCAAATACTCCTGATGATCAAGCGACAATTTCGTTATTACCGATACCTCCGGGGTGATGATGTTGGTAGCGTCGAGCCGCCCTCCCATCCCCACCTCAAAAACAGCGTAGTCAACGCCGCTGCGTTTAAAGATTTCGAATGACATCAGAGTGACGGCCTCAAAAAACGTCAATCCCAAATCGTTAATTACCGGCTCCTGATCCTTGTAAACGTCAAACCACATATCCTCGGAAATATCAATACCGCCAATCTTAAACCGTTCCTCAAAATTGGTGATGTGCGGGGATGTATAGAGCCCTGTCTTATATCCGGCATGACGAAGGATAGATTCTATATACGTACACGTCGACCCCTTGCCGTTCGTCCCGGCCACATGTATTGATTTGTACGATTCTTGCGGATCCCCGCATAAAGACGCGGCCTTATACATACGGTCAAGGTCGTATTTTATCCCCTTGTTGACGAGGGAGAACAGGCGCGATTTTATTTCTTGTGGTGATTGCATATATACAATGGCACATCCGTATCAGGACACAAAAAATGTGCCATCCCCGCACTTGCGCAGGGATAGCACACAATCATTAATACTCCATCAATACATTACTTCGTCAAAATGATACGCGCGTCTAAAAGCGTAGCCCCCGCGCCCTCAACCCCAACCTTCAGCGGGTTGATATCGATCTCGGCGATCTCAGGGAAGTCCGTCACTAACTGCGACGTGCGCTGCAGGTTCTCGACGATAGCCGTAACATCGTTAGGCTTCGACCCGCGCGCACCGGTAAGCAGCTTGTACGACTTGGTGTTCTGGATCATCGCCAATGCCTCTTCGGCTGTAAGCGGCGCGAGGCCGAAGCAGACATCCTTCAGCACCTCGACAAAAATCCCGCCCAGGCCAAACATGATCATCTGCCCGAACTGCGGGTCCTTGTTCATGCCGACGATGACCTCCTTGTCGTCCTTGCAGCCGATCATCTTCTCGAGGAGTACGCCGTCGATCTTCGCGCCCGGCACGCGCTGCTTGACGACAACCATCATGTCCTCGAAACCCTTGACGACTTCATCATGGCTGTTCAAACCAACCTTCACGCCGCCCGAATCGGACTTGTGGAGGATATCGGGGCTGGAAATCTTCATCACCACCGGGTACCCGATCTCATCCGTGAACTTGCCCGCCTCGTCTGCGGTCTTGGCGAGCTTGCCGGAGGGTACGTTAAACTTGTAGGCGCGCATGATCTCCTTGGCGTCGATCTCGCCGATCTCGTTTACGCCCCTGTCGCGGTAAGACTTGATGATGTCCACCACCTTCTTTTTATCCACATCGAACTCCGCGACCTTGCGGGCCGGGCGCTTCCTGAACTCGGCGTAGCGCGCCATCTCAAGCATGGCCTTGGCGGCGCGCTCGGGGACGCCGTACTGCGGGATATTGTTGTCGCGCAGAAGTTCCACGCCCTTGGTGATGCTGCCGGCGCCCATGAAACAAGCGAATATCGGCTTCTTGGTCTTCTTGGAAAGCTCGATGATGTGCTTGGCCACATTGTCTTCATCCGTCATCTTCTGCGGGGTAAGCACCACGATCATGCTGTCTACCTCCGGGCTTTCGATGACGATGTCCATCGCCTTGCCGTACATGTCGCTTGTGGCGTCGCCCAGCACGTCGACCGGGTTGTGCGCCGAGCCGGCGGGCGGGAGCGTGGCGAGCAACTTGTCGGTGGTCGCCTGCTCAAAGTGGGCCACCTTGAGGCCGGCCATTTCCAGCGCGTCGGACATCATGATGCCGGGGCCGCCCGCGTTCGTTACCACCGCTACGCGCCTGCCGGCGGGAAGCGGCATGTAGGAGAACGCCATCGCGACGTCGAACATGTGCTCAATGGATTCGGCGCGGATGATGCCCAACCTGTCGAACGCCGCGGCGTAGGCAGTATCGGCCCCCGCCAGACTGCCCGTGTGCGACGACGCCGCCTTCGCGCCCGCGTCGGTACGGCCCGCCTTGAACAGCACGATCGGCTTCTTCTGGCTCACTTCCTCGGCGACCTTGATGAATTCCGCGCCCTTTGTGATATTTTCGAGGTAACCGGCTATTACCTTAGTATTGTTGTCGTTCTTGAGCCCGTTGAGGAAATCCACCTCGTCGAGCGACGCCTTGTTGCCGATGGAGGCCAGAACCGACCAGCCGAGCTTCCCCTGAGCGGCGATGTCCTGAACTGCGGTGAGCAGCGCGCCGGACTGGGAGATCAGCGCGATCCCGCCCGGAGTACCAGCCGCGCCGCCGAACGACGCGTTCATCTTATGCCACGGATTCAGAAGGCCCAGACAGTTCGGCCCGAGCATGGTGATGCCGTACCGGTGCACCACGTCCACCATATTCATCTGCAAGGCCCTGCCCTCCTCGCCCGTCTCGCCGAACCCGGCGGTGATGATGATTGCCGCCTTGGTCCCCTTCTTCCCCATCTCCTCAAGGATGTGCAGGACCAGGTCCCTCTTGACGACCACCACGGCCAAATCCACCGGCCCTGGGATTTCGGTAAGGCTCTTGTAGCACTTTTTCCCCAAAATTTCGGGGGCTCTCGGGTTAATCGGGTAAATCGGCCCCGCAAACCCGTCGTTGATGATGTTGCTCAGGATATAATATCCCACCTTGCCGGGCTCAGCCGACGCCCCGACTACTGCTACAGACTCCGGCCTCAGAAGCTTTTCAAAGCTCATAATTGCCTCGTTTCTTTGTGTTATTAGTTTTTGTTATAGTTTAAAGTTAATTACAGCCATTTTTTGACTTTATACCGACCTTTATCCCTGCCAATACATCAACGAACCGACATAATATCATAATATATATACCGCCAATGGGGGAAAATTAAAAAAAAAATAATATGGGGTTATGTTTTGGCAATACGCAGAAAATAGCCTTAAATACGCTTCAGCATCGACACAGTCTCTTCGAAATCGAAGTTTTTCACGGCGGTTCTCGCTTTTTTGAGTATGTCGTCCGTTTCCGGGCCAAAATCGTACTGCAAAAGTTTTTCTACGACCTCGATGCACTTGTCTCCGTCGTACATTTCAGCCGCGCTAAGGGCCGCTTTGGCCCCTTTTTCGAGGATTATGGCCTCGCCTTTGGGCCGGTTTACCGGTTTTTCGCCCTCAAAACCGCATATACGGCCCAGTTTTTCCCCTAAATCGAGCAGATCATCTAAAAGGCCCGGCAGTTTATCCCGGCAGGTGGCCGAGTCGCCGCCCTTCGACACCATCTCCAGCTCCAGCGCCCGATCCGAAAGGCTCAACGCGCCTATCGTAGCAAGGGATGATTTCAGGCCGTGTATCAGTATCGAGAAGTTCCCAATATCGCCGTCGGCCAAAAATTTTTCCAGTTTACGGCAGTCCAAGGCCAGCCTTCCGTAGAATAGTTCCAGCATCTCCCGGTACATCTCCTCTATCCCAGCCACCCTGTTCTTCCCCACCTCTACGTTTATGACGCCAATCATGGCCACGTCATCCCAAAGGGAGTTTTGCACCTCTTCGCCGGGAGCTATTTTTACATTGTGCGCCACATCTAATGTATAAGCCTCAATCTTATCCTCCGAAATCCACTTTTCAAGGACCCTGTTCAGACTGTCTAACTCTATGGGTTTTGAGACGTAATCGTCCATACCGGCGGCGATGAACTCTTCCCTCGCCCCCTGCGTCGCGTTCGCGGTAAGGGCGATTACAGGCACTTTTTTGCGGGCGCCGCCCAATTCCCGTATCCTCTTTGTCGCCTCTACGCCATCCATCTCGGGCATCATGTGATCCATAAAGACCATATCATACTCCGTTCTTTGGACAGCCTCTATCGCCGCCGCGCCGGATGTAACCATGTCCGGAGTCATGCCGTAGAGGCTAAGGAGCCTGAACGCGACCTTGAGGTTCAGATCGTTATCGTCTACTATCAGAACCTTCGCGGTGGATGCCTTAAACGTTACCTGAGCCCTTGTCTTGCCGCCGGCGTCCTTGCCGGAGCCTTTTACCTTACTCTCGTCACCGGCGATCATGGGGATCAAAACCGTAAAGGTCGAACCCTTGCCGTAAACACTCTCAACCTCTATAGTGCCGCCCATCATCTCCACAAACGTTTTGCTTATGGGAAGCCCAAGCCCCGTGCCAGTAACATTGCGGTGCTTGGACTGCTCGGAGCGCGCAAACGGCGAGAAGAGATGCGGTATATCCTCCGGCTTTATGCCTGAGCCGGTATCGCTCACCGCGAATATCAGCCGCCCGTCCGCGCTGCTTACCCTGAGGCACACATAACCGCCGGAAGTAAAGTTGACCGCGTTGGAGCAAAGGTTGATAAGCACCTGACGCAGCCTCACGTCGTCTCCGTAAAGCGCTCTCGGCAGATTCTCATTATCCTCCTCGCAGATGAACCGGAGGTCCTTTTTATTGGCCATGAACCTGAACATGGACACGATGTTCGCAATCAGCTCGCGGATATCGAAGTCTACCGGGCACAGCTCCAGCTTTCCGGCCTCAATCTTGGAGAGGTCAAGGATATCGTTGATGATTGTCAGGAGGGAACGCGACGCGTGGCCGATATCCTTTACGTAGTTTTGCTGGCGGCTCGACAGGCGCTCCATCTCAAGCAGCTCCGACATACCGATGATGGCGTTAAGGGGAGTGCGTATTTCATGCGACATATTGGCAAGAAAACGGCTCTTGACCTTAGACGCCTCTACGGCCCTCGCCTCGGCGGCTTTGTAGTTCTCCGTCTCGGCCAAAAGTTTCCTTTGGAGCACCCGGTTCTTCCAGAAGAAGAAAATAAGTATCAGCATGGCGATAAGCGCCATCACCGCGATAGCAATGGCATAGCGCATCCCCTGCCGCGCTATTTTTCTGGAGTAGTCGAAAGTGCGGGTCATCCAGTTGTCCCGTATTCCCTCTATGTCGATATGCGCCATAGCCTTGTCTAATATGTCGCGCAGCCTCTCCTGGTCCTTGTCGTAGCCAAAGCGCGACTCCTGATACTCGTCGAAGCCTATGTTTACCTTGTACCCGGTCTTCTCGCGAAAGTTAGTCATGGCCAGAAGCATACTCGCCGACATCATCACCATACAGACATCGCCCTTTTCGAGCGCGTTGAACGCCGCGTCGCCCGACGGGTAGGGTATGCGGTACTTGTGGCCCGGGAACCAGCGGTCAAACACCTCGGCGTGGATAGAGCGCTCAATAACCCCAACCCTGTGGTAGCGCACACGGTATTTGTCTATTTTGGGAAAGTCCTGCTTCGAGAGCAGCGCGAATTTGGATGAGAGATAGGGGGTCTCGCTCCAAATGTAGTCGTCCTTGCGCGACTCGGAGTAGAGCACCTGCGTAACCAGGCAGACCTCGCCATCCTTCAGCAGGCGCAGCTGGTTCGCGATAGTGGAATTATGCGCCATAGCCGGCACCTCAAACCTTATTCCGATAAGCTCCGTCAGATCGTCCAATATATTAGGAGCTATGCCCTGATACTTCTTCTCGACCTTGTTGTAAAAACTCGCCGGATAGGCGTCGTTGACGATGCCGACGCGCACGGCGATGTTACCCGACTTCAGGCTGTCTATGAACGCCAGCTCTTCATCTGTAAAAGAGTTGTAGAGGTCCACCTTCCGCCGCTCGGTCATAGCCTCTATGGCGGCGATCTCATTAGGTACATCATCTGAATCAAGCGAGACTTTATTGTTTTTGCAACTGGGGTATCTGGGATGATAATCCGACTCATGGTCATCTGCGCCGCCGCAGGCTGCCGTAATCAGGTGAGCCAGAACGAATATGCAAACGCTGATCTTTTTCATAAAACAGTGTCCCTCCGGCAGCCCGGACATTTTCAGGGTACAGATCATTTTGCCTGAGCTTTTTTACCCGCGAAAATTTTCTGAACCTTGCGGGCAACGGTATCGGCGTTTATCGGCTTTGTTATGAAATCGACCGCACCGAGCCTGATCGCCCGCATCAGATAGTCCCGCGTCGTGTTGCCGGTCAGAAAAACAATGGGCGCGCTCTGACACGCCGCAATGAGTTTCGACGCGAGCTCAAAGCCGTTCATCTTGGGCATCTCTATATCCAATATAAACAGATCCGGCTTAAACCTGGTGATAAAGTCCAGCGCCGCCGCGCCCGACGTTACCCCGTTGAACTTGTACCCCGCGTTTGTAATCGCCGACCTGAGCATATTCAGCGTTATGGGAATGTCGTCAACCGCCAAAACACTCTTCTGACTGTCCTCACCCACACCCGGTTCACCGGCCTTGGGTATTTGCGGCGGATGACCCGCCGGGTCCTCGTTTTTATGATACTCAACCTGAATATCGACCGAGAGCGTGGCCACGACCGAGAGAAAAGCGGTCAGGCCGGCCTCAAGCGTCACCGGATCGGCGCCCTCCACCGACTGCCGGATCCGCTCGCACTCCCGCACAAGTTCCTCGGCATGGATATTCGCCAGTACCTCGGAAAGCTCCGAAAGCGTGTACGACAGCGCCCCGGAATCGCCTATAATAAGCGCCTTCTTGAGATCGGCCTCAATACCCGGAAAATCCTCTACAAAATCGGAGAGCGTGGCGCAGTAGACGTTAAGCAAATGGTCATTCAGCCCGTCTAACCAGCCAGACAGCTTCAGATTGCCTACGGACAACAGCTGCTCTCTGGAGAGGTTCATTTGACGAATTCCCATGGTTTGCGTTAGAATATCTGCTCTAAATACACTTATACATATATAATATATATTATATTCAAAACCGGTATGAGGTTTTTTTTAACCGATACGAAAAAAATTAAACCCGGCGACGGCGCCGAAAAAGGCCGGGGCCTCATATAAATTACGAAATCTTAACAACAATGATTTACATTTATTTTACAAATTTTTTACTTTTTCCTTTGACAGGGATTTTTTTTCTATTATATTGTAATATATGTACGAAATATTATCCCCCTATGGAGATTATTGATGAAAAAACACAAAAATTTGACATTTTGTTTGATTTTAGGCGCGATTACGCTGTTTATCTCCTGCGATGGCAGCACCGGTCCCGGCAACGGCGGCAACGGCGGGAACGGCGGGGCATGGACATTAGAGGAATACAGGTGCGCCGACAACCCCATCGCCGACACGTTGGACGGAAACCGGGACGATCTCGGCATCCCCAACGCTATCGTCGTCAAGTTCAACGGTAACGATCCCACCACCTTCACAGTCCCTCCGGCCATCACAGAGCAGGTAACGGTAACGGTAAACGGCGGGCATATAGCCATAATGGCCCCCTACGCGCGTACCATATTCAATATGGTATTAAGCGGAGAAACCCCCAACGGTTCGCTGACCCTCTACGGAATACCCATTGTTAACGGATTCTACCTCAACGGCGTAAACATCACAAACCCGCGCGGGCCGGCAATAAACATACAATCTTCCTATGGTATCCCCGTTTACTTAGTCGGCGGCTGCGGGCGTGAGAATAAATTGTCCGACGGGCCGTACCTCTACAATTTTGTAGAAGGCGAAGACGCCAAGGGGACGTTTTTCAGCGAAAAGCGGCTCGCGTTCTACGGCAACGGCTACCTTGAGGTCCGCGCGGTCGGCGACCGCCTGAACGGTCAGGCCGCCCACGCAATCGTGGTTGATAACGACCTGCGCATCGAAAGCGGGCACATCACCATCCGCGAGTCGCTCGGCGACGGGCTCCACGCCAACGACGACATCCGCATATACGGGGGGACTATACAGATCATAAGTACCGGCGACGCTATACAGAATGAGGTTGAGGGCCAGACCATCAGCATAAACAACGCAAAAGTGCGCCTGCGTACCACCGGCGTAAAATCCCACGGGATAGCCGGCGAAGACAGCACCATAATAGACGGCGCATCCGACGTCAGAATACACGTTACCGGCAACGGCGCCAAGGGGATACGCACGCGCGGGTTCATGGGTATGCGGGGCGGTACGCTCGGCATAACGGCGGAGGGTACGCGGGACATTGACAGAATAGTGATCCCGCCCGACACGAGCAACGCTGCGGGCATCAAAGTCGGAAACGACATAGACAACCACCCCGGCGAGGGCAATATGGAAATATCCGGCGGGACGCTGAGTATAAACGCCCGCAGCGCGAAGTACGCCCGCGGGCTGAATATAGACGGCAGCCTGACGATAACCGGGGGCAACACCAATATCGTCTCCGATAACGACGGCATAAGAACGCGCGCGAACTTCAGCATGAGCGCAGGCTCGCTGAAGGCAAGGGCGAGCGACGGCCAGGATATCGACTGCCGGGGAACATACACGCACACCGGCGGAACGCTCGACGCGCCGAACCGCAGAGAGGGAGCAAACTGATGATAACGAAAGAGGCGTGCATGAGCCTGCTCGCGCCGTTCTCCCGTTCCTCGCTTGAGGACTCGAAAAACATGGCGTTCCTCAACAGGTTCGACACGAAGTTCGTCCTGCGCACCGACGGCGTAGAGGGCTTTCTGAAGAGCATCGGCAACGACTACTCAGTCCTCCAGATAGAGGATTTAATCATACAGAGCTACGAAACGGTCTACTTCGACACGCCCGACCTGCTCTGTTTCAACCTGCACCACAACAAGAGGATGAACAGGTTCAAGTTCCGCACGCGCAAATACCTGAGCAACGGCAAGATATTCAACGAAATCAAGCAGAAGCGGAACACCGGCAAGACGATAAAGTTCCGGCAGCGCAGGGATGGGATTGCGGACGAAGTGCCCAACCCCCAATTTCCCATGCTCCCGGCGGTCAAAAACCTGTCCGACTTCGACGAGCACTTCATCGCGCTCACCAACAAACACGGCTACGGGTTCGTGGGGCAGCTTATACCGTCGCTAAACGTCTTCTTTAACCGCGTAACGTTCCTCAACAAGAACTTCCCGGAGCGGATGACGCTGGACTTCGGCCTCGCGTACGAATTTAACGGCACCGACTTCAGCCTCTACGACACGGCCATAGTCGAGCTGAAGCGCGAAAAGGGGCCGGAAAAAACATTTTCGCAGGAGTATTTTCGCAGCATACACAAGAACCCCAGCGGGTTCTCCAAATACACAATCGGGATCTCACTGACGCACGACGAAGCCAGAAAGAACAGGTTTTTGCCGAGACTCAGGAGCCTGGCATTCGAAAGGGAGGCGGCAGCGTGAAAAACAGGGAGCCCGGCATAAAAAAGGGCGGCATCAACATCAAAGGCATTAACGGCAGCGGCATCAGCGTAACAATGGTTATCGCCGCGGCTTTCATCCTTGCGCTCACCGCGATGGTCTTCACCCCGCGCGCGTTCTTCCCAATGGAGGCTATGACGGGGGAACCGGAGGCGGCAGCCGCAACGGAATCGGAATCCGGGCCGGGCGACGATTCGAGGCCAAGAGTAAGGGCGGCGGAATCGGCAGCCAGAGCAGCCGAGGCATCCGCCATAGCGGCCGAGGCGGCGGCCAAAATCGCCACCACAAGGGGCGACGGCAACAACAACAACAATAACAACTGGCGCCGCCTCGTAGACGAAAAAACAATGAAAATCTACCTCGGCGAGAGCGACTGGAACTTCATAGGCGTTATGACGCTGCGCTTCGTGATGAACATACTCTTCGCGTACGTGCTCATCAGCCTCATTTACTCGCGGGAACACCGCATACGCGAATACTCGTTCAGCTTCTTCGTGTCGAACATACTCATCTTCATGGTGACGTCGCTGCTCGCGTCGGTACGCGTGCGCACCGGCTTCGCGTTCGGCCTGTTCGCTATACTCTCCATTTTGCGATACCGCACGGAGCAGATACAGATACGCGAGATGACGTTCCTCTTCGCGTCCATCATACTCGGCGTTATCAACTCGCTGGCCACCGCCGACCTTACGATATTCGCGGTGCTGTGGGCCAACGTCATACTGTGCATGTTCGTATACCTCTGCGATCAGGTCTTTATGGGCCAGACCGACCAGATACTGCTCGTATATGACAATACGAAGCTGCTGGGCAAAGATAAAAAGAAGGAACTGCACGAAGATATCAAAAACCGTTTCGGGTACGATGTCGTTAAGGTGGTCATCATAAAGATGAACTACCTGACCGACAGCGCGGAGGTAAAGTTAGTCTATAAAAGAAAGTAGGAGGGATTGGTGATGGGCAGGCGCCGGATAATATTTACAGTTGCAGCGATATGCGCGCTAACCGCCGTAAGCGGAGCGTTCGCCGCTGGCGTGAGCGATGCCGGCTCTGTCGATACCCCGCTGTTTTCCGCAAATGATGAAACCGCAGACACAACTGCCAATACGGCTGTTGATACGGACGCCGATATAGCTCCCGACACCGCACCGGAAACCGAACCGCCAAAGGACAAATCGGAAAAAACCGAAGCGCCCGCCGATGAACCCGCGCCAAAGCCCAAAAAGGATAAATCCGGCAAGGCGGCGGAATCCGCAGCCGCAACACCCGCTGCTCCCTCCGGCGGCGGCAGGGCCGAGAGGGAGGTTACAGATTTCAGGTTAAGCGGCACGCTCGAAGCAGGGTTCGACATCAACAACCGCGTTACCGACGACAGAACCGAATCAAGGATCATCGGCAAGGGTACGTTAGAGATCTCCGCGCGCCCAGTCAGAAGGATCCGCGCCGAAATGGGCATCGAGTACGACATACGCGACACGTTTCTGGTCGTCGACAAACTCTACGGCCAATACAGCATAACAAAACCCGGCACGATACGCGCAGGCATAATGAAAAAAGCGTTCGGTCTCGAAGAGCGGACCGGCGTAGAAGAGCGCTATTTCCACAGGCGCTCAATAATCAACGCCTCGCTTGAGGATATGGGATTTTTGGGGCACGACCTGACGCTCCAATACCGCCACGATATCAACCGGGACCTGCGCCTGCAGGGCAGCGTTTCGTGGTCGACGGAAGACTCGCTGCGATACCTGCACAACTACTTCGTATCTTACGACTTGGACAGCAGCATACAGTTCGGCCTCTCGGCAATAATCATGCACAACGGCGACAAAGACAGCTGGCTCGCAACGTCGTACGCGCTGGCCCTGTCATCCAAACACACATCAATATTAGTTTCCGAAGCCGAGCTGACTTTCGGCCTCAACCCAAACCCGCGCACGAAATGGATCGAAGGCCGCGACGCCTACATACTTGGCGTACGCGTTAAGGAACAGTACCCCATCACCCTGCCGTGGCAGTCGCTGCGTGAAATCATCCCGCTGGCGGAACTCGCGATGTACTGGGAAGATGTCGAAAGCGGCAGCTTCGACACGCAGCTGCGCGCTGGGCTGACGCTGGGCTTTGCGAACAAATCTGCGTATCAATTCAGAAATACGTTTGAGGTAAGGTGGAGAATGCTCGACGGAGAGACGAACGTCAGGCGGTACAGGTTCGACAGTCAGGTAGTGGTAATTTTTTGATAAAAGGTACATAAATCACACTACCTTTTACTGTACCTTAAAGTTATCTTTCTTTGAAAATAATGGCCGCCATATTATCTATATTATAATATTCACGCAGGGTTACACCCCTGTTTAAGTCTTTATTTAAGTATGACGGCAGTATACATAAACATTAACCGGTAAACCATTTTGCTCCTTAAAAATAAGGGGGGAGGCTTTAATGAAACACAAATCTTTAGCAGTAAGGCTGGCAACGGCCTTTGTCGTATGCGCGAGTACGCTGGTATTGGCACAATCTTCATCGCTTCCTGTTATGAGGATCACCGCCGACCGTGAACCGACTGTATCCGGCGGCAGTTTCGGCGGGGCTCAAACCATGAACTACGTCAGGATGACGAAGTTCGAGCTGACGGGCCACCCTACGGTAGATATAGTTCAGGGGGAGATACAGGCGGACTCCATCCGTGTGCGCGGTAACTCTACCGCCGGCATGGACAAGAAGCCCTACCGCATCAAGTTCGCCAAAGAGCAATCGCTTTTCGGCAAACCCAAGGCGAACAGCTGGGTTCTGCTTGCCAACTACTACGACCACACCATGGCGCTTAACGCCGTGGCCTTTTCGCTCGGCCAGCGCCTGGGGCTCCCGTATACACCGTCATCCCAGTTTGTAGAACTTTACATAAACAACAGCTACAAGGGAATTTACCAGCTGACCGAGCAGATTCAGGTAAAGAAAGACAGAGTGAATGTTGACAAGGTACAGGGCTGGCTCGTTGAGTTCGACTACCATGACGCCGATCCGGACCAGGTTAAGCAGAGGACAACCCAATACCAGATGTTTACGCGCATAAGGTCGCCGGAAGTGGAATGCGCCAACAACGTAAGCAGCTTGGACAATTGCTGGACCGGTTCAGCCAACAATCCCACTCTTGCTTCCAATACTACTGTTAACGCTGTAAAATTTGTTATGGATGAGGTCAACGCGCTGACTAACAAAATGGCCGAGAGCGGTTTCCCGAACAACGGCTACCGCGATATGATAGACATGGACAGCTGGGCCAAATACGTGCTGATACAGCAACTTATAGATAACTTCGACTTCAACAACAAGGCGATGGCACAGCAGGGCGGCGGAATGTTCGGCGGCGGCAGTTACGGCGCGGAGCCCGGCTCCAACTACGCGTTCAGAGACTTTAAAGACGGAGCCGCGCAGCGCATTTTCGCCGGCCCGCTATGGGACTTCGATCTGGCCGCCGGCGTCCACCCGACGCAGAGCTTCCCCACTCACTACGTAACATACAACGAGCCCATAAGGCCCAAACACGCGTTCTACCAGAGGCTCTGGGACGACCCCGAATTTCTGAGAGCGTTCAAAAATGCGTGGGACAAACACCAGGCCGATTTCAATGCCATACCGGCGCTCGTAGACTCCATCGCCAACTTCATAAGGCCACGCGTAATTGAAAACTTCAACGCGTACGGCGGTTCAAGCGGCGGTTGGGGATTCGTGCAGGGAGAAGCCAAACCCACAAACATGGCGACATTTGATACCAGAGTCAACGGACTCAAAACATGGTGGAACAACCGCATGAGGTTCTTCGGCGAGGAAGTCAACAAATTGAACATTCCCGATAATCCGATCGTTATACCTTCTACCTACACGCTGACAGCCAGCGCGAACCCGACAGAGGCCGGATCAGTTAACCCGACATCTCAGGCGAACATCAACTCAGGGTCGCAGACCCCCATAACCGCTTCCGCCAATACCGGCTACACGTTCCAATACTGGACGCTGGTCTCCGGCAATGCCACGTTCGTCGACGCGACCTCCGCGTCGACAACGGTCTCACTAAGCTCCAACGCGGCAATCCGCGCCAACTTCACTAAAGACAGCGACCCCCCGAAAAACACGAGCGGCGATACTATAAGGATTCAGGCGGAAAGCATGACTCCGGCCCCTGCCACCTGCCCCACCGATATATGGACCAGCACGACAGCATGCAGCGCAGTCAGCGGCAACATGACATACGTCCGCAACCCAAACGCAACCACCGCGAACTATACGGTAAACATATCCGCCGATGACGCTGGATACCGCGACGTAGTGTTCAGAATCGCCGCAAATAACCCAACCAGTTTCACCGTGACAGTAAACGGTACGGCTGTCGGCAGCATAAGCGTCGCAAGCACCGGCGGTACAGCCGCATCCAATTACTCAATGATACAACTCCCCTTATCCATAGAGCTAAAAACGGGCGAGAATACGATAGTACTGGCTTTTAGCGGCTCAGTCTACACCGACTACTTCGAACTCATCCGCACCGATACGCCCAACGTGTCGGTACGGTACAGCGCCAGCAAATCCGCGCGGGCGAACATTGTGCTGACAAACGGCGCAAGAGGCTTCACCGCAGCGCTGCCGTCCAACCACGGCTACACCGCCTACAAACTGATCGACCCGCGCGGCCGAACAATCAGAAGCGGCAAAGTGGCCAACGGAACGGCAAACCTGAAATTCAACAACCTCCCCAAGGGCGTTGTGTTCCTGAGACTAGAAGGGAAAAACACAACCAGAACCCTGAAGGCGGTGTCGTATTGATGTTGTAATTATGCTGTAGCCTGCGGTAATGTTTTTATTTGATGTTTGCGGTAACGGGGGCGCGATTTATCGCGTCCCCTTTTTTTGCAGGATGGTGTGTTGTCCAATATCGCGGATGAGCGGGGACCGTCACCCCTATATGTTTTTTTGATTCCGATTAATCGGTTTTCACCTTGTTCTTGCGGCGGCTTTCTATAAATTCCAACGCCGATTCTTCGTCGCGGTTGACAATCAGTTCCTCCGGGAATCCCACATCTTTCAGGATGGGCCTTACGGAATCGTCCAACCCCAGCTCGTGGATGGCGTGGGTGTCGCTGTTTACGGCCATGGAGCAGCCTTCGTCCAAGCAGGCGCGAACCAGATCGTACGCGCTTTCTATATCTGCCCGCGCAAGCATGATTTTAGAATTGTTCAGCTCCACGGCAACCCCGGCGGCTTTCGCTTCGCGCGCCAGACGTTTGTAGTCAACGGGGTAATTGACGTCATTCGGGTGCGTGATGATATCAATGCAGGGATTCTTGCGTATCGCGGCGATCAACATATCCGTATAGGCGTCGATACCCAATTTTTTATGCGTATTGGGGTGGATGCCCAGCAGCACTATATCTATCACTTTCAATTTAATAAAGAACCACGGAGCGTCAATATTGCCGTTTTCGTCGAGCAAATTACATTCGACGCCTTTCAGTATCTTGACATCCGGGCATGGCGATTTGAACCGCTCGAAGAACGGGCCGTTCAGACGCCCGCCGGGCAGAGTGAGACCGTGGTCAGTCACAGCGAAGCCTTTCATGCCGATCATTTTAGCCTGTTCAAGCAGTTCGAGGACGGTGTGGATGCCGCACTGGCTGAAGATGCTGTGGACGTGCAAGTCGAATTGTATCATTGCCTGAACCTTGATTTACCTGATTAATGGGTTATCCTGATTATAATATCCCACTCTTAAATATTATACCTGCGCCGTCCGGCGACATCATGGCTGCCGTGCAGCTTGCAGGGCGGTGCGGGTATAATATTTAATAGCGGTTTCAATAAACGCAAAAAATAAGGGCGCGATAAATCGCGCCCCTGCGTTACCGCTAAACATCAACGTTTACTTCTTCTTCTTTTTCGCGGCCTTTTTCGCGGCGGGCTTTGCAGCCTTTTTCGCGGCAGGCTTCGCGGCCTTCTTCTTAGCAGACTTTTTCGCGGCGGGCTTTGCGGCCTTCTTCGCGGAAGACTTCTTATCTGCTTTCTTGTCGGCCTTCTTCGCCGCGATCTCGGCCTGAGCGGACGCGAGGCGGGCGATAGGCACGCGGAAGGGTGAGCAGCTTACGTAGTCAAGGCCGAGGCTGTAGAAGAACCTCACAGACTCAGGCTCGCCGCCGTGCTCGCCGCAGATACCGATCTTGAGCTTCGGCTTAATGCTGCGGCCGCGCTCAACGCCGTAACGAACCAGCTGGCCTACGCCGGCCTGATCGATGCTCAGGAACGGGTCTTCCGCCAGAATCTTCTTCTCGAGATACGGGGCGATGAAACTGCCCATATCGTCGCGGCTGAAACCGAAACCCATCTGCGTTAGGTCGTTGGTGCCAAACGAGAAGAAGTCCGCCACCTGCGCCATCTCGTCGGCGAGCAGGCAGGCGCGGGGGATCTCAAGCATCGTACCGCAGAGGTAGTCGAAGCTCTTCAAGCCGTACTTCTTCTTGACATCGGCAGCAACCACGTCTACTATTTCCTGCTGATCCTTGAGCTCATTTACCGTACAGGTAACCGGGATCATGATCTCAGGGACAACCTTCGTGCCCTCCTTGACGAGCTCCGCGCCGGCTTCCAGAATGGCGCGGACCTGCATCTCGGTGAGTTCGGGGTAGGTGATGCCGAGGCGTACGCCGCGGTGGCCAAGCATCGGGTTGACCTCGTGCAGGCCCTCGCCGCGCTTCTTCACCTCGTCGATGCTTATGCCCAAAGCCCTGGCGAGGTCATCCTGGCCTTCGGGCTTGGTGGGCACAAACTCGTGCAGGGGCGGGTCGAGGAGGCGGATTGTTACCGGGAAACCGGCCATCGCCTTCATCGTGTCCTTAAGGTCTTTCTTCATGGAGGGGAACAGCTTGTCGAGAGCGGCCTTGCGCTCAGGGGCGCCGCTCGACATGATCATCTGGCGCAGATAACCGAGCGACTGCTCGCTGCCCTCGCCGTAGAACATGTGCTCGATGCGGAAGAGGCCGATGCCCTCGGCGCCAAACGCGCGGGCGATAGCGGCATCCTTAGGCGTGTCGGCGTTGGCGCGGACCTTCATCACCTTGTACCTGTCGATGAGCTTGAGGTACGCCTTGAAGCGAGGGTTCTCGGTCGCGTCGATCATCTGCAGAGCGCCTGAATAAACGCAGCCCTTCGTGCCGTTGAGCGTAACGATGTCGCCTTCCTTCAGCGTGCGGCCCTTAACGGTGACCGTCCTGGCGGTTACGTCGATCTCGAAATCGGCGGCGCCTACAATGCAGCACTTGCCCCAGCCGCGGGCGACCAGCGCCGCGTGGCTCGTCATACCGCCGCGGGCCGTCAGAATGCCCTGAGCGGCGCGCATACCTTCAATGTCTTCCGGGTTCGTCTCTTCACGGATAAGGATGACGTTCTTCGCCTTGCCGTCCCTGACCCACCTTACGGCATCTTCGGCGGTGAAAACGAGCGCGCCGAACGCGCCGCCGGGGCCGGCGGGCAGACCCTTGCCGAGCAGGTCGGCCTGCTTTTCGGCGTGCGGGTCGATAACAGGGTGGAGAAGCTCGTCGAGCTGAACGGGCTTAACGCGGGTGAGGGCGGTTTCGAGGTCGATGAGCTTCTCTTCGAGCATATCCATCGCCATGTTGACCGCGGCAATACCGGTACGCTTGCCGTTACGGGTCTGGAGCATCCAGAGCTTGTTTTCCTGAATCGTGAACTCAAGGTCCTGCATATTCTTATAGTGCTTCTCAAGTTTCTTCTGTATCTCGTCGAGCTGGGCGTAGAGCTTAGGCATCTTCTTCTCAAGGGAGATGAGGTGCGCGGTGTGCTCGTTCTTTGTAGACTCGTTGATGGGCTCCGGGGTGCGGATGCCGGCCACGACGTCTTCACCCTGAGCGTTTACGAGGTACTCGCCGAAGAACTTGCGCTCGCCGTTGGCCGGGTTGCGCGTAAACGCCACGCCCGTAGCGGAGGTCTCGCCCATGTTGCCGAAAACCATCGCCTGCACGTTGACGGCGGTGCCCCAGCCGTGCGGGATGCCCTCAATATTGCGGTAGGCGATAGCGCGCTTGCCGTTCCAGCTCTTGAAAACCGCGCCTATGCCGCCCTTGAGCTGCTCCCAGGGATCGTCGGGGAACGACTTGCCCAAAGAGGCCTTGATCTTCGCCTTGAAAGCCTCACAAAGCTCCTTCAAATCTTCAACGGTCATGGCAGTATCGGCCTTGTAACCTTCCTTCTCCTTAAGCTCGTCCATAAGATGCTCAAGCTGGAGGCGGATGCCGTGGCCGCCCTTGGGCTCAATGCCCTCGGCCTTCTCCATAACCACGTCGGAGTACATCATCATCAGGCGGCGGTACGAGTCGTACACAAAACGCTCGTTGCCCGTCTTGGCAATAAGACCGGGGATCGTAGCGCTGCAAAGACCAACGTTCAGAACGGTCTCCATCATGCCGGGCATGGACTCGCGGGCGCCGGAGCGGCAGGAGAGGAGGAGGGGGTCCTTATCGTCGCCGAACTTTCTGCCCATGGCCTTCTCCATGGTCTTCATGCCCTTCTCGACCTGTTCCATCATCCCCTCGGGGAACTTCGCCTTGTTGGCGTAGTAGTCGGTACAGCACTCCGTGGTAATGGTGAAGCCGGCGGGAACCGGAATACCGGGAATGTTGCACATCTCGGCCAGGTTCGCACCCTTACCGCCCAACAGATTCTTCATGTCGGCCTTGCCGTCGGCCTTGCCCTGACTGAAAGAGTACACGTACTTCTTAGCCATCAAAATCCTCCTGAAGCTATGTTTAAAGTTAAATTTAAGGTTAATTTTCTCAAATTATAGGATAAAAAAACGCCGAAAAATAAAAATAATTTTTGGGCGGGCGGAAATCAAGCAAAAAATATCCTAAAATTGAAAATAAATGCCGACAGGGGCGGTAGGTTGGCTTATTTGAGGTGAAATGATATAATTAAGATATATGTTTACAGACAGCTGGGGGTAGTGATGTGCCGGTACCTGTCCCCGTTAATGGCGGTATAGGGCTCCCCTGCCCCGCACCGCACCCACCCGCAAAAAAAATTTGACACGCTAAATACCCGTAATATATATTCATATTATATAGAATTTGGCGGGGCGGATGTTTGGCCCTGCCGGTCTGCAGACATGGGGTGATGGGTGATGATGGTACTTGCGGTATTGGGCGCATTGGTTCTGCTCGCGTTGACCGCCACACATACGGTATGCCCGGCGATGATTCGCCTTAACGGTTGCTTGACAAGAGCAAGCCGGTATGGCATACATATGCCCCCCCCCCCCCCCCCCCTATATAAGCACTTATTTAAAACCCAAAGGCTTTTTAAAGCCCAAAAAAAGCCTGATATTTGCAACACCGGTATTTGGCGTAACAGCGGTAAGGACGCTAAGGACATCAGGGAGATGCCGGCGGTGGCGTGCGGATTACCATTTGGGGGATACCCCGTAGGGGCGTTGCGTACAACGCCCGGCCACGCCGGGGATTGCGGCGTATTGCCATTTGTCGGACACCCAACCGAATGGGCGTTGCACGCAACGCCCCTACAACGTCATCATCGCGAAAAATTTCAAATTTACATACCACGCCGAAAAATACCGCAACACGGGCATATTCGGCCATTTTACCCCATTTCCCCAAAGACAGGAACCCTTAAATGAAGCGACTGACCCTATTCCTTATTATACTGTTTGGCACATCGGCCCTCGCCAATGACCTGCCTAAGATCGCCGTTTATGTTACGGGGGCCAAGACCGCCGGCGAGAACAAGGTGCTTGGGGCGTTTATGCTTGAAGCGCTCATCAAAAGCGGCAGGTACACCGCAGTTGAGCGCACCGACGAATTCGTCGCGCAGATTGAGCAGGAGCATATGCACCAACGCAGCGGCGCGGTTGACGACGGGCAGATCCGGCGTGCGGGGATACGGGCAGGCGTGCAGTTCGTGTGCGTAGCCGACCTGTCGCAGGCGTTTGGGTCCTACCTGATTACCGCCCGCATCGTAGACGTTGAGAGCGCCACGGTGGTTTCTACAAGTTCGATGGAGAGCAAGCTGCTCTCGCTGAACGAGATTCAGAGCATTGCGGGCGAGGTGGTCGAGAAGATGCTGGGCATGAAGATAACCGCCGGGGCCGCCGACAGCGCAGCTATAGCCCGTGTAGAGGAACGCGCCCGCGCCGCGCTGGCCGAGGCCGACGAGCGCGCGAGGGCAGCCGCGGCGGAAGCCGAAAAGCGTGAACGCGCAAGGGCCGAAGCGGCCAAAGAGGCTGAACGCGAGCGCAAAAGAGCGGCGGAAGCGGCGGAAGTTGCGGAACAGGAACGCAAGCGGGCCGCAGCGGCGGAGGCCAAAGCGCAAAGGGCAACCAAGGCACTGGCCGAGGAGAAGAAAATGGCAGCCGAAAACAGCAAAAACGTAGCCGGCCTGCGGTTTGGCTACGGAAACGCGCTGGCCGCAGACGTGTTCCTCAAGCATAACATGGGAACAAACAGCCGCCTGAATTTCGTGGCGGGCTACCGTGAATATAACTACGATTTCGTTTACGCCGCAAACGAGAACGGTACCGAAGATATCGACAGCAAATACTATCAGGGTGTTGAACTGTTCGCCTCTTACGGCTGGCGCACCAATGGCAATATGGTCAGCCTTTACGCCGGCCCGGGAATAGCGCTGTTCGGATACGAAGCGCGGTACTACGACGAGGAGTACGATGTACCCGATCTGGCCGCCCATGAGGAGATGGGCGTATCTGTGGGCATAGGCTGCCACGCCGGGCTGGAAGTGTATATGGGGAAAATGCTCTTCATAGTCGACGTGCGGCCGGTATTCTACATCCCGCTGCTCAACAGCGGCGTTGATTATGAGTCTGAACTGAGATTTACCACAGGCATTGGCGTTGGGTATAGATTTTGATTTTAATGTTGTTACAATAATATTAAAGGGAGATGTTGACAAATGAGTATCTTAAAAGAAAAAAAACGCGTATTCTTCTGCGCGGCTGCTGCGGCGTTGTCGGCAATAATCATGCTGATAGTCTGCTCGGAAACGAACCCTGCCTATAAAGAGGGCTTCGTGAGAAACTACTATTCGCTCACAACGGATGTGTCCCCCGCGGAGGGCGGTTCCGTATCCTGCCACCCGAACGCCGAAACATACGCGGAAGGCGCGCGCGTACAGGTTACCGCAGCCGCCAGGGCCGGATGGGCCTTCGAACGCTGGATCGGAAGCGTGACCGGGACAAACTCCAGCATCACGCTAAATATGGATGCGCACAAGGCAGTAATAGCCGTCTTCAAAGAACAGCAGATGCACACGCTGACAATCCACATCAACCCTCCAGACGGCGGGACAGTATCGCGCGGGCCGGAGGCTGACAGCTACGCCGCCGGAGAAACCGTTACCGTTACCGCAGAAGCGAAAGAAGGGTACGTATTCGCGGGATGGACAGGTGAGGGCGTAAACGATGCTGACTCCCCAACCGCCGCCGTATCCATGCATGGCGACATTACCCTGATAGCGAACTTTGAACGGAATGACGACACTGCGCCCACAGAATACACCCTGACGCTTAATCCCAACTTTTCGGACAGAGGGACCGTGTCACGCGATCCGGATGCGGAAATCTACCAACCCGGAGACATAGTTGCCATTACCGCTACCGCGGAGGCTGGGTACACGTTCAGGAACTGGACAGGAGACGGTATCGCCGACCCAAGCCTCCCTGCCACCACCGTGACCATGAACGGCAACAAAATGGTAATCGCCAACTTTGAACCAGAACGTTACACCCTTACGGTCAACGCAATTCCGCAGGCCGGCGGCACAGTCTCGCCTGCGAATCAGGAGTACGTTGACGTGGGAAGCCCGGTCAATATATCCGCCGCAGCTAACAACGGATACAGATTCGCTCACTGGACAGTAACAAGCGGTACGGCGACATTCGCAGACGCGAACAGCAATATCACAACGGTTACCTTGAGTACAGACGCAACTATCATCGCCACTTTCCGGTTGCAATACTACTACACGCTTACTCTCAACGCAAGCCCAATAGCCGGCGGTACTGTTACTCAAGAGTATTCTCATCATGATGATAATACGGTAACCTACAGTGTAGAGGCCGTTCCGGCAAACGGTTACATGTTCGTTAACTGGAAGCTAACGGGCGGCGGCACGGTAGCAATAGCCAATCCTAACAGCGCGAGGACATCCGTTACCATGATGCAGGGAAACGCAACTGTTACCGCGAACTTCTCGCAGATTCCAACGTATACGCTTACGGTCAGCCGCAGTCCGACAGCGGGCGGTACCGTTAGCCCTGCGTCACAATCGGGTATTGCCGCAGGAACGGTGGTAAGCATCTCGGCTTCTCCGGCAAGCGGATATACGTTTAATGGTTGGACGGTTACGAGCGGTACGGCTACGATCGCCAATCCTAACAGCGCGAGTACATTCGTTACCGTGAATGGTAATGCAACCGTTACCGTTAACTTCACATTTAACCTATTTAATCCGAACATAAACTATGGTTCATTTATCGATCCAAGAGACAGTAAGAGCTATCGTACGGTAACGATTGGCTCGCAGACGTGGATGGCAGAGAATTTGAATTACGATGTACCGGGAGTTACTACAGATGTATGTTACAATAATCAGGAGTCCAACTGTAACACTTACGGTCGTTTGTATGATTGGGCGACGGTAATGAACGGGGCGTCGAGTTCAACATCGAGGCCCAGCGGGGTTCAAGGTATTTGTCCATCCGGTTGGTATGTTCCGAGTGAAGTGGAGTGGACGACATTAACGGATTTTGCAGGTGGTTTATCAGCGGCTGGAAGGAAATTGAAGTCTGCGACAGGGTGGATTGGTGGTGGAAACGGTACCGACGAGTACGGCTTTTCGGCTCTGCCCGGCGGCAGCCGTTGGGGCGGTGGCCATTTCTACGATGCCGGCAGCTACGGCTTCTGGTGGAGCGCCACGGAGGGCGGTGCGGACATCGCCTGGGGCCGGGGCATGTACAGCAGCTACGACAACGTGTACAGGGACAGCAACTTCAAGACGTACCTGTTTAGTGTTCGTTGCCTTAGAGACTAAGCAGCATACGGTAGCGCAGCAATTGCAAGCCGCCGGCCATAGCGGAGTGAAGCGCAGCAATGGCCGTGCTTTTGACTTTATGTTTTTATGTTTTGCGGAGCAAATGGTAATTTATCGTTGTGTTACCGTTGGTTGTCTGAACCATGATTTACCTGATTAAAGGATTAACATGATTAAACGTCAAAAAACAACGTCAAAACCACCGATAATCCGGGTTTTGACGTTGATTTTTAATCAAGAAAATCCTTTAATCAGGTAAATCAAGGTTCAGACAAAAAAGGCGGGATATGCGCCAAAAAGCAATTTCCAACGATAATACCTGTAGGGTCGTTTTTGGATGGTACCGGCAATGATTGTTCCGGGGGTGCGGGGGTCCCTCGGGGACGGCGCTTTGGCAGGCGAGGCGGCGCTATTATGCCGTCACGCCCTTAATTTTCCCCAATCAACTCGATCCCGCCCATCCCCATTTTTACGTGCAGCGCCCTACGAAACGGTAGCACAGCGTACGGGCGGCCCTGCGTGACCGCCCTATGGTAAAGTGTTAGTTGACGCCGAGGAGCCTTTTGGCCTCTTCGAGCGGTACGCCTTTTTCGATCAGGGCGATGATTTGGGCCATACCCTCGGCCATGCCTTCCTCCCGGCCTTCGGCCTTGCCTTTTGCCAAGGCCTCTTCCCAAGCCTCCTCCCTGGCCTCTTGCTGCCAGTATTCTTTCATATCCTCTGCTGAAACGGGCTTTGTACGTGTCGGCCACGTATATAAGGAACCGCAGCGGGATGTTGGGGCTGACCGTTGACTGGTGCTCGGTGAAGACGATGAGGCGGCCGTCTACGAGGAACGACACATCGTTCTTGGGGCCCATATAGAGCGGGCTGGAGAGCGTAACCTCCTCCATCGGCGTGTCGGGGCCGAAGTCGGTCTTCAGGAGGTAGCTGGCGACGCGGCGGAACTCCGCAGGCTCTTTGAAGATGGCGCGGAACATGCCGTCCTTGAACTCGCGGTTGGCGTCGGGCCCGTTGGGGCCATCGTCGTCGGGATTGTCTCCCAAAAGTCGGCTACTTTATCCAGAAACAATAAAAAAATGATATTCTTATTGACACGATGTATCCATTGTGCTATATTATCTAATCGGCAGCTATAGATGTAGCAAGTTTTCACTATTAAAACCAGGTTCGAAAAATGAAACATGATCTCGAAAAAATGGTTCAAAAGCATTATGAAGACCTTCTCGAAAGGATATCGCACCGCTACGTTGAAGGGCAGGCGCAGGCTATTAGATCGGTTAATGAGAGTATTGTCAATACAAACTGGGACATAGGCAGATACATTGTTGAGTTTGAGCAGGGTGGAAAATCCAAGGCGAAGTACGGTACCGGCCTTTTGGAAAATTTATCGAGGGATTTGACATTTAGGCACGGCCGGGGGTTCAGCAGGTCAAATTTGAGCTATATGCGGCTTTTTTACCGTTTTTTCCCAAATTGTGAGACACTTTCTCACAAATTATCATGGTCTCACTACTGCGAGCTGGTAAAAATCGATAACGAGTTGGAGCGGTCATTCTACTATCAGCAAAATATACTGGAAAACTGGAGTATTAGAGAGTTAAAACGGCAGAAGGAATCGGGTTTATTTCTAAGGCTTACCGTGTCTAAGGACAAGGATAAGGTATTGGCGCTATCAAAGAACGGGCAACTAATCGAAACTCCTGAAGATGTGGTAAAAGACGTGTATGTTTTTGAATTTCTCAAAATTTCTGAGCCGTACATTGTTTCGGAAAATGAGCTTGAAAGCCGGTTAATTGACAATCTTCAAAATTTTCTTTTGGAACTTGGCAAAGGTTTTACTTTTGTTGGCCGCCAGTACCGGATTATTCTCAATAATACCGTATATCGGGTAGATTTGGTGTTTTATCACCGGATATTGCGCTGTTTTGTCCTGATCGACCTTAAAATTAATGAGGTAGAGCACGGTGATATAGGGCAGATGAATATGTACATGGGCTATTTTGACAAGGAAGAAAACGTGGAGGGGGATAATCCTCCAATAGGGATAATTCTTTCAAAAGAGAAAGATGAACTTTTGGTAGAATATGCCACCTATGGGATGAGCAGCCAGCTATTTGTTTCAAAATATCAATTGTATTTGCCAAACAAGGAAGATTTGAGGCGGTTACTGCATAATCAGTTGAACGAGGCATTATGAGGCAGTTGGCAGTACGGGTAAACGGGAGTGTAAAACCTTTTCTGTAAATTAGTTTTTTCCGTTTTTTTATTTCGTCCACCATGGCCCCTAATATAGAGGGCCATGAACATAAAATACGATATGCGCATATATAAATGCGACTTTTTTATGGCATCCTGCCCTCGAACGCGATAGCGAGCTCGCCGTATATTTGCCCCCAATTCCTGATCTTGTTGACCCACTTTTTAGTGATCTGCAGTATAGTCAGGAATAGAGCCTTTTTCAGCGCCTCCTCAGAGGGAAAAACCGACCGGTTGCTATTTAAGCGGCGGTATTGGCTGTTCAGGCTTTCGATGGTGTTCGTGGTGTATAGTGCTTTGCGCACGTCCATAGAGTACTTGAAAGCCGGGCATACGGCATCCCACTACCCATCGTTTCATCGCGTTGTGAGTGTATTATCTCGTCAACGAACTGTATAACGTCTTCGTCTGTGAGCCATTCCTCCGCGATTTTACGCGCTTCTTCGGTACATCCGCTTTCGCAGTAGCGGTCTCAGGCTTTTCGTTTCAGGTATGTATCTATCGCTTCATTAACAATTTCCTCGCGGGTGCGCTCTTCTTGTCTCGCAAACTTTTCCGCTCTCATACAAACATCATCGTTAACCGTCAATACAGCCATAGTTCCCCCCTGAAACAGGTTCTGATGGAAACGGAATATATATGCCGCACAGAATCCCCTCCTACCTCATCAGCTGCAGCACGCCCTGCTGCGCCATATTGCCCTGCGACAGCATAGCGAGGGATGTTTGGGTTAGGATGCTGTTTACCGACTTTTGGATTGCCGCGCGAGCCATATCCAAGTCGCGGATGCGGCTTTCGGAGGCTATTTGGTTTTCGTAGGCCGTGTTCAGGTTGTTTACGGTGTGTTCGAGGCGGTTTTCGGTGGCGCCCATGTTGCCGCGCTGGGTGGATATTTTGTCTATGGCGGCGTCTATGGATTCAAGCGCGCTCGCGGCACCGGCGGCGGTGCTTACGTCTACCCCGCCAATGCCAAGGGCCGCGGCCCTCGTGTCGCCTATGGAGATGTCTATGGTCTGGCCGCTGTTGGCGCCGGCCTGGGTGGTTATGCCGGTTGCGGAGCCGTCTAAGAGCTTTTGGGTATTGAACTCGGTGACGTTGCCTATACGGTCGATATCGGTGCGCAGCTGGCTCACCTCGGCCTGCAAGTGCGCCCGGTCGGAGTCGGTGTAGATGCCGTTTGAGGCCTGTACGGCCAATTCGCGCATCCTCTGGAGGGATTCGTGGGTCTGTTCCAGCGCCCCCTCGCCCGTCCGCAGCATGGAGATGGAGTCGGAGGCGTTGCGGGAGGCCATATCAAGGCCGCGGGCCTGCCCACTCATATGCTCGGATATGGCGAGGCCCGCCGCGTCGTCGGACGCGCGGTTGATCCTCATGGCCGTGGCGAGGCGCTCAAGGGTCTTGGCGTTGCCCGCTGCGGCGATATCAAGCATGCGGGCGGCGGTGGAAACGGAACTATTGCTGCCTATATTCATAATAAAACCTCCTTTTAGGATTATCCTGTGTTATCCCCTATATATAATATAGTTATTTTCCCGAAAAAAATCAATATTTTGTAAGATTTGATTTTGACGCCCATAAATCCTCCTAAATCCCTATACATTCCCCCGGCTCGCCCTGAGGACAACCCGTCAGGCATGGTTTTGAGGTCTAACCATGAAAGTCCCTTAATCCTGTAAATAACGCTTCGGGCGGTTTTTGGGCGTTTAGACGGAAAAATTCCTCAATTTCCATAAATCATGGCCGGCCATTTGATTTTTGCAATCCCACGATACTATATTAAATAGTACATCATGAGACGCGATCAAATTATACTGCTTCTGCAGCCCTACAAAAACGGGCTGATGCCTAAAAAGGACCTGATTGACTCCGTCAACCAGCTTGCCCGCCTTTTGCTCTCTTTGTGCGAGAAATACCCGCGCCTGCGTTTCAATGTAGCGCTGCCGGGGTACATTCTGGAGTGCATAGACCCGCTTGTCATCTCGTCGATGCGGGCAATGGTAGCGCGCGGCAGCCTTGAGTGGCTCTGCACGGGGTACACCGAGCCGTTTTTGAGTTTTTCGCCGCTATGGCTCACGAGCGAGAACATCGCCCTGGGGGCATCGGTCTTCACGGATCTGACCGGGGAGCCGCCCGAAGGGTACGTGCCCCCGTTCTCCAACTGGGAGCCGTCGCACATCGACATGTTCAACGGGGCGGGGCTCAAGTACGCGGTTATCGCCGCCGAGCTGCTGCCCAAAAAAGATACAACGCCCTACGGCTACTGGATGACGGAGTATACGGGCACCTCAATGGCCCTCTTCCCCACCCAGACGTACCACCGCTACAACGCGCCGGAGAGCATCGTCTCGTGGGTAAAAGAGAACACCGCGAGCGACACTCCGGACAATGCGCCGCAGATGCTGATTCTCAAGTACCTCTACTCGCTTTTGCCGGAGAACGCCGAACTCCAGAAAAAATGGTTTGAGCAGACCTCCGCTGAGGTCGAGAAGCACATACTTGAGCTCCAGCCGCTGCGCTTTAAGGATGTTATAGGCAACGTGCCGCCGCTGGGCCTGCACTACTTCCCGCCCAGCCTCGTGCCGTCGCACAACGAGCCGGCAACGCCTTACTTCCTTAACCATATGCACTGCTACGACCAGATCGGCGTACTGCAGCGCAAAATGATGGACGTCAGCGACAGCGTGCGCGAGCTTAAAGACTCCAAGCTGGCCGCGAAGCTGCGCAGGCTGCTCTTCTTCGCTCAGGATATAAACAGGTTTTTGCCGGCGCAGCACTCCGGTTTCTGCAAAGTCTCCGACCGGCTGTGGACATACGGCAAACTGATTGACGTGGAGCGGGAGCTGTACGAGCTGAGGGACACGCAGAACGGCGTGATACGGCTGGCGGACTTTTTGCGCAACGGGTACAAGAGCGTCATCATGTCGAACAAAGCGCTCAAAATGTGCCTCGACCACAAAAACGGCGCGCATGTGTACGAGCTTGACTACCGGGAACGTTCGTACAACGCTTTCGCGGCGTACAACCCTGCGGTGCGTACGCGGCCCAACGTAATAGTGCCCCGCGAGAGCAAGCTGGGGTTCTGCGACAAGATTTTTATGCCCGGCCAGCTCAATGCGGAAGATTACGCCAGGGGGCTTATAAAAGACTGCGCCAATTTCGCCGAATCCGCTTTCGAGTACACGTTCAAGAACACCCCCACCGGCGTAAAGGTCATTCTGAACTGCACAAGCGGTTTCGCTGACGGCGGGCGTACGTACCCTATGAGCATGGACAAGGTCTTCGGGCTCGAAAAAGACAGCGCCACGCTCTCGTACAGCTACAAGTTAGGCAATACCTCGCTTACAAACTACTCGTTTATATTCGGCACGGAGATACCGCTCGCGCTGCCCGACTCATCGGACGGGGAGGGCGCCCGCATAATAGGCGGCAAAACCAAACAAACCGTAAGCGGCAAAGAGACAATTATAATAAACGACATAACCGAGTGGGCCGTTGAGGACGAAGAGGCCGGGGTGCGGATGGAGTTCGTTACCCAGAAGAAGGTAGACGTGTGGCTGCTCGGCGGCGATACGCTGCTCATAACCTGCCCGGTAGAGATAGAGGCGAACACCGCGGTATCGCTCACCGGCAGGATCAGCTTCAAGAAGATAAAGGCGAGGAGAAATAACGATGATTCGCTCTGAAGCCCTGGATATTGTGTTAGAGAGCCGCGGCTCAGTAATATGGTTCTTCCTCTCAGGCCATTTCAACAACGAGCAGGCTCCAAGCATCCGCGAAAAATTTATTGGGCTTATGGGCGACGGCTGCCGCTCGTTTGTAATAGACCTCGAAAAAGTTACGTCCGTGGAAGACGCTGTGGTGCCGATGTTCCTTAACCTGCTCAACACGCTCAAGGGCAAGGGCGGCGAACTCAAGCTGATATTCAAGAACGATGTGATGTACCGCGCGTTCCTGCCTTACTTCAACCTGTTTCCGATCTACACCGACGCCGACGCGCTTACAAGCGGCACGCTCTTTGGCCTGCTGAAAAAACGGAGCCAGACGCTCGCCAAAAAAACCGGTTTCCGTATCTCGCGCACTGTCGCGTTCTCCATGCTTATAGTCCTTTGCGGATGGTTTATGACGCTCCTCTACATAATAAACATGCAAAACGAAAGGCTGCGGCAGCAGCAGGTTGAGCTTCACGAGCTTGGCCTGTGGAAAGTAACGACCGAGATAGAGGTCGAAAACCTGCGGGAGCGTTTGCGTCCGCTGGAACAGCTGGGAATAGTAAAAGATGCTCCGCAATCAAAACGCAACTGACACGCAGGAACAGCCCGGCGCGGGCCCGCAGCAGGCCGCCGCATCGTCTGCGCGGCACGGCATTGCCATAGAGGGCAACAGAATCTGGATGTCGGAGCTGACATGCATCATCCTCGTGTGCATACTGATAGTCGCCCTGTTCTCCATGACCGCGGTAATAATACACAACGAGCATACCATACACAAACACGACGACAAAATCGCCCAGTTCGAAATGGAAAAGATCAGCGTGACGCGCGACGTAAACATAATGAAAGAGCGCCTGCGCATAGTAGAACTCCTGAAAGTTGTAATCGGAAGAAAGTCGCACCCGGAATGGGTGTACAAGCTGGCCGATCTGGTATACACAAACAGCCTGCAATACGGATACAGCCCCGAACTGCTCTTGGGATTGATAGCGGTAGAAAGCAAATACGACCCCGAAGCCCTGGGGCGGTACCGCAGCGGGGCGTTGAGCGACGCGGTCGGCCTCATGCAGATAAAATACCCAACCGCGCTCGATATGGCAAAGGTATTGGGGATAGAAGGATTGAAGCCGGAAGACCTCATGAACCCTGAAATGAATATCATTCTGGGAACAGCTTATCTTACGACGCTGATATCGTGGTTCAAAGACTTTAAAGTGGGAGTAATGGCGTATAACCTCGGACCGGGAACGGTAAGAGGAGTGCTGCGCAGAAATGAGACGCTGCCCATAGAGTACTACGAAAAAATATTAGTTCAGTACTACCGCCTCAAAGCGCTTGGGGAACAGATCGACATAACTAAGGATACCGGGTGGTGATGCCGGCGCTAATCAGTCTCAGAATAGCGGATGTCGTACGAATACCCCTGCTCAGTCAGAAATAGCTGGCGGTTCATCGCGAATTCCAGTTCTTTTGATTCCCGCGTGACAATGGAGTAGAATACGGCCTGCTCGCCGCGCTTTTTGGGGCGGAGTATGCGGCCCAGCCTCTGCGCCTCTTCCTGACGCGAGCCGAATGAGCCTGATATCTGGATAGCCACGTTTGCGTCGGGCAGGTCTATGGCGAAGTTGCCTACTTTTGAGAGGATCAGCACCTTTATCTCACCGTCCCTGAACTGCTTGTACAGATCGTCGCGGCGCTTGTTGTTTGTGGTCCCGGTTATAAGCGGCACGTTAAGCTCACTGGCGAACATCTCCAATTGCGTGATATATTGGCCGATGATAAGTATGTTGTCGCCGCTGTGAGTTTCCACAATTTCCCTCGCTACGCGCAGTTTGTCGGGGTTTTCGTACGCCTGACGGATCTGCTGGCGCGGTGTGAGGGAGAGATACTGCATTTTTTCCGCCGGCGGCAGGTCTACGCGGATCTCGACGCATTTCGCGGTGGCTATCCAGCCCTGGCGTTCGAGGTCTTTCCACGGCACGTCAAATTTTTTGGGGCCAATCAGCGTAAAGACGTCGTTTTCGTGCCCGTCCTCGCGTATCAATGTCGCCGTAAGCCCTAATCTCCTGCGGGCCTGAATGTCCGCGGTGAACTTGAAGACCGGCGCGGGGAGGAGGTGGACTTCGTCGTAGATAATCAGCCCCCAGTTTTGCGAATTGAAAATTTCGTAGTGCAAAAAATCGTCATTCCTTGACTTGCGGTAAGTCAGTATCTGGTATGTTGCGAGCGTAATGGGCTTAATCTCCTTTGAATCGCCGCTGTACTCCCCTATCTCGTCGTCGCGCAGGCCGGTCTTGTCCATTATCTCCCTTTTCCACTGGTGCGCGGCGGTAACATTCGTCACCAATATTAACGTCCTGCGCTTCAACAGGCTCATTGCGTATATGCCTACGACCGTCTTTCCCGCGCCGCAGGGCAGCACCACCACCCCGCTGCCTCCGGGGGCGTTCGCGTTGCCTATAAAGCTCTCGGCAGCCATGCGCTGGTACTCGCGGATGGTAAAATCGCCGCCGGTGAGCATTTTGTCCCTGATATCGACATTGTAGGAATCCCCGTCAACATATCCTGCCAGATCGTGGGCGGGGTAGCCTAACCCTATGAGCGCCTGTTTGATGAGCCCCCGGTTCTGCGGCGGCACCTGCACGCGGTTCGCGTCCGCGAATTGGCCGACTAAGGGCGCGATTTGGGGATGGCGGCTGAGCTGGCGAATCATGTTGGGGTCTTCGGAGCGCAGCGCCAGCCCCCCGCCCTCAAAGTTCTCAAGGACGAGCTTCCCGAACCGGCCCATCAGTTCCTTGATATCGTCTACGACGTTCCGGGGCAGCGGGTACTTCGAGTACCGCGACAGGCGCTCCTCCACATCGTCGGCGGTTAGCCCCAGCGCCGCAGCGTTCCACAGTGACAACGGGGTGATTGAGTAGGTATGAATATATTCAGGGCTCTTGTCAAGATGAGCGAACTGGCTGACGGCGTTGCGGACCTCGGCGAACAGCGGGTTGTTGACCTCAAGAAGGACGGCGCTGTTGCTCTGGACGATCAAAGGATTTTCAGAATTCATAAGTTACGGAATATAATATACGCGCAACCCAATTTGCAAACAATATTTGTGTTGATTTTGATTTTTTAAAAAAGGCGGCCGGGAACGGCCGCCCCGGCAAGGTTATTTTTGGGATACGTGCTTGGTTTTTGGCGCCTTTACATCATCCTTCTGAATATCCGGCGCATCACCCGACCTCTTCCCCATATTCCTTACTATATTGGCCCCCAACGCGTTCAGGCGCTTATCGATATCCTGATACCCCCGGTCTATCTGCTCGATCCCGTTGATGACGCTGCTCCCCTGCGCGGCGAGCGCGGCTATGAGCAGCGCCATACCCGCCCTTATGTCCGGGCTCGACATGGACGATCCGTAGAGCTGCGACTTGCCGACAACGACCGCCCGATGGGGGTCGCAGAGTACGATCGACGCCCCCATGCCAATCAACTTGTCCACAAAGAAGAGGCGCGACTCGAACATCTTTTCGTGTATGAGGCACGTTCCCTCCGACTGCGTGGCGCATACTAAAAATATCGACATAAGGTCTGATGGAAAGCCCGGCCAGGGGCTGTCTTCTATTCTGGGGATGACCCCGCCCATATCTTTGCGGACCTTTAGCGACTGGCTGCCCGGCACGCGCATAGTACGCTTCTCAGGGTACGTATCCAAGATCACCCCTATGCGCTCGAACTGGAACAGTATCATGCGCAGGAGTCCGGTATCTACCCCGCTTATGGTCAGGTCCGAGCCGGTCACCGCCGCGAGGCCTATGAACGACCCGGCTTCTATGTAGTCGCTGCCGATTTCGTGCCCGGCGGCGCCGAAGTCGCGGCGCCCGTACACCGTGAGCAGATTCGAGCCGATGCCTTCGATCCTGACGCCCAAAGCCTGCAGGAACTTGCACAGGCCCTGCACGTGCGGCTCCGACGCGGCGTTGGCGATGACCGTTTTCCCGTTGGCGCCGGCGGCGGCGATGAGGGCGTTCTCGGTCGCGGTTACGGATGCTTCGTCCAGGTAGATGTCCGCGCCGCGCAGGCCGCCTTCGGGGGCGGTAATGATGAAAGCGGTCTCGCGGGTGACGTTTTCGCTGCTCACCGTCCGCTCTATGTCGAGCGTCGCGCCTAAGGCCTGAAACGCGAGGAAGTGTGTGTCTAACCGGCGGCGGCCTATGTGGTCCCCGCCCGGTTGGGTGATGACGGCCTTGCCGGTCCTTATCAGGAGCGCGGAGGCGAACAGGACAGACGCGCGGATCTTGTTGGAGAGCTCAATTGGGAGCTTGGAGGTGGCGATACCAACCGTTTCCATGCGGTACTCGTTCTCGCCGGTGCGGGTAACGGCGGTGCCAAGCGTCTCCGCGATTTTGAGCATATTGAGCACATCGCCGATCTCCGGAACGTTCCTGAGTACGACCGGCTGCGCCGAGAGCAGGGCGGCGGCGATTACCGGGAGCGCCTCGTTTTTGTTGCCGGTAACACGTATGGTGCCGGAGAGCTTGCAGCTGCCATCTACCAGAAAAGAGCCCATTTTGTCGATTTCCTCCTGCCGGGCGCATCCCTATGGGACGCGAAAAAGTTCTTTGGCGACTTTCAAACGCCAGAATTAACATCAAAATCAATATATATTATAGCATCGCCACATAGCATAATCAAGCTAAATTCCCAGTAAAAAAAAATCCTATAAAAATAACCTGCATTTTCTGAAAAAATGATTTATATTACTAACATATATCCGGCTTCGTTCGGGGTAACCAAGCGTCTTGACTAACACTTTTAATATGGGAACCCGGCTTCGGACAGCGCGAGCATGCCGCCCCCGCAGGCGGACTTTCAGACTGTCCGAGCGGACAACCACCGTAATAGTTTATGAGTTCAAGAAAAATGGTCCCGGGCGGAGCTCTTTTTTTCTTAATTTTTTTCTTGTATCCAAGCTTGGTTTGTATTATATTATATGTACCTATACTATATATATTAATTGTATTATCCAAACAGATTAATAAAACCATTAACCAATAACGGAACGAGGGGACTTTATGACTCGCAGACTCAAACTCATCCCGGCGCTCATCGCGGCGGCGGGGATATTGGCTGGGGCTTTTGCGCAAGGGAGCGTGCCTATGCAGACTATGCAGGATTCGGCTAAGGGAAACCGGCTGATAATCAACGGCAAGCCGATTTTTGCTTCCGGGATGAACATTGCCTGGATTGCCGGCAACTCTTTCAGCAACGACGTGGGTGACACGCCGCTTAATGAGTTTGCGTTCAGGCAGCACATTCAAAACATCAGGAAGGCGGGCGGCAACGCCGTCAGGTGGTGGTTGCATACCGACGCGGCGAACTGCCCCAAAATAAACAACGACGGCGAGGTTACCGGCATAGGCACGCAAACCATCAGCAACATCCGCAAGGCCCTCGACATTGCATACGAAAACGGGGTTGTGGTGTCGCTTTGCCTGTTCTCGTTTGACCTGCTGAACGGGGAGGGCGAAAATAAAACGGCCGCGGTTGTGGCCCGCAACGAAAAATTCCTGACCGTGCCGGCGAACCTCGACACATACATCGAAAAAGGGTTGAAACCTATACTTGAGGCAGTAGGCAGCCACCCGGCCATTATGTGTTGGGAGGTATTCAACGAACCCGAGGGAATGTCCAAAGGGACGACGACTACCGGTTCAAACTGGCAGGGATGGGCTTCACGCATAATAGACTACGACCATGTTATAAGGTTCACGGGCAAAATCGCCGCCGAGGTTCACCGCAGCACGAAGAAGATGGCCTCTACCGGCATACACGAGTTCCATAAGACCAAGTACTTCCACCGCTACACCGACGCGAGCCTCAAAACGGCCGCCGGCGGCGATGAGCTTGCGTACCTGGACTTCTATATGGCGCACTACTACCCTGAGTACTTAGGCACCGACCACTCTCCATTCCACAATCCGGCGAGTTTCTGGGAACTGGGCCGTCCGGTGGTCATAGGTGAGTTCCCGGCCAGAGACTGGGGCCCGGGAACCGGGTACAATATGGCGCAGCCGGGTACCGCGATGACAATTATAAACGCTTACGAATACGCCTACAACAACGGCTATGCCGGCATTATGAGCTGGTCGATGACAGAGGGCAACGTGGCGAAATTCGGCAATTACGAGACAACAAAGCCTGCGCTTGAGAACCTTTACGCCAAACACAAAAGCGATATCATGATCAAGGATGTCAACTACGAAGACCTCACCGGAGACTTGGCCCTGAAACTGGTTATGGCAAATACGCCGCAGGAAGGAACTGCGGATAACGGGGGCCCGTGGAACGAATTGAGCGTCGAATCGGGCACTCACAATTTCTCCGGGAAGACCAACTTCATGTTTGATATGTACATTGCGCCCGGCAGCGGCACGAACCTTACGATTGTCCCGGCGATAAAGGTGGGCAGCGACTGGACGTGGAGCCCTGCGCAAGACGAGTCGTTCACGCTCGCCGGAAAGCCGCAAGGCCAGTGGTTTACGGTCACAATTCCCGTCAGCGCCTTCGGGGCAAGCAGCCTGTCTCAGGTGCGGGGGATCATACTCCAATACTTCGCAAAGGACACGCCCTACACCGGAACAATATATTTTGACAACGTCAGGGTAGACACCGACGTGATCGACGATTTCAACAAATCTACCACCGAGTGGAGTACCGCCGCTGCGGGGGTCACCATGTCTCTGGCCCAGCGTCCAGGCAGCACATCCGTCTTCAACGGCGCCAGGCCCGGGCGTATGGCAAGCCGCACCCCGGCGGTCACGCTCACCGGCCGCATCCTGAGCGTAAGCTCCCCCACAGACGCCGATATGCACATCCGCTTAGTCGACGTAAAGGGCAAGACGGTAGCGAAGTTCAGGGGCGCGGGCGACGCCCGGTTCTCGATAGCCGGGGTCCCGGCGGGCCGGTACATCGTGGAGACGCGGATAGCCGGCAAGAGAGTGGGCAATTCGGCGGTTATCGTAAAATAAACCGGGCGGTATATGCGTAATATTATCGGATCGGGAACGGGATATCATAGTGGCGCGGTATGAACCGCGCCTTTTTTTTATACCCTGTTGATTTTTTCCCGTAACGAATTCTATAATGACATTCCATGCGGATTTCCCAACAGAAGTGAAAGGCCGCCTTACAATGAATAAGAGCTTTTTGAATCCAACGTGCTTGCACTCCTCACTTGTGAGATATTTTCTGATACCTTTTCTGATCCTCGCCGTGCTCCCGGCAGGCGTTTACGCCTTCAGCGGGGGCGAATCGGCCGACGGCAAGCAGAACATTGTGGACCTGATGTCGCGGTTCGTCCTGCAGCTGGGGGTAATCGTGGTGATCGCCCGGACGGCCGGGATACTGCTCAAACAGGTGAAACTGCCGATACCGTCGGCGCTCGTGGAGCTTCTGATCGGCGTCGCCATTGGGCCGTCGCTGCTTGGCGGGATGCCGCTGCCGGGATTCCCGGAGGGGCTTTTCAAGCTCGCCCCCGCCGCCATGACCACCGCGATGCCCGTATCCCCCGAATTGTACGGCATTGCTACCGTTGCCTCCATTATAATGCTGTTTTCGGCCGGTTTGGAGACGAACCTGTCGCTGCTTCTGCGGTATTCCCTGATTGGGCTGCTCGTGGCCGTGGGCGGCGTCGTCCTCTCTTTCATCGCCGGCGCTACGGTTACCATATATTTTGGGGAGTTGCTCGGCCACCCGGGGCTTACTCTCAGCAACCCGGCGGTGCTGTTTATGGGTATGATAGGAATGTCAACCTCGCTGGCCGTTACGGCGCGGATCCTGTCCGAGAAGCGCAAGATGGACTCGCCGGAGGGCGTGACCATACTGGCCGCGGCGGTGCTCGACGACATTATCGGCATAGTGATACTGACCGTGGTTATGAGCATCGTGCTCACGTCGGGCGGCGCGGCGGGTGGTGGAACGGGGACGATGCACACGGTGCACGTTATAGTGCAGGCTATTTGCGTCCTGATCGCGTTCACGGCCGCGGGGATAGCGTTTGCCCGCCCGCTCTCCAAGCTTATTAAGAAGTTCAAGACGGTGGCCTTCATCTCCATATTCGCCTTCGGTCTGGCGCTCATCATCTCCGGCATTTTCCAGAAAGCGGGCATCGCCATGATCATCGGCGCTTACGTAGTGGGCTTAAGCCTCTCCAAGACCGATCTGGGCGACACCGTGCGCGATTCGCTTGAGGTGATGTACGACTTCTTCGTGCCTTTCTTCTTTATAGTGATGGGTATGCTCGTTGACGTCAACGCGATCATGTCCAAGGAAGTGCTGCTGTTCGGCGCAATCTACTCGGCCTGCATGTTCTGCGGCAAATTCTTAGGCTGCGGGATACCCACAATGTTCCTGAATTTCAACCACTTCGGCACGATACGCATAGGCATGGGCCTTGCGCCGCGCGGGGAGCTGGCGATCATCATAGCGGGCATTGGGCTTGCGACCATGCTCCCCACGGCAACCGGGGAAGCGGCAATACTCGACTCGAAGTTCTTCGGCGTAGCGATACTTATGGTGCTAATCAACAACATCATAGCCCCGCCGCTGCAATCCATACTGTTCGAGAGCAACAGGAAAGGGACGCGCAAAGATGTGCAGGTTCACGACAACGTGATCACGCCCATTACCATCGCGTCGCGCAAGATGACGGAGTTCCTTGTGCAGCGCATCCTCGCGGCGTTCCGCTCGGAGGGGTTCTTCAGCCACACAATACAGGAGGGCACGTACACCGTCTACCACCTGCGCAAGAACGATATGCACATTGCTCTGCACGCAGAGGAGACGCGGCTGATATTCGAGTCCGACGCGAAAGACGTGACATTCATCAAGACCATCGCCTACGAGACGCTCTTGCAGATAAACGATATTGTATCGAGCGTAAAAGACCTGATAAACCCGGAAAATATGCTGAAAGAGATCAGCAAGACACCGGACACCAGACACCTCAAGGCGGCGGTTGCGGCGGCCGACGGCGCCGACTCCAAGGCAGCAGCACCCGCTAACGGCGAGAGCGCCGCGCCCCAAGCCGACACGACGCGCAAGATGGACGCCGGAGAGATAAAAAAAGCCCTCACGCAGGGCAGCATTATCCCCACCCTCACGGCCAAATCGAAGCGCGAGGTCATCGAGAAACTGATCGGCATACTGCACAGCGAGGGCTTGGTCGAAAAGAGCGACGAGGCCATAAACGCGGTGATGGACCGCGAGGCGTCAATGAGCACAGGCATGCAGTGCGGCATAGCCCTGCCCCACGCGAGAACAGACGCGGTAGACAAAATAACAGTAGCGGTAGGATTAGCCCCCAAAGGCATAGATTACCAGTCGCTCGACGGCGAGCCGTCAACAATATTCGTGCTGATCCTCTCCCCCTTGAACTCAGACAGCCCGCACATACAGTTCTTAGCCAACATCTCTTCGCTGCTGAACACAGAGGAGAACCGCGCGGCGCTCCTGGAATGTAACACGCAGGAACAGATATACAATTTCTTTAAGGGCGGGTTGAAGTCGTAATTCATAGCGGGCGGCCGGAAACGGCCGCCCCATATACTCTATTTCTTTGTCAAAACAACGGTACCCCCATAATACACCGGCTCCGAAAAATCCACAAGCTCTTTCCTCTCCTCCTTAACCGTAAACAGATTGCTCGCAAAATCCACCCGCCCCGCAGTAACCGCCGGAATCATATCGGGGAAATCCATCACCTCGATCTCCAAACCGTACCCGCGTTCCCGCGCAAACCTCCGGGCCAATTCCACGTCAAACCCAACAAGCTTCTCCGCCTCGCCCTCCCCGGTCTTATAGGAGAAAGGCTCATCGCAGTCCGAAGTGGCAAACTTAATATTACGCCCCGTACCTAGTTCAATCTCGGGCATTTCCGGCACCAGCGGCGAGTCTATCCACCGTTTTATCATATCTTCATAGGTTCCGTCTATGCGTATTTTTTGAAGCAGCGCGTTGAATTCGTCGCGCAGCTTGCCGTCATCCGTCTTGCTGAATATCGAGGCGTAGTTTTCGATGTCTACCGGCGGGTATAGCACGATGAGCGCAGGATTGTTGGCCGCAGCTTTTCTGGCGATTGGCTCTTCAAGGAGCGTCGCATCGGCCTCGCCGTTCACAACCGCCTCCACTACCTCGGCGGCGCTGTTGTAGTACCGGCAGAGCTTGGCCCCAATGGTGTTGCGCGCCACGCCTTCAAACGACGACCCGCTCAATATGGCGAACGACTTGTCGGCGAAATCTTCGACCTTGAATACCTGCGGCGCGGACTCCTGCTCCGCAGCGGGCTTATCCCGGCCGCATCCGGTAAACGAAAGTGAGAGCGTGAGCGTCAAAAGCGTAATGACAACGGTTTTTGCTGCGGCAGGATATGTGGCTGGCATAGTGCGATTTATCCCCTTTAATAATATATAATATAATAAAAAAATGCGCGATTTGCACAATATATACAATATTTCTATAGATAATCCGCGAATTATACTGTTTGGGGGGTGTTTTGGGATTAAATTTGGCACTAATATTAATATTGATATTATTACGATTTGGCATAAATTATATTATGTATCAATTTGAAGGCCGGATTGACCTTGCCTGGGCCTTGATCAGGGCTATTTCAGAATATTATTGTATGAACGGGATTAAACCGTATCGGAGGCTGCTGTGAACTCGTTAAAGACTACTATGCTGCTTGCCACACTGGCCGTCCTGCTTATGACCGCCGGTTACTACATAGGCGATTCCATAGACGGTTCGGGCGGTTCCATGAAGTGGGCGGTCATCGCGTTTGCCGCCGCTATGGCGATGAATTTCGTCTCGTTTTGGTTCTCGGACAAGATTGTTTTGAAGGTCTGCAAAGCGCAGGAGATAGGCCGGGCCGACTCGCCGCAGCTGTACGGCATTGTGGAGCGGCTTGCCGCAAAGGCGCGTATGCCCATGCCTAAGGTGTATGTCATCCCCGAAAATACCCCCAACGCTTTCGCGACAGGCCGCAGCCCCTCACACGCCGCCGTAGCCGCGACCTACGGGATTTTGAAAATACTTAGCATGGAGGAGCTTGAGGGGGTGATGGCGCACGAACTGTCTCACGTAAAGAACCGCGACACTCTCATAAGCACCATAGCGGCAACGCTTGGCGGCGCGATAGGCTTTCTGGCGCGGATATTCATGTATGCCCCCCGCGGCGGCAACAGGGACGGCAAGAGCCAGTTGATCGGCATACTTATTACGGTAATCGTCGCCCCGATAGCCGCCATGATGATCCAGATGGCGGTGTCGCGCAGCCGCGAGTACATAGCCGACGAATCCGGCGCGCGTATGTGCGGCAACCCAAACGCGCTGGCCAGCGCATTAGAAAAGCTCCAAAGAGGCGTAACCGCAATGCCCATGGAGACGACGGGCAACCCGGCGATGTCGCATATGTTCATAATAAACCCGTTTAAGAGGGATATGCTGGCAAGGCTCTTCAGTACGCACCCGCCCACCGAGGAGCGGGTCATGCGGCTCAGGGATATGCGGATTTAAGCCGTCGCAACCGGCATCCCGTACTGGGTGCCGGATTGTATGTCTATCTCAAACCCCGTACCTACCCCAACGCACTCTATATTGGCGCCCTGTTTGGCGATGATCTCATTTGCGTCGCGGACGATAAGGTCCATTTGGTCATCCGTGCGCCGTGTATTTATGTGGAACAGGCCGAGCCGCTTGACATCCGCCGCGAGCGCGAGCTTTACGGCGTCGGTGTACTTGGAGTGCCCCCACGACTCGTACTGTTTGTACTCCTCGTTGGTGTACTCCCCGTCGTGGATAAGCAGGTCGGCGCCGGCGCAGAGCTCCTCGAAGTAGCCGGGGTCGCCGCCCAGTTTGCCGTACTCAAGCTCGTTGTCGGTAAGGAACACAAACGACGCGCCCCGCTCCTCCACGCGGTAGCCGCAGCCGCCGTTGGGGTGGTTGAGGCGTATGGGGGTGAACTTGAGCGCGCCTATAGTAAACTGCGAGGCCGAGACCTCGTGAAAAACGATCTCGGATGGAAGCGCGCTGAAATCCACCGGGAAGTACGGCCCGCGCATCAGTTTGCGGATGGCGGTCTCAAGCGAATCGTTGGCGCAGGGGCAGCCGTAAATATGTATCGTGGCCCGCTCGTTGTATATGGGCGAGAAGTACGGAAACCCCACGATGTGGTCGAGATGGGCGTGCGTGCAGACAAGGTGGATGACCTTTTCGTGCGCCTCGGCAAACTGGCTCCCGAAATCGCGTATTCCCGTCCCCGCGTCCAAAACCACGAGGTCGCCCTTAGACGATTCTAACTCAACACAACTGGTATCGCCGCCGTAGCGGACGAATTCGGGGCCATTTGCCGGAAATGAGCCACGCGATCCCCAACATTTTATGCGCATAGGTTACCGTTTTTTGGTTTTTAGGTGTATTGATGGTTCCCGTCTCTTATCTTATATATATAAATTACGTAACGGACAGGCGGTTCGCAAGTAAAATTTTAAAAAGGTAGCGAGAAACGGTGCGCCGGGCCACAAAAATGGGATATCTAATTTTTGACGCACCGCACCGCGAGCCCTTCAACCCTGCGGATGTGGTTTTCCAGCAGATTCTCGCTGTCTGTTCTGAGGTTCCGGTACCAGGCGTTGCGGCCCCCGGTTGCCGTGGAACTCCACCACAGGCCCTCCTCTCCAAGGCTGTAGAACCTGCCGGTTTTGAAACGGTGGCCGCCGGGCAGGGCCGTAAAGCCGAACTCGTCGGTACCGTTCCACAGCGTTTTCGATTTGAGCGCCTTGCCCACGGCGCTGTCTCCCACCGCCTTAACCAAATCGCCCCACTCGGCGCGGCTTGGCAGACGCCACCCGGCGGGACAGGCGGCCATCGCCGTGTTCCAGTCGTAGAGGCGCCCGGATCTTTTGCAGTTGCTTTCGGTGTTGTTGTAGCACCATGAGCCAACTGTGTCAAAATCGAGATTTTCCGCCATCCAGACCCTTTCCCCTATTTTCACCGTGCGGTACGTTTTTTCGTCCCGCTGGTCTGTAAAAGTACCGCCTGGCTCCTGCGCGGCGGCGAGGGTGCAGAGGGCGGCCAACATAACCGTCAAGATTCTCTTCACTGCGTTTTCTCCGTGTAAGCGTTTTTGTTATTACCCGACAGAGCTATAGGACTATGGATAAATATACATTAGCGGCATCTGCGGCGTCAATGGGAAGATCGCTTTTGATTTTTGATTTTGATTTCATCCCCCCCATTATGTATATTATTTAATCGTGGAATCTATAATACTTTTGCCGTTTTTAGCCATCAAACAGGAAAGAAAGACATAAATGCCAAACGCGGTAATAGTGGGTACCCAGTGGGGCGACGAGGGTAAGGCCAAGGTAATTGATTACCTTACGGACAAATCGGACGTCATAATCCGCTTTCAGGGCGGGTCCAACGCGGGGCACACGGTGATTGTGGACGGGCGCAAGTTCGTGTTTCACCTTGTGCCGTCGGGGGTTATAAGCCCCGGCAAGGTGTGCGTGGTGGGCAACGGCGTGGTTGTGGACGCCGAGCAGTTTCTGGCGGAGGTCGACGAGCTTGAGGCCGGCGGGATATCGGTCAGCGGGCGGCTTTTTGTATCCGACCTTGCGCACCTTGTTCTCCCCTACCACAAGGCGCTCGACAGCGCCTCCGAGACCGGGTTAGGCGCGGGGAAGATAGGCACCACGGGGCGCGGCATAGGGCCGGCGTACGCCGACAAGGTCTCGCGCGCCGGTGTGCGGGCGGGGGATCTCTGCGACTGGGAGCTTTTCTGCGCAAAATTCAGGGACGGCTTTAGCGTGGCAAAGCGCAAGGTTGAGGCGCTGCACGGCGCGGCGTTCGGGCTTGATGAGGGGGAAATACTTGAGCGCTACCGGTACATACGCGAGCGGATGCTGCCTTTCATCAAAGATACCGCTTTTTACATTTTCGAGGCGGAGCGCGCTGGCAAGCGGCTGCTTTTTGAGGGGGCGCAGGGCACGTTTTTGGATATTGACCACGGCACGTACCCCTACGTTACGTCGTCCAACACCGTTTCGGGGTGCGCGTGCACCGGCGCGGGCGTGGGGCCGCTGAGCATCAACCATTGCGTAGGCATAGTCAAAGCCTACACTACCCGCGTGGGCAACGGGCCGTTCCCCACCGAGCTCAACGACGCGACAGGCGAGGCGCTGCAGCGCGAGGGGCACGAGTTCGGCTCCACCACCGGGCGCCCGCGGCGGTGCGGATGGTTCGACAGCGTCATGGTGCGCAAATCGATACAGCTTAACGGGATTACGAGGCTCGCGTTCACAAAGCTTGACGTTTTGAACGGGCTTGACGAGATAAAGGTCTGTACGCATTACGAGATAGACGGCGGGCGCGTTGAGCAGTGGCCGTCGGCGCTGCACCGGCTTGACCAGGTAGTACCGGTTTACGAGACCCTGCCGGGGTGGAAGAGCGACATTCGCGGATGCAAAAAGTTTTCGGACCTGCCGGCGAAAGCCGCAGCATACATCAACAGGCTGCGCGAGCTATGTTACGGCGTGCCGGCGCTTATCGTGTCGGTAGGGCCGGACCGGGCGGAGACTATTGAGGTGGATCCGATTTAACGGGCGGGAAACAGAATAATCGTTGGATTTGTATTGCTGATTGTCAGAACGGAAATTAATCCATATCAGACAATGACGGTGCCGGATGGTGAAAATAATCATTGATATTTATTATAATGGATGAGGTTTACATTAATGTACAGAACATTTTTGCACAGCAAGATTCGGGATGTGCGGATTACCGGCACCAATCTTGAGTACGAGGGCAGCATTACCATTGATGCCGACTACCTCGACAGGGCCAGTATGCTGCCGGGCGAGCAGGTGGACGTACTGAACGTGGAGAACGGAACGCGGCTGACGACCTACATAATAAAGGGCGAGCGCGGGTCGGGGATCATGGAACTCAACGGGCCGGCGGCGCGGCAGGGTACGGTCGGCGACCGGATCATGGTGCTCACGTACGCCAAGCTCACGCCCGACGAGATCGCTTCGCACAAGCCGGTTATCATAAGCGTCGGGAATTCGCAGAAAGGCGACTGAGGCGCATGCGCAATCTGGCAATGTTCGGCGCTGTCCTGCTGATACTCTCCGTATCGCTGCTCATCGGCGTATCGCGCTATAAGGTTGCCGTTAAAGGGGAGGATTGGAAGACGAAAGAGTGGATGGCGGAGCATGGACGGTCCGCGTACGCCGCGCCGCCGCGGGAGGAGGCACCGGCACAGCCGTCAGCACAAACACCCGTACAGACGCCGGAGCGGACGCGGCAAAATACACGGCAGGACAAGCGGCAGGAGACGCGGCAAGAAACGCCGCAGCCGGCGGCGGCGCTGCCGGAGCATTACATACAGGTGCTCAACGGCTCCAACATAAACCGCGCGGCCAAGCGCATGACCGATCTGCTTCGGGAGCGCAATCCGGGGTTTGATATTGATGAAAAGATATACAGCCTGCCGCTGCGGAACTATCCGTCCACGATGATCATATCGCGGGATAAAGATATGCGCATCGCGAACGAGATAGAGAAGCATTTGAAAACGGGCAAGGTGCTGCTGGTGCGGAACAACGAGCAGCATACGGTAACCGTTATTGTGGGGCACGACTTTCAGGATATTGAAAAGAGGCTTAAATAGGCGTGAAAGGATTTGCGGTATGAATAAGAAAAGCACGGGTACGAAAAAAGAGAAGCCTCTGGCGGGCAAAGAACTGGTAGACGCCATTGTGGCGGCGCTTGAGGAGAAACTGGCCGAGCGGGTCGTAATTATCAACCTGAAAGAGGTGTCGAGCATCGCGGACTGGTTCATAATCTGCCAGGGCGACAACACGTCGCACACGTCGGCTATCGCAAGCGGAGTAATCGGCACACTGAAGGACAAGCACAAGACCGCGCCGTGGCACAACGAGGGCGTGGAGGACGGGCGGTGGGCGCTTATAGATTATACGGACGTTGTAGTCCACGTGATGCTGCCGGACGTAAGGCAAATGTACGATTTGGAATCTCTGTGGATCAAAAAGACGGAATCACAGCCGGATAAGGCGCAGGGATAGCGTTGATAACACAATGTGAAGATGACGCGAACGCCGCCATACCTCACTTACCTGTTCTTATTAAAATGCTCCGCGAGCGTATCGAGCTGGCCCTTTGACGCCTTGACCTTCGGCCCTTTCATCCCCGCGACGTTGCCCATATTTTTCATGGAGAGGGATATGCGGCGCTTCTTCGTATCTACCTTTAGTATGCGCACGTCTACCCTGTCGCCCACCGATACCACCTGATCCGGAGTTTCTACATATTCGTCGGCAAGCTGCGATATGTGTATCAGCCCGTCGCACACGGCGTTGATGTTTACGAACACGCCGAACTGGGTGATGTTCGTTACCTTGCCTGATACTACCGCGCCCTCTTTTACATCAACAAGCTTCATCTTCTTTTTGGATTTCTGCGAGACGATGCCGAGGTAACGCTGGGCGGCCTGTATCTGCGAGACGATTTTGCTTTGCGTGTACGTGCGCTGCAACTGGTCGTCTATGCTGTACGAGTGCAATATCTCGGGGTTCGCCACGATTGTTTCGTGAGAGACAGTGAGATCGTTTACCACCTGCTCAAGGAACGGGAACTGGTCGGGGTGCAGCGTCGAGCGGTCGAACGGGTCTTCGGCGTTGGGTATGAGCACGAACCCGGCGATGTTGCTGAACGCCGTTTCCGTCATGCCCTTTACTTTGAGCAGGTCGTTTTTGGCCTCCACCGGCTCGGCGGCGTCAAAAGTTTTGATGGCGGCGATAAGCTCTTTGGGCAGGCAGCGGAAACGCGAAAGCGGCGAGTCGGCGATATCTTTGACCGATATGCCTTCCAAAAGCCGCGCGTGTTCGAGGACTCTGCCGGCCGCCGCGAGGAACTTGCTCTCAGAGAGCGCGTCTTGCAACGGGTGCACCGTGTAGTACGAAGCGCCAAGGCGCGTGAGCAGCGTGATTGGCTGCAGGTACGTAATGGCAAGGCAGTAGAGCGATGTCGCGCGGGCGTCAAGCATGGCGAAATCGCGGTGCTTCATGTAGTCGGAGCCGCGTATGTCTGATTTGGCGTTGGGCTTGACCATCGTTACCGTGAATTCGCAGCCGAGGTAGTCACCGGCCTGCTTCAGGAACGCTGGGGGAATTTCGGCCCCGCCCTCGGCGGCCAGAATTTTGGCCGGGCGGTGGCGGTTGAAGAACTGGCGCAGGCGCTCGGTGAGGTATGACCTACCGTCGCCGGGCTTTTTCTCGGCGGTCGCGCCCAAAAATTCCCCGCCGCCGCTCACGGCCACTATGGCAAAATCTTTCTTGGCCGACATATCAACCACAAAAACCGACGGCGCGGCCTGCTCTTTTGCAAAATCCTTCGCGAGCGCGGTTATGACCTCTTTGGCCGCCCACTCCTCCGCTTTCGCCCTTATTCCCTCTTTGACATCCTGCTCGATAGACGGATGCAACAGGCGCGTCCACATATCGTCTATGATTTCAAATATGCAATCTAAGGAGGTAGAGTCCGGGTTTATTATGAAGTGCTGGCGGAAGAGTTCATTTATCCTGAATAACTGCACATTCAACTTGAGTTTTATCAATTTTTCGTCTTCGGCGGCAAAGAACCTCAGCAGGTCTTCGCTTGTGAACTCATCTGCGGGTATCTGCTTGCCAGCATACCGGCCGTACTTTTCGTCTTTACGGTTTTTGGGGATTATTTCGAAGAAGCCGTCGTCGTGCAGGAATTCCCGCGCCATGGTTCTGGCGATGTCGTCGTAGGCGAACCGCTCGGCGAGCAGGTCTTTTACCGCCTGTATGACGTCGGCGGTGGTCTTGAGGGAGGGGTCCTTGCCAACATAGGAGGCGGCGAGTTCTTCTATGGGCGTAACCTCTTCCGTCTGGGCGGCTATCAGGTCGGCCAGTTCGTCTATCCCCTTCCTGGCGGCCAGCTGCCCCTTGCTGCGCGGATTGGGACGCAGGGGGATGAGTATGTCATCCAGCACGTGGGTGTCGGTAACCAAGCCCAAACGCTTTTCGAGCGCGGGGGTCAGCTTCCCGATCTTCTTGTAGGCGTTGGCTACGAGTTTGCGCTTCGCCTCAAGCTTTACCATGGCGTCTAAGTAGCCGTACACCTCCCAGAGCGCAGAGATGTCCAAATACGCGGACACCTCCCGGTTGTACTCCGCAAGGTAGTACGGGGAGTCACCTTTCTCATAGGCTGAGCAGAGAAAGTCCGCCATTTCCTGGGACAGGGCCCATTTTTCGCCGATTTGTTTTGAATACTCTATCATTCGCGGTATTTTTGAGGCGTTAAATGTTTTTTAGTCTTATAAATATATATAATGGCAGGCCGGTGTACAATATTTTTTTAAAAAAAATTGGAGGCCCCGGTCCAGCCGAAGCCCCCTCTTTTGAATCCCACCACCCGGATGGGATTCCGGATACCCTAAAATTACTCCGCCTTTTTCTTGGCAGCCCGCTTCTTGGAAGCCCTTTTCTTGGCAACCTTCTTCGCGGCGGCCTTCTTAGCCGGCGCAGCCTTCTTCGCGACCTTCTTCTTCGCGATCTTCTTCTTCGCGACCTTTTTCTTAGCAGCCTTCTTCGCGACAGCCTTCTTAGCCGGCGCGGCCTTCTTCTTCGCGACCTTCTTCTTCGCGACCTTCTTCTTTGCTGCCTTCTTTACTCCAGCCATCTACAACCTCCTTATAAAAAGATTAAAAAAAGGGTTAAATTAAAACATCAAAAAAAGTTCGGTTTTATCGGCCCCTCAACAGTAAGCTTCTTTATTATGGCTACGGCCTCCGCCGGATCGTCCGTCATGGGCATTAGGTCCATGTCAGTGTCGGAGATGTACTTCTCACCCAGCATTGTCTTTCTTATCCAGTCTATCATTTCTTTCCAAAACTCTTTGCCCATAAGAACAAGCGGCATCGGGCTGACCTTTTCGGTCTGAACAAGCGTGAGCGTTTCAAACAGTTCGTCAAGCGTACCGAATCCGCCGGGCATAATGATTACCGCGGAGGTATACTTGAGAAACATTACCTTGCGGACAAAGAAATGACGGAAAGTGAGCATCGTTTTTATGTAGGGATTGGCGAACTGTTCGAACGGAAGCTGGATGTTGAGACCTATAGAGGGCGTTTTACCGATCTCGTGCGCACCCTTGTTGGCCGCCTCCATTATGCCGGGACCGCCGCCTGAGATTACACCGTAGCCCGCCTGCGCGACCGCTCGCGCCGTCTCAACCGCCATCTTGTAGTGAGGATGATCTTCCGGTGTACGGGCGCTACCGAAGATAGTAACGCACGGGCCGACGCTCGAAAGGGTCTCAAACCCCTCTACAAACTCCGACATGATCCGAAATATCCTCCAGACATCCTCGTTGTTCATGCCGTAAACCGGATCGTTTCCTGCCATGCTTCCACTCCATTAAGATTAAAAAAAATTTAGTACAACTTTCTGCCTCTAAATTAAATTATATTATAATTGTTTTCAACTTTTCTACCATAAAATTAAAATTTTTTATTTTTTTTATAGGGCGATAATCCGAAAACATTTGATTTTGATTGACAAATGATAATAAGTAAAATAAAAAAAGTATTAATAATAAAGGAAATTTTAATTTTTTTGATTAGCATGATATATTTTTTAATCATTAACCTATAGGACGGTAACTATGGCAGAAAATTCGGCAATACAACGCCTGAGAGAGGTCTGCGCGGAATTGGAGCTGCCTCCGCCGCCGGATTTTGTATTCGTAGACACGGCTTCGCAGACGCTCTTCCGGTACAAAGAGGGGGCGCTTGCGCTTACATGCCGAGTGTCAACGTCGCGCTTCGGCATCGGAAATAAGGACGGATCCTACATGACGCCGCTCGGTCTGCATCGCGTAGAACACAAGATAGGCGACAGCGCGCAGCCCTGGACTATCTTCGAAAGCCGTGAGGATACGGGCGTGATATGGACCGAAGGCATGAACGAAGAGAACCAGATACTCTCGCGGATAATACGCCTGCGCGGACTGCAGCCGGGCGTTAACGCCGGGCCCGGCATAGATTCCTACGAGCGCTACATCTACATCCACGGCACCAATAACGAGAAAATGATAGGCACACCCATGTCGCACGGATGCGTCTGCATGAAGAACGACGATGTAATCAACCTGTATAACATGATAGAGGAGGGAACGCTTGTCTACATCAATTAATATTAAAGGTACGGAGTGCCGCACAATCCACTTTGCGGGGATATTCGGCAGCGGAATGAGCGCCATAGCCCAATACCTCGCCAATACCGGCGTATGTATAAGCGGATCGGACAGGCTTACCGATTCGCCCGACTCGGCGAAGGTCAAAGAGGCCCTGCTCTCGTGCGGATGCTCGATACATCCGCAAAACGGCAGCGGTATAACTAAAGATACGGGCGCGGTGTGCGTATCAACGGCTATAGAAGAGGATAACCCGGACATCGCGGCCGCCAGAAGATTCAACATACCCGTTCTGCACCGTTCAGACGTACTCGCAGCCATCGTACAGAGGCAAAAGAGTATAGCAGTAGCCGGTACAAGCGGAAAATCTACCGTCACGGCAATGATTTTTGAGCTGCTCACGGCGTGCGGAATGTCTCCGTCGCTAATAAGCGGCGCCGCGCTGCGCAGTTTGGAAGAGAAAGGAATGTTCGGCAACGCGTTCTGCGGCGATTCAGAACTATTGGTGATAGAAGCCGACGAAAGCGACGGCACTCTGATCAAATACTCACCCTACGCGAGCGTCATCCTCAACATATCTAAGGACCACAAGCCCGAAGAAGAGGTCCTGGCGATGTTCAAGCAGATTATCGGGCAGTCTAAATGGTCTGCGGTCAACGGAGATGATTCAAAATTAAACAGTTTGAGCGCGTCGTCGCGGTTTGGGTTCGGGGATAAAGCGGATTTTAAAGGGAAGATTACCGGCAAGGAGATACTATCTACTATTATTAATATAGAAGGGACGGATTTTAAGCTGCCTGTTCCCGGAGAACACAACGCCGCGAACCTTTTAGCCGCGCTGTGCGTCTGCAAGCATCTTGGGTGCGATAACAACCGCCTTGTTGATGCCGCAGCCAACTATAAAGGTGTGGAAAGGCGCTTCTCGCTCTACCGCAGCGCATCGGGGATAACTGTTATCGATGACTTCGCGCACAATCCCGAAAAGATCCGCGCCGCTGTCAACGCGGCTAAAAATCTCGCGCCAAGACTGATTGCGGTCTACCAGCCGCACGGGTTCGGACCTACGCGGTTCCTTAAGAACGAATACGCGGCAACGTTTAAGGAGATATTCAGGAGCGGCGACACGCTGTGCCTCCTTCCTATATATTATGCTGGCGGTACGGCGGTTAAGGATATATGTTCAGGGGATATTATAGCATTGATGGGCGACATCCCCTTCAACGCCGTCGCCGTCAGGGGTAAGGACGAGGCGATCAACACCATCAAATCATGCGTGCGGGATGATACCTGCGTACTGCTTATGGGGGCGAGGGATCCGTCTTTGTCGCCGTTCGCGAAGAGGATTGTGGACTGTCTGTGTTGAGTTTGAGGTGTGGAGTTTGGAGTTAAAAATAAAAATCACAGTTAAAAACTCCAGACTTCAAACTATCATCCCAACGAGGCTATAAGCGCGTCGATAAGCTCCACAGCCTTATCGTACTCCCCGCGCAGCGTGCACTGCAGCACCCCTTCCACCGCTGCGCCCACAGCCGCGTAACCGGCATACTGCTGCAGGTCTTTGGCCGACGGGCGTATCGCGCCGATGTTGACGGTGGTGATTGCCTGACGCAGCCTCGCCAAACCGGTTTTAAGCGCTATGATATCCACCTCTGTGTGCCGCGCGCCGCCATTGATCTCCCACAGCTGCCTCTCTATGCCGTGCAGGACCGCTTCAAGATGCGCCATGAGCACCGGGTTGTACATCTCTATATATGGGCGGTTCCCGTCCTTTGCCGCGGTCTCCATGTTTTTTGCGGTCTCGGAGAGGTCCATCGCCCCTATGTTGGCCGCCGCGCTCTTGATGGCGTGCACATAGTTTATGTAGAGGCGCAGGTTATTATCGGCGAGCGCTTTTTTAATCTCTGCGGCTTTTTCGTGGCCGTCCTTGCTGAATACGGTGAGCACGCGCAGGTAGTTTTCGGCCCTTCCGCGCACCGTGGCCATACCTTTTTTTACGTCTATCCCCTCTATCATTATATTAACAGGCTCGCCGCTGCCGCTTTCGAACGCGGCAGCCTCTTCATCCGAGAGCTTAACCTGCTTCTCTTTGGGCACCCACTTCTCCAACACGGCGTTGAGCTTCTGCATATCTATCGGCTTGGACAAATATCCGTTGAAGCCGTTTTGCATAAACATCTCCCTGGCGCCGGTAACAGCATTGGCCGTAACAGCGATGATCGGTAGTTTTTCGTAGCGCCTGCCGAGGTTCCTTATGCGCATGGCTGCCTCTATGCCATCCATCTCGGGCATCATGTGGTCCATAAATACCAGATCGTAACTATGCTTCTTAACCATCTCTATGGCTTCCGCGCCGCTGCGGCACGTGTGCACCTTCATGCCATAGCTTGCGAGCAGGCCGTGCGCCACTATCAGGTTCGTGGCAACATCGTCTACCACCAGCGCCAGCGCGCCGCGCGTTGTGAAGTGCGCCGCCGCCACCTCGTCCTCTATATCCTCGCTGGCGCTTACCTTCTGCGGCAGCAGTACTGTAAAGACACTGCCCCTGCCGTACTCCGACTCCACAGATATCCGGCCACCCATGGCCGTAACCAACTTTTTTGTTATGGCAAGGCCAAGCCCGGTGCCTTCAATACCCTTGTTCTTAACCAGATCTATCTGCACGAAATCCTTAAAGAGCCTTTTTATGTCCTCCTGCTTTATCCCCCTGCCGCTGTCGGCCACCTCTATACTGAGGTTCACCGTCTCGCCGTCAACCTTTTCCCACTTGACGTCGAGGGAGACAAAACCCTTTGAGGTATATTTGACGGCGTTGCTCAGGATGTTGAGCATTATCTGGCGGATGCGCACCTCGTCGCCGAAGAGCGCGGTGGGGATGGAGTCGTCTACGTTGACCCTGAACTCAAGCCGCGCGTCCACCGCCCTTACTCCTATTATATTGGTAACATCCTTTACGAGCGTGGACAGGCGGTAGTCCACCGGGGTTATCTCCAACTTTCCGCTCTCTATCTTCGAGAAGTCCAGAATGTCGTTGATGAGCGCGAGCAAGTTTGTACCGGCGGCCTTTACGGTGCGCATGTGCCCCTGCGCGCGCTCCATTACCTGCTCGCGCGTGGCGAGCTCCGCCATGCCGAGTATCGCGTTCATTGGCGTACGTATCTCATGGCTCATCATGGCCAAAAACTCGCTCTTGTAGCGGGATGACGCCTCAAGCGACTCAACGGTATGGCGCAAAGACTTGAGGAAGCCGGCTATAAATACGTTGAACATGATGATTATGAGCGCCATAACCATGAGCATCACCAAAAACAGCACGGTCATTGGCGTCATATAGTCGTTTATGGTATCTGGCATGAAGGCGACCGAGTACCACCCCAGCGCGGGCACGGTGCCTATGGCTATCTTTCCGGTGGGTGCGTCGTAAGTGGCGGTTTCGCCGCTCTCAAGCCTCTGCGCTCTTGTCTGTATTCCCACGCCCGCGTCGCCGAGCTGCTTCTCTATGTGATATTTATTTATGATGAGGCCGGCATCCCTCGCGCCGGTGATCTCCCCCGCCGCGTTAAAGAAGTAGAGCGTAGCCCGCCCCCTGTACTGCTCGTACAACCTGCTGACAAAGGCGGTAACATCTATGCCCACACCCACTATGCCGATGGGCCGCCGCTGCCTGTTTAGCACCGGCGCGCGTATCCACAGCTTGACCACCCCAAGCCCGGGATTGTAATTGATATCGAAGTTGTGCGTTCTGCTACTGTACATAGTGCGGTTGTACCAATAATTTTCGGGCACATCGGGATTGATCTCATAGGGCGGGTTCTTGTCCATATAGAAGAGCTTGTCCTTGTCGTTTATCCAGAAAACCGATTCGGAAATCGCGCCGCGGTAGGAAGCTATCTCCTCAAAAACCATTGTCTCAAGCTCTATATTGCCGGGGTTGGCAAAGTACCGCCCTATGAGCGGCGACTCCGCCATCTTCATTACTATAGTAACCTCGTTGTTTACGGAGGTTTCAAGCTTGATGCGCTCGTTCTCAAGCATCCGCAGGAGCTCGTTGCCCTTGTTGGTGCGTACAATCTGCTGCATGGTAATGGTAAACGCGGAGGTGCACAGCACTATGATAGCCAGAAACATCACCACGGAGAAGACAACGAACTCGTGCATGGAGCGGTGCCGGTTCATGTCCGCCTTTTTCTTTTTGGACGGCACTTCGCCGCGTTCGTCATATTCGTCAGGCTTCATAGCTCTCCGGCTATAGCGGCGAATTCGTCCGCTACGCTCAAAAACAGGCCGACCAGCGCGGGGTCGAAGTGAGTACCGCTGCCGGCGCTTATTATGCTGACAGACTCCTCGTGGGGGTACGCCTCCTTGTACGGCCTGGCGGAGCGCAGCGCGTCGTACACGTCGGCAATCGCCATCAGCCTGCCCAAAAGCGGAATCTCATTCCCCTTGAGGCCGGCCGGGTACCCGCTGCCGTCCCACTTTTCATGGTGCGTAACGGCAAAAATTTTCGCGTACTCCAAAAACGCCTGCTCGCTGGTGCTCTCCTTTATCTTCTCTATAACCGTGCCGCCGAAAGCCGCGTGCCCCTTTATCTCCTCAAACTCGGCATCGGTAAGCCTGTCGGGCTTGTTGAGTATGCCGTCTTTGACCACTATCTTCCCTATGTCATGCAGCTGCGCCGACTGCAGCACAAGCTTTATGTCCCACGCAGAAACCTCTTCGGCGTAAACGCCGCTCCTTTGCAGCGCGTCAAGCAGCACCCCCAAATAGCGCCGCGTACGCTCGATATGCCCGCCGGTAATGTCGTCGCGGCACTCAACGAGCTGCGCCATTGTTTTCAAAAGCGCGTCCTGAAGCTCCACGACCGTGCGGGTTTTGTCCTCAACAATCTCCTGCAGGTTGGTATTCAAACGTGTAAGTTCCAACTTTTGCAGCCGCAGTTCGTGCGTCTGCGCCTCAAGCTTGCGCGTCTGGTCCTCCAGCGTCCGCCGCTGCGACTCCATGAGCAGGTGCATCTCCACGCGCTTGAGCAGGAGCGGCTCGGAAAAAGGCTTGGTTATGTAGTCTACCGCGCCAAGCGTTAGCCCCTTGAGCTCGCTCGTCCCGTCGCTCTTCGCGGTCAGGAAGATTACCGGTATGCCCGCGGTGAGCGGGTTGGCTTTCATGGCCGCCAGCGCCTCGTACCCGTCCATGCCCGGCATCTCTACGTCGAGCAGTATCAGGTCGGGAATGTTTTTCTCAAGCATCTGGAGGAGCAGCTCCCCAGAACTCAGAGTAAGTACATCGTAATATTCCTCGATAGCGTCAATGCCGACCGTCAGGTTGGTCAGGTCATCATCTACCAGATATATGGCTTTACGTCCCATACCCATGTTGCTTTCCCTCCCGTATCAAGATGCGTATTATATATAGTATATATTGAGGGATGGAGATTTTTCAAGTGCAATACGGGCTTTATCCGTAATTTTACACGTTTGCGGTAGTTTCGTCAGCGCGAATTCAAGGGCGTCCTTTTTGTTTGTCATCCAAAAATACAAGCCGGTCTTATGATATCCGGTTAAATGAATGAGAACGTCAAAACACTTATGTCTTAAACTTCGACACTATAGAATCCAAATGCTCCGCCATGGCCTTGAGCGACTCCGCCGACCCTTTCAGCTCCATCGAGTACTCGTTGACCCTTCCGGCGTTTTCGTTTATCTCGTGGATGCTGCCGGAAACGATTTCCGTTCCGTGCGCCGCGTCGCCCGCGCTTTTGGCGGAGTTTTGGGCCGAGGCGGCTATCCCGCTTATCGCCAGCATTACCTGCTTTGCCCCGGCGTTGGTATGCGTTACGGAATTGGCCAATTCGTCGCTCGTTTTAGTTTCGCGCTCTATGCTCTGCGCGATGGAGTTCGCCGAGCGGCTGATTCTGGACATCGTGGCGGATATTTTGTTGATTACGTCAACGGCGTTGGCCGCGCCCGTTTGTATGCTTTCTATCCTGCTTGTTATGTCGTTCGCGTTAGAGGCGCTCTGGTTCGCCAGCTGCTTGACCTCGCCGGCCACCACAGCAAAACCCTTGCCCGCCTCGCCAGCGCGCGCCGCCTCCACAGTGGCGTTTATCGCCAGCAGGTTCGTCTTCTTGGCGATGCCCATGATGACGTCCGTAAACTGCCCGATCTCCTTAGCCGACGCACCCAGCGCGCTAATCACCTTTATGGCGTCGGCCACCTCCGCTATGGCCTCGTCGGCGATGGATTTCGACTGCCGCGCCTCGCCGGTCATCTTGGTAAACCCGTCGTTCATCCCCTTCACCGTCTGAACCATCGCGTCCATGCTGACGCCCATCTCGTTTGCGGTCGCCGACAGTTCCACCGCGCTCGCGCTCACCCGCTCCGCCTCCGTGGCGATCTCCTGCACATCCCCGTTCGCGTCGCCGCTCTCCTGCGCGGCGCTCCCGGAGCGGTCGAGCGTCACCTCCGCCGACTCCGACAGGCCGTGCGACAGGTCCATAAGCCCCGCCGACGTGCTCAGCAGTTTCTTCGAGTCTTCCTGTGTCCTCTTTACCGTGGCATGCAGCTTGTCTATCAGCCCGTTAAGCCCCCGCGCCATCTGGCCGAACTCATCCCGGCCGCGCTCCGCGAGCCGTATCGTCAGGTCGCCGTCGCCCACGGTCATCTTCTTGAGCGTATCAACCGTCCGCGTGATGTTGCCGAAAACAGCCGACATGAATATCAGCAAAAATACCCCCCACGCGACAGTGCAGCTGACGGCCATCATTATGCTCTGCCTCTGCGCCCTCTTCGCCTCGTTCTGCAGCGCGTCGAGCGATACGCTCCACCCCAGTGACCAGGGCTCCTCTATCCCGGCGGGCTGCATGGGGACGTAAGACATAAGCGTGGTTCCGGCGTCCGTAACGTTTTTGATGCGGTAGTACTCGCCGCCGCTTATGGCGCCCAGAAGTCCCTTCAGGTCGTCCTCCTCCATATCGCGGCCAATCTCCGTCATCAGCATATCGTTCCGCGGGTGCACGGCCAGCACTCCCTCGTGCGAAACGAGTATCGCGTAGCCGCCGGTGGCGGTATCCCTGAGCTCCTCAAACACCGATTTATACAGCATGGACAGCTCCATGTCGATCCCCACCGCGCCGATAAACTCCTCATTTACGTAGAGCGGCGAGGCCAGCGTGATCATCTTGCGCGCCCGCTTCTCATCCGGGTAGGTGTATTCGTAAGGCTCCGTCAGATACACGCGCTGCGTCTTTTTGGGCATAAAATACCAGTCATCATCCTCGCTTATCTCGAATGTCGGGTCAAAAAACAGCTCAATGCCGCCGCCGGACTCCGGATGGAACGCGTCGATGCTGAAATACTGGCCACTATCGGTGCGGGCGGCCGAGAAGTACGCGCCCCGCTCGAAAACGACGTACACATTGGTGATAGCCGGTTTGTCTGAAAACGCCATCAGTATCTGTCCCAGCACCTGCTCTTTCTCTTTCTCGTTCAGCCCCGTCGTGGCGATGACGGCCTTTTCGACAGCGAGGAGGTAGTTGATATTGATATCTAAGAAACTCTTCACGCTTTTCGACCCGGCGATGGCCATGGCCTGCCCCATATCGTACTGAGAGTCCCGGTAAAGCCGGGCCTCGTTGCGCAGGGATATGGAAAACGTAGCGGAAATAATGACGGCAAAGGCAACGAAAAGAATCAACGGCAGCTTGTACTTGAGTTTCACAGCTTATCAACTCCCCATATATTCGGTGTAGCAACAATGAACGACGGGTAATAATATACATTATTTCATGAAAAAAAGCAAATAAATTTTAAAATGCCGATGAGGCGGATTGCCTCAAATTAAATCTATCCGGGTATACGCGCCAAAAGGCTGTCCGGAAGCGCTGCCGCGAAGGATTTTTCTGCGCCATATCTCAGGGGACGGAGATTTTTCAAGATTTTTTGTTGATAACAAAAGCATACTATCTCCCCTGCCCATATATTATTTTATGAATCGGCAGTTGCGGCAAATTTGACAAGCGTGGATGCTTTTTTTAAAGGATATTGTGTGACAGCTTCAAATTTAATACGGAATTTCTGCATTATCGCCCACATCGACCACGGCAAATCCACCCTGGCCGACCGGTTCCTCGAAATAACGGGGGCGATAAACAAGGAGAAGATGCAGGACCAGGTGCTCGACGACATGGACCTTGAGCGCGAACGCGGGATCACGATTAAATCCCATCCCGTGCGTATGAATTACAAGGCCAAAGACGGGCATACGTACCAGTTCAACCTGATTGACACGCCGGGACACGTCGACTTCTCATACGAGGTCTCGCGCTCCTTAGCCGCCTGCGAGGGCGCGATACTCGTGGTCGACGCGGCGCAGGGCATAGAGGCGCAGACGCTGACCAACATCTACCTCGCGCTCGAAGGCGACCTGACGATCATCCCGGTAATGAACAAGGTCGACCTGCCGTCCGCCCGGCCCGACGAGATACGCAAGCAGATAAGCGAACTGCTCGGCGTCGACCCGGACATGGTCCTCTCATGCAGCGCGAAAACCGGCGCAGGCGTGCCGGAACTGCTCGAACGGGTGATAACCGACGTCCCGCCGCCCGCCGGCAAAGACGAATCCTCCCTCAAAGCTCTCATATTCGACTCGAAATTCGACTCGTTCCGCGGCGCTGTCGCGTATGTACGCACCTTTGAGGGGGTGTTGACAAAGGGGCAGTCCATAAAATTTTTTCAGTCGGGACGGGAGTACGATGTCGATGAGGTGGGGTACTTCCTCATGGGCCGCAACCCCTGCAAGGAGCTGCGCGCGGGGCAGGTCGGGTATGTCATCGCGAACATCAAGACTATCTCCGATATCAATATCGGCGACACCATCACCACAAGGCTAAACGGCGCGACAGAGGCGATACCCGGCTACAAGCAGGTCAAGCCCATGGTATTCAGCGGGATCTACCCGGTCGACAAGGCTGATTATGAGGATTTGCGGAGCGCGCTTGAAAAACTGCGGCTTAACGACTCATCCATATCCTACGAACCTGAAACATCCACGGCGCTGGGGTTCGGGTTCAGGGCGGGATTCCTCGGGCTGCTGCACATGGAGATCGTGCAGGAGCGGCTGCTGCGCGAGTTCAACGTCAACATCATCACCACCGTCCCGAACGTGGAGTACGAAATCCACATGAAGGGCGGCGAGGTCCACTACATAGACAGCCCTGCGGCGCTGCCGTCCGCACAGGACACCGAATACATCTGCGAGCCGATATCGCGCGTGCAGCTAATCACCCCCAAAGATTTCGTGGGGACGATTATGAAACTGTGCGACGAGAAGCGCGGGCAGCTCATCAACATGGAATATCTCGAAGAAACGCGCGTATGCCTTAACTATCAACTCCCCCTCGCGGAGCTGATAATAGATTTCTTCGACCGCCTGAAAAGCTGCTCGCGCGGCTACGCCTCCATGGACTACGAGTTCAAGGGGTACGAGCGCGACAACCTGATAAAGCTCGACATACTGATAAACGGCCAGCCGGTGGACGCGTTCTCTACCATCATCCATAAAGACAACTCGTACTCCTACGGGCAGATGATCACGTCCAAGCTCAAAGACCTGATACCGCGCCAGCAGTACGAGGTCGCGATACAGGCCGCCATAGGCAACAAGGTAATCGCGCGGACGACCGTAAAGGCGTACCGCAAGGACGTTACCGCGAAGTGCTACGGCGGCGACATAACACGCAAGCGCAAACTGTTGGAAAAACAGAAAGAGGGCAAAAAGCGCATGAAGCAGATAGGCAACGTAGAGATCCCGCAGGAAGCGTTCCTCGCGGTGCTCAGCAGGGAGTAGCCGCGTGAACAAGTGGAAGCTCTTTTGGGAAAAGGTGCGCGGCAGGGCCGATGTGCGCCCCATATTCAAAATGGGCGCGTGGAGCTTTTTTATCGTGCTTGCCGCCGGATTGCTGATAAAGCTCTTCGTTTTTGACTCGGTGCGGATAGACGGCACGCAGATGGAGCCTGCAATCCTGTCCGGCGACAGAATACTCATATTCAAAACGCCGTACATAACGCCCATAATGAAAAGGTTCTTCAACGTCCCCGAAAAACCGGTGGTTACGGGCCTACCCGACAAAAGCGCGCGCACCCTGCTGCGCATCGCGGCGGGGCCGGGCGACACAATAAGCATAAGCGAGGGGCAATTCTACCGCAACGGCCTGCCGCTCGAACGGTTCCACAAAGATAGCGACATATACACCGTAATCCCCGCCGGATACTCTCCGGCAGACTTCATGCAACAGCTGCGCCTCCCAAAACCGGGCGACTCGCTCACATTCGGCGAACTCTCCATGCGCGACCGGATATTCGCCTACTCCATGCTGCGGCAAGACAGGGGCAACGCCGGAATGAACCCCGGCGTCATAGAAGACGGCGTTCTGAACGACAACTACGAAATAACCGACTTCGCCCTCTACAACGGCCCCATAGACGACATCCCCGAACATATGCGCACAGACTGGTTCTTCTGGGACAGGCTGCAGGAGTACCTCACGCAAACATCCGCCGCGAAAGGCAAAAAAGCGCAGCTGACGTTCTCGTTCTTCAGGGGCGATAAAGAGATAACGGGTTTCAAGGTGAAAAAACGGTACGTCTTCCTGATAGGCCAAAACTGGACCGGCGCGAAAGACTCAAGGTACTTCGGCCCCATAGCCATAAACAACATTGAAGGCAAGGCGATGATGACGCTTTGGGGGTTTGTGGTTGACGATAACGGGAAAAGGCAGTTTGATAAAACGCGGGTTTTCAAGCTTATCAGATAATTTATATTGATTGACGTTATACGGATTGATATTATAAGGGCGGCCCAAAACGACCGCCCATACAATAATATTATCAATACAAATCAGGGCTGCTGATTCAATACCACTGTCCTGATATTCAGTTCCCGCAGCTGCTTCTCCGTAACCTCCGCCGGCGCTTTCATCATCAAATCCTGCGCTTTCTGGTTCATGGGGAACGCTATCACTTCCCTGATGTTCGGCTCATTTGCCAGCAGCATTATGATGCGGTCTACTCCGGGGGCTATGCCGCCGTGGGGCGGGGCGCCGTAGCTTAGGGCGTTTATCATCGCGCCGAACTTTGAATCGACTTCGTCCTTGCCGTACCCGGCAATGTCAAAAGCCTTGTACATGATGTCGGGGCGGTGGTTGCGTATAGCACCGCTTGACAACTCTATGCCGTTGCAGACGATGTCGTACTGATACGCGTTGATGTCGAGCGGGTCCTTCTGCTCAAGCGCCTCCATACCTCCCTGCGGCATGGAGAACGGGTTGTGCGAAAAGTCTACCTTCTTCAACTCCTCATTATACTCGAACATGGGGAAGTCGGTGATCCAGCAGAACCGGTAGGCGTTCTCCTCTATCAATTCAAGGTCCTTGCCTAATTTTACGCGGATCTCTCCGGCGATCTTGTTCGCCCTGCCCTCATCGTTACATACGAAAAACACCGCGTCGCCGACCTTCGCGCCTGTCGCGTCCGTCAACTTCGCCATGCTGTCCGCATCCAAAAATTTAGCGATTGGCCCCTTGATTTCGTTCTCATTCCAAACGAGATACGCAAGCCCCTGCGACCCGATTGACTGCGCGAACTCAACCATTTTGTCGTAGAACGAGCGCGGGCGGCCCGCAATGTTCCGGGCGGGGATGGCGCGTACCACTCCCCCGTTTTTGACCGTATCGGCGAAAACTTTGAAACCGCTGCCGGCGAATATGGGCGATACATCCTGAATCTCTATGGGGATGCGGAGGTCGGGCTTGTCGCAACCGTACCTGAGCATCGATTCTTTATAAGGAATACGGCGGAACGGGGCCTTGTCGCACTTCCAATCGGTAAACTCGCCGAAAAGCCCGTCGAACAACTTTTCGACTACGGCAAATACGTCTTCCTGCGTGACAAAAGACATCTCTATATCCAACTGGTAGAACTCTCCGGGGGACCTGTCGGCGCGGGCGTCTTCGTCCCTGAAACACGGGGCTATCTGGAAATACCTGTCGAATCCGGCAACCATCAACAGCTGCTTAAACTGCTGCGGGGCCTGCGGCAAAGCATAAAATTTTCCGGGGTGTATGCGCGACGGTACCAGAAAATCGCGCGCGCCCTCCGGGGAGGAACTGGTGAGGATAGGGGTCTGGTACTCGTTAAACCCCATGTCCGTCATCGCCCGCCTCATGAAGGCTATTATTTTTGACCGAAAAAGGATGTTCGCGTGTATCTTGCTGCGGCGCAGGTCGATAAACCTGTACTCTAACCTCAAATCCTCCGGGGCAGCATCCTCCGGGAAGACCGGGAACGGCACCTGTTCAGCCGCGCTCAACACATCAAAAGAGTCGGCTGCGAGCTCCACCTCGCCGGTGGGGAGCTTGGTGTTGATGTTTTCGTCGCTGCGGTATGCCAGTATCCCGTCGAACTTGACGACCGTCTCCTTGCTGAGGCGCGCCACCTTCTCCTGAAACGCGCGGTTGGGGTATACGACTACCTGCGTGAGGCCATAGTGGTCGCGCAGGTCGATGAAGAGCACGCCGCCGTGGTCGCGGCGGTTATGAATCCAGCCGCTCAGGCGTACAAACTCGCCGACGTTGGCCTTGCGCAGCTCGCCGCAGTTGTGGGTGCGGTATTGGTGGATTTCGGACATTTTGCGATAGTCTCCTTAACAGTTGTTTTAATACAAGCGCTGCGGGCAGCCGTGAGACGGCCGCCCATACTTTGTATACAGTCATATAATATATATCATGGGCGCGGGCAGCCGGTAATTTTAATCATCCGACCTGAACTGCTCCAGAAAGTCTTCCCGCAGCCCCTCACGCAGACGTTCAGCTTCGTAGGAGAACATTATGAGCGTTATGCCGCCCGACGCGAGCGCGCCTATGCCCGGTATGATCTTGCTCAAACTCTTCGCGAACAGGTTTTTGGTAACGCTCACGCCCATAATTCTGGCGACCTGCTTGACCACTGGGTATATGGTCCCCCGCATCATGGCAATTTTGGCGATATGGTCGGTCCCCCCCTCCGCGAGCGCCCGCGAGAACTCCCGCACCCCCTTTACGGCGATCCCGATATCATTCATAACACCTATGAAAAGCGTCATGCTTAGAAGAAAATCATCCCGCCCGGTCTTCTCAAGGTCTGGATACCCGTACAGATAGGCCAGCTTTTGGGCGACCTGCAGCGCGTGGAAGTAGTACTGGGCCATATCCGCCGGCACGGTAGCCAGCAGTCCAAACCCACCGGGCAGCCCCGCCGCCGCAGACGCGCCGGTGGCTATGATCTTGTGTGTCTTAATCACCTCAAAGGCTATGTCGTCAAGCAGTATGGGCGGCACCGCAGCCCGCCCGGTACCCATCTCCACGATGGCGCTAACCGTACCCGCATCGTAGTGCGAGGTGAATTTGTCACGCAAAAACTTCTCCCGGTCGACCCTGACGCCGGGGAACTCCATAACCTTATTAAGGATATAGTACCACCGGCCCTCCTCCGGCAGGTTCTTAAGGCTGCTGACGTTACGCGGCAAAATTTTAGCCCCGCACTCCTGACAATCCACCGCCCCTTCATCAACCTGGGCACCGCAAATCTGACAACGCATAACCGTCCCTTTCAATGTTAACCATCAATTTATCCATATGAGAAATATAATAAATGGCAAAAGGGTATGTGCTCATTTCGCCCCTGATTTTACTATTTTTAATTAACTATTGTATTTTTCATCGTAATGATGTAATATTATAATGTAGGAATATCTTCGACCATAACTACCCGTAACAGACGGACGGCACCGCATATTATGGATAATAATACCGAAAAAACGCACACCGGTGACGCCGGCAACGGCTCCAGCACAGACCCAAGCTCCCCGGAAAGCGCGTTTTTCGACGTATTTTTCACCAACGCCTCCGAGGCCATCTTCATTACCGACCCCAAAGGCAGGCTGATAACGGCGAACTCCAGCTTCACCACCATGACCGGCATAACCCTCCCCGGCGCGCTCGGCAAAATCCCCGCCATCCTCAAGCCGGAGGGACCCGACGACGACTTCTACCACACCCTGCTGCGTACGCTCAAGCGCAAGGGCAACTGGCGCGGCGAGATACTGAACACGCGCGGCAACGGCGAAATCTGCCGGGAGTGGCTCTCCATAAGCTCCTACAAAAACAAACACGACGAAACCACCCACTACGTGGGCACCCTCATGGACGCCGCAACGCAAATGTCGCAATCGTTGAGCAAACACTACTACGACTCGCTGACCAAACTCCCCAACCGCCTGTTGCTGCAGGACCGGCTCGAATTCATGATAAACCACGCGCGGCGAAACAATGAACTCATGGCGCTCCTGCTCTTAGACATAGACCGTTTCAGGCTGATAAACGACACCTTCGGCTACGAAATAGGCGACAAGCTGCTCCAAACCATAGCCGAGCGCCTCCAAACCTGCGTACGAGACGTAGACGTGGTCTTCAGGTCCGGCGACGACGAGTTCGCCATAATCCTTGAGGAGATAGCCCACATGGAGGACGCGGCAAAGGTCGCCAAGCGCATACTGACCTCCTGCGCGGGGCCGCTGCCGGTAAACGGGCACGACATACACACATCAGTATGCATAGGCATAAGCATCTTCCCCACCGACGGCGACGGCAAGGTGCAAATGCTCCAGAACGCCGAGGCGGCAATGCTGCGCGCGCGTGAAACCGGGCTCAACAACTACCAGCACTACAAGCCGAGCATGAACGCGCGCGCGCTGGAACGGCTTACGCTGGAAAACGACCTGCGCAGCGCACTGAGCCGGTACGAACTCTGCACATTTTTCCAGCCGCAGGTTGAGATAAAAACCAGTAAGATTACTGGAATGGAAGCGCTCCTGCGATGGAAACACCCGGAACTGGGTATGATACCGCCGGCGCAGTTCATACCTATCGCCGAAGATACCGGGCTGATACTCTCTATAGGCGAATGGGTGCTGCGGTCGTCATGCTTGCAGGCGCGAAAGTGGCAGATGATGGGGGTACCGTTAGTGATATCGGTCAACCTCTCGGCGAACCAGTTCCAGCAGCAGAATTTAGTGTCTATTGTAGAAAGCGCGCTGAAGAATTCGGGGATGCCGCCCGATTTGCTTGAATTAGAGATCACCGAATCCATGAGCATGAAAAATCCAGAAGATACCATGAAGATGCTGACCGCGCTGAAGGATTTGGGAGTGAGGATCGCCATTGACGATTTCGGAACCGGGTACTCGTCGCTGAGCTACCTGAAACGCTTCCCTATTGATACGCTGAAGATAGACCGCTCTTTTTTGATGGACATCCCCGAAAATCCGCGCGACGCCGAGATCGTAAAGGCCATTATCGCCATGGCCCACTCGCTGAAACTCGCGGTTATAGCCGAGGGCGTTGAGACCGAGTTGCAGGCGCAGTACCTTGTAGAAAACGGGTGCGCGAAAATGCAGGGCTACCTGTTCAGCCCGCCGGTGCCGGAGAATGAGTTTGAGAGGCTGCTGAAAAAACAAGTCCCGGCATAATTAACTATATAATTCCCAAATATATACGCCGCTGGGGAATTGACCGAAAATTCAGTATGTGCAAAATTTGCACATACTGCCGCCGGGACACGGGGGTATTTCCCCGCCTATTAAATTTTTTACACAAAATGTTGACTCTCTCGAAACAATTTACTATTTTACTGTACATACCATGAAAAACAATATCTACAAAATCGAAGAAATCAAATCGCGGCTCGCGCCGGTATTCGGCGCCAACGGAGTGAAAAGCGCCCTGCTGTTCGGATCATACGCAAATGGCTCCGCTACAGGAAAAAGCGACATCGACCTCCTCGTAGACAGCGGCCTCAAAGGACTCGACTTCGTCGGACTCATCGAATACATCCGCGAGGCGCTGGAAAAAAATGTTGACGTCATCGACGTCAGATACGTGAAAAAAGACTCCAAGGTCTACAATGAGGCACGCTCAAAAGGAGTGCCGATCTATGGATGATAAAAACATCCAAACCGTCAAGAAAATTATCGGATACGCCGCGAAGACAACTTTCTGAAAAACAGTATGCTCGCCGAAGCCTGCGTCTTTAATATGATCCAAATCGGAGAATTAACGAACCTGCTGGACGATAACTTTATGGACACCCACAGCAACATCCCGTGGCACAAATTGCGTGGCCTGCGAAACCGCATCGTCCATGACTACGACGGCGTAGACCAACTCCTGATATGGGACATCATCAGTGAAGATTTAGCAGATTTGATACTGCAACTTGGAAAAATTATCGAAAAGCCGATATAAACCCTATTGCCTGCAACGTACCACACGACCCAATGACCACACAACCACCAGTACCGCCGGGACACGGGGCGGCGAGGCGATGGGCTGATTATGGGACGCTCCTGCAATCCTAAGTTGGTATTGCAGGATTCTGCCCTGAAAAAATCTAATAAAGCTGAACGATTGCATCAATTACAACACCGCGTTGAACGACCATTCCATGACCGTCCTAATAGGCAAAGGGCATGTTGCTACTGTCTACGCTGCGGGTAGTGATGATTTTTATTTGTATCACACCGCATTCAGTGTTCTTCTAATTCAAATACATCACCACGCTCAACTTTAACTTGTGCTAAATCAAATTTAACATCACGTATATAATAAATCTCAGAACGGATAGCTTTAATACCAAAAAATTCTTCAGAGTCATATTCTCTAAAACCTAATGGATGATTTGACCTATTATCCTTGTGCTTACCAAAAATTACCAAATTTTCACCATATTTATGCATCGCGCTAGAATATTTGATGCCTCTACCTATTACAGTATCTGGCCCTCGCCCTAATTTGTGTCCATAGTGTTCGGCAAGGTCAGCAAACCATTGTGTAAAACTATAGCTTTCAGAGTCGCCGGAGCACGCAAGCGAAAATTGTTTATTTATGAGTTCACACAAATAATCGTTTTCTTCATCTCCTAAAGATTTTGTTAAATTTAATACTAAAAACGGAGATTCGTATACTTGCATTTCCGCGACACTTACAACATTTCCTAACGATGGTTTCATCTCCACAATAGCGGTGCGAGCACTTTCTGCAACATATAATCTTTTTATACCTTTTCCACTTGCTCTATTTTCACTACATAAATGCGCTGGTGGTGCACCACACTTGTCCGCCTCAAATCCTGCAAACAGCCTATCCGAGGGATTTTCTTCCGTAGATGGAGAAGGATTACCATTTAGTATACCATATCTCACACCTCTCGTTTGCAAACCCATTCCCTCACAATCATCTAAGTTACAAAACCGAGCCCTGAAGAATCTCTTTTGTTCCTCAACCAAATCGTAACGTCTAAAATCTTGTACCAATTCATGTATTTTATCAAGTGTCGAGCAATCTGTTATAAAATGACGATTGTGTCCTCGTAAGCTACGCACAAAATTATTAAAGTCTGCACACATACTAAGCTTGACATCCTCCATTACACCATTCATTACACCATTCATTACACCCTCCAATAATAGTTAATTTGTTTTTAGTTTGTAATACCACCGCACCACCACCGACTACCACCATTTCCACCACCCTCCCGTAGCCCAAAAGTTCAAGATTTAGTGACCGCTTTACAGCGACAACACACAAAACATAAAAACAAAAGTCAAAAGCACGGCCATTGCTACGCTATGGCCGGCGGCTCGCAATTGCTGCGCTATTGCGGGGCCGCAAAGTCCCGAACACAGCGCAAAGAGAACATGATCGTCTTGTTGTGCCAAGCCGAGTCCACGTAGCCGTGGCCGTAGTACATGCCCCGGTAACTCGCGCGCGTGGCATCGGCCTCCGTGGCGCTCCACCAGCCGCCGCCGTTGCCGACATCGTAGAAACTGCCACTCCAACGGAGGCCGCCGGGCAGGGCCGAAAAGCCGTACTCGTCGGTACCGTTTCCACCAACACTCCACCCTGACGCAGACTTCAATTTCGTTCCAGCAGTGTTCTCCCAATCTTCTGTCGCATCAGGATCAACATACTTCACAAGAGTCTCCCACTCCGCATCACTCGGTATATACCAACCATTAGGACAAATACCTTGATGCTTACTCTGTACCTGACCTGCGCACGTACTCGAATTACAACTTGATTCAAATCCCATCACCGCCGCCCAATCATAAAGACGACCGTACTTGACGCAATTAGCTTGTACTTCAGCGTTTGACAATGTAGTAAAAATGGGTTCATCATTTTCTTCGTCCCAATCAACAACGACTTGACCATCCTCGCCATAACATTTACTGCCAGGTGCATTATAATTCAAATTCTCCGCCATCCACGTCTGCGTACCAATCGTTACCGTACGATAACTCTTACCGTCCCGCGAATCATTAAGAGTACCATAGACAATGTTCCCGCCGCACTGCGAACCACTCAACTGCGGTATCGTCTCGTTTTGCGTCTGCCCGCATGAGCAGCTTCTTGTACGCAACCCTGCCGCTGTACAGGAGGCTTGCGTTACTGTTGTCCAGCTGCTCCAAGAATGGCTATGCTCGCACTGCGAACCACTCAACTGCGGTATCGTCTCGTTTTGCGTCTGCCCGCATGAGCAGCTTCTTGTACGCAACCCTGCCGCTGTACAGGAGGCTTGCGTTACTGTTGTCCAGCTGCTCCAAGAATGGGTATGCACGCCGCCGCCGCAAGATTCGCCCGCCGCTATGCTGACAAAGTCTCCGCAGTGTTCCTTAACATCCGTGCAAGTAAACAGCATCAGCGCAAGGCAGCAGAGAGTTCCGCGCAGGATGTTTGATTGATATTTCTTTGAGCTGGTCATTTGTTATCCTTTAAAAGAGTATGTGAATGGTTACTCCGCCAATCAGGGCGGCTGCGCCTATGGTATATGCGACGTTTCGGTTTCTCGCCGAATTTTTGACTTTGTTGTAGTCGGCCTCGCCATTATAGTCGCGTCCCGCGTTTCCGTTTTCGACAAGTCCGTACACGAGCAGCCCCGCGCCTAATACGTCGAGCCCTATTGCCGCCCAGAATGATGCGGGTTTGGAGGGTGCGGCTGGGGCTGGCGGTATGGCTTCTACCCGTTGGCGGCCGTCTTCCATTACGTTTTCGGTTGTACGGGCGGGCGGCGGCGGTTCGGGGCGGCGTGTCTCGGCGCGGCGCGTTGCGGCGGCAGTTTGCGGCTGGGGCGCGGGTTGTCCCCTAAACATGATGTTCACCACCTCGTCCGATACCCGCGTAAGGTCTTGCGCCGAGCGCAGGGGGCTGAAGGCCTGGCCGATGTGGACGACCACGGCGGTCTCCACGTCTACTATGCGGGCCGACACCTGATAAGAGCCAAACGCCGGGGTGATGGCCGCTATGCAGATGTAGCTAACGCCGAACTGGCGGCCAAGCTCGCTGATTTGGCTGTCGTCTATCGCGCCGCTGCGCTGCGTAGTCTGCTCTTTCTCTATCTCGGCCATAAACGCGCTTGAGCGCTCTATGCCTATGTAGCGCCCGCTGTTTATCAGGGACGAGAGCATCACCGTGCCGAGCGCGTTTTTCTCGTCTTCGCTTACGTTGCCCGTAACGTAGACGGCGATTTTTGGCAGGTCTTGGGCGAGGGCCGAGACCGTCAGGATGGTAAACGCGGTTAGAAACAGCGTCAATTTTTTCATCATTTAATGGTTCCTGTCTTGGGATATATGGCCATATAACGCGCACAGAGGCCCGTTAAAGGCATTTGTTTTTGGGGGGTATTCAAATGAGTATTTTTTGCATAACGAGGCTCTATGAGCCTCGTATGGCCCTTTAAATGCAAATTGGGGGGGGGGGGGGGGGGCACGTAACCTATTGATTTACAAGGAGTTAGGTGGCCTGACTTATCATAACACTTTAACATAATTATGCCAACTACCCCGCACGTCATAACGGCGGCGCAGGTTAGCGCGAATATCGCGGGCGTAATTGTCATTATATCAAACACCATCTTATAATCCTTTCAACCCAACCAGTCAACAGAACCCGCCAATAGCGTCCCTCACTGTCCGCCTGTCCATACTACAAATATATATTACCGCGCTCCGAATATCAACAAATCGCCAAAAAATCCAGCCTGTAGCCAACCCCCGGCATCTCTCCCCCACAGGCGGTCGGGAGAATCCCCTCACCGGCAAAACAGCCGTACCGCGTTATCATGTGTCAATTCAGCTATTTTTTCCGGCGGTTCTCCGAGGATTTCCGATATTTTGTTGATTACCATCGGCAAATTCGCAGGCTCGTTATGCGGGCCGGCGGCGCCGCTTGGGAGGATGTCGGGGCTGTCGGTCTCTACCAGCAATCTGCCTGGCGATACCCTCTTGAGCGATTCAACCGCGCGCTTGTTGCCGGGTATGAGTATAGACCCCGAAAACGATATATAGCACCCCATATCCTCAAGCTGCCCTACCAGATCCGGCGGGCCTGAATACGAGTGGAGCGCGCCGCCGTGGGGCAGCCCGCCCCTGTCTTTAAGGATTGACATCATGTCGCCCCACGCATTACGGCAGTGTATTGATACGGCGCGAAAGCAGCATTTCGCCGCGTCTAATTGGTGGATAAAGACTTCGGCCTGAACATCATCGTTACGCGGTTCAACAGTATGGTCAAGCCCAATCTCCCCTACCACGGAGGCGGTGTCGGTTAAAAGATGCCCGATAAGAACAATCGTCCAGTCGCATTTTGTTTTGCCGGTTTTTTTTATTTCGTTAAGGGCTTTAATGATATCAAGGACAATAACCTCTTTGGGGTTCTTAATACCCTTAACATCAACACTGCCGGCATGCCAGGGATGAATACCGTATGCGCACACCACCGCCCCGCCTGCCGCCTCCCCTATCCGCGCGACATCGGCCCAGTCGGCCGCCTCGCTCCCGCAGCAGAGCATACGGCTCACCCCGGCGGCGCGGGCATGGCTGATGACCTCGTCAACACGCTCCGAAATACGCTTATCCTGAAGATGGCAGTGGGAGTCGAACATTCAGTTTATCCGGCGGCGGGGGCGCCCTTGACCATCTCTTCAAAAGCGTCCAACGAGAACGGGATGGTCAGAAAGCGTAATTCGTTAAGCTCTTCCGGGCGGGACTCCAAGTCCTGTTTTTGGCCCGTAATGATTATTTTTGGCATTACATCGGGGTTTATGGCCTTAATTTTCGCCAAAAAGCCGGCCATATCTTCCCGGACATACTCAAGCGACAGGAAGATCATGTCCCAGGGGTTTTGGCCGTCGACCGCGGCAGCCTTCGTCCAAAAAGTTGGCTGGCTGAGGGCGCGCTCAATGTTCGCGTCTTTGAAGGTCGTTTCAAGGACATCGTACATAAACTGCAGGGACAGCATGTCGTCGTCGGCTACCAGTATTTTCTCTCTCATACCATTAATATATATCCCGCCGCAAGGTTTTAAAAAAAATTTGTTAATATTTTTCCCGCGTAACCGGAATCACCTGCCTGTTTTTCGGCCTCTCCTCCGTGGCGCCCCACCAGCCGGTTTGTTATTTGAGCTTTTTGCCCGCGCCCGCCCCGCCCAATCCCACGTTCATATTGCAGCCGAACACGTCCAAACCAACTGTGTAATACCCCCCGCTGAAAGGAACCCAGTGATACTCGCTCAGCACAACGGCGATCCGGTTTGCGTATGGGCTTTTAAAGTAGCCGAGTATCTTTCTGCCGTACAGATTGTCGGGGAACATTGTTTCCGTCCGCCGCACATCTTTGGCGATTGTTTTTTGGGCGTCGTCGTTGCCTACCGTCAACGTCCATGTAACGCTGTCAATAGCCCAAAAGCCATCCTCTTCACTGCTTGTTATTACCCTTTTGGCTGAGTGGTCAAGCCAGCAGTAGAAGCCGTCTGCCGGGAATTGTAACGGCACATTTTTAAATGTATCCGATACAGGGTCGTCTATGCTTCCGTCGATTTTGTGCTTTTTCAGGAGACCGTTCCATTTGGACTTGTACTGCCCGGACCTGCGCTGCTGATACTTACGCGCCTCCGACATCTCCTCTTCGTTTATCTCAACGAAATCTTTTTCTACGGTGTTGTCGTTAACGGTGTTGATTACCGCGAAGGCGTAGGACCAGTACGAACCGACGGCGTTATCTACAAAATACTTGTACCTGTACGCAAACAGCCCGCTCTGCGACCACCCGACCGCCTCTATAAAAATGTAGGGGTTGGAATCCAATTTCAGACTCGCCGCGCTGCCCCCCGCGGGGCTGATAAAGTACTGCGGCCTCTTGCCGGCAGACTGCGCGAAAGAATCCGAATATCCGGTAAGCAGCATTACCGCAGCCATTAACATCAATGCCCTTATCATAATAAAGCCCTCCCATCAAAAAGTTATCTGTTGAGATTGTTTTTATCTTCCGCCGCCGGATCCTGTTTATTAATTATCTCCAACGGATTTAATTCGTCAAA
>Ga0209755_10000190_pt1 | contig 117111 bp, 129 predicted proteins | sample TergutCo191P1_FD_187301 | JGI IMG/M metagenome (GOLD analysis project Ga0209755, IMG submission 187301) | Cornitermes sp. P1 segment gut microbial communities from Petit-Saut dam, French Guiana - Co191P1 (SPAdes) (version 2) | ecosystem: Host-associated > Arthropoda: Insects > Digestive...
GCAAACACCCGCGCAGCGGAGATCCACCTGCTCACTCGCCAGCAAATTGACGACCACGAACGCCCCAACGGCGATAGCTTTGTCTTTTTGCTCATGGACTACGGTCTGCCCAGCACAAATTCCAACGAAAACCTGTTGCCCAGCCAAATTTCGTCAAGTGCTTCCGCGGCGCTGGGTCGCTTTCTCGACTCAACCGCGCACCGCAACACCATTCAGCGTGCGCTTTACACGCACATGGCCGTTGGTGTGTATGAACACAACGGGCGGTTCTACTGGGTGCAGTTTTTCCTCACCTTCACGCCGGGAAGCTTCCCTGAGACCACTGCGCCGGGCGGGGTGACCACCACGACGACCACGACAACCACTACCACTGCGACAACTGCCGCCACAACGACGGCTGCAACGACTGCCGCCACAACAACGGCTGCGACGACTGCCGCTACAACGACAGCTGGGACAACTGCCGCTACAACAACGGCTGCGACAACTGCCGCCACAACGACGGCTGCAACAACTGCTGCCACAACGACGGCTGCGACAACGACGGCTGCAACGACTGCTGCGACAACGACGGCTGCAACGACAGCCGCTACAACGACGGCTGCGACAACTGCCGCTACCACGACCACCGCGCCGCCAAGCGCACCGGGCGGCGGCGTGCTGAGCTCGATTGCTGCGTTCTTCCTGTCGCTGCTTTCGATTGCGCTTTCCGCTATTTCTAGCTTGAGCTTACTCAGATAAGCTCTCGAAGGAGACTTTGTATGAAGAAAATTTTCGCTTTACTGCTCGCAATTGGCATGCTCACTGCATTTGCGCTGCCTGCTGCTGCCAGCGTTGCGGTCACTCGCGATGTGCTGAGCGCCGCAGAGCGCGTGATGCCCGTGGCGATCAGCAGCAACGCGCAAATCCGCGACGTGTTTCGCCTCACCAACAACGAACGCCGCATGAACTTCCGTCCTGCGGTGCGCGAGAACTCTGCGCTCAACGCTGCCGCTGCCGTGCGTGCACGCGAAGCCGCGCAAAGCTGGAGCCACACGCGTCCCAATGGGCAAATTTGGCATAGCGTGCTTGCGCCGCACGGTGTCACCGGCTTCGCACACGCCAGCGAAAACCTCGCCCGCATCTCCGGCGGCGCAAACCCTGCAGCTGCTGCTCGCGCGGTGGCCAGCTGGATGAACTCGCCTGCGCACCGTGACGCACTGCTGGGCAACCACACGCATGCGGGGCACGGCGTGTATCGCCATGTGGCCGCCAACGGCACCGTGACCTATTTTTGGGCGCAGATTTTGATGCACGACAACACCCGCAACACCCTCGGGGTGTGGGACTTGATCGTGGGTGTGGTGTTGATTATGATGCGCGCGGTTGGGTTATAATTGCCACCAGTAAACGCGACGAAACTGCAAACACTACCTCTTGAACACACTTCAGGAGGTAGTTTTTATGCACAATTTGGCAAAGATTGGCGTGGCCGGGTTGGCTGCGCTGGCGCTGACCGTGCCGGCTGCGGCAAAGGCCGAGCGTCCGCCGCTGCCCAAGCGCAGCATTGACTCACCCGGCAAGCACAGCCTGCCCACGAAGAAAATCGAGCATGCCTACGGCGTGCCGAGGGAGGGCATGCCCCACCAGATTTCCATCGACAACCAGCGGTTTTTTGACCAGCACCCCGAATACAAAGCCGTGGCGTTCGACACGCGCGCCATGCAGCCGAACGCCGAAAAGTCGCTGTATCTGACCTTTGACTGCGGCTATGAGAATGGCTACACCGCGAGAATTCTTGACGTGCTGCGCGACAAAGAGGTGCCCGCGGCGTTCTTTTGCACGCTCGACCACCTCGAAACCGCGCCCGACATCGTCAACCGCATGATTGACGAGGGGCACATCGTGGGCAACCACAGCGCCACGCACGCTTCGTTCGCCACGCTCACGCCCGAGCGCATGGCCGAAGAGGTGCTCACCGCCGACAATTACCTGCGCGAGACCTTTGGCTACACCGCGCCGTTTTTCCGCTATCCGAGCGGGGAGTACAACGAAACTGCGCTGCGCACCGTGGCGGACCTGGGCTTTGCCAACGTGTTTTGGTCGTCGAGCTATGCCGACTGGGACGTGAAAAGCCAGAAGGGCGGCGCGTTCGCCCGCGACACCGTGCTCAGCCGCCTGCACCCCGGCGCGATTATCCTGCTGCACAGCGTGAGCGCCGACAACGCTGCCGCCATGGCCGAGATTATCGACCAAGCGCGCGCGCAGGGCTATGTTTTCCAAGATCTGACGAACTTGCCGATTGTTTTTGCCTCATAATGGGAGCGGACTGGTTTAGGCTGTAAAATCGTGCACTTTATCGCTTTCTTGCGTTGACAAGCGAAAGTGTTTGGTGTATTATAGTGGTAAAGCAAACACCGAAGGGAGTGCCGAGATGTCTGACGAAAAAAAAGACAAAAAAGAGCAACTGCGCTCGAAAGTGCAGGCTCTTGTGACCTATTATGAAGAAGAAAAACGCCGAAATGAGGAACTGGAAATGGAAATCGAACGCCTGAGAGCAGAACAACGCAACAACGACTTCAACCCGCCCGCGCCCAGTTTCCGCATGGATGCACCGGCACAGCCCTCTTATCAAATGCAGCACTTTGCGCCGCCCCAACCGCCCGCGCCACCTGCGCCCTACGGCGGCTATGGCAACCGCTATGCACCGCCTGCGCCTGCGTATCCCGCGCCGCAAGCCGGAGTTGCAAGCTGCCAACAGGTTGTGCAATGCGTTGAACAACTGCGCGCACGGCTGCAACAAGCTGCCTACGATAGCTACAGCGCGCCGGACTACGAAACTATGGCGCTGATGGATCGCCTGCAAGACCAACTCGGTGACCTGTGCCGCGAACTCGGCGTGTCTGCGCCTGCGGCTCCTGCTCCCGTTGCGCAGCCGCAACCGGCTTATGCTCCGCCTGCGCCGCAACAGTATGCGCCGCCTGCACCTGCGGCTGCACCGGCAGCACACTATCCGCCCCCGTCGCCGCGCTACTATTAACACACATTCCCCCCTCTTCAACCATATAATCGACCGCTCACAGCTTGGCCGCTCGTGGGCGGTTGGTTACAGTGGCACACCGTTGGGACACAGAACTTTCACTTGACTTTCGCGCGCCGTTGTGGTAGAATAAGTGTACATGCAAGGGGGCTTCTATGCACACATGCTACATCGTTGGCGCGGCACCGCAAGCCGTGCGTATTGCGCCGCTGGCGGGCGATTTCACCATCGCGGCTGACGGCGGGCTGCATCACCTGCAGGGTTGGGGCGTTGCACCGGATTATCTCGTGGGCGACATGGACAGCCTGCAAGGCGAGCTGCCACCGGGTATTCCGTGCCAGCAGCATCCCGCCGAAAAAGACGACACCGACCTCGCGTTGGCGCTGAACATTGGCTTGCAACGTGGCTATGCGCGCGTTGTGCTCACCGGCTGCACGGGTGGGCGCGTCGACCACAGCTTTGCGAATCTGCAGCTGCTGGTGCAGGCGACCAAGCGTGGCGTGCAGGCGACGATGCTGGACGAAGACTACATCCTCACCGCGATTGCGGGCCCGGGCGAGCTTGCGCTGCAGGGCTGCGGCACGGTGTCGGTGTTTGCGTATGGCGAGCGCGCCGAGGGCGTGACGATCGCGGGAATGAAGTACAACGTTGCGGACGTTACGCTGCATGGCGACGTGCCGCTGGGTATCTCGAACGAGCTGGACGGCGAGGGCACGATTGCGCTTGAGCGTGGGGTGTTGGTGGTTTATCAATACAGGAACACCCTGTAGGGGGCGCGCCCCTGCGCGCTCCGCTATTAGGATTAGGTGAAAATTCACGGGATGCGCAGGGGCGCATCCCCTACACACAAGAAAGGTCTCCCCATGAACGAGCTGCGTTTAGCTATCCCCGCGCCTGAGCATGCCGCCGAAGTTGCGGCTTATCGCGCCGAAATGCTGGCGGCTGGCAGCGAGTTCGATGGCTGCGGCGGGCTGAAAGATTATGAAGATGCCGCCGAGTGGATCACATGGATTCGTCTGTTTGAGCGCGAAGAAACCAAGCCCGTGCCCGATTGGGTGACGGCGCAGCAGTATCTTTTGATGCAAAACGAGCGCGTGCTGGGCATGATAAACATGCGGCTGCACATCAACAACGAGTTTCTGGCGGAGTATTTCGGGCACATTGGTTATTCTGTGCGGCCGAGCGAGCGCCGCAAGGGTTATGCCACGGCGATGCTTGGGCTTGCTCTGCGTGAGTGCCCGCAGCTGGGCTTGCCGCGCGTGCTGGTGACGGCTTTGGCGGACAACATGCCCAGCCGAAAAGTCATTGAAGCCAACGGCGGGCAGTTTGAGCGCTACACTTCACCGGAAAGCAAAATTCTGGTTCATGCGCGATATTGGATAAACTTGTAGAGGTATTTTATGCGATACGCATTAATTGGCTGCGGGCGTGTGGCAAACAGTCACATCACCGCCGCACGCAACAATCACCTAAACATCGCCGCGCTGTGCGACATTGACCCCAAGCCGCATCTGCAGCTTGACGATGTGCCGCGTTTTGCGGATTATCGGGACATGCTAAGTGCGCTGTGCCCGGAGCTGGTGGCCATTGCCACGCCGAGTGGTCTGCACGCGCAAATGGCGCTGGATTGCCTGGACGCCGGCGCGCATGTGATTATCGAAAAGCCCATGGCGATGAATCTTGCCGACGCGGCGAAAATTGCCGAAAAGGCGAAAGAAACCGGCTTGGTGGTGGGCGTGAACCTGCAAAACCGCTTCAATCCCGCCGCCCAGCAGCTCAAAGCTGCGGTGGACGCCGGGCGCTTTGGCCGCATCTTCAGCGCGAGCATGCAGCTGCAGTGGCACCGCGATGATGGCTACTACACATCGGCGGCATGGCGCGGCACGCACGCGCAAGACGGCGGCGCGATGATGAATCAATCCATCCACGGCATTGACTTGCTCAACTGGATGATGGGCGCAGACCCCGTGCAGGTCAAGGCGTTTCGCAGCACACTGGCACGCAACATTGAAGCAGAAGATTTGGCGGCCGTGGCGTTGCAATATCCCGGCGGCGCGCTTGCGAGCCTGCAGTGCACCACGCTGCGCTACCATGGCGCACAAGAGCAGATTCTTGAACTCAACGGCGAGCGCGGCTTTGTGCGGCTCGGCGGCAGTTGCGCGCAGGTGATTGACATCTGGCGCTTTGACGACAACGCACCCGACGAAGAAGCCCGCATGCGCCGCGACTTCGGCACAAGCCCCACCAGCGTCTACGGTCACGGCCACAGCTTGCACTACGCCGACGTGTTGCGCGCTATCGCCACCGGCACACAGCCTCTGGTGAACGCCGACGAAGGCATGCGCGCCCTAAAGATCATCCTGGCGGCTTATGCGAATGCGCCGGTGGGGGAAGTTAGGTACTCAATATGAAAAAGCGACATAGTATAATAGTATTGCTGCTGGTGCTTGCGCTGGTGTTTTCGGCATGCGGCACAGGCGGCGCGGCGATCATCACGCTGCAGGTGCAGGGCGGTATGCCGGATGTTGCCAGCGCCGATCGCGGCCCACATTTTGCTGCGCCGCTGACGGTCGAAAGCGACGTGCTTGCGCAGTCGGGCTTTCTGGAACTAATCCTCGACGAACGCAGCATGACGGCGAACATCCGCGGCTTTGCCGAAGCGGAGTGGTTCACGCTGCCACAAGTGAGCGCTACCCCGCGTGCAAACATGGGTGCGGCGGCGGTGACGCTGGATCTGATCGTCAACGGCAGAGCGGTGACGCTGAACACGCAGGACCATGCGGTGTATTGGGGCAACGTGACCACGGAGGAAATCCCCGGCGGCGTGCAGGTGAACTATCTGCTCACGCTCAACGCCGAAACTGCCGCGCGCGCCGATGAACTCACCGAAAACGACGTAGCTTTTGTTGTGATGCTGCGCTACACGCTGCAAAACGGCATGTTCTTTGTGGAGGCCGACTGGGCAAATGCCAGCGGCAACCCCAACGCGTTCATCCAGCACTTGAGCCTAATGGATCGCTTTGGCATATTGCGCAACCCCGGCGCAGACGACTTTCTGCTGTTGCCGGACGGTGGCGGCGCGCTGCTGTTCCCCGCGCGAGCGACGCACGAAAATGATTTCGCCGACAGCGCAGACCTATACTTCAGCGTGTTTGGCGAAGACCTCGCAAGCCCCATCGCTCGCCAACACGACGAAGCGCGCATCAACGTTGACCACCGCGGCAACGTGCTTGCGGCAAACGTGGGCGTGTTTGGCGCAAGGCAGGGCGCACAAGCTTTCGCGGCGGTCATTGAGCGCGGTGCTGCGGCGGCGACTATCATCGCCCGGCAGAACATCCCCGGCGAGGCCAATGTGCGGCAAAGCAGCGTGGGCACACGCTTCACCATCACGCCAACGCTGGTGAGCGGCAACACGGTGTATCGCGCGGCGAATAGCTTGGGTGGTCAAGGCAGCGAAACCTTCCCCATGCGCATCAGCTATCGCTTTTTCTTCGGCGCAACCGCACAGTTTAGTGACATGGCAACGGCCATGCGCAACCAGTTAATCAACGCTGGGATTTTGCCGTCGATTATCCGCACCGTGCCCAACCCAACTTGGCCGCTGCCGCTGAACTTAACGATACTAGGCACGCAGCCACAGGGGCGCGGACGGCAAACCCTCACCACATTTGAGCAGGCGCTTGACATGCTCACTCGCCTGCAAGCGCGCGGCGTGAGCAACGTGAATGTGCGCTACGTGGGTGCGCTCACCGGCAACCCGCAGCGCATGCGACCACTGTGGCGCTTGGGCGGAAGAGATGACTTGGCTACCCTGCAAGCGTATTGCCTGGCAACCAATTTTTCGCTGTTTTTGGACGCGAGGATGCTCCCCGGCAGCGGTGCCGTTGACCTTGCGGGCAATAGCCTTCCGCTGCGCAACGCCGACGGCATGACGCAATCGGTGCGGGGGATTATCAACCGCCTGAACAACCTCAACGTGAACATCTCGCTGGGCGATGGCGCGGCGATGCTGGCGGCCGACCACGCCAATGGCTACACCCGCAACGACGTTGCCGCACACCTAACGGACATCTTGCCCTCACTGGCCGCACAAGGCGCGCAAGTGATGGTGGACACCGGGTTTTTCTACGCAGCAAGTGCCGCGAACGTGGTGGTGAATCTGCCCATGACGCCGCAGCTGCGCACCAGCCCGCGCCGCGAACTCAGCCCGCGATATCAAAGCGTGCCGCTGTTGGCGATGCTGCTGGGCAACAGCGTGGACTACAGCTTCCCGTCCATCAACCTGCAAAACAACGAGGAAGAGCACTTCCTGCGCAGCGTGGCGTTTGGCGGCGCGCCGGCCTTCACTTGGGCTGCAAATGGGCACGAACGCTACCGCTTTGACGAGCAAATCGAGCTTGCGGTGGAGGCGCACACGCGCGCGAACGCCGTGTTGGGCGACCTGCGCCAGCACAGCATGGTGTATTATGCGTTCGACAGCGAGTCGCAGGTTTCCACCACGCGCTTTAGCAATGGCGCGGTGATTTATGTCAACTTTAGCAATCGCGACGTTGCGATGCATGAATTTATGATTCCCGCAAGAGATTTTATTCGCAGATAGAGAGGTTATCCCATGGAGTTTCAACAGATTTTGCGCCAGTTCAAGCTGGAAAGCGACGACTGGCAGTTTCTTGGTCAGTCCGATTTGCCCGGCGGGCACATCAACAACACCTATTTGCTGGAGACACAGCAGGGCGACGACGTGCGCCGCTATGTGCTGCAGCGTATCAACGTTAACGTGTTCAAGCAGCCCGTGCAGCTGATGGAAAACATCCGCCTTGTCACAGGTTTTGTGCGCAAAAAGCTCAACGCAGGCGCCGCACCCGGGCAAACCACGCTCACCGTGTATCCCACGCACGATGGGCAGGATTATGTCATCGATGCCGACGGTGGCTATTGGCGCTGCTATCAGTATGTGGAGAACAGCTACTCGCCGCAAGAGCCCACCGAAACCGACGCCTACCGCGCCGGGCACGCCTTTGGCACATTCATGAGCCTGCTGGATGACTTCCCCGCCGAGCAGCTGCACGAGACCATCCCCAACTTCCATAACACCGCCGTGCGTTACGAGCACCTGCAAGAGGCTATTGCCAACAACGCCGCCGGTCGCTTGGGCGAAGTGACCGAGGAAATCGCCTTTGCGCAAGCCCGCAAGGACGACTGCAGCCGCTTGCTCAACCTGTGCGCAGCGGGAGAGATCCCCACGCGGGTGACGCACAACGACACCAAGCTCAACAATGTGCTGTTTGACAAAACCACGCAGCAAGCCAAGTGTGTGATCGACCTGGACACCATCATGCCGGGGCTTGCGCTGTATGATTACGGCGACGCACTGCGCTTTTTGGGCAACACCGCACGTGAAGATGCGCGCAACACCGACGAAGTGCAGTTCGCCATGCCGCTGTTCGAGGCCTATACCAAAGGCTATCTCGCCGCCGCCCGCGATGCGCTCACACCCACGGAGCTTGCGATGCTGCCGTTTTCCATCAAGCTGATGACCCTGGAATGCGGCATGCGCTTTTTGACCGATTACCTCAACGGCGACACCTATTTCCGCATTCACTACCCCGACCACAACCTCGTGCGCTGCCGCACGCAGTTCAAGCTTGTGCAGGAAATCGAAGCGCGGCTGGGCGAGATGGAGGCGTTTGTTGCTGGTTTGGCGTGACTGAACATGAAAAAAACACCCTGCCATGTGCGGGGCGTTTTTTATTCCGCAAAGAGCTTCTCGCAGGCGCGGCGCATGGGCTGGTTCTCCTCGAACTGCAGAGATGGGTCTTTGGCGAGGATGCCCTCAGCGGCGGCGCGGGTTTGTGCGAGCAGCTCGTGGTCGGCGGCGATGTCGGCAATCTTGAAGGGGGGCAGACCGTGTTGCCGCTGCCCGAAGAACTCCCCGGGACCGCGCAGCTCGAGGTCGCGGCGGGCGATTTCAAAGCCGTCGGCGCTGTCTTTCATGATGGCAAAGCGGGCTTGGGCATCTTCGTTTTCGGCGTTGGAGATGAGGATGCAGGTGCTTTGACCGCCGCCGCGTCCCACACGCCCGCGCAACTGATGCAGCTGCGAAAGCCCGAAACGCTCGGCGTTTTCGATGACCATGATGACCGCGTTGGGCACGTCGATGCCGACTTCAATGACGGTGGTGGCGACCAACAGCTGCACATCGCCTGCTGCGAAGCCGCGCATGACTTCATCCTTTTGCTTGGCGGGCAGCTTGCCGTGCAGCAGCCCCAGCTGATAGCCCGCGAACTGCCCCTGCGCCAGTTGCTCATAAAATTGCTTGGCGCTGGCGAGGTCGCGTGATTCACTTTCCTCCACGCGTGGGCAGACGATGTAGCCCTGTTGCCCGGCATCGAGGTGCTTTTTCACGTAGTTGTATGCCCGCTCGCGCAGTTGTTCGGGCACGGCGTAGGTCTCGATGGGCGTGCGCCCCGGCGGCAGTTCGTCGAGCACGGTGATGTCCATGTCGCCAAAAATCATCATGGCGAGGCTGCGCGGGATGGGCGTGGCGGACATGACCAACGTGTGCGGGTGTTGCTGCGCGAGTTTTTCGCGTTGGTCAACGCCGAAGCGGTGCTGTTCGTCAACCACCAGCAGGGCGAGCCTAGCGAAATTTACGTCGTGCTGCAGCAGCGCATGCGTGCCGACGACTAGGGGCTGCGTGCCGTCCTCTAGCGCGGCTTTGTGCTTGCGCTTTTGCGCGGCGGGCGTTGAGCCAATGAGCAGCGCGCAATCTAGCCCCAGCTTTTGCAGCGTGGCATGGTGCTGGCGGGCGAGCAATTCCGTTGGCGCGAGCATGGCGGCTTGTGCGCCGGCCTGTGCCGCTTGGTGCATGAGCGCTGCCGCAACCGCGGTTTTACCGGAGCCCACGTCGCCTTGCAGCAGGCGATGCATGGGTTGCGTGGTTGCCATGTCCGCTGCCGCCTGTGCGACGGCGCGCGCCTGTGCGCCCGTGGGCGTGAAGGGCAGCGTGGACAGGAAATCCGTGGGTGGCAGGGCGATCGCCTGCGTTTGTGCGCGACCGAGCTTGAGCAATCGCAAGCCCAGCTGCAGCGTGAACAGCTCGTTGAACGCCAGACGGCGGCGCGCTTGCTGCGCTTGTTCGAGCGATTCGGGGCAGTGGATCGCCTGCAGGGCTGCTAGTCGCGGCATGAGATCATGCTCGGTCAACAGCTCGTCCGGCAGAAATTCTTTCACTTGCGTGCCAACTTGCGTGAGCGCGGTGGTCACCAGGCCCTCCAGCACGCGCGAGCTGATGCCCTCGGTGAGCGGATAAACCGGGCGCAGGCGGGCTTCGTCGCTCGGCGCGATTTGCGGGCTGTTCATCTCACAGGCGAGGAGGTTGTCGCTGCGCCGCCCATAGAACAGGTACGCCTGCCCTTCCTTGAGCTGCCCGGCCAGATAGCCCGTGTTGAACATCGTGATGTTGAGCACGCCGCTGCCGTCCGTCACGCGGGTTTTGTATAGCGTGAGCCCGCCACGGATGCGGTGCTCACTGGGCGCGTGGTCCACGATAGCACGCACACAGCAAAGCTGCCCCGGCTGCGCATCGGCAATCGGGGTGATGGTCTGCCAGTCTTCGTAGGCACGGGGCACGTGCGCCAGCAGCTCGCCGAGGGTGGTGATGCCCAAGCGGCGCAGGTTTGCGGCGCGTTTTTCGCCCACGCCTTTGAGGTACTGGATGGAGGTGGCTAGGTTCATGTGAAGCGTTTCGCCCATTCCTCTATGTGATAATATCGCTGGATGTCGTTGTCAATTGGCACGAACGGCAGGTTGAGCCACGCGGGCAGCGCCGCCATGTTGTCCTCGCCGAGCAGGAAGATGTTGTGCGGGTGATAGAAATCTGCGTGCTTGATTGCCGCATTGTTGGTGATGAGCTTGCAGCCGAAGTAGACATGCTCCATCACGCGCAGAGAAAAGCCGGTTTGCCCGGCTTGGTAGATGTCCAGCAGGCAGCGGCTTTGCTGCACCAGCGCGATGTAGTTGGGGTAGGTCATCCACTCGCGTGTGACGCACCAGCCGGGGCGTTGCTCTGGCTGCACGCTGTCGTGCGGCGTGATGGCCAAGCGGAAATGCGTGCGCAAGCCCATGCGCTGCAATTGCTCGTGCAGATGGCGCAACTGCGGCAGTCGGTCTTTCGGCACGCCGAGGAACAGCACGTCGAAGGGTTTAACCCCCTCAGTCGCCGCTATCGCGTCGCCAGCTCCCCCCGTGGGGGAGCCCTTGGCATTTCCATCTAGGTTGCGGCTGTCGCCAGGGTCGCCCCCTCTGGGGGAGATGTCGCGAAGCGACAGAGGGGGATTTCTTGGCGGCGCATACATCGTGGAGTTAAAGTGCAGACCAAAGTCGCGGCAGTCGTCGTGCTGGAAGGAGTAGCACTTGTGCAGCCGCTTGAGCCGCTGCAACAACGCGGGCGACGGCGCATAATGCGGGCAGCGCGCCATGTCCCACAGGAAGAAAAAGCTGTGGTGCGCCGCTAGGTTTGGGTGCAGCAACCAGTGGTCGCCGATGCCGTTGAGCGCGATGATTTTGTCATACTGCGCCAGTGTTGCGGGCTCGTCAAGCACGGTTGGCGGACGGATGTGCAGGCGCTCACTTTGCGCCCAGGGGAAGAAATACGCGCCCCAGTTGGAGGCTAAAATACATGTCTTCATACCAAAGCTTATGCATAGATTGTCCTTGGATAGAACACAGCGAAGCGACTAAAAGCGCCATGCGCTGATGTCGGCAAATAAATTGCTGCGCTGCAGGGCGGTGGGCATGTTCAGCCCGCGCGCGGCAGCGACCATGCCCATGCGATAGCCCAGCGGCACAAAGGGTGCGTCGTCCCAAAAGGCTTCGAGGAACTCGGCGGGCGTGAGCTCGCCCAGGCGCAGTTGGGTGTAGGCCTCGGCGGCATCGCCCCAGACGTTCACGCCTGCGGTTGCCGCGCCGCCATCATGCAGCAGCGGGGCAAGCGACAGCCCCGGCGTGAGGCGAATTTGCCCCAGATATAGGTCAAAGTTGCCGTTGCGCACGGCGGCTTCGTAGGCATCGCGCTCAAGCGGCACGAGGTTGATCTCCACCCCGAATGCCTGCAGCTGCGCGCGCACACTGCCTGCGGCGTTTACCATCGCGGCGTTGTAACGATACACCACCAGGTTGAGGCTCGGCTCGGTGAGCCCGGCGGCGTCAATCGCTTGGCGCGCTTGCGTCGCGTTGACCGGTCGCGCGGTGTCTTCATCCTGCAGGGCATGCCAGCTGCGCGGGAAGGGCGTGTGTGTGGGCTCGGCGAAGGCAGCAAAGCCGTCGTGCACCACGCGAGCGATATCCAGCGCACCGGCGATGGCCGCACGGGCATCGGCCTGTTGCAGCACGCCACGGCGCGAGTTCATGCCGAGGAACACAAGGTTCGTTGTGCTCACGCGGTGCGAAGCCGCAGCCACGGCGGGCAGGTCGCCGCCCGCGAGGTCGTTATACGCAAGGTGATAGCTGCCCACCTCCACGCCATGCAGCAGCGCGGCCGCTTGGCTCACGCCATGCAGGCGGATGGTCGTCAGCGTGGGCGCAGTGTTGGGATGCGCGGCGTTGTGCTCGAGGGTGAACACGCCGTTGTCGTCCTGCGCAAGATAGTATGGACCGGTGCCCACCGGCGTATTCGCCAGCGTGAAGTGATAGCCGCCCACGGCTTGGCGCAGCGGCGCAGCACCGGCGCTGTTGGCGGGCACAATGGGGAAATCCAAGCTCGCGGCGGCGAAGACATCACCGTGGCGCAAGTTGACCTCCACCTGCTCGCTTACGGCACGCATGGTGGTCACGTTGCTCAGGCGCGCGGCGAAGTTTGCGCTGACACGCGCGCGATTGAACGAGTACACCACGTCGGCGGCTGTGACCGCGTTGCCGTTGTGGAACGCCCGCTCACGCAGGGTGATGATCAGCTGCGTGGGCGAGGGTTGCTCGAACGATGCGGCGAGAACCGGCTGCGGATAGTGTGTGTGGTCTGCGGCAAACAGCCCCTCCCACATCAGCGGCGCAAGCAGCAGATTGACTTCCGTGCCAGCGAAAAACGGGTTGAGCACATCGCGCTGCGCAAAGGGCAGCACAAGAGTGTCGAGCTGCTCATGCACCGGCGGCGTGAAATATGGCTCGGTGGGCTCTGGCTCAACGATTGCGGGCGCGCAGGCAACCAGCACCAGCGACAGCACCAAGGCTATCACCAGCGCACGCACCCACCGCCTATTTATTTCTGCATTGTGCATTCTCATTTTTTATTTCCCTTGATGAGTTTGCCCAAATCGCCAAACTTGAGCTTGCTGCCGTAGTGCAGCACCGATGCCGAGTAAATCTTCCCGGCAATCCAGCTCAACAGCAAAATACTCACCACCATCACGCTGGCAGACAGGGCGATGAGCGTGGCATCAAAGTCTCCGCTAAGCAGCACGCTGGGCGCGGCGAACGGCGCGGTGAACGGCACCAGCATCACCGCGCGACCAACGCCGCCACCGGTGAGCACCGGGCCCAAGCCGCCGATATAAAACGAAATCATGGTCACAATTGCTGCGGGTGCAAGGGCTGCGTTGAGGTCCTCCAGCTTGCTGACCATCGCGCCGAGCATGGCGTTGATGAGTGCGTAAACCGCAAAGCCCATCAGGAAGTATAGCAACAGCAGCGGGAACAGCCACAGGTCGATATCGCCCAGCCCAAGCTCGAACGAACCGCCTGCCGTCAGCGCGCCCAGCAGCCCACCGATGGTGAACAGCCCAAGCATCTGCGCCAAACCAACGCTGCCCATGCCAATGACCTTGCCCACCAAAATGCGTGGCGGACGGCAACTGACGATGAGGGTTTCCATCACGCGGGTGGATTTCTCCGTGGCCACGCTCATGGCGACGGATGTGCCGTAGGTGTGCACGGTCATGAACATCATCATCATCAGCACCATCGCCACGATGAAGTTGCCAAAGTTTTGCACCCAATATGTCTCAATCGTCACGCTGTTGAGGGGCGCCAAAATGGTGTCTACCACGTCCACGTCCACGCCAGCCTCAACAAATTGCGCATGACGGAAAACATGGTTGATGTGTGTGCCGATGGACGTGGCGGGGAAGCGGCTCATCATGTCGCTCACATGGATTTCAGCAAGCAGCCGCCCGTCGTCCTGCAGCGTGATGTGCACCACACCGGCGTTGGCAAAGTCGCCAAGGTTTGCTTTGGCGGCATCCAGTTGCGCGTGTGTGATGTCGCGCACTTCAATGCCGCTGCCTGCAAAGCTTTCGCCCAGCTGCGCGAGATAAGGGTTCTCGCTTTCGTCCAGCAGGAACAGCACGGCGTTGCGGGTGTCGCCGGGGGTGAGGTCGGCGGGATTCATGTTCATGTCGCCGCTCACGTCGCCCACCAGCGGCATCACGACCATCGTGCCCACCAGCATAATCAGATAAATGATGTTTGTGATCCAAAACGCGCGCTTGCGCACGGCCTCACGAAAGGTGAAGCGTGCCACTAACCAAGATTGTCTCATGCTGCAACGCCTCCTTCCACTTCGCCAACTTTATCGATGAAAATCTCGTGCAGGGTGGGTTCGCTTAGCACAAACTTCTCGGGGATGATGTCCGCCGCCAGCAAGTCACGCAGCAGCTGCGCGCAAATGGCGTCGGCGTTTTGCTCCGGCAGACCAAACACGCACTCGGCGGGCAGTTGCTCTTGCAACGTCAGCCCTGCCCGGTGCGCCATGTTGTAGGCATCTACAGTTGCGCCCAGCACCAGCTTGGTGTGGCCGTAGCCACGCTTGATGTCCGCCAAATTGCCTTGCACCAGCGCGTGCCCGCGGTGCAGTAGCGTGATTTCGCGGCAGTATTGCTCCACGGTGGCCATTTGGTGCGAGCTCATGATGATTGTTTTGCCGTTGGCAGCCATGTCGCTGATGAGCTCGTGGAACATCTGCGCGTTGAGCGGGTCGAGCCCACTGAAGGGTTCATCCAGGAAGATCAGCTGTGGGTCGTGAATGAGCGTGCTGATGAGCTGAATTTTTTGCTGGTTGCCCTTCGATAATTTTTCCGCAGGCATGCGCTCATACTCGGTCACGGCAAGACGCTGCATCCAGCTGCGCGCAGCGGCAACGCTTTCGCTTTTGCTCAAGCCACGCAGGCGACCGAAGTACACCAGTTGGTCAAGCACACGGGTTTTGGCGTAGATGCCGCGCTCCTCGGGCATGTAGCCGTAACGCAGACCGCTTTTCTTCACGGTTTTGCCGTTCCACAGCGCGCTGCCGTGGTCGATGGGCAGCATGTCCAGTATCATGCGGATGGTGGTGGTTTTGCCTGCGCCGTTGGTGCCGATGAGACCATACACCCCCGGCTGGGTGATGTCGAAGCTCAGTTGGTCCACGGCGGTTTTGGGACCAAAGCGCTTGGTGAGGTTGTTCACGATGAGTGACATGGTTGTCCTCCTTAATGTTCTGCGCCTGCGGCGAGCAGGTCGCTTCGCTGTGCGTTAATCATCTAGCATCTAAAATCTAACGTCTAACGTCTATTATACCACGTTAAGCATGGCTTGTCAATGTAATCAGTGGCGCAAAAACTCCGCAGCCATGTAGCCCACGTCATTGCCGCGCTGCACACGGAACCAGGTTTCGCTGTAGTAAAACACCACGTTCACGCGTATGCCCTCGCCGAGGATGACGATGGACGCCGCTTGCGTGCTGGGCGCGGCGCGCAGGTGCAAATTCGCGGTGGTGTAGAACATCGCAGGCGTGGCGGGCAGACCGAGCCGCTGCTGCACGGCGGTGTCGTTGGGTTGAGTTTCTTCGGCGGGGATGGTGGTTTCTTCGTCACCGTTTTCTTGCGTGACGGCAGAGCGCCGCTCGCCAAACAAGCCGATGAAGCTCAGCTGTTGTTCCAGCACCAAAAAGCCCATCACCAGCACCAGCACGGCCATCACGGCAACGGCTGCCGCAAGCAGCGTGGTGCCTTTGCCTTGGGTGGAGCGTGCCGCGGGTTGCGGCGCGGGCAGGGGCGCGAAGGCATCGAACACGGACACAGCGTGGTCAACACCGGCACCGCAGGCGCGGCAAAAGGTGGCTTCGTTGGGCAGCATTGCGCCGCAGTTTGAGCATTGCATGGTTGTCCTCCCAATGATTGGTGTTTAAGCGGGGTTGCTAGGCTCGGATTGTGTGGCTCGTTTTTGGTTGCGTAGGTCGCGAATCGCACAAACAATGCGCACCACAAAACCCAGCGCAAGCAACGCGGACATGACGATGATAAGGAATTGTTCTTGTCTAACAAGGTGCGACAAGCTCAAGTATAAATCCGGGTGAACACGCAGCGTTCGCAACCTTAAATTGAGTGTCCAAAGCTGAAGAATAAGCAGGGAAGTAGACAGCGCCAACGACAGAACCGACCAACGGATGCGCTTGAGCGGCGTTTCGATGCCAAAACCCCAATACAAACCGCGTATGTCGGCTTCCATCATCGCCACCTCAAACGCAACCATGAAATACAACAAAAATCGCAATAATCGAAGGTCGCCAAGCGGCAACGGCACTTCAAGCCGCCACAGGAGCGCATCTGCGATGAAGAGACCCGCCAGCACCAAAAACGCATGCAGAAGAACCGCGTTGCGCGCCACCTTGCGCGCGGCGTTTTCTTCAGGGGTAAACTCTAGCTTTTTCATGACACTATTATACCACACCTCGCGCGCGATGTAAAGTGATAAGATTGTAACTATTTTGCGCTTGACAGCTGGCGCACGGCATGTTATACTAATGTAGCAATTTGAGAGGAGATGTCGAAATTGAACGAACTGGATAAAGCGCTGGACAGTTTGAAAGAAGCGATATTGACCCGAACGCCCAAAAAGCAAGAAATCTTGACAAAGTGGCTGCAAAAATGGGCAACGCTAATCCGCTGCGAAGAATCTTTTCGGGAATATAGGCAACCAAATTTGCCGCGCTACAAACGCGGTGACATTCTTTGCGTGGAATATGGCTTTAATGTTGGAACGGAATACGGCGGCATGCATTATGCAGTAGTGATGGAGGAAAACAACAACAAGTCAAGTGGTCAAATCGTTGTCGTTCCGTTGAGCTCGCGTGAACTTGGCGACAAATTATACACGGGCGATGTGTTTTTGGGCGCAGTTATCAATGAAAAATCGGCTGTTGCGAAGCCGAACCAAATCCGCGCAATCAGCAAAATGCGCATCAAGAAAAAAATGCCTAATCAACTCAACCGCGAGCAACTGTGCGCTATCGAAATCCAATTAAAGGAATTTTTGCGTTTGGGGGTTGACAAACGCTGAGTGATGTAGTATAATTTATAATGCTTATAGAGGTATTTGCTGGGCAGGCTTTGTGGCAAATTTCAATGTGTTTGCATATATTAGCACGGAACTGGAAACGATAATTTTGCCCCTTGTGGGTCCTAATTATACTCTGCCCCTTGTGGGTCCGCGGAAGAGCAGGTGAACTTCGCCTGCTCTTTTGCATTTTGCGCTTGACAGCTGGCGCAAGGCATGCTATAATAGTTGGGTTAGTTCATAGCAAGGGGGATGACACCCATCACAAAAAACGTAACTGTTGTGGATGAACACGGCACAGAATATGAGGCTACCTACCCAAAACGAGCCCGCGGGCTTGTGAAACAAGGCCGGGCACGCTTCATTGAAGAAAACAAAATATGTCTCGCGTGTCCGCCCAGCGGCGCGGCTCTTGGGAGTAACCTCACAAAATTTAAATTTTTGGAGGAAACTCACATGCATCCCAATCCTAGCAAGTTTTTGACATTTCTGTTTTCGCTGTTGCCCGGCGCCGGGCATATGTACATTGGCTTGATGAAACGCGGTCTGTCATTCATGGTCCTGTTTGCTGCAACGATTGCGGCAACGTTCATGGGCAGCACCCTGCGGCTCACGCCAATCCTATTTGCCTTTGCCTTGGCGATACCCGTTGTTTGGCTCGCTACGTTCTTCGACCTTTGGCGCTACCCGCGCTTGAACGCTGAAGAAAAAACCAACGTGCAAGATGAATACCTGTTTGTGCAGGCGAACACCGTGCCGTGGAAACCCATTGCCCGCAAACTTTGCGTGCTTGGCGGCATTCTGCTGATTTTGTCCGCTGTGCAACTGGTGATTCAGCACTACATCTCGCGCTTGTTCCATGCGTGGAACTGGTGGAACATCCAGCCCGCCATCGGCGCGGCGATCATGCTGACGCTTGGCATTGCGGCCATCGTCATCTTCACGCGCAAGCCCAAACAGCAACCGGCAAGCGAAACCGAAGTGGTTATCGAAAGCGAAACGGAAAACTAACCGGCCAAAACGCCCCTGCAGTTGCGGGGGCGTGAATTTTTTGGTTGGCTATTCTGTGGGGGCTGGTTCGGCGGGCGGCGGCGGTGCGGGCGCGAGGATGGGGCGCTCCAGCACTGGATGCTTGAGCAGCACAATGGCGAGGATGAGGACTTGCACCGCCGGAATGATCATCCAAATGAGTGGTGCCATTTGAAAATTGGGGTCAATCAAGGACGAGAGGGCTGCGGCTGGAACATCTAAAATGAACAGAGCAGCACCAACAAACGCCATGACTGTCGCAATTTTGTGGGTGGTTTTTCTGCGTATGATGCTGATGAGCAGCCAAAAGTAAGCGCTCAACACAGTGAGCGCCAGCAGCCCCCAAATGACGCTAATGAGATAGCCAAGTGCGAACGCCAGTTCGTAGCCCGTTGCCAGCGAGGGGAAGCCCTCTATAGCGTGCAAAATGATAGCGCTGATTGAGCTGGCAAGCGAAAGCCCCAACAAGATGCCCAACCATTTGCGATGCGGCGCAGGGGATGGGAGCATCAGCTTGAGATAAACTGCGATTGACGCGAGGGTAGAGAAAAGACTGAGCAGATTGACGGCGGAAAGTTCATAGCTGCGCAGGAACAACAAAGACAGCTGGTCGATAACCAGCAGCCCAACTAAGCCAGCCAACACCCACTGCTTGCGTGTGAATTTCATGCAAACACCTCCTATGCCATCATTATAGCAAATCTTGCGCGAAAATGCAAGATTTTTCGCAAATCCGGTGAGGATTTTGCCCGCCGCGCGCGACAAAATAAGCAAAGACAGAATCGGAGGACAAGCCCATGATGAGAAAAATTTGGAAAGCCACGCTGCTGGCGATGGTTGCGGTGGGATTCTTCACCACCGTGCGCAGCAAAAAATCTGAACCAGCACTTGACAACGCGTGATGTTTCGGCTATACTAATAGTGGAGCACCTCCCTAACCCCTTCATGGGGATGAAAGGATTTCGACGGGGATTTTGCACCATGGCAAGCGAGCAGTGGGGTGGCACCACTTTAATCCGCCGCATGTTTATAAATTAAACAACAACAATTATCAACTCCAAGCTGCTTAACCCACTCGGGTAGCAGCCGTCACCCCCGGGAGTCCTGCGACCCGGGCTGTGGCGTCATTTAGCAGGGCACGTGCATGAGTCGGACGCCTTGCCGCTCATCATGAACAAACACGGCTACCGTAGCGCGCAGCCTGCCGGTCGGCGGCGCGTGAGGGGAATCTCGTAGACCGGATACGCTCGTAGAAATCCATGGGAATTGATTTTCGGACGTGGTTTCGATTACCACCATCTCCACCAATCGACCCAAAGAATAACACCTACTACCACTACTTTCGCGGTGGGTTTAGTGTGACAACTTGGGTCAACATAAAATAGAACGCTGTGTTGGCGTTCTATTTTTTTGGAAATATTTACTTGACAAGACACCCTTTTTATGGTATAATTATAGTTGCCAGTATGTGCATCTAGTTTGGCTTTAAACTTGGTCTAGTTTTCTAGGCGGCATCGATACATAAGTATTTGGTGCAATTTCTTTCGACCACAGGATTTCCCCGCCTCTGCGACCGTGCAACATTCCTGCATTGCTACATAATTCGTTGTTGCGTTGCGTCTTTGTTGCTTGGTAACAATGGTGGTGATTGGGCGAGAGAAAATAGGAGCTAAAGAAGCCCGGAATAGTGTTGGTGTGAATAAGCGATATAAAGTGCAATGCCTTCTAAAAGTTATTGACGGACGAGAAGCCCTCTCATCGCAAGATGAGGGCCATCAATAACAAAGGAGGTGAGACCATGAAAGCGGATGTTCCGATTTTCGTTGTTGGAAACAACAACAAGGTCAAGGTTGGCGGAAAAGGATTTTCTCCTAAAACTGTCACAGTTCTTGTGATTGTGATAGTCCTACTGGCTGTATCGCTTTGCTGTCCGGATTTGCGCACTGATGTTGTCCGCTGGATGATCAGTGCCTTGGTAGGCTAGCACCAGTACTTTTTCAATAAAATAGAGGTAAATGCCTTGATATACAATAATTGCTCGCTTTACAAATGCACATCCAAGAAAATGCTTAAGTATTACTTGCGCATTGCAGACAACACCATGCTAAAACAAGATTATGTTTTATCCAATGTGCGTGCCTACATTGCGAAAGATAAGCCACGCCTTGTCGAAGCTCCAAGCGATAAACTAAAAGCAATTCAATCGAAAATCCAAAAGATACTGGGACAGGTAACTGTTCCGGATTATGTTTTTTGTGGCGTAAAAGGACGTTCTTATGTTGATAACGCTCGTATGCACGAGGGCAAAGGACAATATTTGTATAAGGTTGATTTAACTACCTTTTTTCCATCAATCAAGCGTGAAACAGTCTATTCATTTTTTAAGGACGAGTTGTGTTGTGCGCAAGATATTGCTGAAATCCTTGCAAACTTCACAACGGTAGATTTATGTCGTCTAGGGATTGATAGACAAGACACTGTTTGGAGCTTCCTTGCGGGCAAGAACATCGCAACACATAATCATCTTATCACTGGCTCTCCTGTAAGCCCTATTCTTTCTTTTTTGGTTAATCGAAAAATGTTTGGCGCACTGCACACGCTTGCAGCCCAAAACGATGCTATAATGTCAGTTTATATGGACGATGTTGTTTTTTCAAGTCATTGTTATTTGTCAAGAAAATTCAGAATACAAGTCAAGCAAATCATTAGCAAGTATGGCTATCGACATAGCAGCGAAAAAACTAGATTCTACGCAAAGAAAACGCCCAAGCTAGTCACAGGAGTTGTCATTGACCAAACAGGAACATTAACCGTGAAAAATTGTTTAAGGCTGAAGATAATCACAGAGCATAAAAAACTTAGAGCTGATCCCAATGACATTCAATGCAGAAAGCGATTGCAAGGTTTAGTAACAGCAGCAAGACAAGTTGAAAAAACGGCTTTCCCTACAATACATAAATTTGCTTTCGGTAAACCACTTAAATAATGGACGAAAAATATACTGGGTAATGACCAGTGAGACTTTAAGACTTATTTTGATATAATCTTCAATCAAAATCCAAAGTCCAACCAGGAGCATCCTAGGAAACATGTGAAAATTCAAAATAAAATGCTTGACATTCAAAACTAAACATGATATAATATATTTGTAGGGGAAATCCTACGAAACAGATTGGAGAGCCAACTTGGAGGCTCTCTATTTTTTTATGTTTTGAAAGGAGCAACACAACAATGAAACCCATCGACTTGAGCAAAGAACAAGCAAAAGAAATCGCACACAACGTCTATGCCGATATATCTAGCTATACACAAAATAATCTTGAGCGTTTTGTTCCATGGCTTATTGATGAAGTTCGGCGAGAAAAGGGAGAACCTCCCGTTAAAAAAATGGGAGGGTTGAAATGGCACTAAACTTGGCAAAACTAAAACAAGATATTAAACAAAACTTAACTACGAAAGAATGGGAGGCTTTACAACGAAAGGCTTTATTTTGTGCAACGACATTGCCTTTAACCATGTACAGGTTATATGTCATAAACCCCGACAGCGAAGGTTTAACGGATAAGCAAATACTAAGCATAGAAAACACACTAAGAAATGCGCTGAAAAAGCACCCCTACGTCAAGGTGTTTATTGTAAAAAGCACAACAGATTCAGATGGAGCTTATCGAGCAAAGGTAGGTCGCCGTACAGTTGTTATGGGCAAAAAGAAAGTTGCACCTCATGTGCATATTGGTGCTGTTGGTAGCCAAGAAAAAAGTGCTAGAGAATACGTTCACTACGTTAGCGAACGATTGAAACTAAACGGTATATCAATCAGAAACAAAACCACTCCAGAATATTGGCACAAAATAAACTATGTCACTTATTGCTATAGACAGGCCGATACGTTTCACCAATATGGCAACAAGAGCTTTGACTTCAAGGAATATCTGCGACTTGATTTAGTAACTCCTGAAAAAGCATTTCCCCAAAAACATGGTAAAAACAGACCAAAGCGTCCTAGAACAAGCCTAGAATACCCGTTTTTTTCGGAATGAAAAGTGTATATATAATAGGGGGTAAAGTGTTGGTGCGAGAAGTATAGTTGTTACTGAGTTTTGTTTTTTATTTGACGAAACAATCGCTATTTCATTTCCTGCTCCAGCTTATCAAATTCCTGTGTGCTAAAGAACTCACCCAGCGTTATGCCAACGCCGTCACATATCATTTTGATGGTGATGATTTTTGGGTTAAGGCTCTTACCGTACAAGATGTTTTTGATTGAGGACGGTGGCAGGCCACACAAGTTTGCCAAGCCGTTTATCGTGATATTTTTCTCACCGCATATCTGCAATATCCTATTGCGAATTGCCGTTGTTGTGTCCATAGAAAATCCCCCTCCTATTATATAGAATAGGGGAAATCACTTGACAATGTAGGCTATGTGTGCTACTATTAGGCTATGGGTAGCCGATGGGCGCCTAAATTTTACATTGGAATGGTGAGAAAAAATAATGGCCAAGCTTATGCTAAATGATTTGTTGCGTTTTGATAATAATGAGTTGAAAAACGTAAAGATACGATTTAATCAAAATTCTTATGACGATGACCGTTTTGCAAAGTATTTAAGCGACCCCGACATAATAAACAATACGGCTTTTTTGTGGCGCACAAGTCAACGATACTTTAGTGTCGGACAAATTGCAATTGCATTGCTTCGACTGTCACAGGACACATGGTTGCTTACGACGATAAAGAGAATTACTAAAGAATTAGGCGTTAAAGATGGCGTAAATTATGAGGGCGAAGAAATTGGGAGCTTTGCACCTTTTTTCGGTCGAGTGATTGTTAAACACAAGAAATCTTATCAACAGCAAGGACGCTATGCAAAAGACATAATTGATGAAATAGAAGTTTTGCAAATACTGCCCAATCAACTTGACGGCATCGACTTCCCTGGTTATGACCGTGTGCGGTTGTCATATGAGCAATTGGCAACAATTATTCACAGGCGAACAAAAGACTGGGTCAGTGCTCTCGAAAACCAAAAGGCTGTGTATCTCATTACCGACAAAGGAACTGGCACGCAATATGTCGGCTCGGCCTATGGTGACAATGGCATGCTATTCAGTCGTTGGACGAACTATGTAGACAATGGGCATGGTGGAAATAAACACTTGATTGCTCTTGTCGATGAGCTAGGTTTGGGCTATGTAATGCAGAATTTTCAGTATGCGATATTGGAGAACTACAATGCAAGGGTTGATAAGAACATCATCCTTGGCCGTGAAAGCTGGTGGAAAGAAACATTGGGGAGCCGTGCATTTGGCTTGAACGCAAATTAGCATAAAAAACACCCTCACTTTAATGCAAGGGCGTGTAGAGCCAGTCTATTTCTTTTTCATTTTCGGGTAATGTTGCATAGCAAAGTCAATGCACTGCATAATGAACTCGTTGCGGCTAATGTCAATCTTGCCCGACAGGTCATCTATTTCACTTAGCAAATCTGTTTCAATGCGAAGTGTAATTACGGTTTTCTCGGTTTTGGATGGGTTGAATTCAGCCATTGGTAATATCACCTCCTGCAATATAATTCTACATTATTTCACAGGGCTTTGAAATGTTTTATATTCGATATCTAAAAACGATATTGACTTTGAGCATTAACTGTGATAAAATGAAAGAAAGAATTTTTAGGAGGATAAGCGCATGACACCCAAAAAGAAACTACCCAAAGGCTGCAATATTGCCCTTATTATCGTTGGCACGATTATTGCGGTGCTCACGCTCTCTGTGGTATCGGCAATGAGGAGTGGTGATAGGATAGAGCCAAGCGAATCAGTTGTAGGCGACTACAACATAAAAACATGGGCACTTCCCGAACTGCCAACAACAACACACGAAACACAAGCGACGCCAGTCAACGATAACCCACGGCAATTGAATGAAGTGGTTACTGTGCAAAATCTTATCTTCACTGCAACAGAAATCCGCAGAAGTCAAGGCGGCAGATGGGCAAGTCCCCAAGATGGAATGGAGTTTGTTGCGGTGAGATTCACGGTTGAAAACACCTCTCAATCACGCCAAGCTATTTGTCTGCTGACGACTTTCAACTCATACGCGGATGGATTGCGCGTGTTACTTGCCGTAGGGTCGCCATATACTCCTCCCCTCGGTGGAGAACTTAACGCAGGCATGAGGTTGCAAGGTTATCACGTTGTTCAAGTTCCTGCTGGTGCTAGAGAACTGGTGCTGGTTTTCAACCGACATAGGGCGCAGGGACAAAGCTTTACATTTGAAATTCCACATGGCTGATTTTACTTTACAAAAAACCATAAATAAATGTAACTCCTATATCAATGAAAGGGAGTTCATTTTTTTGAGAAATATATTATAAAAAGACTTTCATTTTTCTATTGACATTTATCCAAACATATGTTATAATATAATCAGAGGTGATATTATGATTTACGGCTATGGAAGAGTATCAACCCAAGAGCAAGAATTGGCTCGGCAAGAGGATCTGTTCGACAGAATAGGTATCGACAAGCGTTATCGCTTTATGGAAAAAATGACAGGCACAAAGGCCAACAGGCCACAGCTCGACAGGCTGAAAGACGAGGTTCGCGAGGGCGACACGGTATACATAGAAAGCCTTTCACGTCTTGGCCGTTCAACAAAGGACTTGCTAGAGCTTGTGGACTACTTCCAAAACAAAGGTGTGACCCTCGTGTCAGAAAAAGAGAGCATTGACACAAGCACGGCGACAGGCAAGCTATTCACAACACTAATGTGTGCCTTGGCTGAATTTGAACGTACATTGATTGTAGAACGCACACAAGAGGGATTAAAGGCTGCAAGGGCACGAGGCAGAAAAGGCGGCAGAAAACCCACCGATCCAAAGAAAATTAAAACTGCTTTGGCGTTGTATGACAGCCAAGATTTTAGCGTGGCAGAGATATGCGCACGGTGCAAAGTAAGTCAAGGGACTCTTTACAAAGCAATTAACGCAAGAAAACAAGAACAAATTCTCGTTAAAAAGCAGTTTTAGGTTACAAAAAATAATTTTTCAGAAAATCAGTTGACAAATCATTCGGCTTGTGGTATGCTAAGAATATGGTAAGTGCTTATTGCCAAAAAAATCTTTATGTGGGAAGGGTTATTGTATGGCTATTTTGGCGTCCATAAACCAGCAAGTATTTCAAAACATCGCACAAGCCATCAAGGACGTTCACGGTCAAATTAGGAGTGAAACATCTGAAATGCTTGGATTGCGAACCCATAACAGCAAACACTTTTTGACGTGGGACCAATTGTTCACTGCGCTTATCGAAAATTTTGAGGGTAGCGGACTAGTAGTTTCTTTGACCAAAAAGAGCGGACCGTGGCAATTCGTTCTTCTATACGATATTGAGAGCAAATCGTTAATTTCAATCTTGAAAGACAAAAGATTAGCTGACTTGAAATTGGAGCGCCAAAACCGTTTAGTTCCGCACTATCAGGATGCATTGAACTCTATCAATATTGATAAGCCAGCGATTGAAGGACAAGAAATAATTGAGGGCGTTTGCGTACAACCACCTGAATATATGGAGGCTGTTCGCAATAGGCTTGGGTACTTATGTGAAGGCATCCCATTTGATAACGGTGGGACAAATGTCGATAATCACGTAGTGATTTGTTTTGATGAGTCTTTAGGCAACGTTTCATCCATTACAGCCTATGTGTTAAACTTTGAGTGGGATATTGTTGATGAAAAAGATATCAGCGATTACATTGCGCTTGATATCGGTTTTGAGGAAAGTCAGCTTGATGTCGAGAGAGTCGATGTTCCAAAATTAAAACTGAAAGATAAAGCACTTGACCGTGCAGGCAAGTCTTCAAAACAATTACTGCGCCCAATTCAAGAAGAATTGGCGTCAGGTACAAACTAATATTTATACGGAGCATAATATAATGCAAAAGAAAATATTTAATGGAGAGCGGTTAAAATCAGCAAGACAATATCGTGGTTTAACGACCGATGAATTAGCCAAAAACATTAATGCAAGTAAACAATCTATTTCGCAATATGAAACAGGAAATAAAAATCCCGACTTTGCAAGGATTGCACAAATTGCAACTGCACTTGAATTTCCAACCGAATATTTCATGCTACGCCCCAGGCTGAGTATAACACCACAGTCCACATATTTTCGCGCCCAATTAACTACCAGTAAAAAATATCGAACCGAGCAAATTCGCAAAATGGAGCATTTGGCCTATATTTACAAAATCATTGCAGATTATGTTGAGTTTCCTGCGTATGGCCTTCCCGATTTATCAAGCCATGGTGAAACGCCTGAATATCTTGCGCAATTAGTACGGAATCACTTAAAAATAGGCAATAAGCCCATACAAGATATAATTCCCCTTTTGGAAGAAAGGGGTGTTATAATTACCTCTTTCTTGACAGGAACAGATAAAATAGATGCATTTAGCCATAGGGTGAAAACAGAGGATGATGATGTGTACATTATTGCATTATCCTCAAACAAAGAATCTGCGACCAGAAAACATTTTGATGTTGCACACGAGCTTGGGCACATCATTATGCATGGCTGGAGCGAAGATGTTGAAGCTCTTGGGCGCGAAGAATTTCGCATTCGCGAAAAAGAAGCCAATGATTTTGCGGCGGCATTTCTTTTACCCCGCGAAACATTTTTATTAGATGTTGTAGCTCATCCCATTGATATTGACTATTATATTCAGCTGAAAAAGAAGTGGAAAGTTTCCATGTCGGCTATGATGATGCGGGCATATCACTTGGAAGTTATTACATACAATCAATATCAATATATGATGAAGACAATGCAAAAAAAGGGCTACCGAGTACATGAACCATTAGATGATAAGTTGGTCACTGCTCCTCCGTCAATGCTCAAAAATGCGTTGGAGCTTTTGTTTGACGAAAACATTTTTGATGCAAAAGAATTTATGCAAGAATTGGTTGTTCAAGGCTTGCCCATGCATTCATTGGAGGTTGAAATTTTGCTTGGATTAGTCGAGGATTATCTTCGGATTCCAGATGAAAAATTAGCAAAAATTATACCTTTTAACCTAAAAACACGACAATCAACTAATTTGAAAGAGGAATCTTAGCATGAACGTAGCACTGTATGGTCGTTATAGCAGCGACAAACAGGATAAAACAAGCATTGAACAGCAGTTCAATGTTTGCTACGAATATTGTCGGCGGAACAACTTGAGCGTGGTTGCTGAGTACAGGGATGAGGCGATAAGTGGACGCACTGACAGGCGGCCACAGTTCCAAAAAATGATTGTGGATAGTAAAAACGGTTTATTTCAAGCTGTGGTTGTATATGGTGTTGACAGGTTTAGTCGTGTAGCAAGCCATGCGTTTTCTTATGTGCTTGAACTAGAAAATAACGGCGTTGATTTGTTATCGGCTACAGAGCATTTCGGCAACACATCGTCGGGCAAGCTTTCCAGAAATATAAAACTTGTGCTTGCTCAATTCCATACGGACAATATGGCCGAGGGCATCTCAAGGGGTTTGGACTATAACGCTGAACATGGTTTTGTTACTGGTGGCAGCACTCCATTTGGCTATAAGCGTGAAGGGATAGAGGGGAGCAACAAAAAGAGATACGTTGTAGATGAGGAAATAGCTCCATTAGTCAAGCGGATTTTCGAGATGTTTGCTGATGGCGAAATGCAGGCAGATATTATCACATGGCTGAACAATCATAATATCAAGACGATAAAAGGCAATGCTTTCAGTAAAAACAACATCAAGCGTATTGTCGAAAACAAGCGATATGTCGGAATATACACTTACGGCGACAAAGAGTTTCCCGGTCTATTTCCACGCATTATTGATGACGAATTGTTCGAGCGTGCCCAGCAAGTATTAAAAGCAAACAAGATAGCCCCCGCAAGAAAAAGAGCACGTGGCAAAGACGAATATATCTTAACCTTAAAGCTGTTTTGTGGCCATTGCAAAGAACCAATGAGTGGCTATAGCGGCAGGGGCAAAGGCGAAAAGTATAAATATTACATGTGTAATGGCAGGAAAAAAGGAGCTTGCAAGAAACAGAATATTCGCAAAGAATATCTCGAAGACACGGTGATTGCTCAATGTCGAAGCTTGCTAACTGACGAGAATATCCAACGAATTGCAAGTGCGATTGTTGCCTATAACGAAGACGAGCAGCGCAACAATGAATATTTGAAAGGTTTGCACAAAGCAATTGCAAAAAACAAAAAGGACCAAGATAGTTTAATGCGCGCATTAAAGTCAAGCAGGAACGATAAAGCAAGAAGCATGGTAATGGACGAACTTGGCCGACTAGGTGAAGAAGAAACCGCATTGCAAATCGACTTAACTCGCGAGGAAGGCCGCAAGATAACCATTTACCACAAAGAAATCACTTTCTTTTTAACGGACTTGCGAAACGGCGATGCTAACGACATAAAGTATAAGAAAATGCTAATTAACGTGCTTGTGGACAAAATATACTTATACGATGATGGCAAGCTTACCATTGTTTGCTACAATGGCGACACTACCGTGGAAATAGAAACAAACGTGATTGACAAAATAGAAAAAGATTGTTATATTAATAATACATCTCCACCACCAGCACCTGCGGTGCGGCTGCGTCGCTTCGCTGTGCCCTATGCAACATTGTGCATAGGGCGCATTTTTTATCCAATTCATATCCTTCGTCTAGCACGCACGTTGCCAAGCAGCCCGCGCATATGATACACCAAAGGGGGAGTATCCTATGGCTATTGCTCGGGCGGAACACTGTTGCTTTTTGCGCACCAACACGGCGCAAGGCGGCGTAACCCAGTTGGCACAGCTGGCGGCCAACGGCGAACATCGCGTGTTATACATCAAAGGCGGGCACGGCGCAGCTGCGGCGGCTCTGCTGGCTGCGCTGGACGAACTGGCGAAAGAAAAAGGCACGCCCGCGGAGTCCTTTTGGGATGCACCCGGGCGCGAACGTCGTTGCGCGGTGGTGCTGCCGACACGCAATCTTGTGGTGGTTGATGCTGAAGCGCCGTGGTCGCTTGAGCCCAAACTGCCCGGCGCAGGCGAGGAACTGCTTTCCCTCGACGGCTGCCGCGACAACGCAACGTTACGTGAACAGCGCGACGAGCTGCAGCAGCTCACTACCCAATGGCAGGCGCAGCTTGCTCGGGTGGCGCAGTTTATGAAAGCCGCGCGCGCAATTAAGCATGACATGACCCACGTGGCCAGCGAAACGCTCAACTTGAGCAAGATCGAACGCTATGCCAGCCGGTTTGCACAAAAGCATTTCGCTGCCCCCAACGGCAAAGTTGGGCTGGAGCAACGCCGCTTTCTCACCGCGGTGACGGGCAAGGGCCTGCTGTTGCGCAGCAGCGTGTTGGCCGAAACCTGCAGCCAAGCGGTGATTCTTGACGACGAAAACGGCGTGGCCGCTCCGCTGCTGTGGGAGCTTGTGCGCAGCTATGCGCTGGGCAACGGCGTGGACTGCATCAGCTGCCCATGTCTGCTTGACCCTGCCGCCGCGCCTGAGCACCTGATCTTCCCGCAGCTGGGGCTTGCGTGCATCACCAGCAACCTGCGGCATCCCATCAAATTGGAAAACGCGCAGCATATCACAGCCGCGCGGTTCATCGAAAAATCTGCCCTGCATGCGCACAAAAACCGCTTGCGGTTCTGCCGCCGCGCCATGCGTGAGTTGCTCGCCGAGGCCTATGAAGCCCAGGCCGCCGCCGACGGTTTTCGCGCGGAACTTGACGCGATTTACGCAGATGCGCTAATTCCCGGGGCCGTAGTAGAGATTGCGAAAAGCTTGCTCGATTGAGCACGCGTCGCCCTGCAACGCCTTCAGCACTTCCTCGCGGCTTTCGCGCGCGTGAGGGAGTGTTTTTGCAAGTGCTTGCGCCTGTTCGGGCTGCCCCGCCATGCGACGGATAAAACACAGCGCCGCCCGCGTGGTTGCATGAAAAATTCCTTTCGTGTAGGGTACGCGCCCCTGCGCGTACCGCAAATTTCCATCAAATCAGGAACAGCGCAGGGGCGCTGTCCCTACACAATATTATCACAATTCACATGCAATCCACCAGCGCACGTTGCGTCATCGCGGTTCAACCCACAGTTGCGCCGCCTAGCGCCCTTTGAGCACGCCGACAATCGCGATCGTCGCAAACGCCACCGTGATTCCCGCGCCGGAGAGCAACACGGCGTTGTCGCCCCACGCCAATGCGCCAACGAGCATAAGCACCAAACCCAGCGCAAAGCCCATGCAGCCAAGCAGCACAGACATCGCCGGCATTGGTCTGCCGCAGCCGCTGCAGCGCGCCCGCCCGCATTCTGGACACTGCATAATTAAACACCTCCTGAAACGAGATTTATGTTATGATATTATAACATATCAAGTTTCGGCTTGTCAACATATAATTATGTTGGAGGTGATAAACATGTTTGACGGCAAGATAACAGTAACCGTGAAGCCCGGTTTGAAGGGCGAAGATGGGCACAAAGTGTTCTCTGTTCGCCTGAAAGAAGACACGGTTGCGCAACTTGATGCCATTGCGCAAAAGACTAATCGCTCACGCAATGAGCTCATTAATATGTTTCTGGAAATCGCGGTTGCGAACTGTGAAGTGGAAGAGTAGTTTTCCCAAGGGGAGGGTCTTGCAATGAACCTACAACGACTGCGCGACTTGCGCGAAGATCATGACGAAAAACAAGAGGCAGTTGCACATCTGCTCAACATCACACGGCAACAATACCAGCTTTACGAATCCGAAAAGCGGAAGCTGCCGATTGAGCTTTTGCCGATTTTGTGTAGGCACTACAACATTTCAGCCGATTATTTGCTTGGGTTGATTGACGAACCACTGCCCTACCAAAGATAGCTAACCCAGCGCCGCCCAAAGCGCTACATACTCCTCAAGCGTGATGTTCTCCGCCCGCGCGGTGGACGCAAGCCCGGCACGCTCCATCGCTGCCGCAACGTGCGATTTCTCCAGCCCAAGCCCCGCGGAAATCGCATTCACCGCCGTTTTGCGTCGCTGCCCAAACGCCGCACGCACCAGCTTGAGCACACCCGCATCCATCGTGATTTCCTCGCGCGGGACAAGCTGCAGCACGGCGCTGTCTACGTTCGGCGGCGGCAAAAAGCTGCCACGGCTCACCTTGAACAGCAGCTTGGCTTCGCTGCAATAATACTCCACCGCTGCGGTGATTGCCCCGCAGGCGCGGCTTCCCATGGGCGCACACAGCCGTTGCGCGGCCTCCAGCTGCACCATGATGGTGAGCTTCACGAATAGCCTGCTTTCCAGCAAGTGCATGACCACGGGCGAGGTGATGTAATAGGGCAAATTGGCGCACACGACCACGGGCATGTTGCCGAAGTGCTCGCGCAGCAAAGCGGGCAGGTCAAGCTGCAGGATATCACCCTGCACCACGGTGACGTTGTCCAGCCCGGCGAGGGTTTCGTCCAGCACGGGCAGCAGGCGTTCGTCGAGCTCCACGGCCACGACTTTCGCCGCCACCTGCGCAAGCTCGCGCGTGAGCTTGCCCGCCCCGGGACCGATTTCCAGCACGCCGGTGTGTTCGTTTGCGCCGCAAAGCGCGGCCATGCGCGGGCACACAGCCGGGTTGATGAGGAAATTCTGCCCCATGGATTTGCTGAAGGTGAAGCCGTGGCGGCGCAGCACGGCGCGTTCGTCAATGTTGTTCATGGGTATAGTATAACACGGTTTGGCTGGGCTGTCAAACGCAAAATTGCCGCTTTACATTTCGCGCAAAGTGTGCTATACTAGTCCCATGAAAAAATCAAAGCTGACTCCCGAAGAAAAAGCAAAAATCAGCGCAGCATGTATGCATGCGTTTTTTGTGCTTGCCGGGCTGGTATTCGTGGATTTTCTCCTGCTGCTGTTTGACGTAGCAGCGCCGCTCGGCGAAATGAGTTACATGATTTATCTCATGGCTGCGCTTGCGGTTGCGGGCATTGAGCTTGCGGTGCGTGGTCTGCGTCCGCTCAATGAGATGCATATTTTTATGTCGGGGATTTGGTTGTTGCTCAGTGCTGCGAATGTTGTTGTCGGCATTTTAAATCAGCGCATCGAAACGGTTGTGTTCTACGCTTTAGCTTTGCTGGCTTGGCTCGCTATCTTCATCCGCGCGATTTACGACCTGCGCAAACGCAAGCGCGGAAAAAAAGAAGCCGCCGAGCCGCCAAGCGATACCTAAACGAAACTTTTCAAGAAAAATTTCACAAACCCCTTGCAATGCCCGCCAAGGTGTGGTATAATAGAGATAATGATATTTGATTTGATATGAAGACTTGACAGTGAGCCGTGGCTCGCTGTCTTTCTTGCAGTAAGAAGGAGCAACCTGAATGGACATCGCCGCGCGCGCAAAACAGCTTGCGCAACCCCACGCCGACGAGCTCGGCTTCACCCTGTGGGACGTGCGTTTTCTCAAGGAGGGCGCGCATTGGTACTTGCGGTTTTGGATTGACAAACCCGGTGGCATCGGCCTGGACGACTGCGAAGCGCTCAGCCGCGCCATTGACCAACCGCTGGACGACGCGAACTTCATCCAGCAGCAATACAGCTTGGAGGTTTGCTCGCCCGGCATTGAGCGCGAGCTCACCCGCGACGAACACTTCGCGCAGTACCTCGGCAGCAAATTGCGGGTGAAGATGAAGCATCCCGCGCAGGAGCTTGTGGGCGAGCTGACCGCCTATGAAGGCAAAACACTCACCCTTGCTTGCGACGACGAAACCCACGAAATCACGCTGAAATCCGCCGCGTGGGTCAAACTTTACGACGACTTTGACGACCAATAATTTCTGCATTGTGCATTGTTATTTATTATTTGAACGAATGGAGTGATTCCCGACATGCATAACCCCGAATTTTTCACCGTGCTGCGCATGCTGGCCAAAGACAAAGGTGTGGATCTCGAAGCGCTGTGCGACGGCATCCAGCGCGCGATTGTCACGGCCATCAAAAGCGACTACAACAACAAAGACATCGCCTACTGCGAGATTTTGCCCGACACCGAAGAGATGAAAGTGTATGTGCGCAAACAAGTGGTGAGCGAAATTTTGGACGAAGACACCGACTTGCTGCCCGAGCAAGCCGCGCAATATAAGCCCGGCGCACAGCCCGGCGACATCATCGAAATCCAGCTGGACACCAAGGCCGTCAGCCGCATCGCTGCCGAAAAAGGCAAGCATGTGCTGCGCCAAGGCATCCGCGAAGCCGAGCATGGTCGCTTGCGCGAGGAGTTCCAAAGCCGTGAGCAAGAAATCGTGACGGTGAAGGTCCAGCGTGTTGAACCCAACGGCGATCTCATCGTGGAAATCGGTCGTGTGACGGAAGTTGTGCCTGTGGCAGAGCAAGTGCCCGGCGAAAGCTTTGAAGTCGGCGACTTGATTAAGGTGTATGTGGTGGACATCAGCGGGCTTGACCGCCGCCACCCGCACGCCACGCTGTCCCGCGCACACGCAGGGCTGGTGAAGCGCCTGTTTGAGCTGGAGATCCCCGAGGTGAAGGACGGCTTGGTTGAGGTGAAAGCCGTGGCGCGCGAAGCCGGCAGCCGCAGCAAAGTGGCCGTGTGGAGCCGCGACGAAGACATCGACCCTGTGGGCACGTGCATCGGCAACCGCGGCGCGCGCATTGAGCGCATTGTGGATATGCTCGGTGGCGAGAAGATCGACGTGGTGCGCTACAGCGAAGACGTGGCCGAGTTCGTGGCCGCAGCCCTCGCGCCCGCCGAAGTGCTGCACGTGAAGGTTGTGGACAACGACGAACACATCTGCCACATCACCGTGCCCGAAAGCAAGTTGAGTCTGGCTATCGGCAACAAAGGGCAAAACGCCCGCTTGGCCGCCAAGCTCACCACCTGGAAAATTGACATCAAAAGCGATGCCGCTGGCGATGAAGCGGAAGAAATCGTGATTGCTGATGAGTAACGCTCCCCTTACCCGCCGCTGTTGCGGTTGCTACCACATGAAGCCCAAGCGCGAGCTCGTTCGCATTGTGCGCAGCCCCGAAGGCGTGTTTTCGCTCGACCGAACAGGCAAAGCGAACGGTCGCGGCGCATATCTATGTCAAGATGCCGCGTGCCTGCAAACGCTGCGCAAAAAGCGTGGGCTCGACCGCTCGTTCAAGTCCAGCGTGCCCGCCGAAGTTTATGACGCCCTCGAAGAACAGCTTGCAGGGGCGGATGCGAATCCGCCCGCAGCATAAAGGAACCCTATGGAAAAAATTCTCTCTTATCTCGGTCTCGCGCGTGCGGCTAATCTGTGCTCGTTCGGGCACGATGCTGCCAAAGCGTCGCTGCGTGACGGCAAGGCTCGCCTGTGTTTTTTGTGCGAAGATGCCTCGCCGCGTCTGGTCGAGGAGTTCACGTATCTCGCCGCGCAAGCGCGTGTGCCACTGCACTGCCTCGCCCTCACCGCGCAGGACATCAAGCACGCCACGCAGTACAAAGCTGCCGTCATCACCGTGAACGACAAAGGCTTTGCGGCGAAAATCGAACCGCTATTGTAAGGGCGAACTGAGTTCGTCCACGCAGAATATATGCTACCATTCCGGGCGAACCCAGTTTGCCCCTATCCACTAACCACCGGAGGATTACATGCTAGAAAAAATCAGAATCAAGGACATTTCCGCAGCACTTGGCGTGGCCAACAAGGAAATTGTGCAGACGCTTGCTGCGCATTTCCCCGAGACCAAAACGCTCAATTCTGTGCTGGGCGAAACCGAGCTGGATGTAATCTTTGAACATTACACCATTGCCCGTGGCGTGGAGAGCTTTGACGAGTTCTATAAGCTCGCAGAGCTCAAACCCAAAGCACCGGCGAAGAAGCCCGCCGAGGTGAAAAAACCCTCTGCCGCACCCAAAAAACCGCCCACCAAAGAAGAGCGCGCCGCCAGCGAAACCGTTGCTAAGGCAGCCGCGCAGCATAAGTCCAGCGCGCCCACGGCACCGCCGAAGGTCAACAAGCCCAAGAAGGAAGGTGCCGCGCCGCAGGCTCGCACCAAAGCCGAGGCCAAGACCATCGACACCCGCAGCGGCAGCGTGAACCTGGATAAATACAACGAGCGCTACGAAACCATCGCACCGGCGACCCATGCCGCGCAAAACAATCGCCGGGCAGACACCCAAACCAACAAGCAAAAGCTCAACCAACGCAGCAAGCAATATCGCCGCCAAGGCATGCGTAGCTCACGCCGCGAAACCGAAGCCCAGCGCCTGCAGCGCATTGCCGCTGACCGCGCGAAGAAGCCCCAGCTGGTGATCAAAGTTGGTGAGGAAATCCAAATTGGCGAGCTCGCCATGCGCCTCAAACGCACCGCCGCCGAGGTCATCAAAGAGCTGATGAGGCTGGGTCAAATGTCCAGCATCAACGATGTCATTGACTACGACACCGCCGAGCTTGTTTCCGCAGAGCTGGGCGTGAAAGTGCAGCGTGAAGTGGTGGTGACCATCGAAGAACGCATCATCGACGACCATGTGGACAGCGAAGATGAACTGCAACCGCGCGACCCGGTCGTGGTGGTGATGGGTCACGTTGACCACGGCAAAACCTCGCTGCTTGATGCCATTCGCTCCACTGCCGTGACCGAAACCGAGGCCGGCGGCATCACCCAGCACATCGGCGCGTATCGCGTTGAAGTGGCCAACCGCCACGTGACGTTCCTCGACACGCCCGGGCATGCGGCCTTCACCGCCATGCGTGCGCGCGGCGCAAAAGCCACGGACATCGCCATCCTTGTGGTGGCGGCCAACGACGGCATCATGCCACAAACGATTGAAGCCATCGCCCACGCCAAAGCGGCGGAGGTGAACATCGTGGTGGCCATCAATAAAATTGACCTGCAAGACACCAACGTGGACAAAATCAAGCAGCAACTCACGGAGTATGAGCTTGTGCCCGAAGAATGGGGCGGCGACACGATTTGCGTGCCGGTGTCTGCCAAAACCGGGCAGGGCATGGATAATCTCCTCGAAAGCCTGCTGCTGGTTGCCGAGATGCAACAGCTGCGCGCCAACCCCGACCGTGCCGCCAAAGGTGTGGTTATCGAAGCTCGCTTGGACAAAACCCGCGGTCCGATTGCCACGCTGCTGGTGCAAAAAGGCACGCTGAAAAGCGGCGATGTCATCGTGGCGGGGCATGCAGTTGGCCGCGTGCGCGTGATGACTGACCACAACGGCACTGCCATTGAACAAGCCGGACCGAGTGTGCCGGTGGAGATCATGGGCTTGGCCGAAGCACCCGCCGCAGGCGAAACCTTTGATGCCGTGAGCGACGAACGTCTTGCTCGCGAGTTGGTGGAGCAACGCAAGCACGCCGCCCGCGAAGAAATCTTCAACCTCAACCAACAAGTGACGCTCGAAACCCTGTTTGATACCCTCAAAGAGGGCGAGCTGAAAGACCTCAACATCATCGTCAAAGCCGACGTGCAAGGCTCGGCCGAGGCGGTCAAGCAAAACCTGCTCAAGCTTAGCAATGAGGAAGTGCGCGTGCGCGTGATTCATGCGGGCGTGGGCGCGGTGAGCGAAAGCGACGTGATGCTCGCCAGCGCAAGCGGTGCGCTCGTGGTGGCGTTTAACGTCACCGCCGACCCGATTGCCGCCAACAATGCCGACCGCGAGGGCGTGCAGCTGCGCCGCTACAGCATCATCTACGACATGATGAACGACGTGGAGCAGGCCGTGAAGGGCATGCTTGCGCCGAAGTATCGCGAAGTGGCGATGGGGCGCGTGGAAGTGCGCCAAGTGATGAAATTCAGCAGCGCCACGGTGTGCGGCAGCTATGTGCTGGAGGGCAAGGTGCAGCGCGGCGCGCTCGTGCGTGTTACGCGTGGCGGCGTTGTGCTGGCGGAGGATACCGTGTCTTCGCTGCGCCGCTTCAAAGATGACGTGAAGGAAGTTGCGCGCAACTTCGAGTGCGGCATCACACTTGAGAAATTCACCGACGCCAAAGACGGCGACATTCTGGAAGTGTATATCATGGAAGAATATCGCGACTAGTGCTTAATGCAAAATGAGGAGGACTCATGCCAAGCCACCACATCAACCGCAACGCCGAGGACATCAAGCGTGAACTCAGCGTGCTGCTGCGTGACCTCAAAGATCCCCGCGTGGCCGGCAAGCTGCTGACCATCATGCGGGTGAACCTCAGCGGCGACGGCTCAACGGCGAAGATCCACGTGAGCGCCATGGAGGGCTTTGCGTCCGCGCAAGAGGCTGTGAAGGGGCTCAAGAGCGCTTCGGGATTTTTGCGTGGCGAGCTGGGCCGCCGCCTTGGGCTGCGCAAGTCGCCCGAGCTGCGCTTTGTGGCGGACAACTCCATTGAAGAGGGCACCGCGATTTTGCAAAAGCTCGACGAACTGGACATAAAGGGTAGTGATGATGAAGCAACAAGTTGATGTGAAACAAGCTGCTGGTCGGTTGTGTGATTGCCGCGCAGCCGCTGTTTTCATGCATGCGCATCCCGATGGTGATTGCCTGGGCAGCGGCTTTGCCCTCGCACATGCGCTGCGCAGCTTGGGGAAAGAAGTCTTTCTGCTGTGCAAAGACCCGATGCCCGCGATGTTCAGCTTCATGCGTGATGGCTTTGTGTTGCAGGGCGCAGATGCCGAGCTGCCCGACGACTGCCTGCTGGTTACCGTGGACGTTGCCGTGACGCATCTGCTGGGCGAAGAGCTCGATGCACGCTTCGGCAGCCGCATTGACCTGTGCATCGACCACCACCCCACCAACGATTATTTCGCCGCCGAAACCCTGCTAGACACCACCGCAGCGGCCTGCGCGGAAATCATCAGCGACGTGATTGACGCCATGGGCGTGCCGATGACCACGAACATCGCCGCCTGCTTGTATGCTGGCGTGAGCACCGACACCGGCGGCTTTCGCAACGCGAACATCACCGCCCGCAGCCACCGCTGTGTGGCGCGCTACATTGACCTTGGCGTGGACGTCGCGCCGCTTAATCGTGCGTTTTTCGAGACCCAAAGCAAGGCCTACCTTGAGATGGAACGCTTGGCGTTTCGCAACCTAAAATATTACTGCAACGGTCGCGTGGCACTGCTCGCTGTGACGCAAAAAATCTTTCGCCAAAGCGGCTGCAACGAAGAAGAGTACGTGCAGCTGGTGACGCGCACGCGCAAAATCGAAGGCGTGCAAGTTGGCGTGGCTATCCGCGAGCGCCCCGATGGCACCTTCAAGATTTCGCTGCGCAGCCATGCACCGGCGGACGTTTCGGCAGTGGCAACGCGGCTGGGCGGCGGCGGACACGTGCGTGCGGCGGCCTATGCCAGTGACCTGCCGCTGAAGGAAACCATCGCCACGCTCATCAAATGCATTGAGGAAGAGCTCGCATGTGCGGACTAATTCTGCTGGACAAGCCCGAGGGCATCACCTCGTTCAGCGCCGTCAACCGCGTGCGGCGCGCGCTCAACTGCAAAAAAGCCGGACACACTGGCACGCTTGACCCCCTTGCCACTGGCGTTTTGCCGGTTATGCTTGGGGGCGCAACGCGTTTTGCGCAGTTCCTGCCCAGCCACCGCAAGGCCTATCTCGCGGGCTTCAAGCTCGGCACCACCACCACCACGCTTGACATCACCGGTGACGTGCTTGAGGAGCGCCCTGTTCACGTATCACACGAGCAAATCGCCGCCGCGCTTGCGCCGTTTCGCGGCAATATCCTGCAAGTGCCGCCGATGATCAGCGCGCTCAAGCGGGACGGCAAGCGGCTGTATGAACTCGCCCGGCAAGGCATTGAGGTTGAGCGCGAGCCCCGCCCCGTGGAGATTTTTGCGCTGGAATTGCGCGGCAACGAGCTTTACATCGAGTGTTCGGCGGGCACTTATGTCCGCAGTTTGATCGACGACCTTGGCCGTGCGCTGGGCTGCGGCGCGTGCATGACTACCCTGCGGCGCGTGCAGGCCAACGGCTTTGACATCGCGCAGTGCACGCCGCTTGAACATGTCGCCGAGGCTGAAATCCTGCCGATGGAGCAGGTGCTGGCAGCTTACGATGAATTGCGCGTGTCGCCTGCGCAGGCGATACGCTTCCGCAATGGCGGCGCATTAGACCTCGCACGACTACAAATAAAAAACCCAACAGAGAATGAACTCCATCGGGTTTTCGGTGATGATATTTTCTTGGGTTTGGGGCGTGTGCAAGGCGATGAACTAACTGTTGCACGGTTGCTTGTTCGTAATGAAGTCTAGCGCAAAAGAAAATGTTGACAAATATAGTCGAATATGGTAAAATAGAGCTGTCCTCATATGGCGCAGAAAGGGTGAGCACTTTGAACAAACTTTTGTCCTTGCCCAGGCTCGAGGATTGGTTCAATGCATAGGTTATTATGTCGACGGTAGAAGGTGTTGAGCGCATAAATGTGATTTTGATTGTGCTTGCAACAATTCGGATTGGCAGCCTAGCATCCCAATTTGCAAAAACTGGAGGACAGGCGGAACGCTTAACCGCGAAAAAGCAACACCTGAACCATAGAAACGATTGGGACAAATCGTACGCAAAAATTGGATGAAACAATGTGACAATAAGGTGTCACATTTGGAACAAATACCATGCTTTGCGTTGCAGTTTAGGCTCGAGTAAACAAAAGGGCGAAACTAGGCAAGCAATGTCCCTTGCTTCCTAGTTTGACGATTAATGGTTTGAAACAACCTTTTCATAAAAAGCATCCTAGCTCTTCACTAGGATGCTTTGTTTGTGTTATCCCTTAGCAAACCCCGCCACGGTCAGCATGAACGCGCCGAGCTGTGCGCCGAACTCGGGCGCGCCGTCCATGATGAGGCGACCGGCTTTGGTGGCGTCCATCATGTCGTCGGTGCTCATGAGAATGCCCAGTGCGCTGTCGAGGCTATCGAAACGCAGGGTGAAGAAGGGCATGGCGCGTTTGTATTCGCCACGGCCGGCACGGCTGTTGCCCGCTTTGATGCGCAAGTAGGCCGACACCTCGGGGTGATCATTCACGGCCCAGCTATACACGCGGTCTGGACTTACGCTCGTCCAGGCTTTGATTTCTTCGTGACCATTTTTGTTCAGCGCGCTGATGCCGCTGCTCAACAGATAGAAGAACGCCTTAACAAGCAGGACTTTCGTCTCCTCGTCTTCGGGCGCTTTGGTTGCGCTGAGCAAGCCGCTCATCTTCAGCAGCACGCTCATGAACGCCACAAACATGCCGGTATGCTTGGCCGCGCCAATCATCTTCGGCAGTGTTTTGGGGCTCATTTCGCCTTTGAAGAACGCCACAAAGGCCTCCACGCTTTTGAACTGCAGCTCCACCATGGCGTTGTTGCACACTTTGTCTGCACACACCAGCCACTCGCCGTTGTTCACGGTGAAGTGCGTGGCAACTTTGCCCTTGGGGGCTTCGGGACACAGCGCGCTCACTTGGAAGATGCAGTGCGCTTTCTTGAATTTTTTCGCAAGGCTGGGCACGTCCGTGGCGATGACCTTCACCAGCGGCAGTGCGGCGTTGAGAAAAATTTTATATGCAAATAGCGTATCTTGATCCATTCTTAATCTCCTTAATCTAAACCAGGATAGGGCACAGCGAAGCGACGGAGCCGCACCGCAGGTGCCACAGCGAAGCGACATTAAACTTCATCATCCCAGTTGTCGTCGGCTTCGAAGTCTTTCTTCATCACTTCGCGCACCGCGTCGGCAATGCCGTTTTGGTCGATGCCAGCGATGTTCATCAGGTCTTCGTGCAAACCGATGGTGCTGAAGCTATCCTGCCAGCCCAAGCGTTTGACTGCACAGCCTTTGCCATACTCGGCAACCACTTCGCACACCGCGCTGCCCAAACCGCCGTTGACGGTGTGGTCTTCAGCCACGAGAATGCGGCGGGTGTCGTCCACTGCTTTGCGGATGGCGTCCACATCCAGAGGCTTGATGGTGTGCATATTGAGCACGCGCACGCTAAGACCATCGGCGTTTTTGAGGAAGTCTGCCGCTTGCGTGGCGGTGAACACACAGCTGCCGCAGGTGATGATGGTGATGTCGGTGCCGTCGCGCATGGTTTGCGCTTTGCCCAGCGCAAAGCCGTAGTCCGAGCTCTCATACACCACACGGTCGAAGCCGCGGTTGATGCGGATGTAGAACGGGCCGGGGGTTTCGTAGGCCGCGCGCACCGCGTTGACGGTTTCCATGCCGTCGGCGGGGCACACGAGGGTCATGTTGGGGAACGCACGTTGCAGCGCGAAGTCCACAATGGCGTGGTGCGTGCTGCCCGCTTGCCCAAACGACGTGCCGCCGTGGGTGGCGATAATCTTCACGTTGGCGTTTTGGTAGCACACGTTCGCGTGCACTTGGTCGGCCGCGCGCAGCGAGGTGAACACACTAAACGCGCTCACAAACGGCACAAGACCGGCTTTCGCCATGCCTGCTGCCATGCTCATCATGTTTTGCTCGGCAATGCCCACATTGAAGAAACGCTCGGGGAATTTATCACCAAACATGCCGATCTTGGTCGATTTCGCCAAGTCCGCGGTCAGTGCCACGATTTCGGGATGTTGTTCGCCCAGCTCGCACAGGGCTTTGCCGTAATATTCAGCGGTTGCCAATTTGGTCGAGTCCGCTGCGGTGTAAGTCAATCCTGCTGCCATTTATCTCGCTCCTCCTATTGCTGTCATTTTAACTTGGGTAGCCCGGTAGAGAGTTTTCATGTTATCCAACTCAGCTGCCCTCCTTGTTCGCTCTTGCCACGCGAGCTTTGTGGTATGTTTCCAGCTCAGCTTTGGATTTTTCATACATGTCTTCGTTCATCGCGCCATAGTGCCACAGATAGTTATCTTCGATGTTAGCGATGCCTGCGCCTTTTTTGGTGTTGCACAACACCAGCACGGGTTGGTTGGTTTTGTTGGCTTTGGCAAACTCGATGGCATCGTCAATTTCGTTGAGGTTTTGGCCGTCAATTTCCTTCACGATGAAGCCAAACGCTGCCCATTTGTCGGCCAGAGGCTCAAGCTTCATCACATCTTCGGTGCGACCGTCGATCATGCAGTTGTTGCGATCCACAAAGGTGATGAGGTTCGTGCAGCCAAAGTGCGCAGCGCTCATGGCGGCTTCCCACACTTGGCCTTCGTTGAGCTCGCCGTCGCCGGTGATGCAGTATGTCCACCAGTCTTTTTTCAGCACACGGGCGGCAAGTGCCGTGCCCACAGCGATGCTGATGCCGTGCCCCAACGAGCCGGTGCTGGCGTCCACGCCGTCAACCTTGTTGCTGTCCAAGTGGATGCCCATTTTGCTGTTGGTGAGGTTGAAGGTTTTGAGCTGCTCGGCGTCGTTGTAGCCGCGGCTGATGAGCGCGGGGGCATAGGCGATGCCTGCGTGCCCTTTGCTGAGGATGAAGCGGTCGCGGTCTTCCCAGTTGGGGTCGTCGCTGATGTTCATGTGCTTGTGATACAGCATGGTGAGAATGTCCATGCTGCTCATGCCTCCGCCGATGTGCCCGCTGCCCGCCCAAAAGGTGGTGTCCAGGCACAGTTTGCGCAGCTCGTGAGCTTTGTTCTCAAGAGCCACCCATTCCTGTTTGGTTAATGCCATGTTGGTCCTCCTAGATATTAGATTTTAGATTGTAGATGCTAGATATTAGATGTGCTATGCTTTTGGCTTCCCCCTCTGTCGCTGCGCGACATCTCCCCCGGCGGGGGCGACCTTGGCGAAACTCGACCTCTCAGGTGTTGCCAAGGGCTCCACCGCGTGCGGGGGAGCTGGCACGCGTAGCGTGACTGAGGGGGCAAAACAAACAACTCACCGCTCCTTGCGCTTTTTGCGCGGTTCGCATGGCAAAACTTCCACAATATCGATAATCAAGTCCGTGTTGATGAGATAATCCTTGCCACCATCAACAGCCATGGTCATCCAGTGCCCATCAATGGCTTTCACATCATCAATAAACGGAGCGTCCTTGCCAATCACGTGAATCCTACATGTGCAACCAACGAAGCGTTGCAGTGCGTCACTCATCGGAATGTCCTCCTTTTTGCGGTTGCGAATGCGTTGAATGGCAGCAGCCGCTGCGGCTCGCTTTTTCTTCTTGCTCTCCCAGAAAACAATGATCAACAGCAGCAAAATCGGCAACCAAATCCACCATTCATCCATGCGGTCACCTCCTGCTAAATCGGCAGCCATGACGGCAGCAGATAGATGATCCTGCCGTTGCGCAGCATCATCGGCCACAAGTTAGTGCCCACGCCAAGCGGACCGCGCCCGGTGCGTGCGGTGACCAAACCGGTTTCGGGGTAGACGTTAATCAGCTGCCCTGCAAAGCCCAGCGATCGTGTCGGTCGCCCGGCAGAGCGCGTTTGCGCAGCGCCCCACCACAGCAGATTGTACGACACCAGTCCCCACAGCGCGGGGTACTCTTTGCAGCCGCTTAGCGCAGTGGCGGTCCACCAATCGGGGAGCACTTGCACGCCGTCGATGTAGCCACCTTCCAGCGTGAACACGCCAAACCGCAGCATGTCGCGCGTGGTCATATAAAGCCCTGCGCCGCCCTTTGCGCGACCATCGGCGGTGAAGATGCGCTGCTCGGCGCTGGTCATACCCAGCGGTTGCAGCAGCCGCTCTTGCAGCAATATGTAGTAGCACTCGCCGGTGGCGCGTTCAATCACCGCCACAAGAATCTGCATCGCTGCCCCGCCGTCATAGGCAAACACCTCGCCGGGCGCGTGCCGCTGCGGGGTGAGGAACGCCGTCAAGCCGCTGTCTTGCTCGCAGTTGATGAAATCCAGCGAGCCGCGTTGCATCAGCCACGGCAAGCCTGCGCGCATGTTCAGCAGGTGATGCAATGTCATGTCGCGTTTGCTGGAGTTAATGCACAGGCGTGCTTCGGGGAAGAACGTATACACCGGCTGATGGATGCAGTCGAACGTGCCGTCATGCAGCAACATGCCCACCACCGTGCCCAGAATCGACTTGCTGATGGAATTTACCGGGTGCAGCGTGTCCGGGGTCATGCCGTGGCGGTATTCTTCATACACGATTTCGCCGTCATACCACACGATCATGCTGGTTTCTTGTGTGCCAAAGCTAAACAGCCCGGTCACCAACGCATAGTGTCCGCGCAGCTCTGTGAGATTGACCCACTCGGGCAAATCATTCACCAGCGGCGGTTGTGCAAAAAACCAGCCGCTGAACGTCGTCAACCACATCACAAATGCCAGAACCATGCTAAGTAGAGCGCTTGCCATGGATACTCCTTTGTTTTACGTGCCATGCAGGGGCAGCGATTTCGCCGCCCCATTTTGCACAAAATCTTAGTTGCTGTATTGCAGTTGCGGGTTGTTTTTGCGCACGATTTTGAAGGCTTCGTCGGCCACTTCGGCGGTTTTCTTGATGTCGTCGTCGCTGAGCGCCGCACAGGTGAAGTGGTTGTGGTGTCCGGTGAAGAACACGCCGCGAATCATCATTTCGGCAATCCATTGTTGGTGCGCGAACATGTTCGGGTCGTTGGCAATGCGGAAGTAGAACAGCTGCGGCTCACCGCTGATAACCAAGTCAAAGCCGTTGTTTTTCGCGGCAGCGTCAAGCGCGTTGCACAGCTTGGTGGAGTTGTCACGCAGCACCTTGGTGATGTTGATTTTCTTCATTTTGTTGATGGCTGCAATGCCCGCCGCAAACGGCACCGAGCTTTGCCAGTAGCTGCCCGTGAAGCTCAGCGAGCTCAACGCAGGCTTGAACTCATCTTTGCCGCAGATCGCGCTCACCGGCCAGCCGTTTGCAAGCGCTTTGCAGAAGCAGATGATGTCCGCTTCAAAGCCATAGTAGTGGTCGCTGCCCGCCATGTCCAGACGGAAGCCGCAACGCACGTCGTCGATAATCAGCACGATGCCGTGCTTGGTGCACAGTTCGCGCACTTTTTGCCAGTAGCCAGCTTCGGGCAGCACGTTGTCTTTGAAGATGCCGTGCATGTATGGCGTGCCGATGAACGCGGCGATTTCGCCTTCGTTTTCTTCAAGCACTTTCTCCAACGCAGGGATGTCGTTGAAGGGGATGTACAGGTTGCCGGCCACATCGCCGGGTTGGATGCCGGGATAGTCGATTTTTTGCGTCCACATGCCCACACCGTGGTAGAAGCCGTTGACGAAGATGACCTTAGACTTGCGGGTGTGGTGGCGCGCGGTGAGGATCGCGCCGCTGGTGGCGTCGCCGCCGTTTTTGCAGAAGAACGCCCAGTCGGCACTCTTCACCGTGTCGGTCAGCAGTTCGGCGTATTCGATAATCTTGTGGGTGGGGGTGGTTAGGCAGTCGCCAATGCTCATTTGCTTGGTGGCAGCAGCGTTGACGTCTTGGTCGCAGTAGCCCAGAATGTTCACGCCAAAGCCGCACATGTAGTCGATGAACTTGTTGCCGTCCACGTCCCACATGTAGGTGCCTTCGGCGCGGGAGCTCACCAGCGGCCAGTTTTCCACGGGGATGAAGTTGCCGTGTGCGGGACCTTTGTGGCCATAAATGCCGCTGGGAATAACCTTCAGCGCGCGTTGGAACCACTCTTGCGATTTCGGGTAGGTATATGTTTGCATAGGAAGTCTCCTTTATTCTATTTAATGAAGTGGTGTGTTTCGCATTATGAAGCCAGATACATCGGCACGCGGTCGAGGATGCGGTTGAGGTTGTCGAGCATATTGATTTTGCCGCCCATCACGATTTGCCCTTGACCGATGCAGCTCATGGCGTTCACTTTGCCGTCAAACAGCGCGCGGGCGAGCTCCAGGCTCTCGAACTCCATGATCGCACTGGGGTTTTCGGGGAGCTTTTTGATGGTGGTGAGGAAGTGGTCTTTGGCGCGGATCGTCACGCCAATGCCGCCTTTAATCGAAATTTGCATGTCACCGTCGGTGATATACTTGGCGCTGAACTGACCGATGGGGTCATAATCGCCAATTTGGCTGATGGCCACGCCGATGACGTTGAGCATCAGTTTGGTGCTCAGTGTGGAGAATTCGGGGCAAGCCAACTCTTCTTCGCTGGCACGCAGATAGCCTTCCAGTTTGTCGGTGAGCAACTTGAAGTCGCCCAGCATGAACTTCAGTGCGGCAACGCCGCCGGCTTTGGGCACCGGGATGGGCATGGAAGCGCCCGATACCACTTGGTTGAAGTGCTCGCAGCTCGGGCACATCATCTTCAGCTGATGCGTGGGCAGAATGCCGCAGTCTTGCCGCATTTTGCCGTTGACAAACGTGAGCGTGGCTTTCGGGCCGCCTGCTACGTCCCAAGCGATAATCAGCGGTTTTTTGTTGGCCACAATTGCGCTGGCCTCGGGGTCGAGCTCGCAGAGATTTTCCAGCGTGCCGAGCACGGCATGCATGTTGATATACGCCAAAGTTTTCTGGTCCATGGGGTATCCTCCTCATTTTCTTTGTTACTTATAGTGTACCAGAAACGAGGAAGCTTGTCAATTAATTTTTAGCGAAATCACGCAGAAAATTTATGGGGCGTGTTTTATGTAGGGGACGCACCCCTGCGCGTCCCGTTCATGCCGTCAAACTTTTTTGCAAAAAGCAACTTACGAGTTGGTGTGTTTAATCGGCATGCGGAAGAACAGGCGTCCCAGTGCGCGAGCGTTGAACGGAATGAGCGGATACCAGTAACTCGTGCCGCCAACGGTTTTTGTCACGCTAATCAGCAGCAGCATCAGCACCATGCCCGCCACAAAGCCCCAGAAGCTAAACAGCCACACCAGCACCAGGGTAATCACACGCACAAACGTCAGCGCATAGCCAAGCTCGTGGCTGGGTTGGGCGAAGTTGCCCAGTGCCACAAAGCCCATCATCAGCACGGTTTCGGTGATGAGCAATCCGCTGATGACGGCCACCTCGCCCAGCAGCAACGCACCCACAATGCCAAACGAGCCCACCAGTGCCATCGGCGTGTTTAGCGAGGCCATGCGTAGTGCCGCGAGCACCAGCTCAATGACCACCAGCTGCGCGAACACAGGGATGGCCGGCGTTTCCTCAAGCGCGAGAAAATTCAGGAAGTCCGGCAGGCGGTCGTTGTACTTCACTGCCATCATCCACAGCGGCGTGAGCACCGTCATCAGCACGGTCACAATCAGCCGCAGCCAGCGCAGATAAACACCCACCACGGGCAGGAAGCTATAGTCGTTGGTGTCTTGCAAAAAGTCGAAGATGCCGGTTGGCAAAATCATCGCAGCGGGCGAGTTGTCCATCATGAGGATGATTTGCCCTTCGGCAACACAGGCAGCGGCGGTGTCGGGGCGTTCGGTGTAGCGCGCACGCGGGAATGGGTTCCACCATTGTTTGCGGGTGAGGCATTCGGTGAGGCTTTCCATGCCCATCGTCAGCGTGTTGATGTTGATGCCGTGGAGCTTTGCGCGCAGTTTTTCCACAAGCTTTGCGTCCGCTTTGCCTTGCATATAGCATAAAACCACATCAGAACGTGAGCTGCTGCCCACGCGAACCGCTTCCATGGTGAGGGCGGGGTCGCGCAGGTGGCGGCGAATGAGCGCGGTGTTCACGGTGAGGGTTTCCACAAAGCCCTCGCGTGAGCCACGCAGCACGCGGTCGTTTTCGGGTTCCATCACGGGGCGGGCAGGGTGGCTGCGCACGTCGATGACGATGCCTTCGGCAAAGCCCTCCACAATCAACCCCACGCAGCCCGACAGCACCCACACCGCAAATTCGCGCTCGTTGTCCACCACGTCAACTTCGCCATAGGGCACGGTTTTGTCGGCAAATTCGCGCGTGCTTTTGATCTCGTTGAGCACCGTGTCTTCAAGCTTGAACAACGTTTCCACGATTTTGTTCACCACGTTGTCTTCGTTCATGCCGTCGATGGTATACATGCGGGCTTGGCGGTCCGCCAGCTGCAGCGTGCGCGGCAGCAGATCAAAGCTGTTTTCCACGCGCAGCGTTTTGTCCAGCAGCGCCACATTGCGCACATGGTCTTGTGTAAGCATAAAAATCCCTCCTCTTGCTTAGTATGGGGAAGGAAATGGGAAAAATGCAAAAACACTTGCAATCCCGCGTAGTCTGTGCTATGATAGAAGCATCAATGATGAAATGGGGGAACTCACATGTTCGCACAACACCAAGCGCACACGCCGCTCACGCGCGTGCAAATCAAAGCCAACGCCAAGCATGCCATGACCAACCAGCGTAATACCAGCATCGGCATTGTCGCAATTTTCATGCTCGTTTCAGCGCTCGCCGCAGCAATCTCACCGCTGTTGGTGCGGTGGATTCCGAGCATCGGAGGGGCGCTTTCATCCGCGATGCCGTTTTTCGTGATGATGCCGCTGGCCGTGGGGATGGGCGGCTCATTCCTCAAAATCTGCACCGGGCAACCTGTCACCATCCAAAGCATGTTCGACATCGCTCTCTTCAACTACATCCGCAAAGTGGGCGGCATGGCATGGCTGGCGCTTTGGGCAATGCTGTGGAGTCTGCTGTTCGTCATCCCGGGCATCATCAAAGCCATCGCCTATTCCATGACGCCTTACATCCTTGCCGCACACCACAACGTTGATGCCCGCACTGCGCTGAAGCTTTCCATGCGCATGACCCAAGGGCACAAAGGCGAGCTGTTCATGTTCTATTTGAGCTTCATCGGTTGGCTGTTGTTGAGCGCGCTGACCTTCGGCATCCTCTACATCGTGCATGTTGGACCATACATGAACACCGCCATGGCTGGCTATTTCGTGGAGCTGCGCAGCCGCGCCATCGCCTCGGGCGCAATCCAAGCCCACGAGCTTGACGCGCAACCTGTGGCATAACCCGCGCCAAAAAAGAAAAGAACCCCCATCATGGGGGTTCTTTTTTGTGCTTATCATGCCTTGGACGGCGTGCCGCGCCTCTACACTTCACGCTACTGCTCTGTGGCGAATTTGTAGCCCACACTCCACACCGTTTGCAGACTCCACTGGTTGCTCACGCCTTCGAGCTTCTCGCGCAGACGCTTCACATGCACATCGATGGTGCGGCTGTCGCCATAGTAGTCAAAGCCCCACACTTCGTCAAGCAACTGTGTGCGCGTGAACACGCGGTTGGGGTTCGCCGCGAGGTAATACAGCAGCTCCATCTCTTTCGGTGGCGCATCCACTTTTTTGCCGTCAATGCGCAGCTCATAGTTGGTAAGATTCACACTGAGCTTGTCAAATCGCACTTCTTTTATGGCGGGTTCAGCGGCGGCGGTCTCGCCAGTGCGGCGCATCACAGCCTTCACCCGCGCCACGATTTCCTTGGCATCAAAGGGCTTGGTCACGTAGTCATCCGCGCCCAGCTCTAGCCCCAGCACTTTGTCAAACACCTCGCCTTTGGCGGTGAGCATGATAATCGGCACAGCGGAGCTCTTGCGGATTTCGCGGCACACATCATGCCCGCTCATTTCGGGCAGCATGATGTCCAGCAGCACCAGCGCGGGGTTGTGCTGGGCAAAGGCCTCCACCGCGGCACGACCGTCGTGCGCCAGCACCGGGGTGTAGCCTTCTTTCTCTAGGTAGATTCGCAGCAATTCGCAGATGTTCATGTCGTCATCAACGACCAATATTTTTGTGGACATAAATCAGCCCTCCTTTTCTTCCCTTATTATAGCAGGTTTTGTGGCGCATTGCAAGCCTAAATGTGAACAGCGCAAAGAGTTTGCGGATTCGTCATGGACGGTTAATATTCGTGCTGCGAATTTTTTCAGCCAGCGGGCTTGCATTTGCGCCATAAATTTGTTATAATGGTACTTGTAGTATTGTATCGTGGGGGTGGCATGATGAAATTCACGCGCAAGCAGTGGGTGCTGGCGGGCTTGGTTGGGCTGTTGATTGCACGCAGCTTGGTCGGTCTCGGCTTCACCCTGTTCGACGGCGGCTTCACCGGCTGGACGTTGTGGAGCGTTTTCAGCACGCTGCTTATGCTGGCGTTTTACCTCAAGCTGGTGCTGCCGTGGCCAAAGCTGTCGCACCGCAAATGGCTGGGCTGGATATTGGGCATCATGTTCGTCAACAACCTTGCTGAATGGGCTTACCGTCAAATTTTTGCCCATCGTTACTTTGCAAGCGAAGCACCATTGACGCAAGCAGATTATTTCGTATCCATCACCGTTGCATCATCAATGCTTGTCACTCTCACTGTACTTAGTCCGTATTTCTGGCTGCTCATCAACACAATGCGCGGCAAAACAACGCACAAGGTTGCCACCATTGTCACGTTTGTGGCTCTCGGCTTATTCACGCTCACAATACTCGGTAACTTCTTCATGAGTAGGCTTGAATCCGAGTTTTTTCTGCCCCCAAATGTATGGGACTTCATTGCCATCGCCGAGGTGACCCTCTTCGCCATCGTGCTGCTCAAGCATCCCGTGTTGGCGCGCCCCATTCTAGCGCCCGAAGCCGAACCCACCCCCGAGGAGGTGCCCGCATGAAATTCACGCGCAAGCAGTGGGTGCTGGCTGGCTTGGTTGGGCTGTTGATTGCCTGGACGCTCGTGCATAGCATCCTGTTTGCCGGCAGGTTCACCGTGCTAAACGTGTTGACCCATTTGCGCTGGTTGGTTTATATTGCGTTTTTGCTCAAGCTGATCTTTCCATTTCCTGCGCCGCACCGCAAATGGTTAGCCATATTATTGGGTGCATGGGTTGCACTGGGGCTGACCGTGCAAGTTGGGCTAATGTCTATGGAGTTTATCCCTTTGGTTGACTTGCCCGCTTTGCTTGACCTCACCATTTTGAGCCCGTTCTTTTGGGTGTTCATTGCCACGCTGCGCAAACAACGCACGCATCGAATCGCCACCTATTTTGTTTTGGCTGCTATTGTGGTGCAAATCGTAAACATCCCGGTGGCAATCGCGACACATGCATTAGACTACCGACGTTATCAATGGCTATATGAGTTTCATCTGGATGATCCAGAACGTTTCGCCGCACCCATTGCGCCCACGCCTCCTAACACTGTGCTCACGATATTCGCCATTTTGGCGTTGATTGCACTGTTTATCGTGCTGCTCAAACACCCCGTGCTCAGATACCCCATTCTATCCAAGGAGAACACCTGCCGTATGCAAATTTCATTCAAAAAAACCACCAGCCCCAAAACCAAGCCCGACCCCGAGTTCCTCGGCTTCGGCAACTACTTCACCGACCACATGTTCCTCATGAACTATCGTGACGACAAAGGCTGGCACAACCCGCGCATCGTGCCCTATGCCCGCTTTGAGCTCGACCCCGCTGCCATGTGCCTGCACTATGGTCAGGAGGTCTTCGAGGGCATGAAGGCGTACCACGGCAGCGACAAGAAAGTGCGACTGTTCCGCCCGCTGGAGAACATCCGCCGCCTCAACGCATCCAGCGACCGCCTGTGCATCCCCCAGCTGGACGAAGACTTCACCCTGCACGCCATTGAAGAACTCGTGAACGTTGACCGCGACTGGATTCCCACCGCCGACGGCACATCGCTGTATATCCGCCCATTCATCGTCGCCACTGACCCATTCTTGGGCGTGCGCGCGGGCAGCGAGTACACCTTCGCGGTGATTCTCAGCCCCGTGGGCGCATACTACCCCGAGGGGCTTGCCCCCGTGAAGATTTTCGTGGAGCAAGACTACGTGCGTGCCGTGCAAGGCGGCACGGGTGCTGCCAAAGCCGGCGGGAACTACGCCGCCACGCTCAAGGCGCAGCAAGCCGCCAAGGACAATGGCTGCGCACAAGTGCTGTGGCTAGACGGCATTGAGCGCAAGTTCATTGAGGAAGTCGGCACGTCCAACGCATTTTTCGCCATCGGCGATGAGATTATTACCCCTGCGCTTTCGGGCAGCATCTTGCCGGGCATCACGCGCAAAAGCTGCATCGAGCTGCTGCGCGCCAATGGCTACACCGTGGCCGAACGCGCCATCGCCCTGGAGGAAGTGTTAGCCGCCGCGAAAGCGGGCACACTGAAAGAAGCCTTCGCCACCGGCACCGCCGCCGTGATTTCGCCCATGGGTGCGCTGCGTTGCGGCGACGAAGAACACATCATCAACAACAACGAAACCGGCGAGATTGCCCAGTGGCTCTACAACGAGCTCACGGGCATCCAATGGGGGCGTGTGACGGATGTGTTCGGCTGGACGAAGGAGATATAGCCCCATGCCAACCTTCAACGCCTTCCAACTCAAGTGGATTGCCATCGTCGGCATGGTGCTCAACCACATCTCCATCGCGTTTGACGGTGTCATCCCCCACTGGATTGATGTCCCCATCTTCGCCGCTGGCGGACTCACCTTTCCCATCATGGCATACTTCGCCGTGGAGGGCTATCGCCACACCCGCAGCCTGGAGCAATACACCGGTCGCCTGGCGCTGTTCGGCGCAATCGCCATTCCCTTTCATGCGCTGGTATTCAGCGGCTGGGGGCTCAACATCATGTTCACCATCATCGTGGGGCTCTTCTGCTTGTGGCTGCACGACAAAATGGCGAAGATGCGCTGGCAATTCTGGGTGCTGTTTGCGGGACTCATGGGTCTCATGAGTTGGCAACCTGTGCACTTTGATTGGTCGGTCATTGGTGTGCTGATGATTGTGTTGGCGCACGTCATCCCGCACGAAACCGCTCGCCGCGTGGCACCACCGCTCATCGCAGCAGGCGCGTGGCTTTTGCCCATGATGTCAGACTTCGACCTCGCTTCGGTGTCGATCTTCACGTTGGTGTTCGCGCTGGGCTGTGTCGTTGCCGCCGGACTGCTGTATCTTTACAACGGCGAGCGCGGCAAACGCATGAAATGGGCGTTCTACATCGCCTACCCCGCGCACTTGGCCGCCATCGGCTTGGTTGCGCTTGCGATGGATCTCGTTCACCTGCCGCCGCTGCCCGGCTTCCTGTCTTTCCTACCTTGGCTATAATACTATCACGATAAAGGAGATTCCCATGCTCAAACTCAACGCCTTTCAACTCAAGTGGATCGCCATCGTTGGCATGATCCTCAACCACATGGTCATTTCTTGGTGGAGCATCATCCCCACATGGCTGGCCATACCCATGTATGCCGCCGGTGGGCTCACTTTCCCCATCATGGCCTATTTCGTCGTCGAGGGCTACAAGCACACCCGCTCGCTCGGCAAGTACATCGGCCGCTTGGCGCTCTTCGGGTTGATCGCACTGCCGTTTCATGCGCTAACCTTTGGCACATTGATGCTCAACATCCTGTTCACCATTGTGCTGAGCTTGTTCTGCCTGTGGCTATATGATAAGCTGGCAAAAGCCCGCTGGCTATTTTGGCTTCTGTTCATCGCCATCTGCATTTTCACGGTGTGGCCTGTGATGTTCGACTGGTTGATTATCGGTCCGATTGTGGTGATGATGACCTATGTCATCAAGAAAGAAAGCCGTCGCCGCACCCTGCCCGCTATCGTTGCTGGCTTATTCTTCTTTGTGTCCACCGCATTTGGCATACTGGGCGCGTGGACGCTGACCCAAATGCCCGAATATGTTGATGCTACAATGGCGATTGACATACCCGCCATCGACACCAGCGACCTCGTGCTCATGGCCGTGAGCAGCACATTTATCATCGGTTGTATTGCCGCGGCGTTGCTGCTGCGCAACTTCAACGGCGAGCGCGGCAAACGCATGAAGTGGGCGTTCTACGTCATCTACCCGGTGCATCTGGCTGTGATTGGTCTTGTGGCTTGGCTGGCACTTGGCACGGTTTCTCCACAAACAATCTGGGATAACACCCTTGCGTTACGCAACTTGCTCGGACTTGGCTAATTTGTTTCACAAAAGTGGTAAAAAGGAAAATCTCACATGGAAAAACACGAATTAATCCGCGAAGAACACGACATGCTCAAGTTTTGGGAGGACAACGACTGCTTTGCACAACTGCGCGCGCAAGCTGCAGGCAAGCCGCTGTTTCGCTTCCTTGATGGTCCAATCACCGCCAACAACCCCATGGGTGTGCATCACGCCCGTGGCCGCAGCCTCAAAGACATCTACGTGCGCTACAAGTTTCTGCGCGGACACGATTGTCGTGCCCAAAATGGCTTTGACGCGCAAGGTCTGTGGGTGGAAGTCGGCGTGGAAAAAGAGCTGGGCTTCGAAAGCAAGCGCGACATCGAAGCCTATGGGCTCGACAAGTTCACCAACAAGTGCAAAGAGCGCGTGGAGACTTACGCCGGTGTTATCACCGAGCAGAGCAAGCGCCTCGGCATGTGGATGGACTGGGGCAACGATTACTTCACCCACACCGACGAAAACATCGAAGGCATCTGGCATTTCCTGCGCAAGTGCCACGATAGCGGCTGGCTGCGGCAGGAGTACAAACCCATGCCGTGGTGCCCGCGTTGCGGCACAAGCCTCAGTGAGCACGAAATGACCGGCTCGTACCAAGTGATGACGCACGACAGTGTGTTTTTCCAGTTGCCGGTGCACGGGCGTGACTTCAACATGCTCGTGTGGACCACCACGCCCTGGACGCTCTCCTCCAACGTGGCGTTGGCAGTGAACCCCGAGATTGACTATGCCCTGGTGAAGCTGCATGCGCAGGACAAGCCCATCGTGCTCGCCAAGCAAGCCATCAAGCTGTTGGGCGACGACAAAGCCGACGTGCTCGACATGTTCAAGGGCAGCACGCTCGTTGGACTGACCTACGAAACCTGCTTTGAGGAACTGCCCAAGCTGCAGTTTGAGCATCGCATTGTGAGCTGGGAAGACGTGAGCGCCGAAGAAGGCACGGGCATTGTGCACATCGCGCCCGGCTGTGGTGCTGAGGACTTCCAGCTCGGCCTGCGCGAAAACCTGCCGCAAGTCATGCCCGTGGATGACCTCGGCATCTTTTTGGAGGGCTTTGGCTTTTACACCGGCAAGAACAGCGACACCGTTGCACCCGAAGTCTTCGCCGAGCTAGAAAAGCGAGGCAAGCTCTACAAAGTCCTGCCCTACGAACACAACTACCCCATCTGCTGGCGCTGCAAAACGCCGGTGATTTTCCGCCTTGTGCCGGCGTGGTACATCGCCACAGCCGAACTCAAGCCGCGCCTGCTGGCTGCGGTGAAGAAGGTCAAATGGGAGCCCGAATCCGCCGGCCGCCGCATGGAAGACTGGATCACCAACATGGGCGACTGGAACATCAGCCGCAAGCGCTACTATGGTCTGCCGCTGCCGTTTTATCCCTGCGATTGCGGGCATCTCACCGTCATCGGCAGCAAAGTCGAGCTGGGCACAGATGTAGAACTGCACCGCCCGTGGATTGACGATGTGACCGTCACCTGCGCCGAATGTGGCAAGCAAGTGCAGCGCATTAGCGACACCGGCGACGTGTGGCTGGACGCAGGCATCGTGCCCTACAGCACGCTCGGCTATTTCAACGACCGCGCCGCGTGGGAGAAGAACTTCCCCGCCGAATGGGTGAGCGAAATGAACGAGCAGGTGCGCCTGTGGTTCTACTCCATGCTGTTCATGTCCGTGGTGCTGGAGGATCGCCCGCCTTATGAGCGCGTGATGTGCTACGCCATGGTGGCGAAAGAGGACGGCAGCAAGTTCAGCAAAACCGGCACGATGATCAAGTTTGACGACGCCGCCGAAGAGATTGGCAGCGACAGCCTGCGTTATCTCTTTGCGGGCACGCCCAACGCCAACGACGTGCGCTTTGGCTTTGCCATGGGCGACGAAGCCCGCCGCAAGCTGCTGGGCTTCCGCAACATCTACACCTTTTTTGACACGTACTATCAGATTGACAAGCCCAACCTCATAGGCTCCCCTGCTTGCGGGGGAGCTGGCGCGCGAAGCGTGACTGAGGGGGCTACCTTAAACGCCTTGGATAACTGGCTCCTGCTGCGTACCAATCAATTCATCACATCCGCAACTGCGTTGATGGACGACTACAAGGCCTATGTGCTGGTGAAAGAGTTCGAGGACTTCGTGGATGACGTGAGCAACTGGTATGTGCGCCTGAACCGCCGCCGCTTTTGGAAAGCAGGCGACGAAGCAGACAAGCGCAACGCCTACGGCTGCCTGTATTTCGCGCTGAAAACCATGTGCCAAGTCATGGCGCCCATCATCCCCTTTGGCACGGAAGCCATTTGGCAAAAGCTTGTGCGCGCGGTTGAGCCAGATGCCGCGCTGTCCATCCACATGAGCACATGGCCGCAGCCGATTGCAGACCTTGAAGATAACGATCTGCTGGAGCAAACGAAGCTCGCGCGCGAGGTCATCGCCACAGCGCTGCGCCTGCGCAATGAGCAAAACCTCAAGGTGCGCCAGCCGCTGCAAACGCTGTTCATCGCTTGCGACGATGCAGCGAAGTCGGCGCTTGCGCTGTTTGAGCCGCAGTTGCTCAACGAACTAAACGTGAAAGAATTGCGCATACTAGATAACGCAGATGCGCTGCAGGTGCAATTGCCCACCGTGAACTTCAAGCTGGCGGGCGCGGCACTCAAAAGCGAAGTCAACGCCTTCAAGCAACACTTGAGCGCACTTTCCAGCGAAGACGCACAAGCCGTTGCAGCGCAAGTGTTGGCCGGTGGTGCAATCACTGTCCCCGGCTGGCCGAGCGAGCTGCCTGCCGAGCTCTTCACCCTGCAAAGCGTGACCAAGCCCGGCATCGTCAGCACGCTGTGTGGCGAAATCACCGTGGCGCTCGACGTGGAACTCACCGACGAACTGCGCCAAGAGGGTGCAGTGCGCGACGTGGTTCGGCAAATCCAAATCATGCGCAAAGAAGCCGGTTATGCCGTGGAACAACACATCCACTTGCATTTGATTACCCAAAGCCCCATCATGCAGGAAGTCATTCGCCGCGCACGCGAGCACATCGCCGCCGAAGTTCTCGCCGATGATGTTGACCTGGAAACCGCAGACATCGAACACCTGCGCGAACAACTCATGCAAAAAATGCAAGCCGCTGAACCCTTCGGTGTTCGCTGCGAACTCGAAGTGCTTGGCACTAATATCATGCTCGAAGTTATCAAATCACACCAAGGAGAATAGATATGACCGTCACCAAAGACACCATCATCGCCGACATTCTCGATGCCGACCGCGGCACAGCGCCTTTCTTTGCCGAAATGGGCATGCACTGCCTGGGCTGCCCCGCCGCGCGCAGCGAAACCGTGGGCGAAGCCTGCGCCGTGCACGCGGTGGACTGCGACGCGCTGCTGGCCAAGCTCAACGCGCATTTTTCTGCCCAGTGAGACTGCCGCAACTTTCGCCGCGCCTGCGCATGGTGGCCGAACTCGTGCCGCCCGGTTCAACCGTGGCCGACATCGGCACAGACCATGCCTGGCTGCCGGTTTATCTCGTGCAGCAGGGCATCAGTCCGCGCGTGATTGCCGCCGACATCGCTGATGGTCCGCTTGAGAACGCCGCCAACACCATCGCACGCGCAGGTTTGCAGGAGCAAATCACGCTGCGCCAAAGCGACGGATTTTCGTGCTTCGCGGCGCAAGATGCAACCTGTTGGGTGCTCGCGGGCATTGGCGGCACGCTGATGGCACGGCTGCTTTCGGCTGCATCGTGGCTTTGTGCGCCGGGTACGATGCTGGTGGCGCAGCCGCAAAGCCGCGCGAACGAGCTGCTCGACTGGCTGCACGAGAATGGCTTCACCGTCACCGAAACACGCACTTGCACCGACAACAAGCGCACTTACACCGCCTTGCGTGCAGTTTATCCCGCCTCGGCATCCGCCCCCTCAGTCACGCCTTGCGGCGTGCCAGCTCCCCCGCATGCGGGGGAGCCTTTGGCGACATCTGCACAACACATCAAATATCCACCGCGAAGCGGCTAGGTTTTTTGGTTCTTTTTTTGCAAAAAAAGAACAGAGAAGGAGTCCCCCATGACTGTGCGCAACATATACGACTACCTTGACCAGCGCGCGCCGTTTTCCACGCAGATGGAAGGCGATAATTCGGGTTTGCAGGTGGGCGACTTCGCGCAGCAAGTCACGCGCGCGATGGTCTGCCTGGACTGCACGCCCGACGTGATTGCGCAGGCCGTTGAGTCCGGCTGCACGCTCATTATCGCGCACCATCCGGTGATGTTTCACGCTCGCCGCGAGCTGATTTCGCACGATCCGGCATGGCTGCTCGCGCGGCACGGCATCAGTTGCATCGCCACGCACACCCCGCTTGACCGCTGCGCCGGTGGCGTTTCGGACACCCTTGCGCACGCGCTGGGGCTTGACCCGCAGCCGTCCACCGAGCTGCATCGCCTGTGCCATTTGCCCGCAGCCACCACGACCGCCGAGCTTGCCGCGCTGGTGAAATCGCGGCTGGGCGTGCCCGTGCAATGTTGCGATGGCGGGCAGCCCATCACCACAATCTCTGTGACAGGCGGGTCAGGATTTTGGCCGCCGCTGCTCAGTCAAACGCAAGCCATCGTCACCGGCGAGGCAAAACACAGCGATTTCCTGCTCGCCAAGCAGCACGGCGTGAGCCTAATCACCGCTGGGCATTTCGCCACCGAAGTGCTCGTCGTGCCGGTGCTCACCGCGTGGTTGCGCGAGCAATTTCCGCAAATCCACTGGCAAATCGCGCAAGAACAGGGGGCGTTTTATGCATAAAACATTCATTACCGCGCATGCAGGCGCGTTTGGCACGCAAGCCAACACGCTGCACTCCATCGAGGTCGCCGCCGCGCACCCCGCCGTGGATTGCATCGAAGTGGACGTGCGTTTTTTGCCCGATGGCACGCCCGCGCTGGGGCACAACACCGTGGACGAAAAGTCCGTCAAGCTCAGCGAGATGTTCGCCCTGCTGCAAGGCTACAGCTGCACTATCAACCTTGATATGAAGGAGACCACCCACCTGCCGCGCGTGCTCGAACTCGTTGGTGCACATGGCTTTGGGGAGCGTGCGTTCTTCACCGGGCTGCGCGAGGGCGAGCTGCCCGTGCCCGGGTTACCCTATTACCTCAACGGCAAAGACTGCGCCGCCGCAGCCAAGTTCGGCGCTGTGGGCGTGAACATATATCACAAACGCTGCAACAAAAAGTTGCTCAAGCAAGCACGAAAACTGGGGCTGCAGGTGTCCGTCTGGACGGTTGACAAGCCGCGCCACATGCGTAAAATGCGCCGCCATGGTGTGGACAACATCACCACGCGCCACCCGGACGTGTTGGCAGGGATGGAATGATTATGCGGTTTGACCATGGGTTCATTCATTATTTATGCATCGAGCTGCAGCAGCTCGTGGGCACGCGCGTGGACAAAATCCACCAGCCCGGGCGCGACGAACTCGTGCTGCATCTGCGCAGCCGCGAGGGCAATTTTCGCCTGCTCATTTGCGTCAACCAAGCGCGCATGCGGGCAGGGTTGATCACCACGCAGCCCGAAAATCCGCCGCAGCCCACCATGTTTTGCATGCTGCTGCGCAAGCACCTCACGGGCGCGAAAATCACCGCAATCACCAAGCCGCCGCACGAGCGCATGCTGCGTTTTGCGCTCGCGGGCACCAACGAAATCGGCGTGCCCACGCGGCTTTCGCTCATCGCGGAGTTCACCGGGCGGCGCGCGAACATCATCGTTGTGCGCGAGGACGGCACGGTGCTCGACGCCATACGTCGGGTGGATTTTTCGCAGAGCACGCGGGCGATTTTGCCCGGTCTGCCTTATGAAATGCCGCCGAATCCTACGCCGCCGCCGAGCGAGCTGACCCCGCCGGATATCGGTGACAGTGAAAGTTTGTCACGTTATTTGGAGTTGCATTTCGAGGAAGCTGACCGTGCCCAGCGGCAAAAACAGCGCACCGCCGAGCTCCTCAAACTGTGCGAAACCCGTGCCGCACGTTCTCGCCGCCGCGCCGACACCCAAGCCCGCGACCTCGCCGCCGCCGCAGACCGCGAGCACCTGCGTGTGGCCGCGGAGCTGATTCTCGCCAACCAGCATGCCCTTGAGCGCGGCGCGACTGCATACTGCGTGGAGAATTATTACGACGAAAATCGCCCGCTCACTATCGCGGCTGACCCTGCGCTGTCGCCTGCGCAAAACGCGCAGCGCTACTATAAAAAACACGGCAAGGCCAAGCGCGCCGCGCAGCTGCTGGGCGAGCTGATTGCCCAAGCGCAGGCGGAAGCCGACTACCTCGACAGCGTGGCGGATGCCCTGCAACGCGCCGAAACCCTCGCCGACGTTAACGCAATTCGTGCCGAACTAGAGCAGCAAGGCTTCCTCAAAGCGAAAGCCGAAAAAAAAGCCGCAAAGCGAGAAAAAACTGCCGCGCCGGTTGAGTATCGCACATCAGCGGGGCTGCGCGTGCTCGCAGGGCGCAACAACGTGCAGAACGATCACCTCACCTTCAAGCTCGCGCGCGGGCACGACCTGTGGCTGCACGTGAAGGATTACCCCGGCTCGCATGTGGTGCTCTTCACCGAGGGGCAGCAGCCCAGCGAGCAGTGCATCACCCAAGCCGCCGAAATCGCCGCATGGCACAGCAAAATCCGCAGCCGCGCCGCCGTGAGCTACACGCCGGTGAAATCCGTGAAGAAATTCCCCGGCGCAGCACCCGGGCAGGTAATCTTGCATAGCTACCAGACCGTTATCGCCGACCCATCTCTTGAAAAAATGGAGGCATTACATGGACGAAATTGACCAAAAAATCCTGCATATTTTGAGCAAAGATGCGCGCGCAACCGGGTCTGACATTGCGCGGCGTGTGGGTCTTGCGCCTTCGCCGGTGATTAAGCGCATACAGCGCTTTGAGGAGCGCGGCATCATCACACACTACACCGCAGCGGTGGACTATAACACGCTGGGCTATGGCATTCGCGCATTTTTGCATGTGCAGTTGGAGCACGCCAAACACGGCGGCGACGTTGCCGCAACCTTGCAGCAACTGCCTGGTTTGCTTAGCTGCGATGCCCTCACCGGCGAGTTCGACTTCCTGCTGCAGGCGGTCACACGCAGCACGCAAGCGCTCGACGAGCTGCACCGCGCCATCGGCAACATCGAGGGTGTGGCGGCGGTGAAAACGCACGTGGTGTTGCGAAAGATGGATTGTACCCCGCTGGAACTATAGGGAGAATCTTGCATGAAATACAAGACCAAAGCGTGGCTTAACCTAGCGCCGGGCATGTTTGGGCGCTTGCAGGGAACGAAACAAGCCGAGCGCTTTTCTGAAAAATTTTATCGCGAGCTATATAAAGCCGAAGAGCAATATCAAGTGGAGAGCGAGAAACTGGCAGCCGAAGAGGAGCCAGACGATTCGTGGCTTCTCACCGAAGATGAAGTGCGCAAAGATGTCCGCCGAATGCAGCGATACAAGATAAAGCGCTTGCGCAACATCTTGCCGACCCACATCCTTGACCAAGTTGCGGACATCCGCGTGCTGGCGCTTAACTGCTGCACGCCGGCCGTCAAGCGCGAAATCACGGCATGGTGCAAGCAAAGCGACAAAAAAATCAAGCAAGCAATGCAAGCTTACGAGAAGTCGTTCAAGCGCATGTTTGGCGATAACCCACCAGACTTTTGGCCGCACTTGAACTATCACGATTATGTGGTAACGTCCTGCCGCAAACAGGGCACGCATTTGGTGCTCCGGCTGGATAACTGCGACGATGTCATACATACCGCCATCTTCAAACACTGCACCGTCATCACCAAAGAGCAACCGTTTCGCAACGCCACTTGGCTTTATGAGGAACTCTATGCCATCGAAAGCGGCTACGAGCTGCATGTGTTGCTGCTGAACTCGCGCAACAAATTGATAGACTTCATCATACAATTTAGCGATGTGAGTGTTGAACGAACGCCATGCGATGAAGAGGACGAAGATGAATTTTTGGGCTGCGCAACTGCCGCCCCTACAATATAACACAGTAAAAGGAGAACCACCATGCGTCAACAAGCACTCGAACTCGTCACCAAGCTCACCACCGAGGAAAAACTGCTGCTCATCAAGGGCATGGGCAGCTGGCACACCCACCCCATCGAGCGTCTCGACCTGCCCAGCATCATGATGGCCGACGGTCCGCACGGCCTGCGCAAGCAAGACCAAGGCGGCGACAACCCCATGGGTTTGGGCAAAAGCACGCAGACCGTTTGCTTCCCCACCGCAAGCGGCACGGGTGCGTCGTTTGACCGCGACTTGCTGCATCGCTTGGGCGAAATCCTTGGCCAAGAATGCCGCGCCCACGAGCTCGGCGTGCTGCTTGGACCGGGCGTGAACATCAAGCGTTCGCCCCTGTGCGGCCGCAACTTCGAGTATTTTTCCGAAGATCCATATCTCTCCAGCGAAATGGCGGTGAGCTACACCCAAGGCGTGCAAGCGCAGGGCGTGGGCGTGAGCATCAAGCATTATGCCGCCAACAACCAGGAAAAACGCCGCATGACCACGCAGTCTGTGGTGGACGAACGCGCCATGCGTGAAATCTACCTGCCGTCGTTCGAGCAAACCGTCAAGCGCGCCGACCCATGGACGGTCATGTGCGCCTACAATCGCCTGTTCGACGGCATCTATTGCAGCGAAAACAAGCGTCTGCTCACCGAAATCCTGCGCGACGAATGGGGCTTTGGCGGTCTCGTGGTCAGCGACTGGGGCGCGGTGAGTGACAGAGTTGCGGGCATCGAAGCCGGGCTCGACCTCGAAATGCCCGACAGCCGCGACCTGCACACCGACCTCATCCACGATGCGCTCGACAGCGGCACGCTTAGCCAAGCTGCCCTCGACGAAGCCGCCACGCGCGTGGTGGAACTCGTGCTGCGCGCCGTGCAAGGTGCTGCACAAGACGTTGCGCTGGATGCCCAACGTCCCGCGTGCCCAGAGGAGCTCAACGTGCGTGACCACGCTCTGGCACGTGAAATCGCGCGCGACACCATGGTGCTGCTGCAAAACGACGGCGTGCTGCCGCTGAGCCGCGCGCAAAGCGGTGTGGCTTTCATCGGTGGCTTTGCCAAGCAGCCGCGTTACCAAGGTGGCGGCAGCTCGCACGTGAATGCCTACCATGTGGCTTCGGCCTATGAAACCGCAAAAACCGAAGGTCTGGCGTTTGAATACGCCGAGGGCTTTGGCGCGTCGGACTACAACTACGACGTGGTGAAAGCGCGCGCCGCCATCGACCTCGCCGAGAAGAGCGAACTGGTCGTGGTTTTTGCCGGGCTGCCCACCAACATGGACAACGAAGGTGCCGACCGCAAGCATCTGGACCTGCCGCCCTGCCAAAACCAGCTGATTGCACAACTGGCCGCCGTGCAGAAGAATATCGTGGTGGTGCTGTGCAACGGTGCGCCCGTGCGCATGCCCTGGGCGGGTCAAGTGCGTGCTGTGCTCGAGAGCTATTTGGCGGGCGAGGCCGTGGGCGAAGCGCAAATTGATCTGCTTTACGGCGCGTATTCCCCCAACGCGAAACTCGCCGAAACCTTCCCCCTGCGCGTGCAAGACACGCCCTGCTTCGGCAACTTCCCCGGTGGCACCGCCACGGTGGAGTATCGCGAAAGCATTTACGTGGGCTATCGCTACTACGACAAAGCCGACAAAGATGTGCTCTTCCCATTTGGGCATGGTTTGACTTACAGCAAGTTTGATTACACGAACCTGCGCGTTTCCAAAAAGAACATCACGCCCGACGACATTGTCAATGTGAGCGTGACCATCACCAACACCGGCAACTTTGACGCTGCCGAAGTGGTGCAGTTTTACGTTGCGCCGCCTGCGGACGACAGCCTGTTCCGTGCGCCGCAAGAGCTCAAGGGCTTCGGCAAGGTCTTCCTCAAAGCTGGCGAGAAAAAGCGCGTCACCGTCAGCCTCGACAGCCGCGCCTTTGCCTACTACCACGTTGGGCGCAAAGCCTGGCACTGCGCACCGGGTGACTACACCATCCACGCCGCTGCCAGCAGCCGAGACATTCGCCTTTCGAGCACCGTGAAAATGAACAGCGAAGCCGCCGACGCGCCATACCCGGCGCTGCCCTGCTATGCGCAAGGCTTGGTGCATGCGATTCCCGACAGCGAATTTGAAGCCGTGCTTGGGCACGCAATCCCGCCCGCGAACTTCGCCAGCCCCCGCGAACTCACGTGGGACAGCACCCTTGAGGACGCCACGCAAAGCCCCTTCGGTCGCGTGATTGCGAAAATCATCGACTTTGCTTTCCCGATTGTCTGCAGCATCGCGCAGGACACCATCGGTGATGCCAGCGGCATGAAAGACACCGTGATGGAGATGCCCGTGCGTTCCATCGCCATGTGGAGCGGTGGCTTGATTGACCGCCGCATGGTGAATGCTTTGGTGAGCATCTTCAACGAGGAAGCCTACCTGAAGTCCATCTGCGACCTGGTTTGCGGTGGTGTGCGTGCGGTGAAGAAAGTGGTTGGCAAACCATGACCAAACCCTATCGCATTTGGATAGCTGCAGCAGGCGGGCTAACCGCTCTGCTTGCTGCGGCGTAGTTGTTTTTCGCGTTCAGCAGCTTTGGCTTTGTGCATATCACGGCGATTTACGCGCTAGGCTTAGTGAGTTTTTGCAACTTGCTCGTTGCGCTCATGGTATGGCTCTTTCGCAGATTCAAACGCAAATTGCTCAAAGCGCTGACCATTGTGTTGTGCGTATTGATGCTCTTGGGCGCTTGCTATATAATGTTTTTTGTGATTCTCGCATCACCGCTCACGATTGTTTTTGCCACGCAAGATGGCACAAACCGTGTGGCAATCATGTTCACAGGAGCGTTTAGGGACAGATTGCAGGCTCATCCGATGGTGAGTCGCTGGGTGTTTCGCCGCGCAGACAGCAACACATTTTTGGGTGAACCTGCGCATTTTTCCAGATATGGTGGATATGGAGTTTTCCAAGTTTTCGTGTATGTGGGCGGCGAGCGAATTATGCTAGAGCGACAATAGCAGAAAGAGGTCAACCATGACCAAACCCTATCGCATTTGGATTGGCTGCGCCGCCGCATGGCGCGTGCTCACGCTGGTGGCGCTGGGCTTTTTCGTGCTCGGTCCGTTTGGGCTTGTGCCGCTTGCGCTGCTGCACTGGATCACTTACCTCAGCGGCGTGCACTTGCTGGTGAGCGTGCTCGTGTGGCTTTGGCGAGAAAAACTGCACACACGCGCCAAGAAAGTTGCTGCTGCCGTCACCGCCGGATTGCTCGCGGTGGCAGTGGGATTCGTGTTCTTCATCGCATCGCTGTTCATGGCCATGGGCGGCACAACGATGTATACCCCGCACACGATTTCGCGCTCACCCGAGGGCAGCAACCGCGTGATTGTCTACCAAACCGGCTTCGAGCGCGACATCCTGGTGGCGAGCCCCATGGTGAACCGTTGGGTCTATCGCCGCGAGCCAACGCACGGGACTGGCGCACGCAACCTGCTGCACAACACGCAAGTGGAGTGGCTGGGCGAGCACCGCGCCGTGGTGCGGCTGTTCACGCTTGACGGCGAAGCGCTTGAGCTGCCTGACGGGCTGATTGTGGTGGAGTTTCCGCGATGAAAAAGACACTTAGCGAATTGATTCTTCCCCAGGTTGACGTGATGTTCCGCAATCTCGAAACCGCGCTGCGCACCTTCGACCCGCAAGCCGAGCTGTTCAACATGCCCCTGTGGAAGCACGCCTACCACATGCTGCATTCGTGTGACCGCTGGCTCATCAACCCCTGCTGCTACGACGAACCGACGTTCCACACGCCGGGGCTAAATTCGCTGGATGAGCCTGTGCTTGACCTATGCCTTGACCGCGAGGATTTGCTCGCTTACTTGGCGGATATTCGCGAAAAATGCTTGGACTATGTGCGTAGTTTGCGTGACGAAGACTGGACAAAAGCCCCGCACGGCTGCCCACACACGCGGCTGGAATTGCTGCTGGGGCAGCTTCGCCATGCGCATGCGCATTTGGGCAACATCAACGCCGTCACCATGCAACAAACCGGCCGGTGGCCGCGCGTGATAGGACTGCAACAACCTGTGAGCGGAGAGCTTTGGGAATGAACTACGATGTCATCATCATCGGCGCTGGCGCGTCGGGGCTTGCGGCGGCGATTACGGCTGCGCAGGCTGGCGAGCGCGTGCTCGTGCTGGAGCGCATGCCGCGTGCCGGGAAGAAGATCCTCGCCACGGGCAACGGCCGCTGCAATGTGAGCAATCGCCACGCCGCCACGCATGAATACCATAACCAGCGCTTCGCTGCCCCGGCTTTGCAGGCCTTCGGGGCGGGGGAGTGCGAAGCGTTTTTTCATGCGCTGGGGCTGGCGCTTTGGGAGGATGCCGAGGGGCGGCTCTACCCACGCAGCAACACGGCGGCAAGCGTATTGGATGCCCTGCGTTTTGGCGCGCAGCGTGCCGGCGCGGAGATGTTGTGCAACGTCACGGCGGATACGCTCGTGCGAAATGGCAAGGGTTTTGCCGTCAATCATCACCTGCGTGCACAGCGCGTGATTGTCGCGGCAGGTGGTTGTGCCGCGCCCGCGCACGGCAGCGATGGCTCGGGCTTTGCGCTGCTGCGTGGGCTGGGACACACCATCATCACGCCGAAACCTGCACTGGTGCAGCTGCGATGCAACTCGCCGTTGCTGCCATCGCTCAAGGGTTTGCGGGTGCGCGCGAGGGCTACACTTGTGCACAACGGCGAAATCCTGCGTGAAAGCGAGGGCGAAATCCTCTTCACCGATGATGGGCTCAGCGGCATTGCCGCCATGGAGCTTTCGCTTGGCTATCGTCCCGGTTGCACCGTTGAGCTCGACTTGCTGCCGGACTACACGCCCGAACAGCTTGCCGCGTTGCTCGCGCAGTGGCGGGCGTTCACTGACCTGCCGCTGACCGGTTTGCTGCCCAAGCGCGTGGCCGAAACCGTGGTGAAGAGCGGGCAGAGCGCAAAAAAAATCGCGTTCCCCGTTGCGGGAACACGTGATTTTGCGCATGCGCAGGTCACCGCCGGTGGCGCGGACGTGCGCGAATTTGACCCACAAACGCTGCAATCACAGCTGTTGCCGGAGCTGTTTGCCTGCGGCGAAGTGCTTGATGTGCACGGCGGTTGCGGCGGATTCAACCTGCATTGGGCGTGGGCGAGCGGGCGACTAGCAGCGTTGAGTTTGCGACGCTAGATTGCGCGCGATATGCCCGCCACAGGTGTGCAAGTTTGCTTGCAACTTAGCATGCGAAAGTGTGTGAATACGCGATTTTTGGCGAACATTTCGCGGCGTTGTAAAGTGAATTTCTTGCTGCGGCAAAGTGCCGAAATACTGGAGTTTTTCACCGTTTCCACCAAGTTATCCACCGCGCAAGGGTGGCTTGGCGGGGTAAAAGCGCGGATTTAACTGAATATTTACAAAATCGCCGCATTTATCGCGAAGTTCGACAGCCTGGATTTACCATTTTTTTTGCAAGATTTTTACCTGTTGCTTGCAGGAAAATCGAAGGTTAGCCGCCCCAGCCGCCCGCCGCGCAACTCGTCGAGCAGCATGATGGACGCGCGCTCGCAGTCGGGCTCGTTGCCGCGCAGCAGCATGCCGCGTTTGCGGGCGATTTCCTCCAGCAGCTGCCAGGCGGGCAGCGAAATGTCGTCGAGTTTGTAGCGCTGCAGCAGCGACGGATAGCCTGCCGCAAGCACCGTAATCAAACGCAGGGCAAGGGTTTCGCTGTCGATGACGGCGTCTTTGATGCTGCCCAAAAAGGCGAGGGTTTCGCCCACCGCGGGGTCGTCGAACTTCGGCCACAGCACGCCGGGGGTATCGAGCAGCTCAATGGTGATGCCGTCGATTTTGCCGGCAACGTGCCACTGATTGCGCCGCGTGACACCCGGTTGATCGGCCACTTTGGCGCGGCTGCTGCCCGCCAGACGGTTGATCAGCGACGACTTGCCCACGTTGGGGATGCCCGCAATCATCAGCCGAATGGGGCGATTTGCCATGCCGCGCGCCGTATTTTTCTCGATGGTGGCGGCGCAGGCTTGCTTCACCGCGCCCGGGAATACATTCAAGCCGCGACCCGAGCGGCAATCAACCGCAAGGGCAGCAGCGTGTTCTTTTCGTAGCAGTTGCAGCCAACGCGCCGTGGTGTCGGCGTCGGCGAGGTCAGCTTTGTTCAGCAGCACCATGCGCGGTTTTTGCCCAATGAGCTCACCGAGCTCGGGGTTGCGGCTGCTTTCGGGCGCGCGTGCATCGCGCAGCTCCACCACAGCATCAATCAGCGGCAGGCTTTCTTTCATCAGCCGCCGCGTTTTTGCCATGTGCCCAGGAAACCAACCGATAACTTGTCTTTCTATTGACATCATTCAACCTCAATAGCGCGCAACATTAAAGCCAGTGCCCCAGTTCGGGAACAGGCGCGCCATCACACGGCCCAGCACGTCGTCCACGCGCACAAAGCCGATTTCCGCATTGCGGCTGTCGGTGGAGCCGGTGCGGTTGTCGCCCAGCACAAACACAGTGTTTTCGGGCACAATCAGCGGGAAAATTAGCCCCCCAGCTACGATGCCTGTATCCCCGGTGGTGAGTGAGAGATACAGCGTTTCATCCAGACGAATGCCGTCCACAATCACACCGCCATCGCGCAGGTCAACATGCTGCCCGGCCACCGCGATTACGCGCTTGACGAGGGGCACTTGGAAGTCGTTGTCACGCGGGGAAATAATCACCACATCGCCTGCGCGGGGGTCGGCAAATGCCGTGATCGCCAGCCAGTCGTTGTGGGAAAACGTGGGTTCCATGCTCGCGCCCTCCACACCGGCAAAGCGCAGCACAAAGGTAAACAATATTGCAATGGCAAGCACCGCAAACGCGATGACTTCTGCCACTTCAAAGCAGGCTTTCAGCGGCATTTTTGCTTCAACGGGCTTGCATAGGGTATCGGGATACTCGTTCATACTGCCCTCCTTTTATGATGGATATAGCACGCGCCCAATGATAAAGCGCTGGTCAATCAAGCCAATTTCGCTATGGCGGCTATCCATGGAACTGTTGCGATTGTCGCCCAGCACAAACACGGTGCCGGATGCCACCGTGATGGGCAGCGCCACATCGCCGGGTCTGCTGATGGGGTCGAGGTTGGGCTCGTGCAGCGCTTGTCCGTTGCGATAAACCACGCCGATAGCAAAGTTGATGTCAATCACATCGCCGGGCAAGCCAATCACGCGTTTAACGATATGGACATCCAAATCTGTGCCGTTTTCCGACACCACAACGACATCGCCGTGGTGAAACTGCACAGGCGTGGCGGAAATTATCAGCAATTGCCCATGCTCCAGCGTGGGCAACATGGAATGCCCCTCCACCGCCGACAAGCGCACCGCAAAGGTGAGCACGAGTGTTAGCAGCAGCATGCAGTCGCACATCACTTCCGCCATAAAAAACAGCCCGCGCAACGTAGGATGAATGTTACGGTTTGCACAAAGTCGCTTGGTAATCACGCGAGCCTCCTATACACAACAAGGGCGGATTTTCACCCGCCCCAATCGTTGCAATTCACTTATGCGATTTTTTGTTTGACTTTCGCAGCTTTACCCACGCGACCACGCAGATAATACAGCTTCGCACGGCGCACATGACCCAAGCGGATGATTTCCACTTTCACCACGTTGGGGCTGTGCAGCGGGAACACACGCTCCACGCCAACGCCATAGCTCAAACGGCGCACGGTGAAGGTTTCGCTGATGCCACTGCCACGGCGGGCGATGACGGTGCCTTCAAACACTTGCACACGCTCGCGTTCGCCTTCGCGGATTTTCACGTGCACTTTCACGGTGGAGCCGATGATAATTTCGGGCGGGGTTTCTTTCATGCTGTCTTTGGCGGTCATCAGCAGCGCTGAGTAGCCGCAGTTGGGGTTGAGGTCGATGAGTTGTTGGGCTCTTTCTTGGGTCATGGGAATTCAGTCCTTTGCTATGTTTTCGTGCGTTCGTATGCATGGCTAGAGGAACACACCACATAGTATTATAACACGATGCAGCGGAGTTGTCAAGCTTTATTTTGCGCTTTTCCTGCTTCGTGATATTGCGCGTGCGCCAACAGCCACTCCAGCTCGGCGATGAGGTGCTGCCGAGCCTGTTGCTGTTGCTCGCCTGTCATCACCATCACGGCAACGTGTTCGCGCGTGCAGCGTAGCGTAGGCATCTCGCCCAGCAGCGCTTCGCACTCGGCTTGGCGCGCGGGTTCGGCTTGCGCAAGGGAGTGCAAGTGCATCACCATCAGCCGTTTTGCCCACATGCGAATGCTGTCATCTGTGCAGTGTGCGGCGATGTTTTCGTAGATTTCGCGCGCCTGCTTGTGTGCTGCAAGCGCGCCATCTATCCCCATTGTGTTGCGCAGCAAGCATTCCAGATAGCGCACCCACAAGCGATAGTCCAGTGGGTAATCCGCCACTGCAGCGGTGAGCGTGGGCAAATGCTCGCGCTTGCTGTTGCCCTCGCTGTTGTCGTAAGCCGTGGTGATTTGCTGCACCCGCCGTTCGTTCTCGGCTTGATTCACGCCCAGCAGCTCGTCAACACGCACGCCAAACAGTCCCGCCAGCACGGGCAGCATGGTGATGTCCGGGTAGCTTTCGTTGCGCTCCCACTTGCGGATGGTTTGGAAGGTCACGTGCAGGCGTTGGGCAAGTTGCTCCTGTGTGAGTCCTGCGGCTTGGCGCAGGCGGCGCACGCTTTCGCCAAAATAAAGTTGCATCGGTCGCTCCTTTGTTGTGATATTCAGCGCTGTGGTCTTATTGTACACCAACGCCGCGCAAAAAGCAATATCGCGCCGCGAGAGAAAAATTCAACCGCTGCGCGAGCGCCAAAGCCATTCACGATTATTTCACTTGACTTTTTTGCGCGCAGGGTGTATAATAGGTTATCTATATATGACTACATGCAGAGGAGAACACACCATGCAACCAAACCAGATTTTCGTCACCGCCGAGGGCTACAAAGCACTGGTGGATGAGCTGGAGGCGCTACGCACCACCGGCCGCGAGCAAATTGCCGAGAAAATCAAAGAAGCCCGCTCCTTCGGCGACCTTTCAGAAAACGCCGAATACGATGAAGCCATGAACGAGCAGGCTATCATGGAAGCGAAAATTTCGCGCCTTGAAGAAGAGCTCAAAAACGCGCAAATCCTTGACGAAAAAGATATTCGCACCGACAAAATCGGCGTGGGCTCACAAGTGAAAGTGTTCGACAAAACCTACAACGAAGAGCTCGCGTTCCAAATCATCGGCAAGGCGCAGGCCGACCCCGAAGCCGGCCGCGTGAGCGATGAATCCCCCATTGGTCGCGCGCTGCTGGACCACAAAGCCGGCGATGTGGTTGACGTGGAGACCCCCGCGGGGCTCGTCACCCTCGAGATTCTCGAAATCTCGGCTGCGTCATGATTTCTGTGTTGCTCACGGCCTATTGCGGTGACGCGTACCTCGGCGAGCAGGTGGCATCAATCTTGCCGCAGCTTGCGCCGGGGGATGAACTGCTCATCAGCGATGATTCACCCGAGATGACGCTGCAGTTCGCCGACCCGCGCGTGCGCTATCTGCAAGGACCGCGCCAAGGCGTGATAGCCAACGTGGAGTTTTTGCTCACACAGGCGCGGGGCGATGTTCTCGTGCTGTGCGACCAAGACGACGTTTGGCTGCCCGGCAAACTCAACGCCGCTCGCGAATTGCAAGATTGCACACTGCTGGTGCACGCCGCATATACTGCCGACGAGCACTTGAACATCACCGGTCGCGTGCAAGCGAGGCCGGGCATGCTGCGCAACATCGTGCGTAATAGCTACATCGGCTGCTACATGGCGTTCACACGTGAGTTATTGCCGCACATCTTGCCGTTCCCGCCGGGGATTCCCATGCACGACCAGTGGATTGCCTTGCAAGCCGAGCGGCATGGTCAAGTGATCGTGCACGACGAACCGCTCATCTTGTGGCGACGGCACAGCGGCACGCAAACCGGGCATCGCACCACGCTGCGGCAGAAAATCGCCTGGCGTTGGCGACTGATTCGCGCGTTAATCAAACACTAAATTTTCTTCGGGGAGGACTTGCATGAGTGGCTACCTAGTCACCGCCAGCATCGTCACCTTCAACAACATATCCACCATTGAGGCCACCTTGCGCACGCTCAAAGAGCAAACGCAGGGGGTGCGCCTGCATTTGTATGTTATCGACAATTCCTCGCACGACGGCACCCTTGACTTCGTGCAAACCCTCGACCCGGACATCGAGCTGCTGCGCATCCCGTGGAACGTGGGCTTCGGTGCCGGACACAATCTGGTGTTGCCGCGTCTGCGCAGCAAATATCACGTGATCATCAACCCAGACATCTCGCTGAGCGAAGATGCCATCACCAACATGGCGCGCTACATGGACGAATACCCCGACGTGGCGATGCTCAGCCCGCGCATTGTGTATCCCAAAACCGGTGAGCCGCAAATTTTGGGCAAGCGCAACCCACGGCTGAAGTATCTCGTGGCCAGCCGCCTGCGCCGTGGTCCGCTTGCGCACCGTCTGCTGCATGAGTATGCCATGACAAACGAGATGAACTTCAACAAATCCTTCGAAATTGAGAACGCCACGGGCTGCTTCATGTTCATCCGCACCGAAACCCTGCAGAAAATCGGCGGCTTCGACGAGCGCTACTTTCTGTACTTCGAGGACTGCGACATCACGCGTTCGCTGGCGAAGCAAGGCCGCGTGCTGTGGTATCCCCACGCCACGGTGCAGCACGCTTGGAAGCGCGAAAGCAAGAAAAATTTCCGCCTAATGCTGGTGCAGATTCAGTCCATGCTGCGGTATTTTTGGAAGTGGCGGTTTGGTGGGCGCAAGACCTAGGCATACTAAACTTAAACAAAGGAGGATGTTTCATGGAGCAATATCAATTTCAAACAGAACAACTGCGCGACTTTGTGTTCCCCTCTGAATTGCGTAATCGCAATGGTAAAGTTGAAATTACGCTCACCATTTTTCCTGAACCAAAAACGCAAAAAAACTTTCCCGAGCCTTTTATTCCCACCAAGGGATATAAGTTCAGCCGGGAGGAAGCCAATGAACGATAGAATATTCTTAGACAGCAATGTGCTGCTGTATGCGTTTTCGACCAACGAAGCCGAAAAACGCACGACAAGTCTGGAAATTATGCACAACAAAACATGCTTCACCAGCTTGCAAGCCTTGAATGAGTTTTGCAATGTTTGCGTAAAAAAGTGGAGCTTAGAGCGCATCAAAATTGAAGCCGCGCTAGATTATATCATCGAGCAGTGTGAAATCGGCTTCATCTTGCCCATGACGTTGCGCACGGCCTTGGCGTTACATGAGCGATATAAATTCTCCTTTTTTGATTGCATCATGCTCGCCTCTGCACTGGAGAGCGGCTGCAACATATTCTACACAGAAGACCTTGCCCATGGTCAAGTGGTTGACGGTCGTCTGACCATCATCAACCCATTCGTTTAACAGAAAGGTCGCCCATGTTCTTCAAAGAGCTGTACCGCTACCGCCACCTGCTGCGCGAAATTGTGGTGAAAAACATCAAAATTCAATATCGCCACTCGGTGCTCGGCGTGGTGTGGACGCTGCTTGAACCCCTGCTGACCACCCTCGTGCTGGTGTTCGTGTTCGGACGGCTGTTCGGCGGCGCACGCTTGGCGCAAGACCCCAACATCATCAACTTTCCCATTTATCTGCTGTGTGGCAGGCTGCTGTTTCACTTTTTCTCGCAGTCCACCAAGCGCGCAATGAAGTCGATGAAATCCAGCGCGTCGGTCATCAAAAAGGTGCGCGTGCCCAAGTTTATTTATCCCGTGGCCAATGTGCTGTCGAACTTCGTCACGTTTTTGATTAGCCTGGTGGTGCTGGTGGGCTTTGTGGTGTTCTTCGTGGTTGCCGCAAGCGAGCGCAATCCCGCGCCATATCTCACGTGGAATTTGCTGTTGGCTCCCGTGCCGCTGTTGATTTTGTTCATCCTCAGCGTTGGCGTTGGGCTGATTGTGTCCACCCTTGCGGTTTTCTTCAAGGACGTGGAATACTTATACAGCGTGTTCACCATGACGTTGTTCTACGCCACACCGATTTTTTGGTCGCCGGCAACCATGGGCGGCAGCCCCGATCGCGGCCTGATGATGGTGCTCAACATCAACCCGCTGTTCGCCATCATTGAGATGTTCCGAGACACAGTGCTGCGCGGGCAGATGATACAGCTGCGGCAGTTTGTGTTTGCGCTGGTGTTTGCGCTGGTGGTGCTGGTGATTGGCATCTGGCTGTTTCAGCGCAAGCAGAATGAGTTTGTTCTGCATATTTGACAACCACCCCGCTACGACTGTGGCGCGCCACCCCTCCAAGGAGGAGAATTTCCCCTGCACCATGAAGGAGCTAACATGCCCAAACCCGCCATCGCTGTGGAAAACGTCAACATGAAATTCCACCTGCACAAAGAGAAAATCGACAACCTCAAGGAGTACGCCATCCGCCTAGTGAAGCGGCGCGTGAGCTACACCGAGTACTGGGCGCTGCGTGACATCTCATTTGCCATGCAGTCAGGCGAACGCCTTGGCGTGCTGGGCTTCAATGGCGCAGGCAAAAGCACGCTGCTGAAGATTATCGCGGGGGTGCTCGCGCCAACAAGCGGCAACGTGCAGGTGCAAGGCGTGATTGCCCCCCTGCTGGAACTCGGCGCAGGCTTTGACATGAACTACAGCGGCCGCGAAAACATCTTCCTCTATGGCGCGACATTGGGCTACTCACGTGCCTACATGAAGGAACGCTATGACTCCATTGTGGAGTTCAGCGAACTGGGTGATTTCATCCATGCGCCGGTGAAGAACTACTCCAGCGGCATGCGCGCTCGGCTGGGTTTTGCCATCGCCACCGCCGTTGAGCCGGACGTGCTCATCGTGGACGAAGTGCTCAGCGTGGGTGACGCGAAGTTCAAGAAAAAGAGCGAGCGCCGCATTAAGCAGATGTTCGACAACGGCGTGACGGTGCTGTTTGTGTCGCACAACACCAACCAAGTGCGCCGCATTTGCAGCCGTGCGATTCTGCTGGACAAGGGCGGAATCATCGCGCAGGGCGAGGCGAACGAAGTGTGCGATATCTATGACAACATGGTGGGCGAGCCGCCGCCGAAACGCAAAAAGAAGAAGAAAGTTGCTGGCGCACCCCCTGTCGCTGCGGCGACATCCCCCTCTGAAGAGGGGGACTAAGGCTTGTTTCTTTAGCTTTCATAAACAATCCCCCGCGCGCAGCGCCGGACCAAAACGCACAGCCTCGGATAGAACACAGCGAAGCGACTAAAAAGTTCTTTTGGTTACTTTTCTTTCAAGAAAAGTAACGCAAAAAAGGAGTCACCGCATGAACATCGCAGCGATTTTTGCAGCAGGCATTGGCAGCCGCATGGGCAGCAGTGCGATGCCCAAGCAGTATTTGCAGTTGGGCAGCAAGCCTATATTGGTGCACACCGCCGAGAAGTTTTGGGCGCACCCGCAGGTGGACTGCGTGGTGGTGCTCACGCCGCGCTCATGGCTGGACTTCACGCAGGACACGCTTGACCAAAACCTGCCGCAGGGGCATGGCATCACCGTCATCGAAGGCGGCGACACCCGCAACGGCACGCTGCGCAACCTGCTTGCGTGGGTGGAAGCTACGCACGGGGCGGGCGAGCACATCCTGCTGACGCATGACGCCGTGCGCCCGTTTGTGACGCACCGAATCATCAGCGACAACATCGCCGCCGTGCAGCAACATGGCGCGTGTGATACCGTCATCCCCGCCACCGACACCATCGTGCGCAGCGATGACAATACCTTCATCACCGAAATCCCCCCGCGTGAAAAACTCTATCAAGGGCAAACGCCGCAGAGCTTTTGGTGCGCGAAAATGCGCGAGTTGATGGATTCACTTTCGCCGGAAGAGGAGCTGACGCTCACCGACGCTTGCAAGATTTTCGCGCTGCGCGGCGAGCCCGTGGCGCTGGTGCAAGGCGAAGTGCACAACATCAAAATCACCTATCCGTATGACCTGAAAGTCGCGCATGCGCTGCTGGGGCTTGAGGAAGCGTGATACCCCCACCTGCACGTCTAGCGACGCGCTTTCCTCCCCCAAGGGGGAGGCTCTGGCGACACCTATACACCCCATAAAAAGTCCACCGCGAAGCGGCTAAAGTTTTTTGCGCTACTTTTTTTCAAAAAGAGGAGGTGAGCGACATCATCAGCACAGTGTATCGGCTGACGGCGCCGGGCATGATTGAGGCTGCGTGCCAGGAGCTTGACCTCACGTGCGGACAAGCGCTGTTGCGCCCGCGATTTCTTTCGGTGTGTAAGGCCGACCAACGCTATTATCAGGGCAATCGTTCGCCCGAGGTGCTGCTGGAGAAGCTCCCCATGGCGCTGGTGCACGAATGTTGTGCCGAGGTGGTGCGCGACCCAAGCGGGCAATTCAAACCGGGCGACATGGTTATCCCTTGCCCCAATTTGCCGCGCGAACAAGACGAATTTGTTGCCGAGAATTATCTGCCCAGCAGTGCGTTTCGCTCCAGTGGGCACGATGGCTTTTTGCAGGAGTATCTGCTTTCGGCGCAGGACAGACTGGTGCTTGCGCCCACGCATGCACGCCCTGAAGTGGCTTCGTTCATGGAGCTCGCCAGCGTGGCGGCACATGCCATCACCCGCTTTGAGCGCATCGCTCACGCGCGCCGCAACCGCTTGGCTGTGTGGGGCGACGGCAACTTGGGCTACATCACCGCACTGTTGCTGCGTGCGGTTTATCCGGCAGCGGAAATCACCGTGCTGGGGGCCGTGCGCGAGAAACTTGCCTATTTTTCCTTTGCGCATCAGCGGCTGCACGTTGACCATATTCCCGCGCGGCAGCAGCCGTTTGACCACGCCTTTGAGTGCGTTGGCGGACGAGCCAGCGGCTGCGCCATCAACCAGATGATTGATCGGTGCGCACCGGAAGCGACGCTAAGCTTGCTGGGCGTGAGCGAACAGCCCGTGGAGATTAACACGCGCTTGGTGCTGGAGAAAGGGCTGCGGTTGTTTGGCAGTTCGCGCAGCGGAGTGGAGGATTTTGCGCACGTCGTGCGACTGTGTAATGAGCACCTCTGGGTGGCACAAGCGCTTGAACGGCTGGTGGGCGAGGTCGTGCCGGTGCGCAGCATCGCCGACATTCACACGGCGTTTCGCCACGACATGCAGCAGAGCTTTGGCAAAACCGTGATGGAATTTAATGCGTGATTTTTTGGGGCGGGTGTGAACTCGCCTGTGCACATATGAACAATGAAAAGAGGAATAAGCCAATGTTTTGCGGAAAATGTGGAAAGAGACTGGTGGACGGCAACATATTTTGCACCGGTTGCGGCGCAATGATTGTGAAGGAAGAAACCGCGGCAACACCTGCACCGGTGAAGGCTGTGGCTGTGGCTGCGCCGGTTGCGGCATCAGCTGAAGCTGCACCTGCGCCGGTGGAAGAAACGCCGCCCGAGCCCGAGCTTTCGCCCGAGGAAATCGAGCAGACGAAGAAAAACATGAAAATTCACGCAGGTGTGTTCGGCGCGGTCGCGTTGCTGCTGCTGATTAGCCTGCTGGTGTTTAACCCCACGCGGGTGCGCTATGAAGTGCAGCTGGATGGGTATGGTCGAGCCATGACGAACTTCTTTGGGCAGGAAATGACCGTCACGCAGGCTGCCGCAGGCCCATGGGGATTGTTCACCCAGCCTGTGCCTTATGTCCGCGAACCGGCTGTGCCTGTGCCGCCCACCATGCCCGGCGGCGAGGAATACACCACCGTTCCGCCGCAAGGTGACGTACCGCCGCCCGTTGCCGGTCCAGAGGTGCAGATTGGCATCGCGCAGTTCCAGGCCGGGCAATTCGCACAAGCGGTGCAAAACTTCAACACCGCATTGGCGGTTGACCCCGAAAACTTCGGCGCTCTGGCGCACCGCGGCATGGCACGCTTCCAGTTGGGCTACTTCCACAGCGCCATCAACGACCTCACTGCCGCACACCGGCAGTCGCCGGACAACGGTCAAGTGTTGGTGTGGCGCGGCGCAAGCTTCTACCGCATCGGGTTTTACGCCGAAGCCGTGAGCGACCTCACCAGAAGCCTCGAGCTCGAGCGCGACAATATCACCGCCCTGGAATTCCGTGGCCGTGCCCATGAAGCCATGGGCAACCACGCCGCCGCCGCCGCCGACAACGCGTCCGCTGACGCGATTCGTGCTACTGCAATGCAGTGATGCACCACCTGCGGAGGGGCTCTGCCGCTTCGCTGTGCTCGATTCCAGACTCATAAATATCCAGCGCGAAGCGACTAGGCTTTTTTGAAAAAAGAACAGGAAAGGAAGGGACTGTATGGATTACGTATTTTCAGATAAGATGAACGCCCTCGCGCCGTCGGCGATTCGTGAAATTTTGAAGGCGACCAGCCAACCGGGCATCATCCCCTTTGCGGCGGGCAATCCTGCGCCAGAGGCCTTCCCCACCGATGCCGTGCGGGAAATCAGCGCGCGTCTGCTGCGTGACCGCCCCGTGGATTGTCTGCAGTACGGCGTCACCGAGGGCTATGCGCCGCTGCGCGAGCGAGTGAAGGCGGACATCGAAACCCGGCTTGGCATCGGCACCGCCGCGGACGACCTCATCATCACGTCCGGCGCGATGCAAGTGATGGATCTCGCCACCAAGGTGCTGTGCAACGAAGGTGACACGATTATCTGTGAGAGCCCAAGTTTCATCGGTTCGCTCAACACATTTCGCAGCTATGGCGTGCGGCTGCGCGGCGTGCCGATGCAAGCCGACGGCATGGACGTTGATGCCCTCGAACATGCGCTGCAAACCGAGCCCAATGTGCGGTTTATCTACACCATCCCCAACTTTCAAAACCCCACCGGCATCACCATGAGCCTTGCCAAGCGCCGTCGGGTGCTGGAGCTCGCGCGGCAACACAACGTGCTGGTGCTGGAGGATAATCCCTACGGCGAGCTGTGCTACGACGGCGATGTGCTGCCTTGCATCAAGAGTTTTGATGAGGAAGGGCGCGTGATTTACGCGGGCTCGTTCAGCAAGATTTTGTCGCCCGGCATGCGTGTGGGTTATGCACTCGCGGCTCAGCCGATTATCGCCAAAATGACCGTGGGCAAGCAGGCCAGCGATGTCCACACCACCATGTGGGCGCAGCTGGTGGTGGACGAATGGCTGCAGCACGATGACGTAGCCGCCCACGTGCGCAAGATTTGCGAGATCTACACCGCCAAGCGCGACACCATGTGCAACGGCCTTGCGGGCACGGCACTGTGTTATCAAGTGCCGGCGGGCGGGCTGTTCCTGTGGTGCGACCTGCTGCCGAACATCGACATGTTGGATCTCACCAAGCGCGCCATTGCCGCCGGTGTTGCCGTAGTGCCCGGCTCGGCCTTTGCCGTGCAAGCGGACGACAAGATCAACGCCGTGCGGCTGAACTTCAGCACGCCGACGGATGAACAACTCGTGCAGGGTGTGGCGATTTTGCGCGGAGTTGCGTGTTCTTTTTCTTGAAAGAAAAAGAACCAAAAAGAACTTTAACCCGCTTCGCGGTGGAGATTAACAAAATAGCAAACTCCCGCGCCCGCGGAGCGCACCAAGACTTACCATTGCAATGGGCATGTGAAATTTGATAAAATGGTAGCGTATCTCATCGCAAGGAGAGTAAGGATGAAACGACGTTACCTGCGCACGAGCGTGGCCATGTTGCTGGCCGCGTTGTTCGCATTTTCGGCAATGGCGGCGGCACAAGTGGGCTCGATGGCGGTGTTTCGGCAGCGATTTCACGCGCCGTTCGCCAGTCTTTCGGCGTTTAATGCGCGCGACCCGTTCACCGGGCAAATGCTGCACAACCCACGCGGGTTGCACTTTTTGTTCGTGGATTCGCCCGGCACGCTGCAAGCGTTTTGCGTGCAAAAGGGCATGACGATTTACGACACGGGGCAAATTACCCGCGTGGCACGTGCGTTGCACGACCCGATGTTCAACGGATTATCGGCGATTGCGCGTGAGAACATGCTGCGCGTGGCGCTGTTTGGCTATCCGAACCGCAGCCCCGCGCAGTTCAACTCAACCGCGCAAAACGTCCAAGCCGCCACGCAGATTCTGCTGTGGGAAAGCCAGCTTGGCTTTCGCAACGCGCAGTTCGTGCGCACGGACAATCGGCTGCACAACGCCTACTTCGCGGGCGGCAACATGGCAGCGGTGCGCGCAGTGGTGGAGCGAATCGAGCGCGACATTGCGCAATATTTGCGCAGACCGATGCTGCCCACACAGCTGCAGTTGGTGTACCACAATGGGCATTATCGCATGACATTTGCAGAGCCCAGCGGTGTGCCGCTTGCCATCACCGGGGCGAACCCGGATGGCATTCGCATCACGCGTGAGGGCAACCAAGTGACGCTTTATGCCCTGCAGCGACCGGTGCACGGTGGCGTGCTGACGCTTGTGCGCACGGATATTCCTGCGGCGCGTGTGGACGCGCTTGGTCCGCCGCTAATTTGGGTTGATCCAGCGCGGCAGTTCTGCAACCAGCTGCTGTTCACCGGCGTGCAGCCGCGCGGGCAGACCTTTACGCTGCAGCTTTGCGTGCCGATGCCCGAAACAACGACGCAGCCTGCGATGACGACCACAGCGCAGGTAAGCACTACCCAGCCTGCGACCACCACGCAACCTGCCACCACCACCGGGCATACTTCCACCACGGCAGCGCATACTACTACCACGACTACGACGCGCACCACCACCACGCAAACCACCGCATTGGTAACCACCACGACGCAGCAAAACACCACAACCACGCGCCCCGGCGGCAACTTCCCGCAGACCGGGGATGTGCTCCCGATTACGCCGTTGATTGTGCTCGGCGGCGCGGTGCTGGGTGCTATGTGGATGCTGCGCAAAAAGGATGATACGTCTGAACGATAACCCCTGGGCACTGCCGCCCATTCCGCCGGATTACAACCAAACTGCCCGCCGCTCGCGTCGGTTGGGCTACTTCGTCATCGTTTGGGCGCCCGACCGTGAGTTTGTGGATACGGTCCGATTTTTGGCGCGGCATTGGTGGCCGGGGGGATAGTGCGCTCGCCGCGCAGGCGTGAAGTTTTTGCTACTTTTTTTGCAAAAAAAGTAGCGCAAAAAAACCTAGAGTTTTTTATAGAAACCCACCTCCTGCGTGACGGGAAGTGGGTTTTTGCTATTTTGTTAATCGTCCACCGCGAAGCGGGCAGAAGTTCTTTTGGTTACTTTTCTTTCAAGAAAAGTAACGCCTGCGCGGCGAGCGCAATTTCGCGCCCGCGGGGGCGGGTAAACGCCAACAGCCGCAAGAGCGTGTGTGAAACTCTTGCGGCTGCGGCTATGTATGTGCACAAACCCTTCAACAGAATGTGCAGGGAGAAAACGTTATTCGGGGGTGACAACTTGGGTCCAAGTCCACCATGGTCCAGTGGTTGTGGTTGTGGTCGTGGTTGTTGTGGTAGTTGTCGTGGTGGTGGTCGTTGGTGGCGCGGTTGTGGTTGTGGGACGCGCGGGATTGCCGCCCCAGTTCAAAATCCAATCCGGCAAGACGATGGACGCGCGCGTGGTTGTGGTGGCAGGCTGCGTCGTCGTTGCGGCGGTGGTTGTTATTGTGGTGGTGGGCGCAGTGGTTGTTGTGGTTGTTGTGGTTGGCACAGTCGTAAGCACGGTGGTGGTTTCGGGCTCGGTGATGAGCTCGGTGGTGTGCTCCGTTGTGGTGGTCGGCACTGTGGTCTCCATCATGGTGGTTGCGACTGCAGGCACATAAGCCGACGGTTGCGTTTGTTGGCGATAGACCGCCACGCCGCCGACAATCAGTCCGCCGGTGACCACCGCAGCGGCAACGCAGGCTGCCACGATTCCGGTGACGGACGCACCTGCGGCGGCAGTGGTTGCACCGGCTGCGACTCCGGCTGTGCATGCGGCGGATGATCCCGCGGAGGCGGCAGCGCCTGCACCAGCAGCTCCGGCGGCGGCGACACCAGCGCCAGCAGTGATGCCGAGAATGATGGGCAGTTTGTCACTTGGGTCATGCTCAAGGGCAAGACTATGCAGCACCTGCACCAGCAGCGGGATGGGCACGGCGGCGTATAGCGCGATGCCTTTGTCCTGCGCATGGGCAAGCATGTCCGCTAGTTTGCCGCGCGCGCGATGCAGGCGGCTCTTCACGGTGCCTTCGGGCACGTCGAGGGTCTGCGCAACGTCGGCAACATCCATGTCGTCATAATAGCGCATCAGCAGCACAAGCCGCTGGTCCTCGGGCAATTGGGCGATGAGCTGCGCAACCAGAGCCTTTACCTCGGCTTGGTCGTAGCTTTCACTGGGCAGCAAGTCCGTATCGGTTTCTTCCTGCCAAACCATGGCGTTTTCGTCGCCGTAATCCGCAAAGCTATCGGGGCGTTTGCGGGCGATGTAATTTTTGGCTTGGTTGGCTACAATCTGCGAAAGCCACCCGGCGAAGGCTTCCGGTTTTTCCAGCGTAGAAATTTTCTCCCACGCTTTGACGTAGCTGTCCTGCAGGATATCCTGCGCGTCGTGTTCGTTTTTCGTGATAGAAATCGCCACGAACCAAGCCCGTTGCCGGGTGAGGTGATACAGCTGCTGGAATGCCTCAGCACTACCCTGTGCAGCTTGTTGTGCCAGAGTGGGGATAGAATGGTGTTCAGTCATTGGGCACCTCCCCGATTGTTTTCGCGTTGTGTTGAACCGCAAGCAGAATGCGTTCGTCCACCCCTGGTGGCATGGCACAGTCTGCCGCTGCTTCGTTCAACGCTGCGCGAATCAATTCGTCCAGCACTCGGGTTCACCCCCTCAACATATATAAGACAGGTGAGCGGCGTGCCGGGTTCCATGATTCTGTTGCTTTTTTGTCGATTTTATGAAAAATTTTCCTCACCCAAAAAGAAAAAAACGCGACAACTAAATCCAAGTTGCCGCGTTGTGGGTTTATTTTGCGATTTCGCTTGCGCGGCTTTCGCGGATGAGATGGACTTTGATTTGCCCGGGGTATTCCATGTCTTTCTCGATTTTCTGGGCGATGTCACGCGCGAGCAGCACCATTTGGTCGTCGCTGATTTTCTCGGGCTTGACCATGATGCGCACTTCGCGTCCGGCCTGCATGGCAAAACTGGTGTCTACACCGGCGAAGGACTGCGTGAGCTCTTCGAGTTTCTCCAGGCGTTTGATGTAGTTCTGCAGGTTCTCGCGGCGTGCACCGGGGCGGGCGGCGCTGACGGCATCGGCGGCTTGCACCAGGCAAGCGATGATGCTGCGGGCTTCCACGTCGCCATGGTGAGCCTGAATGGCGTGCACCACGTGCTCGTTTTCTTTGTACTTGCGCGCGAACTCCACGCCGAGCTCCACGTGGGAGCCTTCTTGCTCGTGATCCAAGGCCTTGCCGATGTCGTGCAGCAGACCTGCGCGCTTGGCGAGCTTCACGTCTGCGCCGATTTCCGCGGCCATCAGCCCTGCGATGTAGGACACCTCAAGGGAGTGATTGAGCACATTTTGACCATAGCTGGTGCGATAACGCAGCTTGCCGAGCAGCTTGACAATCTCGCCATGGACGTTGTTCACGCCGGCTTCAATGAGCGCGTGCTCGCCGGTTTGCTTGACAGTGGCTTCAACTTCGCGCTTGCATTTTTCGTAGAGTTCCTCCACGCGCGCGGGGTGGATGCGACCATCCACGATGAGTTTCTCGAGCGTGCGGCGAGCAATCTCACGGCGCACGGGGTCAAAACAGCTGACGGTGATGGCTTCGGGCGTGTCGTCGATGATGAGATCCACGCCGGTGATGGTTTCAAGCGTGCGGATGTTGCGACCTTCGCGGCCGATGATGCGGCCTTTCATCTCATCGCTGGGCAGGGCAACCACGCTAACGGTTGTTTCCGCGGAATGGTCTGCCGCGCAGCGCTGAATGGCAGTGGCGATGATTTCCTTGGCCATGGCATCGGATTCATCGCGGGTGCGTTGCTCGAAGTCCATGATGCGCACGGCTTTTTCGTGGTCAAGCTCGTGTTCCAGTTCTTGCAGCAGCTGGCTTTTGGCTTGCTCTTGGGTGAGACCCGAGATGCGCTCGAGCAAATCAAACTGGCTGCGTTTGAGGGCTTCAGCTTCTTCAATTTTTTCGTCGGCCTGCTTGTGTTTTTCTTGCAGGGCGTCTTCTTTTTTCTCCAGGTTGCCCGCGCGCTTGTCCAGTGTTTCTTCGCGTTGGTCGATGCGGCGCTCTTGGCGCTGCACTTCGGCGCGGCGGTCGCGCAGTTCGCGGTCGGCTTCTTGGCGCTGGCGATGGATATCATCTTTGGCTTCGAGGATGGCTTCTTTTTTCTTTTGCTCGGCCACGGCCAAAGCGCTGTTGAGGATGCGCGTGGCTTCTTGTTCGGCAGAGCCGATTTGGGTTTCGGCGGTGTTCTTGCGGTTGTTGTAGCCCATGCGGTAAAAGAGGACGATGAGGCCGGCGGCCAGCAAGATGAGAACGCCCAGCACGATGAAGAAAACCAAAGCGTCAATGGTTCTGGATGCGCCTTCGGCTGCGGCTACGGCCGCGGCTTCGGCAGCAGCGGCTTGTTGTTGGATCAAATAGTCCAACGCGTCAGTGGTGTATTCCATGGGGGAAGTGTACTCTCCTGTTCATAATATAATATGGTGAAACGCTGCACCGGGGCAGCTAAAATCAGCCAACATATATTATACTATATCTAAGGGGGCTTGTCAAGGGGGTGGCGTGAAATTTGTGTGATTGGCTTGTTAAGCTTTGAGCGGCGTAATCGACGCCTCTAAGGTGCGGCTTGACACTTCACGCTATCCGTGCTACAATAGTAGTATGAGTAAATCATTTTTGTGGCGCCGCAGGTGGGGCTTGCTGTTCGTGAATGTGACAGCAGGGCTCGCGCTTGCGCCGTTTATCTACTGGGACGGCATCTTCATGCGTGTGATTCTCGCCGCCGCGCCCGACGACGCAACGCTGCTGGGGCTGACGGTGCTGGGCGGGCTGGGGAGCTTGCTGCTGCTGTTGCTGGCGGCAGTTGGGCTGGGCGGCTGCATGCATGCGCTGCGTGGCGTGATGGCGGACAGCACGGCGTTTCTGCCGGCGGAAATTTTGCGCGGGGTGCGCCGCACGGTGAGAACATCCCTGGTGGCAGGAGCATGGGTTGCGCTGTCGCTGTTGCTGATGCGCGCGGGTCTGATTAATTTGTATACCCAGCCGCCGTCGCTTGCGCTGTGGCGACCAGTGTGGACGATTATACTGGTGCTGCAGCTGCTGATTATCCTGCCAACGGGGCTGCTGATGTTGTGCCAGCCGGATGAGCTGCAACATCACCCGCTGCGTGCGGCTGATGCGGCGGCGCGCCAACTGTTTCAGCGACCCGTGCGCTTCGCCGCACTGCTCATACCGACCATGCTGCCGATACTCTTCTTCACGTTCCAGTGGCCGTGGGCGAACTTCATCGGGCTGTTTTTCGTGATGATTTTCGCGCTGTGGCCAGTGATGTTGCTGTGGCAACGGTCGGTGGAGTTGGAAATTCACGCGCTGCAAACACGCAGCGTACGTGGGCTTGGTCTGTGGGCTTGGCTCGGTGTGGTCAGCGTGTTTGCCGCTTTGCACGGCGGTGCGTTGCCCGGCACGCTGAGCGAAGCTGGGGCGTTTTTGCTGCGGCAGGCAACGCTTGAGGCCGACAACACCACGGTGCGCAGCTTGCTTGCGGCAAGCAGCGTGTGGCCATGGCTGGCGGCTGCATTGCTGGGCACGGCGTGCTTGATTCTGGTGGTCTACACCTGCGCGAGCTATCGTTTTCGCGGGCGCAGGCTGGTGTTTATCGCGGCGCTGGCATTGCAGCTGTGGCCGATGCTGTCGCGCTATTCTGCGCTGGAACAACTGTTGCGCAGCATCAACTTGCCGGTGCAGCCTGCGGTGCTCATTGCGGCGTGGGCGGGGCTATATCTGCTGGCGGCACTGATGCTTTATCGCAAGTTCGCGCGCATGCAGCCCAAGTTGCAGCAACGCCGCTGCCAAGAGAAATATCCCGGTGCGCGGCTGTTTTTCTACTATGCCATGCCGCGGGCTCGGTTGTCCGTGATTGCGCTGACTGTGCTGACCACGCTCGGCGGCTGGACGGACGTCCTCGAACCGTTTTGGCACATGCAAGAGCTGGGGGCATTTTCGCTCGTGAGGTTTATTGCGGGGGCGCAATGAAACACTTGCCAAGTTGCGCAAGATGTGCTATACTATAGATTGAAGCAATTGCAAAAGGAGAGAACAACATGAACATTCTCGTCACCGGCGGTATGGGCTACATCGGCTCGCACACTTGCGTGGAGCTGCTGCAAGCCGGGCACAACCCCATCATCCTCGACAACCTCTACAACAGCAACGCGGCTGTGTTGGGCAAAATCGCCGAAATCACCGGCAGCACGCCTGCGTTTGTGCAGGGCGACATCCGCTGCCGCGAGACCTTGGATGCGCTGTTTGCGCAGCACAACGTGGATGCTGTGATTCACTTTGCAGCGCTGAAGGCGGTGGCCGAAAGCGTGCAAAAGCCACTGGAATATTATGACTGCAACGTGACGGGCACGCTCGTGCTGCTGCAGGCGATGCAGGCGGCCGGGTGCAACACACTGGTGTTCAGCTCGTCGGCGACAGTATATGGCAGCGAAAACGCGGTGCCGTTTTGTGAGGATATGCCGGTGGGCGCAGCGACAAACCCATATGGCAGCACGAAAATCATGATGGAGCGCATTCTGCAGGACATGGCGGTTGCCAACCCGGACTGGAAGATTAGCCTGCTGCGCTATTTCAACCCCGTGGGCGCGCATCCCAGCGGCGAGCTGGGCGAAGATCCCAACGGCATCCCCAACAACCTCATGCCGATCATTTGCCGTGTGGCGCAGGGAAAAATGGAAGAATTATGCATCACTGGAAATGATTACAACACGCCGGACGGCACGGGCGTGCGAGACTATATCCATGTGGTTGATCTCGCAGTGGGGCACTTGAAGGCGCTTGATCGTGTGGCGAAAACACCAGGCTGCAGCATCCACAACCTGGGCACAGGCAAGGGATTGAGCGTGTTGGAGCTAGTGCAGGCGTTTGAGCAGACCTCGGGCATCACGCTGCCAAAGCGCTTTGCGCCGCGCCGAGCGGGCGACATTGCCGAAAGCTACGCCAAGGTTGAGCGCGCTGCCGAGGAGCTCGGCTGGGTGGCGAAGCACAGTTCGGCGGCAGAAATTTGTCGAGATGTGTGGAATTTTTTAGAAAAGAGTAAAAAATAGGGCTTGCAATGTCAAGGTAAGTATGCTATAATAGAAGTTGGTGGCATGTAGTCACAAGTTGAATGGATGATGCATACACGTGAATGACATGCACTAATTTCTGCTGAGAGGTATTTTCCCCCCTATGAAAAAAAGACGAAGCTTTATTGTGCTGGCTGCACTGGTGCTGGCACTGCCGATCGTGTTGTTTAGCTGCACGGCTTGCGGCATCTTTGGCGGCAACAACAATGACAACGACAATGATAATTATAACGACACCACCGATTGGTGGGGCGATGCCAACTGGGGCGACTATGAATTTTTGAGAGACGCAGACGGAAACTATGTGTACGACGGCAACGGCAATCGTATCCTCGTGCGCCGCTCGCGTCCGGGTGACGATTTGGGTGGTTACCGCTTTGTGACATACCCGAATGGTCAGCGCGTGACTGACTCCGATGGTTATTATTTGGTCTACCCGCCCAATGGCGACACGGATGCCCATGGGAATCCTATCCCCGGCCAAGGCACAACAGCCGTTGGCGGTGCGGGCGGCGGCAACCAGCCCGGTCAAGGGGGCGGCAATCAGCCCGGTCAGGGTGGTGGCAATCAGCCCGGTCAAGGTGGCGGCAACCAGCCCGGTCAGGGTGGCGGTGGCAACCAGCCAGCCGCAACAACAACTACGACAACCACCACAACCACGACGACTACCATCCCCGTGCAAAACGTGACGATTGCGGGCCCCGGCTCGTTGCCAGTTGGCGGCACAGGCACGATTACGCCCACCGTTACCCCGGCAAATGCAACGAACCGCACGGTTGTGTTTTATTCAGACCACCCACTGATTGCTACGGTGAACCCAACCACGGGCGCAGTGACAGCGCAAAACCCCGGCAACACATATATCCGTGCATATATCGACAATGTGCGCCGTGCATCTATGCCGATTACGGTGAATCCTTTGTTGCGCATTGATGGTCCAAACCGCGTGGTGATTGGTAGCCCGATTACGCTAACGGCATTCAACCCCCATGCGAATCAGGCACATGCTGCGGGCACAGTGACGTGGAGCGCAACGCCCAGTGAATGGGTTACGCTTGACCCGGGCAATCCGATTGTGGTGACAGGGCGAGCACCAGCAGGTTGGACGGGTACGCACAATGTGGTGATTTCCGCCACGGTGACGATTAACGGTGCGAGCACCACGGTCACCCACAACGTGACGGTTGCCACCAACTAAATTTTTCTTTGGAGGCGAAACGCATGATGAAGAAACACCTGTTGCGAGCAACAGCCGTGCTGGCTGCATTGGCGATGACACTTGTGCTTGCCGCTTGCGGCGGCACAAACGTGAACGTGCTGGAACTGGACACCACCATGCTCGAAACCACTGCCACCACCTTCACCGATGCTGACGGCGTGACTGTGCTTTATCAAACCACCACGATTCCCGTGATGCCCACACGTCCGCCCGCGCCGGATGCTCCTTGGGCACCGGGGCATGGACCGGGACAAGGTGGCACAACCGCGCCACAAAACACCATCCCGCCCGCGCAAGTTGACCCGAACTTGACCTTCCCCAACTCCGGACCGCTGAATGTCACGTCGATTCAAATCATGGGCATTGACCGCGTGGGAACTAGCGCGCCATTCGTGATTCAACAGGGCAACATCGGCACGCCAGACGAACAACCGCAGCGGCAAGTGGTGGTGCAAACCAACCATCCGCACGCGCGCTGGGGCACAGACATCACCATTACGTCGTCTAACGCCAACGTGATTCAAGCGCCGTTTCATGGGCTCATTCGCGCGCTCGCGCCCGGCACGGCAACCATCACGGTGCGCTCGGTGAGCCACCCCAACGTGAGCCAAAGCATCACAGTCACAGTGCTTGGGCCAGCTTAGGCTTAGTGCTTAATGAATTGTAAATCAACCCTCAGTACAGACGAATTTTTCGTCCATGCTGAGGGTGAAATTTTTAGATAACTAAGCATTTAGCATTAGAGCAAGGTGTCCATCAACAGCAGACCCACCACGCCGGGCGCGCCGCCGATGGCGCTGACACCGAGGGTGAGAAAGTTGATGCTCAACCGCGTGCCGGTGAGCAGACCCACGACATTCACGGCATACAGCGCCGCGATGCCTGAAGCAGCCGTGAGCAGAAAATTGCGCAACAGCCGTTTGCTACGCAGCATCATCAGCAGCACGGCAAGCGCGGCCGCGCCAACGAGAACGTAGAGCACGATTTGCAGTTGAATAGTCATGAAAAAATCCTCTTTCAACGATTAAGGTTTATCGCGAAGCGGGTTAGTCAATCCAGCGCTCCTGCGAGGTGGTGGTGATGGGCAGGGTGGCGGCTTCCATCTGCAGCGCGCGCGCTTGGCGGATGAGATGGCGCTCGCGGCGCTCGAGGGATTCCTTTTGGAAGATGGCGGCCTCAAGCAGGTCGTCTTCGCTTTCAAGGGCGAAGTAGCTTTGGGTGGCGGCCAACTGGTCGCGCACGTCGCGCAGCTGGGCGATGATGTTCTCAAGGGGCGTGGGGGCAGGGGGCTCGGCAGTTTTTTGTTTTCGACGAAAAAAGTTTTTCATAATTTGTCCTCCTGTCATATTTCTATAGCTATTTTGCTGCAAATATGCTATACTTAATCAAGAAAATGATTTTGGAGGACAACATGCAACCAATTTGCCCGATAAAACTAACACCGCACGTGGTGACGCCCATTTGGGGACGAGAAACCTGGGTGCTCAGCACGCACGCCAACGGCAGCTGCACCGTGGCCGGCGGCGCGTATGCAGGCGTGGACTTTGCGCAGCTGTATCGCGAGCAGCCGGTGTTGTTCGGCGCGGCTTGCGCGGGGCGAGACTTCCCGGTGCTGGTGAAGTTCATCCACGCGCGCGATGACCTGTCCATTCAGGTGCACCCGCGTGACAGCGACAGCCACGTGCTTGCGCCCGGCGAAGCGGGCAAGACGGAATGCTGGTTCATTTTGCATGCCGAACCCGGTGCGAAGCTCGTGATGGGCTTTGCGCAGCAGATCACACCCGAGCAGTTCGCGCAAAGCATCGAGGATGGCATGCTGATGAATCATGTGGCGCAACTGCCCGTGCAGGCGGGGGACTTCTTCCACATTCCTGCGGGCACGCTGCACGCCATCGGCGCGGGGATTACCCTAGCCGAAGTGCAGCAGAACTCCGACACGACCTATCGCGTGTTTGATTATGGTCGCCTGCAAAATGGGCAGCCGCGCGAGCTGCATGTGGCGCAGGCCAAGGCGGTGACGGACTTGATACCCTACGCTGCCGAGCGCAGTGATGAGCACTTCACGGCACGCAGGGTGGTGAATCCCAGCGGCACCGTGGGGGCGGACAGCTTTGTGTCGCTGGTGGTGCTGCGGGGTGAGGGTGTGCTCACGTGGGGCGGCGAAGCGTTGCCCATTGCCGAGGGCGAGAGCATCTTCCTGCCTGCGGGGTTGGGGGATTACGCCGTGCAAGGCGATTGCGAAATTTTGCTGACGCATGTATAAGCGTAAAAAATGCCGCCCATACTCTTGGTACTAAGCCAAGAGAGGCGGTACATACATGAACAAGAAAATTTTGTGGCGCGCGGTTGCGCTGACGGCGACCATCGCATTTGCGGGCAGCTTGGTTAGCTTCCATGCACGCAGCGCGGGAGTGCGCGGCGAAGTGCTGCGCCTGCACGTGATTGCGAACTCCGACTGCGACGTTGACCAACAAGCCAAGCTGCATGTGCGCGATGCGCTGCTGGCGCAAGGTGATGCACTGTTCTATGCCAGCGGCGACATTGCACAAGCCGAGCAGGCGGTTGCGCTGCGCACCGCAGAGCTTGAACACACTGCACAACAGGCACTGCGCGAGCTCGGTTTGCACCAATCCGTGCGGGTGAGCGTAGGCACGGCGTTCTTCAACACACGCAGCTATGGTGCGCTGACGTTTCCCGCCGGGCGATACCAAGCGGTGCAGGTGCACATTGGTGATAGCGTGGGCGAAAATTGGTGGTGCGTGATGTTCCCGCCGCTTTGTTTGCCCGCTGCGACCACGCGTGAAAGCGTGACCCTAGATGCGGTGCTTAGCGATGGCGAAATGCGCGTGGTGGAGAGCAACCCGCAGTTTGACGTGCGTTTTCGCATTGTGGAGCTGGTGCAGGAACTGCTCGAAAGGTTGCGCGGCGAATAGAGAGGAAAAGGGTTCTCATGGCAAAGTATATGCAACAAAAGCTAGACCGCGGTGAACACGTTGTGCACGAAGCCAAAGTGGGCGCGCTGACCATCGTGGGTCTGGTGGCACCCAATCTGGGGCTGATTTTCATTCCGCTGATGACGCTGCGCACGATCAACTTGCTGTTTTTCACGCGGCTTGGCTTCACCAACCGGCGGGTGCTGGGCAAAACGGGCATCTTCCGCAGGCGCGTTGTGGATTGCCCGCTGAACCAAGTGCGCAAGATCGCGGTGAGCAAGGGCGTGCTGGGGCGGGTGTTTGGTTATGGCACGGTGACGATTTCCACCGCGAATGAGCGCGTGAAGTTTAAGTATATCACAAACCCCGAGGTGTTCCGCGACAAGCTGGCGCAAGCGCAACAGCGAGCGACCGAAGTGACTGCATAACAAAGAGCCGAGCGTGATGCTCGGCTTTTTACTATGCTCGTGCGCTAGGCGTTGTGCATGACCACGCCTTTTTTCAATATCACATTGGCGTACAGCTCGGTTTCGCCGGTGGCGACGATGGCGTAGGCCTGGGCGGCGCGCTCGTAAAACGCGTAACGTTCCAGCAGCGCCACGGGGCGGTCGCCGTCGCGGCGCAGGATGCATTTGCTATACTCCTGCCAGATGGGCGGGCGCACGTTGGCGTCGCCGGTGTCCATGAGCACCACGGGGCATTCCACGAAGGTGTCGAGCGGGAAATACATCAAAATGGCGTCGAGCAGGGTGGGGATATTGCTGTTGTCGGCACGCACCAAATGTTGCGCCAAGGATGCGGCGGGGAAGTTTGCGTCGGCGAGAACGATTTCGTCGCCGTGGCCCATTTCCGCGAGGATTTTGAGCAGCTCGGGCGAAAGGCAGGGGGGGATATGTTTTAACATGGCTTTCTCCTTGCATGGGTTTTGTGATTATGTGTATGCGGGGGTGGGTGTGGATATGCGCACGACATGCGTTGTGGCATTTTGCAGAAGTTCGCGCAGGTTTTCGGGGTAGACGGTCGTGTTGTCCAGTTGGTCAAGCGGCACCCAGTGAAAGCGCAGGTGCGGGGCATCCGCTGCACCGGCAAAGTCTTGCTGCGGCAGCGCGTCGCGTATGCGCAGATGAAACGTTAGTGCAACCTGCTGGATGGCTTTGCCTTCCCACGTGTAGAAGTTTTCTTCTGTCCAAGCAAGCTCGCCCACGGTGATGTCGAAGCCGGTTTCCTGCTTGAAGCGCCTTGTGAGGGCTTGTGCTGCGGTTTCGCCAAAGCGCACCTGCCCGCCTGGTGTGGCAAAGTTGCCTGCGTATTCTTCTCTGGTGTCGCTTTGCAGCAAAACGCAGCCGTCTCGCACGAGCACGCCTTGTGTGCGCAACGAAAATTTGCTGTCGAAGTGCGTGAGAAAAGCTTCGTTGCTGGCAGTCATCAGCTCGTGTTCGCTGATGTCAAGCGCCTTGCAGATATCCGAGATGATGGTGATGTCGGGGTAAGTGATGCCGCGCTCCCACTTGCTGACGGTGGTGGGGAGCACGCCAAGGCGGTCGGCCAGCTGCTCCTGTGTGAGCGAAAGAGTGCTGCGTTTTTCTTTGATGAACGCGGCGAAGTTTTGCTTATTGGTCATGGAATCATCTCCTTTCGCAATGAGTATATCATGTTCGGAAATGAGATGCAATGGCTGGGTGGGCTAGTTCTTCGGGTTGCAGGCTTCTTACAGAGGCTGCGGCGACCGGATAAAACGCCGCCACCAAGTTCACATAGTCTTGTGCGTCTTTCGCCGCTAGGTTGGTGTAGCAAAAACTCTGCTCGGCGCATTTCACGTGTGTGCTGCCATGCAGCGTATAGGTTTTCTGATAGCGGCACTTGCCGTTAGCCATGCGCATGCCTTTGCAGGGCTTGCACTGGTGGCTATCGTCAATAAAGGGTTGTTGAATCAACGCCGGGGCTGCTTCAAGATATGCCCTGCATTTGTCGATGCCTGATGCGTACACCCGCAACACGGTATTATCATGTAGATAAATACGCGCGATGATTTTCGGCGTCTTGCTGCCGGGTTTGATATACGCGATGAACGAGTTCCAGTAGGCGTTGTCGTGCAACTTGTAGCGCACATAACCTGCTGCATGCATTGCTTCATCAAATGCGGCGATGAAAGCTAAATCTTGTTCTTTCACGCCACCACCTCCTCCAAGCAAAACTTGCCGTCGTAGGCTGGCTCGCGGTCTACCCAAAGCCCGTTGGTGAAGTCCGGCACAGGCACAGGCATGCCGCCCATAGCCACGCTTTGCTCGCTCAGGCAGGTCACGACCATCCACGCAGCGGTGTCGTACACATCAATCGGCGGTTTCTCGCCACGCACGGCTGCATCCACAAACGCGCACAGAACGAGATAGTCCATGCCGCCATGACCGCCTGCGTGTTGCGCCTGGTCGTGGTATTGCTGCCACAACGGATGCTCGAACTCGGGCAGGTATTTGTCGAACTGCTCCCACTCGTGCAGCGGCGAGCGACCGTCGATGTAAACGGCATCGTTGAAGGGGGCTTCACGGTAGCACGCCCGCGTGCCCGACAGCGCGTAGTTGCGGCTATAGGGGCGCGGCAGGCTGCAATCGTGCACGAGGGTGATGGTCTCGCCGCCTGCGCACTTGATGGTGGTGGTGACGATGTCGCCGCAGGCAAAGTGCGCGTTGGCAAGGTAGTAGTCCGCGCCTTTTTCGCGCAGGATGAAGTCTTGCAGGCCGCGTGCTTTGCTCGCCACGCTGGTGAGCGTGAGGAACTGGTTGCCGCGGTTGATGCGCATGAGCTTGGCGATTGGTCCGAGTTGATGGGTGGGGTAGAGCTCGCCATTGCGGGCGAGGAAGTTAGGCAGGCGACCGTGGCGGTTCTCTTTGCCATAGGCGATTTCGTCGCGCAGGTCGTGGCGATAACCGCCCTCGCCGTGCACGACCTCGCCGAACACACCTTGGCGCACCATGTTAAACAGTGCCATTTCCTTGCGGTCATAGCAGCAATTCTCCAGCAGCATGCAGAACTTGCCCGTGTCTTCGCTGGTGCGCACCATTTGCCAGCATTCTTCCACGCTGGCCGCGCCGCCGACTTCAAGCGCCACATGGCAGCCGGCACGCATGCAGTCCACCGCGATGCGAGCGTGTGAGATCCACGTGGTGCAACACAGCACGGCATCGAGATTCTCGTTGGCGAGCATTTGCTTGTGGTCGAGGTAGACCTTGGGTGTGGTGCCGGATTTTTCGTGCACGAGCTTCGCACCTGCGTCGGCGCGGTCTTGGTAGAGGTCGCACACGGCGGACACCACCACGCCGGGGATGCCGAGCATCTCGCCCATGTTGCACATGCCACGGCCGCTCAGTCCGATGCAGCCGATGCGGATTTGTTTGGTCATAATATCTTACTCCTGTGTTTTTTGCTCTATTATTATACACCAATCGTCGCGGCATTGCAAGAAAAATTTCTGCAATGCGAGCAGGGGAAACGAGGCTTTTTTCACCCAGAGGTTTCATCAAGCTGCAGATTGTCCATGGCATAAAACAAACACTGCACCACAAGTTGGTTCAGTGAAAGCTTGTGCTGTTCGGCGAGAATTTCCATGCGTTCCAGCAATTCCTTGGGGATGCGAAACGTTTTGCTTTCGCTGTCGTAGCCCTTTTGTATCTTAAACACGGCATGCACTCCTTTTTGATTTAATTATGCATGTGTTTCGCGGATAAAGATAGGGCTATTTTGCAATTGAATTGCATTAAATAAAACTTGCAATTGTCTTTCGGATGTGCTATAATGAAATTGACGTGGGAGTGGTGCGCCCTCAAACACAAAAATATACAGGAGGACTTTTATTTTGAAATGTTATTACCACAATACACAGGACGCTGTTGGGCAATGCGTGGATTGCAAAAAAGGGCTTTGCCGTGAATGTTGTGACTTAAAAAGCAGCGCAACCAAAGACCTCTTTTGTTACGATTGTTTGGTGGAGGCGGGAAAGCAGGGGCTTGCGGATTTGGAGACATTGAAAGCAAAAGCCAAACGTGAACAAAAGTGGATGATTGCAGGGGCTATCGTTGGTGCGGTAATCGTAGGTCCCATTCTTGGTGCTGGTATCGGAGGTGTTGGTGGCTTTATTATCGGATGGTTGTTTGGCGTTTTTGGTACAGCGTCACTGGGGACAATCATCAACCAATTCCAAGATTATGGCGCATTCATTGGCGCGGTTTCTATTCTTGTGTGTCCAATCATCACGGTAGTTCGCTTTGTCAAGCGCAGAAATCTCGTGAGAGATGCCGTCATCGCGCAAGAAGAAGACGCACGACTGCTACTAAAATTGAAAGAAAGCATGGAACAAATCGCTTAACAACCAAGCGGCAGGTCGCACCACCTGCCGCTTGAATAATATATCGTCCGACCTTCGCATATAGATACACAACCACTATATTGCGGGGGATTTTTTATGGTGACCATGAGCTTGTGCATGATTGTGAAAAACGAGGAAGAAGTCCTGGCGCGGTGCCTAGCCAGCGCGCAGGGGCTGTGGGATGAACTAATCATCATCGACACCGGCAGCACCGACCGCACGAAGGAAATCGCTGCGCAGTTCACGCCGCATATGCACGACTTCACGTGGATTGATCACTTTGCTGCGGCGCGCAACTTCGCGTTCAGCAAGGGCACGTGTGAGTATCTGATGTGGCTGGACGCGGACGACGTGATTCTGCCGGATGACCACGCGGCGCTGCTGCAGCTCAAGCAAACCCTTGACCCCAATGTGGACACCGTGATGATGAAATACAACATCGCATTTGACGAGCAGGGCAAGCCCACGTTCAGCTATTACCGCGAGCGCATCATGCGCCGCGACCCACGTGCCACATGGGAGGGCGCAATCCACGAGGTCATCACGCCGTTTGGAAATATCCTGCACAGCCCAGTTGCCATTACCCATCGCCGCAAAGCAAAAACCGACGGCGCGCGCAATCTGCGCTTATTCGAGAACTTGCTTGAGCGCGGCGTAGCATTAAACCCGCGCGAAACGTTTTATTATGCCCGCGAGCTGTTCTACAACGCCCGCTATGATGATGCGGTGGCGGTGTTTACGCAGTTCTTGGACGAAGGCCGCGGCTGGGTGGAAAACAACATCGAGGCTTGCCGCGTGATGGCGCAATGTCTGGCAGCGCTGGGCAACGTTGATCAAGCGCGTTCGGCGTTGCTGCGCTCGTTTGAATACGACAACCCGCGCGCAGAAGTCTGCTGTGCACTGGGCGACCACCACTTTGCCCAAAGCGAGCACGATGCCGCCATTCAATGGTACAAAACTGCGCTGCACTGCCCACGGCACGACGCTAGCGGTGCGTTTGTGCTGGAGGATTGCTATGGCTATGTGCCGCATTTGCAGCTGTGTGTGTGCTACGACCGCTTGGGTCAGCACGACGTTGCTGCCGCGCACAACGAAGAAGCAGGCAAGCTGCGCCCGCAGTCGCCGGCGTATTTGCACAACAAGGCGTATTTTGAGCGAATTTTGATAGGCTCGCAATAGGTTTGATGAACCTGTAATAGGACACAGCGAAGCGATTTGCTCCCCGCAGGGGCAGCGAAGCGACAAAAAACGCAGCCCCCGAAGAGACTGCGTGTTGTGCGCAAAACCGGCGGGACTAAAGCGTACGTGCAAGCACGCATTCCCCCTAAACATGTACCATAACTGCAAAAGACAGAAAGCAGTTAGTATGTTCCGCTTTTTTACGTCCGCGTCGGTGTTGCCGCGCAAGATTATGTTAGCACATTGGCGCGCAAAAATCAAGAGCTAGGCGCAAGAATATCCGGCGTTTTTGCGGCGCAATTCATCAATTGGGAATTATCGGGAGGACATGACTATGGCGATTCCAATTTGTCGCATTGAACTGGGAAGTTATGCCCCGCACCTGTCGCAGCTGTGCGCGGGCTTTGCGATGCTGCAGCAACGCGGCATGCTGACGGTGGAGTATGCAGGCCTGAAGAATTTTCGCGACGAGGGGCTGCACCGGCACAACTTTATGCTGGAGGCAAAGTTTGACGACGGCACGGTGCTGGCCTATGATGTGGAGGATGGCTATGCCGGACCGCAGCAAAAAGAGCTGTTTGACACACAGCTCGGCCGCGTGGCGCGCTACTTCCGCCGCAGCTATGACCATCGGCAGCACAACGGCATGCGCAACCGCATGAAGGTGCGCCCGCTGGGGCTGAACTTCCACGTGAGTTGCCCGGGGAATTTCTTTGATGCCGAGCGACCAGACGCGCCCACGGCACGCAACGCCAACGACTTTGTGTCGCACAACAGCTATCCGTTTTACAAGGCGCTGTTCGTCACACAGCTGCTTGACCCCGACGATGTGCCCGGCATTGAAGGCGAAGCGCTGGACGAAATTCACGCGCAAAACCAGCAGAAAATCGACATCTTGCGGGCTTGCTGCGCGGAGTTTGGCGAGCGGTTTTTCGGCGGCTTGGAGCCAAGTGATTATGCACAAAAATGCGCGCCGGACCTATTGCTGTCTGCCGAAACTTGCAGCAAAGATGCTCACCTGCGCCGCCTGCGCGAGAACTATGTGTGCATTGCGATGCAGGGTTTGCACGGCAGCAACAGCTGGCTGATGGCCGAATGCTGTGCCGCCGGGCGGGCGCTGATTATCCAGCCGCTGCGCTATGCGCCGCAGGGCAACTTTGCGCGCGCGCAGAACTACGTGATGTTCGCAAGCGTTGAAGAATGCACACGCCGCGTGCGCGAACTGCTGCGCAGCCCATCCACCGTGCACCGCATGGAGGCCGCCAACGCGGCGTACTACCACGCCCATGTGCGCCCGGACTCCCTGGTGCTGCAGACGCTACGCGAGGCCATGCCGGGGCGGTTTCCCGTGGTGCAGGTGTGAGTTGACAGATGGTGTATAATATAAGCATCAACTACTTTTGGGGGTGCTTTGCATGAAAAAGCTGCTCAGCGTTGCCTTGACGATTTTGATGCTGGTGGGGTTGTTGGGGGTTGCGGCAAGCGCGCTTTCGCCCTCACACGCCCCGCGCTTGCGTCCCTCGCCGAGCGGTTTAATTTGGCCTGTGCCGGGCTTTGGGCGTGTGGCAAACGCCTTTTGGAGGCATGGAGGGCGTGTGCACCCGGGCATTGACATTGTTGGACATGCCGGGCACAGCATAACTGGCACAGGCGTGGTTGCTGTGCGCGATGGCGTGGTTGAATCGGTCGAGTGGATACGGACGTTTTGTCGCAGTGTTTTTGGCTACGAAGTGCTGATTGACCATGGCGATGTTAACGGTTTCAATTTAAGCACACGCTATGTACACTTGATGGCTGGTTCAGTTCGCGTGGAACGCGGGCAGCATGTGGTGATGGGCGAGCCAATTGGTCGTGCGGGCAATGCGGGGCGCACACGCGCGCCACATCTGCACTTTCAAGTGCTGATTAACGGCAGACCGCAAAATCCACTGAACTTCGTTAGTCCGGCAAACGGCGCGCACGACCCACCGATTAGATAACTTGTAGGGCGGATGAGGAATCCGCCCAATAATTTTTTGCAAAAACACTTGACAACCATCCCGAGCCTGTGCTATACTATACAATGCATGTTTATGCAAATTCTCACGCACGCGTCCTTTGCGTGCGGCGGGGCAACACAAATAAGGAGGAATATCACTTGGCAGTCGTATCCATGAAACAGTTGCTGGAAGCAGGTGTGCACTTTGGCCACCAAACCCGGCGCTGGAACCCAAAAATGGCACCGTACATCTTCACCGAACGCAACGGCATCTACATCATTGACCTGCAAAAAACCGTGCGCAAACTCGAGGAAGCGTACATGACGGTGCGCAAAATCGCCGAAGACGGCGGCACAGTCCTGTTCGTTGGCACGAAAAAACAAGCGCAAGACAGCATCCGCGAGGAAGCCCTGCGCTGCGGCATGCCCTTCGTCAACGCCCGTTGGCTCGGCGGCATGCTCACCAACTTTGGCACCATCCAAAAGCGTATCCGTCGCTTGGCACAGCTCAAGCAAATGGAAGAAGACGGCACGTTTGAAATGCTGCCGAAAAAAGAAGTCATCAAACTGCGCCTGCAAATCGAGCGCCTGGAAAAATTCCTGGGCGGCATCACTGAAATGAAGCGTCCCCCGCAGGCGATGTTCATCGTTGACCCGCGCAAAGAGCGCATCGCGGTGGCCGAGGCGCACAAACTGCGCATCCCGATTATCGCCATTGTGGACACCAACTGTGATCCCGATGAAATTGACCACGTCATCCCCGGCAACGACGATGCTATCCGTGCTGTGCGGCTGATTTCTGCCGCCATGGCCGATGCCGTGCTGGAAGCTCGCCAAGGCGAAGATGCCGTGGCCGCTGCCTCCGCTGCCGCGCAAGCGAAAGAAGAGGCTGGTCTTGCTCCCGCTGAGCAAGCCCCTGAAACGGTTGCCGAAGTGACAGAAGGGAGTGCAGAATAATATGGCGTTTACTGCAAAAGATGTGGCCGAACTGCGCGCCAAAACCGGCGTTGGCATGATGGACTGCAAGAAAGCCTTGGTTGAAGCCGAAGGTGATATGAACCGCGCGGTGGATATTCTGCGCGAGCGCGGCTTGGCTGCTGCAACGAAAAAAGCCGGTCGTGTGACCGCCGAAGGCGCCGTGCTGGCCTATAGCGCTGATGGCGTGAGCGTGCTGGTTGAAGTGAACAGCGAAACTGACTTCGTGGGCAAAAATCCCGATTTCATTGCGTTTGTGCAAGGTGTGGCGAAAACCATCGCCCTGCAAAATCCCGCTGATGTGGAAGCGCTTTCTGCGCTGCAAATCGCTGATGGCGACATGACAGTGGAAGCCGCTCGCCAGGAAAAAATCTTGACGATTGGCGAAAACCTCACCATTCGTCGCTTTGTGCGCTTGGTGAACCCGGCGGTCGTGAGCTACGTCCACGGTGGCGGCTCAATCGGCGTGCTGGCGGTGTTCAACGCCGACGCAGCGGTGGCTGCCAAGCCCGAGTTCGCTGCCATGGGGCGCGATGTTGCCATGCAAGTGGCCGCGATGAGCCCGAGCTATCTGAACAAAGACAGCGTGCCTGCTGATGTGGTGGAGAAAGAAAAAACCATCTACAAAGCACAGCTGGCCGAAGACCCCAAAATGGCTGGCAAGCCCGAAAAAGTCCTCGACAACATCATCGTTGGGCGCGTGAACAAGTTCTACAAAGAAGTGTGCCTGCTGGAGCAGCAGTTCGTGAAAGACGGCGATGTTTCCGTTGGACAATACGTGGCGAATGTGGCCAAAACGCTGGGCGCGGACTTCGCTTGCGTGGATTTCCTGCGCTTCACCAAAGGTGAGGGCGTGGAAAAACGCGAAGACGATTTCGCTGCCGAAGTGGCCGCGATGACGAAGTAAGGAGATTGACATGAAAGAAAATATTCACCCGAATTATGAGGTGTCGGCCGTGCGTTGTGCGTGTGGCGAAACCTTTGAGACGCGCTCTACCCGCAAGCAGCTGCGCGTTGACATTTGCTCGAAATGCCATCCGTTTTATAGCGGCAAGCGCATGATGGTTGACGTTGGCGGCCGCGCCGACCGCTTCAACAAGAAGTTCAACCGTGCGGCAATCGACAACAACTAATGCCTGCAAATCACACAACCCCCACTTCCTGCCATGCAGAGAGTGGGGGCTTTTCATATTAAAGAACAAGAAGCTTACGCTGCGCGGTCGTGGCGCTGCGGGAACGGGATAATCTTTGCGAAATGCTGCGGCTCAGGCTGCAGGAAGACGGGCTCTGCAGGTTGCTCAACGGGCACGTCAAGCAGACCGTGGTCTTGCTCAAGCTCAAGGCGATAGTTGCGCACGGCGGCCGCCAAAGCAAGCAGCACGCGGTTTTCCCACGCAACCAAGCGCTTGGAAAACACTGCGCCCGCCACGGCGAACAGGCACACTAGCCCGAAAATCACCAAGCCCAAGATGGAAAAAAACGACATGTCACAGCCCTTTCTAAACGTACGTTTCGCGAACAAACCTATTATAACACAAAATTCGCGCGCTGTCAATCGAACAAAACGTGAAAATTTGACACGTTTGGTTGGTGGATAACTTTGGTGAAAATGAGTGAACAACTCTAGTTTACCACAATATGTGGTGTTTGTCAAGCATAATTTGCTTGGAAACATCAAGATTTTCCCAATTGAGGGTGTGGAAAACCAAAAAGGTTAACAAAATGTAACTTTTGCGGCGCAAGGGGTTGAAAAAAAGCGCGTTTTGTGATATAATATGAGTGGAGAGTTGAATTGGGTATTTTTGCAAGAAAGGATGGTGTTGTGAGATGAGCAAACGAGAAAACGGCACCGGACTGCCAGGCCCCAACAATACCGTGAATGACATCGCCGCCGACATGGCAATGACCGGCGAAATCCCGCTGGCGCTGATTCGCGAAATGCTGCGCAACCAAGATGAAGTGGAAGCGCGCGACGCAGCACCCGCGCAGGCAGACATCGAGCAGGCAAAGCAGGAGATGCTCGACATGCATGCCGAGGCGCAGGCCAAAGAAGAGCTTATTAAAGAAAAGAAGCCGCGCAAGGCTAAGCGCGAAAAAACGAAAGATACGCACAGAGAAGTAATCCGCGAAATGCGCGTGAGCTGGGCCGAGATGGCCGCTGACGAGTTTTGGCGCGACGATGAGCCGCTATATCAACCGCCGCTGGTGGCGTTTGCGCGCGCGTTTTATCGCCAAATGTATTTCTTTGGGTTGCGCTTTGCACGCCCAATCATGACTGCTGGGCGCTTTGTGCGGCCGCATGTGCTGTTTTTGCTGCAGGCGCTGTGGCATCTGCTGCGCACCGGCGTGCTGCTGGTGCATCATGCGACGATTGGCCGCGTGAAGCGTGCGCGTGCCCATGCGCATGCGCAACGTGAGCATCGCCTGGCAAAGCACGGTCGTCCGAGCAATCCGCTGCAGCGCTTCACTGCCTCGCTGCACGACCACCGCCGCATGGTGCGTGGCGCGGTGAACGTTGCCATGCCGGCAGCGGCGCTGCTGGTTTTGCTGGTGGTGATACAAACCATGGCGAACCAAACCTTTGCACTCAGCGTGACGTTCAACGACGTGCCGGTGGGCTATATCGCCAACGAGCGCGTGCTCACCCTGGCGCAAGCTGCGGCCAATGCACACATGCAGCCGATTGCCCTTGCCGCAAACGGCGGTGGCAACGGCGACGCACTCAACCGCGCGATGGAAGCGGTGGACGAAAACATGCAAGTGGTTGCGCAGTTCCAAGTGGCGCGCGTGCAACCGGAGAATCTCGTGCCGGTGGATGTGCTGACCGACCGTTTGCTGGAAAGCTCGCCGAATGAGATGATTACCGGTGCGGGTGTGTTCATCGACGATGAACTGATTGCCACGGTGCACCACGTGGCGGATGCCGAAAGCGTGCTGGGTTCGATTATCGCCGAGCAAACCGCAGCGCTTGACCTTGACCTGCGCGCGGCCGACAGCGTGGAGTTTATCCAAAACATTGAGATTGTGCCGGGGTTTTATCCCGCCAACCAAATGATTGACGCACAGCAGCTGCTGCAAACACTCAGCGACATTGCCGAAGAAGAGCAGGCGAGCGATCCGCTGCAAGTGCGCGTGGTGCGTGTGGAAACCCGCATTGCGCCCGTGCCCTATGGCACGATTGACACCAACAACTACAACATCTTCCAAGGTGAAGTGCGCGTGCGCGTGCGCGGCACAATGGGTGAAGATGAAGTGACCGAGCGCATCACTTACGTCAACGGTGTGCGCTATGGCAGACCCGAGGAGATCTCACGCCGTCGCCTGCGTGAACCTGTGCCGCAACGCCGCGAAATCGGTCGCCAAGACCCGCGCGTGTTCATCCAAGACCGTGGTACGGTCACGCTGCGCCCATCATCGCACGGTCTGGTTTGGCCCGTGCCCGGCTTTGGACGCGTGTCCTCGCCGTTTGGCATGCGCTGGGGCAGAATGCACCAAGGCATCGACATCGCAGGCCCGGGGATCAACGGCACCGGCGTGGTGGCCGCACGTGCAGGCACCGTGGTAGAAACGCAGTTCAGCAACTCCGGCTGGGGGCACATGATTCTCATCGACCACGGCGGCGGCATGCAAACGCGCTATGCCCACTTGATTGCGGGCTCAATCGCCGTGTCGCGCGGGCAGCGCGTGGAGATGGGGCAGCCCATCGGTCGCGTGGGCAGCACCGGCAACTCCACCGGTCCACACCTGCACTTTGAAGTCATCATCGGCGGCAGAGCACAAAACCCGCTGAACTTCGTCGGCCCCGCCAACGGCGCGCAAGACCCGGCAATACGGCGCTAGTGCGCCCCCGCAGGCGCGAAATGCGCTCGCCGCGCAGGCATTACTTTTTTTGCAAAAAAAGTAATCAAAAAACCCTAGACTTTTATAAAAACCCACCTCCTGCGTGACGGGAAGTGGGTTTTGGCTATTTTGTTAATCGTCCACCGCGAAGCGGCTAAAGTTTTTTGGTTCTTTTTTTCAAAAAAGAACAGAATCTTCGCGCACTAGTCTTGCATGTATTGATAGCCGCGCGGCAGACCGAGCTGCACCAGCACTTGCTCTTCTTTTTCGCGCATGCGCACGCTTTCCAGTCCACCGGCGGTGTGGTCATAGCCCAGCAGGTGCAGCATGGAGTGCACGGTGAGATAGGCCATCTCGCGCTGGAAGGTGTGACCGTATAGCCGCGATTGCTCTTGCGCACGTGGCAGGCAGATGACGATGTCGCCCAGCAGCGCAGAGCCGGTGGCGTGGTTGATGTCATATTCGCCGTTTGCGCCGAGGGGGAAGGACAGCACGTCGGTGATGTCGTCCTTGCTGCGGTGCTCGCGGTTGAGGCGCTGGATTTCGTCGTTATCGACAAAGCGCACGCTGATTTCAGCGGCTTGGGAGAATTGTTCATTCACCAGCACGGCCACGCAGGCGCGGCGCACCAGCATGCGGATGCCCGTGGGCACTTTCACATCTTGTTGGTCGTCGGTGATAATCACTTTCACTTTGGTTGCCATGGGGGTTACCTTCTTTCTGTCTTTATCGGCGCTCTAAATATCGTTTTGTGTAGGGGCAGACTTCGATGCATTTGCGGCACACAACGGCGTCTGTTGAGCAGCATTGTGTGATGTCCCCGTTGGCGGGGCAGGCGGTGATGCAGGCCGTGCAGTTTCCGCAGCGTGGTTCAATGGGCTTTGCGCATTGCAGCGGTGCGTCGGTGAGGATGCTCGACAGGCGAAGCATTGAGCCGTATTGCTCGTGCACCAGCAACTTGCTTTTGCCAACCCAGCCCATGCCCGCGAGAATGGCGACGGTTCTGTGTGGCAGCAGCGTGACGTGATGCGATAACTTGGTGCGCGAAACCTGCGCCCTCGTTTTCGCCACGGCTTGGTAGCCGAGCATTTGCAGCAGCTCTGTGCCTAGCGTCACCAGTTTATCCAAGCGGTCGCGCAGCGCGTTGTCGCAGGCATAGTCGTTGTCGTTTGCGAGCTGTTCTTTTGGGTAGAGCACCGCCACGCAGACCCCCACCGGAAGACTTTCACGCACTTCGGCGGGCAGCCCGGTGAGGTCGCCGAAGCCGACCAAATCCGCGCCGTGGCACAGCAGCTCGTTGCGCAACAAATCGCTGATGTCGTTCATGTTCGCCTTCCTTGCTGCTTCTTCCGCGCTTGCTCTTTCTCATATGCCTTGATGATGGATTGCACCAGCTTGTGGCGCACCACATCGCGTTCGGTGAACTTGACGATGGCGATGTCCTCCACGCCTTTGAGGACTTTCGTGGCGTTCACTAGCCCCGATGGCTTGCCGTCGGGCAGGTCGATTTGCGTGATGTCGCCGGTGACGATAATCTTGGAGTTTTGCCCCAAGCGCGTGAGGAACATCTTCATTTGCTCGATGGTGGTGTTCTGCGCTTCGTCGAGGATGATGAAGCTGTCGTCGAGCGTGCGACCGCGCATGTAGGCCAGAGGCGCGACTTCGATGGCACCGCGCTCCTGATGGCGGGCGAATTGCTCTGCGCCGAACATGTCGAACAACGCGTCGTACAGCGGGCGCAGGTAGGGGTCAACTTTTTGCTGCATGTCGCCGGGCAAAAAGCCCAGCTTCTCGCCAGCCTCCACCGCCGGGCGCGTGAGGATGATGCGGTTGACCTCTTTGGCACGAAAAGCGCTCACCGCCATGGCCACCGCGAGGTAGGTTTTGCCGGTGCCGGCGGGGCCAACGCCGAGGGTGATGGTGTGCTGCTTGATGGCATCGATGTATTTCTTCTGCCCAAGCGTTTTGGGCTTGAGCGGCTTGCCGCGCGCGGTGATGCCGATGCTGCCGTCCGTCATGGCGGAAAGCTTTTGCGTGAGGTCTTCGTCGTCATCCACCATGGAGATGACGTAGCGCACGGTGTGCTCGCTGAGCTGCTCGCCGCGCACGAGCACCGCCAGCAGAGCATCAACCGCGCGGGCGGCACGGGCGCAGGCCTCGGGCTCGCCGTTGAGCTTGACTTCAGTGCCGCGATAGACAATGCTCACGCCGTAATGCGCCTGCAGCAGCTTGACGTTTTCGTCCAAACTGCCGAAAAGCTGCACGATGTGTTCCATGCGGTCGATGGGAATGACGCGTTCTTCGATGGCTCTGCCCTCCGATAGCGTATTTCGTTGATAATTGCCAAAAAATCTCGGGGATTTTATATAAGTATACCATTTTTCTGCGAAACTGTCAAGGGAGAAAGTGTAAATTTTTTCTTAACGCGCTTTTTCGCGCTGCAGCAGGACACTTCATTATGTGAAACTTGCACAAAATGGAATTGGAAAAACATGTCGAATTTTGGCGGCTTGGGGGCTTGAAAAATGTCGAAAAATGTGATATAATGGTAGCATCAACCAAGGGAATTTATGGGTCACAAGGAAAGAGGTTAACATGAGAGTAACAGGAATCATTCGCGGAATCGACGAAGTGGGGCGCATTGTTATCCCCAAAGAGTATCGTCGGATGCTGAAAGTGAACGACAAAGAGGATTCGCTCGAGATTTCGATGGAAGGCGACCGCATTGTGCTGCGCAAGCACATTCCTGCCTGCACGTTTTGCGACAATGCGGACGGCATGATCGAATACAACGGCTACAAAATCTGCCGCAACTGTGTGGAAAATCTCGATCGCATCGTTGGTCAACAGGTGGAAGGCGAGTAAGCGCTGCTTAATGCTTAGTGCTCAGTGAAAAACGACGACCCTTAGCGGATGCTGAGGGTTGTGTTTTTTGGGCGGGTTATTGACAAATGCGCAAGCGCGTGCTAAAATGGTTGGTATAGAAAGACTTGACGAGGTAATATCATGAAACACATCATCATTCTATACGATGGCATGGCCGACGAGCCCCTGCCCGCACTGGGCGGCAAAACGCCCATGGAAGTCGCCCGCAAGCCGCGGTTCGATGTCATGGGGCGCGACGGCGAGGTCGGTTTGGTGCACACCACGCCGCCCGGGCAATCCGCAGGCAGCGACAACACCAACCTCAACATCCTCGGCTACGACAGCACGAAATACTACACCGGTCGCAGCCCCATTGAGGCGGTGAGCATCGGCGTGCCCATGGAGGCTGATGATCTGTGCCTGCGCTGCAACCTCGTTACGCTCAGCGATGAGGACGACTACGCCGCCAAAACCATGGTGGACTACGCAGGCAGCGAAATCACCACGGAGCAAGCGCGTGAGGTCATCGCCAAGCTGCAGGCGCAGCTGGGTAGCGATGAGTTCCAGTTCTTCGCGGGGGTGCAATATCGTCATTGCCTGCTGTGGAAGGGCGGCAGAACCAAGCTCGCGGGCATGAGAAACACTCCGCCGCATGATATCATCGGTCAGCCGATTGTCACACACATGCCCAGCCATCCCGAACTGCTTGACTTGATGCAACGCAGCACAGCTATACTCAACGGCAACAAGGCGAATGCCATCTGGCTGTGGGGGGAGGGGACTTGCCCCGCCCTGCCGAGCTTTGAACACATGACCGGGCTGCGCGGCAGCATCATTTCGGCGGTGGATTTGCTCAAAGGCATTGGCATGCTCGCCGACATGCGCACGCCCACCGTGCCCGGCGCGACCGACTGGATTGACACCAACTACGCCGGTGAAGCGCAGGCTGCCGTGGATGAGTTCAAGGCGGGGCAGGATTTCGTCTTCCTGCACTTTGAGGCAACCGATGAAGCCGGACACCGCGGCGACGTGGCCAGCAAGATTCGCGGCATTGAGCTGATTGACGAAATCGTGCTGCCCATCGTGCTGGACTATCTGGAGCAGCAAGATGACTACGCGCTGATGATTTTGCCGGATCATCCTACGCCGCTTGCGCGCAAAACCCACACGAAAGATCCCGTGCCCTACATGATGTTCCGCAAGTCGTGGCGCGGCAGCAACCGTGGCGTGGACTGCGTGAGCGAGAAAACCGCCGCCGCAACCGGCAATGTGCTTGCGCATGCGCCGGATTTGATCCGCAAATTCATCGTCAAGTAAACATGCCGAAAATACGAGCAAACGAGAGCAAAACGCAGTTCGCGCCCGAATTTTTAAAATTCTGTGAAAAAATGCTTGACAAGCGCTGCGCTTTGCGGTATAATTCTAAGGTATGATAAATTTTTCGGAGGTTCATTATGTCTACTTATATGCCAAAAGCGGGCGACATCACCCGCAACTGGTATGTGCTTGACGCTGCCGGCGTGCCCATGGGTCGCGTGGCAACGCAAGCTGCTACCCTGCTGCGCGGCAAGCACAAACCCACGTTTGCGCCCCATGCCGACTGCGGCGATTTCGTCATCATCATCAATGCAAGCCAGGCAGTGCTCACCGGTCGCAAGCTGGAGCAAAAAAAGCACTACCGCCACACCGGCTATGTCGGTCACCTGAAGGAAATCGGCTACGATAAGCTGATGAAAGAGCGCCCGAGCTATGCCATGGAACTGGCCGTGAAAGGCATGTTGCCGCACACCAGCCTTGGCCGCACGTCGTTCACTCGCCTGAAAGTGTTTGACGGCGCAGAGCACAAACACGCCGCACAGCAACCCATCGCTTGGGAATTGGGAGGTAAGTAAGCATGAACTTTGAAAGTGTACCGTTCTTTTATGGCACCGGCCGCCGCAAAAAAAGTGTGGCGCGTGTGCGTTTGTACAACGGCGCAGGCAAAATCACCATCAACGACCGTGACATCGATGACTATTTTGGTCTCGAAACGCTCAAGCTGGTGGTGCGCCAACCCCTCGCGTTGACCGAAACTTTGGACAAAATCGACATCGTTTGCCGCGTAAACGGCGGCGGCGTGAGCGGTCAAGCGGGTGCGATTCGCCACGGCGTTGCGCGTGCGCTGCTGCTGTATAACCCCGGGCTGCGTCCGGCGCTGAAGTCCGCAGGCTTCCTCACGCGTGACCCACGCATGAAAGAGCGCAAGAAATACGGCCTCAAGAAAGCACGTCGTGCGCCGCAGTTCTCGAAACGCTAAAGGGATTTTCCGCTATGCTTTGTTTCTCGTCAGTCGCGTATCGCATACGCGTCCTTTCTCGAAACTTCGCCTAGCGAAAAACCGTGTGCATCCATTTGTACAGTTGACATTTTCCTGAAAGGATTACGATAATGAAACGCACCTATCAGCCCAAAAAGCTGCATCGAAAAAAAGAACATGGCTTTCGCAAGCGCATGTTCGACCGCAGTGGCCGCAAAGTTCTTGCGCGCCGCCGCGCCAAAGGCCGCAAGCGCCTGACGCACTAAGACGTGGAGACACTGAAATTAAATGGGGATTTCCGCCGTGCCTATGGGCGCGGCAAATCCCTCACGGCGCCTGCGCTGGTTACGTACGCGCTGCGCAACCGCGCGGGTCGTTGTCGTTATGGCATCACCGCCAGCAAAAAGGTGGGCAACGCCGTGGTGCGCAACCGCTGCCGCCGGGTGATTCGCGAGGCATTTCGCACCCTGGACGAGCCCCTGCGCGGCAACTGGGACATCGTTTTCGTTGCACGCGGACGGACAAGCCAAGCGAAAAGCACCGACATTCAGCGCGTGATGAAGTTGCAACTCAAGAAGCTGGGGGTGATTGCATGAGAAAAGTACTCATCGCGCCCATCAAGTTTTATCAGCGGTTCATCTCGCCGGTGCTGCCGCCCATGTGCCGCTTCCAGCCCAGCTGCTCGCACTACACCGTGGAGGCCATTGAAGTGCACGGCGCATTGGTGGGCTTGTTGCTGGGCATTGCGCGGTTTTTGCGCTGCAACCCGCTGTTCCCCGGGGGCTATGACCCCGTTCCACCCAAACGCGATAAAAGAGGACTATAATGACATTTATTTTTGATATCCTGGGCGTTGTGTTTGGCCCAATCATGCGCTGGATTTTCTTGCTGGTGGGCAACTACGGCGTGGCGATCATCGTCTTCACGCTGTTGTGCCGTTTGGTTCAGCTGCCGTTTGCGGTGAAACAACAACGCAACATGGCCAAAAACACGCGCATGACCATGAAGCTGCGCAAAATCACCGACCGCTATAAAGACGACAAACGCCGCCAACAGGAAGAAACCCAAAAGTTCTACCAACGTGAAGGCTACAATCCGCTCAAGGCGGGCTGTTCGGGCGGCATGCTGGCGCAGTTCCCCATTATGTTTGGTCTGGTGGCGGCAATCAACCGCCCACTGCAATACACCATGCAGCTGCCGCAAGCACTGCTTGCCGCACTTGAACGCATCGAGCCTTTCGTGCTTGAAGCCGTGGGTGAAGGCGGATTCAACTTTTTGGGCATGGGAGCCGGTGGCGGTCCGCTGCAAGTGCAGTTGCGCATTGTGGAAAACATCGAAAAGTTCGCGGATTGGTTCGGCGAAGGCTATCGCTATGTCTGCCAATATTGCGAATATGCCTACTATGGCAGCTGTGCATACGTGGAAGCGATTGCGCTGATTCCTGCGCACTATGCCGACTATCTGCCGCGGATTCAAGAGTTTGCCACCAACGACTTCCAGCTGTTTGGGCTGAGCTTGGGGCAAATGCCCGGCGATGCCGGTGCGCTCATCGGCGTGCTGATTCCTGTGCTGGCCGGTGCTGGCGCGATGGCAACGTCGCTGTTCACCTTTTTCCGTCAACGCGACACCAACCCGCAAATGCAGCAACAAGGCAAGCTTATGACCGGCTGCATGACCTTTATCATGCCGTTGTTCAGCGCAGTGTGGGCCATTTGGTTCCCCATCGGCGTGGGCATTTTCTGGATCATCTCCAGCTTCATTGCCTTTGTGCAAACCGTGGCGCTGCACTATGCCATGCCGCCGCAAAAGATGCTCGCGCGCGTGCTGGTGGAAGAAACCGTGGAACGCCGCAGCCGCGAAAACAGCAAGAAGAAAATCGCAGAACTATAATGTAAACACACAGCGGGCGGGTGCAACACCCCGCCCCTGTATCTATAAGGAGGAGAAACCATGACTGAAGCCATTGGCATTGCCGCCACGATGGAAGAAGCCGTGCAGGCCGCCATCGCACAACTCAACGCCCCCGAGGGCATCGAAATTTCGACCGAAGTGCTGAGCGTGGAGAAAAAACTGCTCAAAGGCACGCAAGTGAAGGTGCGCGCATACTACGAAGAAACCGAGTTCTCCAAAGCCGAACAATACATCAAAGCTGTGCTGCGCCACATGGGCGTGCAGGAATCCACGGTGCTGACGATGGAAGAAGAAGATGGCGTGCGCTTCTCGCTGCAGTGCGGCGACGACGACGGCTATGTCATCGGTCGCCGTGGTGAAACCCTCGATAGCCTGCAGTATCTGGTGCGTTTGGTCATCAGCCGTGGGCGCGATGACTACCGCCGTGTGAGCGTGAACGTTGCAGATTACCGCGAAACCCGCGAGCAAAATCTGCATGACCTCGCGATTGTCAACGCCGGCAAGGCCAAGAAATTTGGCCGCAACATGCTCATGCCACCCATGAGTGCCTATGACCGCCGCACCGTGCACACGGTGATTCAAGACATCGAAGGCGTGAGCTCGCACTCCGTGGGCGAAGGCAGCGATCGCCGCGTGGTGGTTGCGCCCGACGAACAATACCGCAAGGCTGACACGCGCCGCAGCGGCGGCGGCGGTGGATACAACAACCGCGACCGTGGCGGCATGCAGCGCAACCAGCGCAACGCCAACACGCGCCGCTTCCCCGGTGACCGCAACGATCGCCCGCCCCGCCAGCCGATTGACAAAACGCCCACGCGTCCGCCTCGCTCTGACGTGAGCAACGCAGGTGCCGCCCGCTACGGCAAAATCGAGCCGCGCCGCGCGGACGCTGAAGTGAAGACGGAAGAATAGCATCACATGAAGTTAGAAATGCATATCCACAGCACCGAGCACAGTCTTTGCGCCGCTGAAGATGCCGCGGGCTGTGTAGCACGTTGCTTGGCACGCGGCTACAACGGCATGGTGCTGACCAATCATTTTTTCACCGGGTACATGGGTGACGGCGACTGGCAAACGCGCATCGATCGCTTCATGCACGGCTATCATGCTGCGGTGGCGGCCGCGCCCGCGGACTTTACCGTCATCTTGGGCATGGAGCTGCGCTTTGCTGCGGACGACGAAAATGACTACTTAATATTGGGGCTGGACGAGCAGTTTTTGCGCGCGCATGAGGGCTTTGATGAGTTGGGCATTGCCGCGTTCAGTGCGTTCGCCCGCGAGCATGGTTTGTTGATTTGCCAGGCGCACCCGTTTCGTTATAACATGGTGGTGTGCGACCCGCAGTATATCGATGCCTACGAGGTGTACAACGGTCATGGCCGCTGGGAGAGCAACAGCGACATCGCCGCCGCATGGTGCAAGCGGCACGGCAAGATTGCGCTGTCGGGCAGCGACTGGCATGGCTATGACACCGAGGGCGGCATGAATCCCGGCGGGATTGTGCTGGACTACCCTGTGAAAGATGCGAAAGAACTAGCAAAAGCGATCCGCGCGGGTGATTTCACGCTGTTGCGCTGAAAAAATATCACGAAGCAGGAAAAACTGCTTGACAATGCGCATAAGATGTGCTATAATGGTTTATCTGTTGAAGGAGATGCGCCCAATGAATCGTTCGTTTACCCGCTACTTTAGCTTCCCCGTGTGGGGGGCAAGCTGCGGTATGCGATAGACTTTTGGGCACGCCCGAAATATCATGCAACCCGCAGTGTAATGCTGCGGGCGATTTTTTTAGGAGGAAACACCATGATTGTCGTACTTAAACAAAATTTCATGCAGGAGCAGCTCGACATGCTGCTGCACTGGCTGCAGGAACAAGGCATCGCCGTGCACCAAAGCCTGGGCGAACACTCCACCGTGCTTGGGCTGATTGGCGACACCGCAGGGCTCGACACCGACCTCATTGAGGCGCAGGACTTCGTCGAAAAGGTCCAGCGCGTGCAGGAGCCATTCAAAAAAGCCAACCGCAAGTTTCACCCCATCGATACCGTGGTGGGGGTCGGCGGCGTGAAAATCGGCGCGGGCAATTTTGCGGTGATGGCAGGGCCTTGCAGCGTGGAATCACCCGAGCAAGTCAGCGAAATTGCCGCAGCGGTGAAGGCTTCGGGCGCGGGGATTCTGCGTGGCGGGGCGTTCAAACCGCGCACCTCGCCCTACGATTTCCAGGGCATGGGCAATGATGGCATCGAGTTGCTGCTTCAAGCGAAAGCGCAAACCGGTCTGCCCATCGTCACTGAAATCATGAACGTGAGCCATCTGCCTGCCTTCGAGCATGTGGATTGCATCCAAGTTGGCGCGCGCAACATGCAGAATTTTGAATTGCTCAAGGAGCTAGGGCGCTGCAACAAGCCCATTTTGCTCAAGCGCGGGCTTGCCAATACCATCCAAGAATGGCTGATGAGTGCCGAGTACATCATGGCCGGCGGCAACCAGCAGGTGATTTTGTGCGAGCGCGGCATCCGCACTTTCGAGACCGCCACGCGCAACACGCTTGACCTGTCGGCCGTGTGTGTGATCAAGGAAAAATCGCACCTGCCCATCGTGGTTGACCCGAGCCATGCCACGGGCGTGTCGCGTTATGTGAAGCAGTTGGCGGTGGCCGCTGCTGCCGTGGGCGCTGACGGGCTGATGATCGAGGTGCACAACAACCCAGCAAAAGCCCTGTGCGACGGCCCGCAATCGCTCACGCCCGCGCAATTTGACGACGTGATGCGCGCGGTGAACCAAGTGAGGGCAAAGTGATGAGAGCTGTGTATTGCTCAAACGAAGTGCTCAGTTTGGTGGAATATCAGCCCTGCGATGACCGCCCATTGTACGACAATGCGCATGATCCAGCCACACAACGGGGCTATAACTATGTGTTAACCACTACGTTTGAAGAATTTCAGCAACGAGAGCGAAAGCAGCGCTTTTTCGCAATGATTTGCCATAATGCTACCGACGAAATCATCGGGGCTGTGGGTATTTCGCCACCCGAAGTGGAGGCCGACCTCGCGATTTGGATGTTTTCTGCCTACCGCAAGCAGGGGTTGGGCACTTCGGCGTTCGCGCTGGCGACGAAGTACGCAACCGAAACCCTGGGCATCACCGAGCTGCACGCCGGAGTGTACCCCGACAATGTGGGCAGCAAAAAAATGCTGGCGCGCTGCGGATTTGTGCCGCTGTCGCCATGCCCGCCGGAAAAACACTATCTTACCGATGAGGACGTGTGTCAAATGGACTATGTTTATCGCGCGCAGACCGTGCATGTGCCCTTGGGCGACCGCGCCTATGATGTTCACATCGGCGGCGGCTTACTGTCGCAGTGTGGCGCGTTAATCCGCGATGCGCTAAAGCCGAGAAAGGCGCTCATCATTTGCGACACTAACGTGTGGAAGTGCGGTTATGTGGACACCGCGCTGCAAAGCCTGCAAGCGGCAGGCATCGCCTGTGAATATTTCACGCTTCACGCCGGCGAGGAGCACAAAACCCTCGCCAGTTACGAGGGGATTTTGCGCGCAAGTGCGGTGTTTGGGCTCACGGGCGGCGATATCTTGGTCGCGCTCGGCGGTGGCGTGGTGGGTGATCTCACTGGCTTTGCCGCCGCAACCTACCGTCGCGGCATCGCCTATGTGCAAATCCCCACGACCCTTCTGGCGGCTGTGGATTCCAGCGTGGGCGGCAAAACTGGGCTGAATCTCCCCGCCGGAAAGAACCTGGTGGGTGCGTTTTGGCAGCCGAGTTTGGTCATCTGCGACCCCGAAACCCACGCAACGCTGCCGCCTGCGGAGTACGCAAACGGTGTGGCCGAGTGCCTCAAATATGGCGTTCTGTGGGACGAAGAGCTATTCAGCGCATTGGCGCACGGCAGCGGAGTGGGCACGGCGCAAATCGCACGCTGTGTCGCGTTAAAGCGCGACGTTGTGGTTGGTGATGAACGCGACACCGGCGCACGCCGCCTGCTGAATTTGGGGCACACACTTGGCCACGCGATTGAGCAGGTCAGCGGCTACACCATACCCCACGGCGCGGCGGTTGGCATCGGCATGACCTTGATATGCAAGGCTTTTTGCCCCGAGATTACCGATGAAGTGTGCGCTGCACTGCACGCAAACGGGCTGCCCAGCACCTGCGATTTCACCGTGAGCGAGCTATTCGCCGCGCTTTCGCAGGACAAAAAACGCGTCGGCGACGACATCACCATCATCGTGCCGCTGCGCGTTGGGCAGTGCGAATTGCGCACGCTTCCACTTTCGAGCTTTAGAGCGATGCTGGAGGAGAAGTTATGACGCTAACGCTGCACCCCGCGAAACTATCTGGCGAAATCGCTGCCATGCCGTCGAAATCTGACCTGCATCGGCTGATGATTGCCGCATGGCTGGCCGGGCAGGACATCAGCCAGTTGCCCATCATCAGCGAAGACATCGCCGCCACGCGCGACTGCCTGCTGGCGACCGACGGCGTGCTCAATTGCCGCGAAAGTGGCTCAACACTTCGGTTTTTGCTGCCTGTGATGGCGGCGCTGGGGCGCACGGTGACCTTCACCGGCGAGGGTAGACTGCCCGAACGTCCGCTGGAACCGCTGCTGAGCCTGTTGCGTCAACACGGTGTCACGATAAACGGCGAAACTTTACCGCTGCGAATCAGTGGCCAGCTGCAGCCCGGCACTTATCAACTCCCCGGCAACATCAGCTCGCAGTATATCACAGGGTTGTTGTTTGCGCTGCCTCTTTTGCAGCAAGACAGCGAGATCATACTCACTTCGCCGCTTGAGTCGGCAGGTTATGTGGAAATGACGTTGCGCACGCTCGGTAAATTTTGCGCTTTCGTTGAAAAAAGCCAAATTGGCTGGGTTCTTCAAAACTGGTCTTACAGGCCGGCTGCCACCCTCGTGCCTGAAGGAGATTGGTCAAACGCTGCGTTTTGGTTGGCTGCGGGCTTGAACGTTGTTGGGCTTGACGAAAATTCCGCTCAACCAGATAAAGAAATCGTGCAATTATTACAACTCGGCGGTGATATGGATGCGTCGCAATGCCCTGACCTTGTGCCGATTATGGCGGTTTATGCCGCCGTGAACTACGAGCGCTGCGAAATCCGCAACGCCGCACGGCTGCGCATCAAAGAGAGCGACCGCTTGGCGGCGATGGCGCAAAATCTTGCCGCGCTGGGCGCAGATGTGACCGAACTACCTGACGGTATGGTCATTCGCGGCAAAAAACCGCTGCGCGGCGGCGTGGAGGTCAACAGTTTTGGCGACCACCGCATTGCGATGGCGATGGCGATTGCAGCACTTTATTGTGACGCTCCGGTAACGCTGCATGGCGCAGAAGTGGTTGCGAAGTCATACCCCAATTTTTGGGCAGATTATCAGCGATTAGGAGGGATTGTGCATGGCCTCTAGCTTTGGCGAACGCGTGAAAATCACCGTGTTCGGGCAGTCACATTCGGCGGCTATCGGCGCGGTCATCGATGGCCTGCCAGCGGGCGAAACCCTTGATATACAAGCGATTTCGGACTTCATGGCGCGCCGCGCACCCGGTCGAAACCCTGGCGATACTGCCCGCCGAGAGCCGGATATTCCGCGCATTCTCAGCGGTTTGGTGAACGACACCACCTGTGGCGCGCCGCTGTGTGCCGTCATCGAGAACACCGATACGCGCTCGCAGGATTACGATGCTCTGCGCGATATTCCGCGTCCCGGGCATGCGGATTTCCCCATTTCTGTCAAGCATGGTGGTTATGCGGATAAGCGTGGCGGCGGTCACACGTCTGGGCGATTGACGGCCCCCCTGTGTTTCGCTGGTGCTATTTGTGCACAAATTTTGGAAAAACGCGGCATCGAAATCTGCGCAATAGCTACAAAAACTGGCGATATTGAAACCGCCAAAGCCGTGGGCGATTCCGTTGGCGGCATCGTCGAGTGCACCGCCACAGGCTTGCCGGTGGGGCTGGGTGAGCCGATGTTCGGTGGCGTGGAGAATCGTCTGGCGGCGGCGCTGTTCGGCA
>Ga0209755_10000191_pt1 | contig 117082 bp, 70 predicted proteins | sample TergutCo191P1_FD_187301 | JGI IMG/M metagenome (GOLD analysis project Ga0209755, IMG submission 187301) | Cornitermes sp. P1 segment gut microbial communities from Petit-Saut dam, French Guiana - Co191P1 (SPAdes) (version 2) | ecosystem: Host-associated > Arthropoda: Insects > Digestive system...
CGTGATAGACTCCAGCCGTGGAATATTGCGCCTTGTATGTCTAGAGTAAGTACAGGAAGTGTGAAGTTTTGGGCTTGCTCTAGGGTCATATCTTGGTGGCTCATACGTGCTGTGCCGAAGTAGTGTTCGCAGATTAGGATTATGCGTACATCGCCTGTCTGTAGGCTTGGTAGGTCTAGTATGCCGTCTTGGATTGAACACGATGCTGTTCCGCGCGTTACGAATATTGTGAATGTTGCGTAGAAGGTAGGGTCTATTGTGGATACTGCACGTATTATTGCTGTGCCTACGCCGTATGGAAGGGCTGTAACAAAGCCATTTCTATCCGTTAAGTCTGCGCTTAATCTGATTACACTCTCATCACTTGATGTCCAAATGAAGTTTGTAGCCACATCGCCACTTGTTTTTACTATTAGGCTAAGTTGTAGAGATTGGCGGTTTATGACATCAGAAAGTGTGTAAACGCCGTTCTCATACACTAGTGGTATAAGCATTGCAGTTTGCTCTCTAACTACGTTGTCGCCCAAAATTTCTATACTATCAAGGCTTGATTTTGTTACGCTGATTGTGAAGTTTGCGTAAAAGCCGTTGCCCGTGTGAGTTACTCTGATTATTGCAACGCCCGCGCCTATTCCCCTTATCAGCGCCGAGTTGCCCGTATCACCACTTAAAAATTGTATCACGCCACCGCCGCAACTGCTTGTCCATACAAGGCTTGAGCCTGCTGCTACGCGCCCGCCAACTCTAGCGACAAGGTCTAGTGTAGGTAGGTTTATCGTGTCTGGGCGCGGCAAAGAAATGTGCATTTCGTAAGAGAACACGACGTCGTTTGGTCCGATTATGCGGATAGAAGTCGCGCCTTCTTGCTCTATCGTAAGCGCAAATTTGCTAGACACCGTGCCGCAATATACGCCCACCGCAGTAATGGTGAATTCGCCCGCCTCTAGTGGTCTAAGCGTTACAAGGCTTGTTAAAGCCCCTGTGCTGCGTATGTTGTACAAAACTACCACGTTTGGTGTGCAAACAACCCACCTAACCGCGCCCGAGATGCTAGCGTGTGAAATGCTTACTTGCGCGCGCAAATCTAGCGTTGTGCGCTCTGACACATTAGTCTCGCCGTAAGGAATTACAAGCGTGCCGCTCGCTAGCCCGCCAACCGCAGTTGTTATTTCTATGCCCGAAATTGCGCCTTGAGATACTGTGATTTGCCTTGAAGCAAACTGGCTTGGCGTGATTGTTGAGGTTGCCGTAATTGTAACCGCTTGGCTAAAGCCCGCAACACCTCTGTCACGCGCACGAACGCTCACGCTGTTCGGGTTTACACCACTAACTATTAAGTAAACAAACTCGCCTACTATGCTCTCTATTCCAACACCCGCTCTCGCGCCACAACTAGATGTCCACACTACCGCGCTGTTCGTGCCACCACCAACGCCGCCAATTGTCGTAGCCGTTAGTTGAGCAGTCGGTAAATCTGTTGTTAATATTGGTCTCACATTCGGCACTACCAACTCGCTTACACTCGGCACACTCACGCTTATGTGTGTTACGCTTGGCGCAACAGACTGGTCTACAAAAATTCTGAACGTACCAACAGCGCCAATCGCGTGTACAGGTGTTGCAGTTATAATAAATGGTCCGCCTTGCAAAAGCCCCGTAACTCTCACCCCATCTGAAGTTGGAGCAAACTCTAAAAACAAACTCGGGTTGCCAAGGCTTGCCCCACAACTAGAAGTCCACGTAACAAGTTGGCTAGTAATATTATGACCCTCTATGTGCGCACGAAGTTCTACAAAGGGTGCAGCCGCACCATACGCATATGCCCTAACCATACGCCTCTCATCAGACCTATCATTGTCACAAAACACAGTAACATTAGTCGCCAAAGCCGTACCATCGCGCGCAATAGTCACATAGAAAGCATACGGCACACCGCCAACACTACTAGTCGCCGTTATGCGCACTACACCTATCCCGCGCACACTCAGCCTACCCTCACTATCAATTGTAGCAACGCCCGTATCAGACGAAGCCCACGCAAAAGTATTACCAGCACCAGCCAAGTTATATCCGTAAGCCACCGCACTAAACTGCGTAGCATTAGTAAGGCTTCCGCCAGCCGCTAGCATAGTGCCACAAGGCGCTAACTCTAACTCACGCGCACCACCACTCACATTAACGCCAATTGTCACAGCGCCCGGCGGGTCGTTAAACACAACGTAAACTCTAAACTCGCCAACCACGTTGCCATCAAACACAGATGTCGCGCGTATAACTGTAAAGCGGTTGTTATTAGCTATTCTATGCTCCCACATATTCTCAGACCACGTAGCCCTAACAAAACCACTAAGCGTATCCACACTAGCAATTGAAGGGTTTGTGCTAGACCACGTAACCGTTCTGTCAGTCCCATAAAGCGCGCTCACCGCCGCACTCAACTGAATAGATGGCATATCACCAACACTCACAGGGCGCGGCCACTCTATAATCAAATTAGATGACGCCGCACTTATCACAATGCTATCAACACGCCCAGCCCTGTCGTATGTAACTGCACTAGATGCCGCCGAATTATCCCACAGCGTGCCAGCAGTCGTATTACGCGCAACTATTGTAAGCGAATGCGGACCAACAGCCAACGCCCTATAAGAGCCTAGTTGTGTACCAGTTGCGTGCGTCGCAGGCAAGCGGCGCAAATCGAATGTATGCGCATTAGCGCTTCCAACCGGCACAGTAGCAACCACGCTTGCGCCAAGCCTAATCTCAAAGTGCGTAGTGTTAGCGCGCCCGTGTGTCCAGCCTAGCGTATTCCCGCTAACAAAAACATCACTCGGTGTCGCTAGTGTGCCCCTACGCGCCCACGTTCTGTTTGCACTAGCAGCAGAATTTGCAAGATAACTTGCGCTACTAATTGCCACAACATTTATATTTGTGTGGTTTGTTGCTACCGCCAAATCTGCAGCCGGAATATTTGCTAGGTTATATGAAGTAACCGCCCCAAGCGTACGGATAACTGTAGTGCCACGCCTAATCTGATAACCCGTCGCGCTAGTTACCGCACCCCAACTTAAAGTGCTTCCGCTTATACTAACACTCGGCGTTGCAAGCGTGCCTGTGCGTGTCCAAGATACATTTGCACTAGCCGCAGAATCATTTACAGCGGCACCAGTATGCGTTGCAACAACATTTATATTGCTATGCGCACCAACGGGCATTCTATTTAAAGCAGCAGCCTGACCCGGCACACCAACAGGTATACTCGCTAAGTTATACGACGTAACCCCTGCTCCAACATTCCTAACTACAGTATTCCCAACCCTAATCTGAAAGCCCAAAGCCTCGCTCATACCATTCCAACTAAGCGTACTACCACTTACACTCACACCACTAGGCGTCGCCAAAGTCCCCGCCCTATCCCAAGTCAAAGCAGTAGATGTGAAGGTTTCGTTTCTCTGAAATACGTAATTATCATAATGTCTCCAATTTGCTTCTACTCTTAGAATGTGCCTGCCCGCGAGATTAGTTGCAGCAATACTGTTTAGAAGCAAAGTATTACGCGGGCTACCACTTGTAGGCAATGCTGTATCTGTATGAATAACCACCCCATTTGCAAGTACTTGGATACCGGTAAAGATATAACCGGCGCGACCATTGAACTGATTAGAGATTACAACGCTCTCCCAACGTCCTACTAGCTCCGTAGTGTCCCCACCAACGTGCTCCCACCTTGTAACAAGATAATGCCAAGTTAGTTGCGGATTTGGTGCACTTCCAGGAAGATTAATAAAACCAGCTTGTCGTACACTTAAATTGCCCGGCGTACGACTCGCTGCGTCAAAAATAGTCCAAGCATATGCCTTTTCACTCTCGTTATTATTTTGAGTTATATGCACTAACCCAAAAATCCCACCAACTAAAAAAGTTAGCCCTAACGCCAAACTTATAAACCTAGCAAACCACTTAGACTTACCCGACTTTCCAAAAACTTCTTTTCCCATAAATTTTCCTCCCCTTTTTCCCGCGCCAGCGGGCGTAACACTTGTTATTTGTTACTTGTTAATTATTATCTTACTTTTCGTTTTAACACTATGTCCACAAAAACACCACTTCGCGCGCAAAACCTATGAACATTCTGTTAAAGTGTATAAGTATATTTTATCAGGGGGGAAAAAAAGTCAAGCATATGAACAAACTTTTAACAAATATTAACAACAAACTTTTGTGTATTAAATTAAACACAATTATTTATGGCAAAATTGAATACGTTTCGCAACAAAAAAGGGTCGCGTTTGGGTCACGGGGACGTGTTAACTGACCCAAAATTTACCACGCAACTCTCATACTGAGCGTCAGCGTTGTATCTAATTCCGCTTCGCTAGACCCTGTCCCTAGTTCAGGGTGACAACGAAAAAAGGCATTGCTTTTTTAAACAATGCCTTAAATGTAATGTTGTATGCTGAGCGCTATTATGCTGTTTACTGTAATGCTAACTGCTGTATGATGTTCCCTTACCGCTGAATGCTGACTGCTGTTCCCTTACGTTCTGCCTGCCCAACTTTTTCTTCTGATTCTTTTTTTGCGTTGGTCGAAAAGTGCGAAGCCTAGAATGCACGCGCCTATTACTGCCGCACCGCCTCCAACAGCACCCATAATCAGCCCTATTGGTACTTCTTCGTTCTCTTCGTTGACCGACACCCACCTTGCTGTAAGTTGAATTGTGTTATTGGTTGCGCCAGCAAAATCGCTTGCTTGTAGGCTCATTATGCGCCTATTGCCGATATACCAACCGCTAAAGTTATAGCCTTCTGGCGAAGCCAGCACACCTTGATAGTTAGCGTAGGTTGTTGCAAAGGTTGCTAGGTCTGAAAACTCTCTTGTGAAGTATCCTGCTGGGTTTCTAATACTTACAAATCTTACTGTATATGGCACAACTACCGGCGTGATTGGCCTCCAATGCGCCACTAGCGTAATTGTGTTATTAGTTGCGCCCACAAAGTTACTTGCTTGAAGCGCCGTTATGCGATATGTCCCCAAATACCACGCGTCAAATTCGTAGCCCGTTGGCGCTGTAAACTGTTGGCTTGTGTAGTATAAGTGATGAGCGAAGCCCGCAATGTCTTGAAGTGCTACAATAGTATTATCTGCTTGGTAGTACGGATTTGTAAAGTTTACTGTGTAGTATACTGGCGGTGGCGGCGGTGGTGGTGGCGGTGGCGGTGGTGGTGGTGTACCACCCGGGTCGAAGCCGTAGTTATCGTCTGCCGCTACTTGAATTAGTTGTGCTAGGTTTATGCTTATTGCTGGGCGAATAATGTTATTATGAGAAGTACCCGAGCCGTGCGGGTTAGACCCCCCAGAAAAGTTACAGTAGCCTACTACTCGCCTTTCCGTAACAGTAAACACTCTGTTGTGTGGATTTTGGAATGTATTATCGTTTTGCGCTAGCGGGTAATATCCTAAAATATTGTAAGAGCGAAGCGGAACTTGAGGCGCATTAACACCCATAATATCTGCGTTCCTGTTAAATGCTCTGTCTGCTGGGTGTACTTGCCACGTGCCAGTACGCATACTAGATAGTTGGCTTGCCCCCACTATGCCGTTGTTGTATACAAGGCGCTGGAACTGCACTTGGGTTGGTGCCGGAAGCCCGTTTCTGAAATTCGGAACAGTATAAACGCCTACAGTTGCTGCTCTAGCCGTTACTCTGTTAACTAACGGACCTAAATACATTATAGAACCCGCCGTCGTGAACCCACCAATTTCTAGATTGCTTAGCGCAACTTCGTGCCAACTCGGTAAGAAAAGGATATCGTTTGCCGGAATAGCCGGGCTTCGTAAATATTGTACAACAAGGTTTGCCTGATTAGAATTTGCTGTTAGATGTGGTGCGTTTTCGCCGTGCCAGTGAGAGTTTGGTCCTATATGTGCCGCGTATGAAAAGGCTCTCCACGGCATCTGAGCGCCCGTTGCGAATATGCCTGCCCCTGCGTTAGCAAAAAGGTTGCTGAAGTTAGCGTGGCTTCTAAGTGCGTTGAAGTCTGCACGCATTGCTGCGCTTACGCACGAGTTGTGGTAATTAACTTCTGCCGAGTTAACCGCTGTGTTCAACCACGGACCGTGTCTGTATGCTTGATTCATCCAAAGTGTTAGTTGACCATTAATTAATTCTACTGCTTGCCATTCTCTGTTTGTTAGTCTAGATAAGTTTGCGTCCGCCGAACTGCTTGTTGCTAGCGTACCCGAGTAAGCAATCTGCTCGAATAGCCTTAAATCTACAGCGCCTAACTCCCCCGCCGTTGGTGCTGCTAAATCAGAAAAGTCTGCTGCGTTAAGCGTTTGTGCATTTAGGTTTGCAGTAAATTGCGCGGTGGTTAAGCCAGATGCTAAAGCCAATGCGCTTATCGTGTCTGCCAAAACTTGTCTGTTAATGCCCTGAGTAGAAAATAGTGCTTCCCCTGCCGAAACCCTATATCTATTAACGCCCTCTACCCAGTTGTCTCTGCTTTTAGATGCGTATGCTGTGTGGCTGTTGCCAAAAATTACCCCGCCAAATAAAACACCTATCGCCAACACAAACGCCACAGTAAGTGCTGCGATACTTTTTAACCTTACAGAATAAAGTTTTTTCATAAGATTTTTCCCCTTTTAATACTTACTTTGTTTTAATTATACTTTTTTGTTTGATTTTCAATTTTTTAGTATCATTTAAATGTTTTTAGTTAAATAATACTGTTGTTTGGTTACATATATGTTAACATATTTAATAAAAAAAATCAAGCATTTTGCTAAATGCTTGATTATATTTTACCACAAAGATTATTGAAAAGTTTTGCCGTAAATTTTTTTGTTAAAACTGAAAACCCCAAAACAGCACGTTTGCGTATGTGCGCACGTGCTATTTTGGTTTATATTACAAATTTATTTAAGGCAATTTTGATTAATTCAGAATTATGAATTATGAATTTGTGTTATGCGTTGTATGTTAGTTATTCTGCGTTGCTTCGGTTGAGTCTTGAGTTTGGTGTATTGCTACTTCTGCCCTTGCCCTTATGTTGTCTGGGTTTAACATAGCAATTGCTCCTAGTATTCCGCACGCCGCAAGCACAAGCCCAGTTGCTAGTATCAACATTCTTTTACTAAATTTTGCTAAAACCATATAAATTTTTTCCTTTGTACTTCTCTGTTTTTTGTTTGTCTGTCTATCTGTCTTAAACTTTTGCCGTGCGCAAGCGCACTAGTCTTCTTACTGTATGAATATATTATATCATACTTTTAAAAATAATGCAAGCGTTTTTCGCAAAGTTTTTTAATTTTTTTAATTTTTTTTTCATATATTATGAAATTGTTAAATTTGGCTCGTGTGTTAATAGTTTATTCATTTTTAGCAGTTTGCTACTTTTTCATAATTTTGTTTCATAAAGTTGTATAAAATGCTTGCATTTTTTTTTGTATTGTGGTATTATTATATAGTGCAAAAAAGCACCCTATGGGAGTATAGCTCAGTTGGGAGAGCATCTGCCTTACAAGCAGAGGGTCACAGGTTCGAGCCCTGTTACTCCCACCAAACACTCGCCGTGTTGGGCGGTGTCTTAAGTTTAGTTTGCTTAGTTAGTTTTGGCTTGTAATCAGACTTTGAGTTGGGCGTGTCTTAAGTTACTTAGTTAGTTTTGACTTGATGTTTGCTTTTGGTTTGTTCAGACTTTGGGCTTGTCGTGTTGGGCGGTGTCTTAAGTTTAGTTTACTTAGTTAGTTTTGGCTTGTAATCAGACTTTGGTTAATTAATAGTGCTTGTTAATGTTACCTAAAATTCTACATAAAGCCGTTATCGGCTTTATTCTTTGCGGAAGTGGCTCAGTTGGTAGAGCGGCGCCTTGCCAAGGCGCAGGTCGCGGGTTCGAATCCCGTCTTCCGCTCCACTAGAAAGTTCGACTATGGTTGTTTTGTTTTGTAGTTACCTAACGGTAACCACCAAAACAAAAGCTGCCCATTTGTCTCACTTTCTTTGCGTCGCAAAAGTACGGGCGAGAATTCCAGGTACTCCCTTACGGGAGTTTGCCTACGGCAAACAACGAATCCCGTCTTCCGCTCCACGCTTACGCTTCGCCGCCAAACGAAATTTTGCTTTGCAAAATTTGCGGCGACTTCGTTGCTTCGTTTTTTCTTAGGGAAACCCTAAGAAAAAACATAAAGATTACCTTAACATAAAACCCCTAAAATTATCTGGTTTGCAAATTTAACACCACTAACTTTATTTGGCTTGCAAAACCTAACTATCGAAGCACTACAAAATTTGCAACATTTGTACACTGTAATTTGTAATTTGTAATTTAAAAATATTGGCGCCATGGCCAAGTGGTAAGGCAGAGGCCTGCAAAGCCTTTATCCCCCGGTTCGAATCCGGGTGGCGCCTCCACTTTAAATTAACGGCAAGCGAGGCTTCTAAAACACTTACCCGCGTTAGCGGTGAAACAATTCATAATTCATAATTCTGAATTCATAATTCATAATTATGTATTAAACCTCACCCGCCCGGGTGGTGGAATGGCAGACACAGCGGATTTAAAATCCGCCGGCTAGAAATGGCCGTGCCGGTTCGAGTCCGGCTCCGGGCACCATTTAAAATGCTAGTCCTACTTGTTTTGTTTTAAAAAAGTTTTCAACTTTATTAAAACAAAAGCTGCGCCTTGACTAGCATTTTTTGTTGCCCAGCGCCAGACAAACAATTTCAGGTACTCCCTTACGGGAGTTTGCCTGTCGGCAAATCGAGTCCGGCTCCGGGTACCATTGGGCTACGCCCCGCCGCCAAACGTGATTTTGCTTACGCAAAATCAGCGGCGACTTCTAAACTTAGTTTTTAATCAAGGAAACCTTGATTAAAAACTAATAACGGTATTGATACATTAACACGCTTTTGTATCAAAAAAATGATGACCTGTTGGTTTTAGAACTGACAGGTCGTTTGTCTTTTAAAAGCAAACTTAACAAAAAGTTTTACTTTCTGTTAAAATGTGTTGCAATATAATTTTAAATGTGATATTATATTCTTAGTATAGTTACACATATGTGTGTACGCCTATCGCTTTTGCGATAGAAAAAATCTACAAAACAATGCCTTTTTGTTGTACAAAAAATGGAGTTTAAAAAATGAACCCTAGAACCAAAAAAATTACTATCTCGGCAGTATTAAGTTCGCTTTCTTTTGTATACATCTTTTTTATGCCGACGATAGACTTAGGAGTATGGAGTTTTACCCCATTCTCTCACCTACCCTTATTTGTAGCCGCTTTCATATCCCCCTACACAGCGCTTATGACCTACCTAGCGGTTTTGCTTGGCTTTATTGCAAGCACACCCAACCCGTTAGTCTGGCTTAGGGCTGGCTCGCACATTGTCTTTGTTGTATTTTTATGCTTATATGTAAAATATCGCGGTGTTAAAACCACAAGAGATATCATTTTTCTAGCGATATCAACAGCAATTCTGCACGCTGTTTTCGAGATTATAGCCGTGCTTATAGGCTTGGCGGTGGGCTTTACAGTAAACACAGCAGACTACCACCTTGTGTTATTTATAGTGCTTGTATTGGGGCTTGGCACGGTTGGACACAACACCATAGACTTTTTTGGCGCGCGCTTTGTACTAAACGTAACCAAAATAGAAGTCGCACTAGAGCCAACCACCAAATACAGAACTAAAGAAGAAAATCAGACCGGCGACAAACACGATGTATCTGACCATTTGCTAGAAAGCGTTACCGCACCAGAAAACACTACCGCACCAGAAGCCACTACCGCAGACAACATTTTTGAAGAAGATAATTTGTAAAAAGTTATGTTTACTGTTCAGCAATTTAAAGATAAGAGAGAATTTTTGTTGGGGCTTGCCGCGCACAAAGATGAGACTTATATTATAGAAAACGCGGCGTCTAATGTGCTTATAAGCGCGCCGCATTTTGTTAGGCAAGTAAGGCTTGGTAGAATTAAAAGTGCCGAGCCAACTACTGGCAGTTTAGCCATAATACTTAACGAACTTACAAACTGTAACGTTATTATAAAGGTGGCTAATGAGAGTAACGACGCTAATTTTGATGAGAGAAGTGTTTACAAAACGAAAATGCGCCAGTTGATAAAAAAGCACAACATCACAAAAATTTTAGATTTACATAGTCTTGCGGAAGGTCGAGATGAAATTGTTAATGTTGGGATTTATCACGGAAGCCTACTGCAAACGCCCGAAAAAGAAAAAAAGTTTGACACGCTTATGCACCACTTTAAAACTAACGGGCTTGATGTAAGGGTGGATAACCCCTTTGCTGCTAGCCCGCGCACGCTTACATATTACTTTGGGCGAGACAAAAAACTGTTTGTAACGCAAATAGAATCTAACACAAAAATTTTCACTTATACAGACTACGAAAATGTTATGAACAATTTTATAAGCGCAATAAAAAATTTTATTGTTGGCGGGGCGTAGATAAATTTATAAAGGTGAGACTTATTGTCTCACTTTTTTTAAATCGTGAAAGCGGGTGTAGCATCCGTTAACAAATCATATCATAAAGAATTTCCTTGTGCAGCGAAGCGGAACAGAAATTCTTTATGATATGATTTTGTTTGTTACCTTATAAACGCTTGCGCATTACCTACAAAAATTTTGTAAATCTCACTCTCTTTATATCCCCTACCCAGCAACTTATCTTTCAGCCTTTTAAAATCTGGATAATCTTCTAAGCCTTTTGGTAAAGCGTCTGTCCCGAAAAAATCTGTGCCTATACACAAATTATCTACGCCGAAGCATTGCGCAAAATAATCTATGTGTTTAATCACGTGGTCTATACTTACGCACTCGCCCGAGCCACTTAAAAACTGCGGAACAAGCGTTAGTGCAACAAGCCCGTCATTTTCTACAAGCGTCTTTAACTGACGCTTTTTTAAATTGCGCATATGCGGGTTAACATCGTAAAACGCCGTATGCGTGTTTACAAGCCTTTTCTCAGACACGCGACAAACATCGTAAAAACTTTGCTCGTTTAGGTGTGCCGTATCAATATACACATTGTGGTGCTGAAAAACCCTAACTATTTGCTTGCCTATCTCACTTAGCCCACCAACACTATCTGCCCCGCCCGCAAGCAAGTTTTGGTTGTTCCAAGTAAGGCTCACACAAAAAGGCTTAAGGCTTATAAGGCTTGTAAGCATTCTGTCTAGTTCTGCCTCGCGCTTTGCTATGCATTTTATTTTAGCAACACTAGATGCTAAAAACCCAAGGTCTTCCACACTCCACAAAAAGCCCTTACAGCCACCACTACTATCACACGCACTATCACCTTTGCTACCTAGCCCTACCACACTTCCATTCTCGCCCTTGCTAAAGGCTTTGCTTCGCCTACGCTTAACTGCCCGCAAAATACCCACGTGGGTTTTAATAAACTGCATTGGCTTATGCAACCTTGTTGTCCAAATAGCATAATTTACAAGCCTAGCCTCGCTCTCTAGCAAATATCTCTCTAACTGCCTATTAGATATGTAACCCGTTAAAATATCGTTATGCAAATCTACTATCATACAAAATACGCCTCTTATCCCCGACTTAATTCGGTCATCTCATTATACAACCATAATATTTACACCGCACTTTTTTTGTGTTTTTTTATGGGTAATTATTACCAAACGTTTGCAAAATAAATTTAAATGTGCTACAATTGAGTTATCCCTTAGTTTTAGATGGGGTTTTTAAAGGTTTTATCAAACTGAGCGGAAATCTTAAAGGAGGTAAAACAAAATGGATTTAAAAAAAGACTGGGGTAAACTTTGCTTAGCAGTTGTGGCTTTAGTTGGTGCTGTATTTGCACTAATAGTAATACTTGGCTGGAACAGCGCTGGAGATGGAGAAGATGGCTCTTTTGCTTTCTTCATAGCACCTATGCTTGCTGCTATAATGTTCTTCCTTGCTGTAACAATTTCTAATGTGTTAAAGTTGTTTGAAGGCGTAGCAAAGTTTGCTGGTTTGGTATGGCTAGTTTTAGGTTTAGTTGCTACAATAATGATGATTGTTCATATTGCTGGTGATAACCTAGGCGCAGATTATGCCTTTTTAACAGCCATAAGAGATGGAGCAGAAGCTCTTAATCAAGATGTACCTAGTGAAATAACTGCTGCTTTAAGAGCTATAAGATTTACACCTTGGGTGTTCTTATTCGCATTTGGTCTAATACCACTTGCTAAGGGTGTTGTTAAGACACTTAACACTTTCGTTATCAACAAAGACGAAGCGTAAAAAACAATTACATAAGATAAGTTAATAAACATAAAAAGATAAAAAGAGAACAGCCATTTTTTAGCGCTGTTCTCTTTTTTTGCGTATTTTATCAAAACTTATTGACTTCTTTTTTTGTTTAGTGTATACTATATTAACAGAGTAAATTAATTTTAAGGAAATAAGTAAGTGAGTCAACACGAAAAATTTAAGGCTAAGTTATTTAGCAGACCCTATCCAACCGATATAAAATTTAACGATTTAATTAAATTTTTACAGCGTGAGGGTTTTGCGCTAGTTAGAATAAAGGGTAGCCACCATATACTTAAAAAGCAAAAATACACTATTACTTTACCAAAACAAAATCCAGTTAAATTTGTATACATAGCAGAAGTTGTTAAACTTTTAAAGCAAATAGAAAGCGAGGTGTAACATATGTATGAATTTTATATTTTTCCACTAACGGGCGAAGATGGCTCTACGCAATGGGGGGCTAGTTATCCCGACTTTCCCGGCGTGGTTGGCGGTGGGGATACCCCGGAAGAAGCCGTTAAAGAAGCGCAAGAAAACTTAGCCGTAACTGTAGAGTATTATAAAGACGAAGGCCTACCCCTACCTACCCCTTACAAAGAGACCAAATACGATGTTTTGGTGGTTGATAAAGACTTACGCACAAGCATAACAGAATATGCAAAAGATAGGGGTTTAAGTTTAAACCAACTTTTAAGCGATGCACTAAACCAGTATATCAGCACCCACTAAAACTTTTTTAAAATACAACTCTTATACAAAAAAATTTGTACAAAACACGATTTAGCAAACAAAAAGAGAACAGCCATTTTTTAGCGCTGTTCTCTTTTTTTGCATATATTTAATTTTTATTGATTTTGCTTTATTGCTCTATATCTATATGCTGTTAAGTGAAGTTAAATACAAGTAACAATTAACAAGTAACAGATAACAAGTATTTAAATTAATACGCTTTTTTTACACACCTAGCAAAAACAAATATTGCTAGCGCTAGCGGTGAAATAATTTAACATTAAACATTTAAAATTTAACATTATTTCGCGTATTCTACCTTTCTAACTTCTCTTATTACGTGAACTTTAATTTGCCCCGGATAGTCTAACTCGTCCTCTATTTTACGGGCTATTTCTTTACTTAAGAACAATGCTTGTGCATCGTCTATGTCTTGCGGGTTTACAATAATTCTAACCTCACGCCCCGCTTGAATTGCGTAAGATTTGTCTACTCCTGCGAATGAATTTGATATTTCCTCTAACTTTTGAAGACGCTTGATATAACTTTCTAAAGATTCGCGACGCGCGCCCGGGCGTGAACCGGATATAGCATCTGCTACGGCTACTAAAACAGCCTCTATACTGGTAGGCTCTACATCTCCGTGATGAGCCTCTATACAATTGATTATGTCTGCACTCTCGCCATATTTTTTGGCAAGTTCTACCCCTAGTTGAACGTGCGTGCCTTCTGTCTCGTAGTCTGTTGCTTTACCTAAGTCGTGCAACAGCCCGCCTCTTTTTGCAAGGGCTGCATCTACCCCTAACTCTTGTGCCATAAGCCCTGCAAGGTAGGCAACTTCCATAGAGTGCTTCAAAACATTTTGTCCATAAGATGTTCTGTATTTTAGCCTGCCAAGTGTTTTAACGATTTCTGGGTGAAGGTTAAATACCCCACTCTCAAACGTTGCAGCCTCGCCCACTTCTTTAATCTGAATGTCTAAATCGCGCTTAACACGCTCTACCATTTCTTCTATGCGTGAGGGGTGAATTCTGCCATCTAGTATAAGTTTTTCTAGTGTAAGTTTTGCAATCTCTCGCCTTATCGGGTCGAAACCACTTAGTATAACAACTTCTGGCGTGTCATCTACAATAAAGTCTATGCCCGTTGCGTTTTCTAAAGCCCTTATGTTACGACCTTCACGACCTATGATGCGCCCTTTCATTTCTTCTGAAGGTAGTTGAACAACGCTTGATGTTATCTCTGCTGTATGCTCTACCGCGCATCGCTGAATTGCAAGACCCACAATTTCTTTAGCCTTTTTGTCTGCCTCATCGCGCGCCTTTTGCTCTAGCGCCCTTACAAGCGTTGCGCTCTCGCGCTTAGCATCGTCCTCTATTTGAGATATTACTAGCGCCTTTGCTTGCTCTCTTGTAAGTTTAGCAATTTTTTGAACTTGCTCGTCCGCTTTTGCAATAAGTGCGTCCGCTTCGGTTTTGGCTTTTTCTAACTTGTAGGCAACATCCTTTTCTGCGCTGTCTTGCTTTTCTTTAATTGCTTGGTCTGCCGATTGGGTTCTTTCTTTGATGTCGCGCTCTGCTGTGTCTAACCTGTTTTGAAGTTGTTGTTGCTTAGATAAAAGTTCGCCCTCTTTGTGAGATAAACTTTTTTTAAGACTTTCCACGCTTTCTGCCCTTTTATCTAGGGATTCTTCCTTTTGTATAATGCGGGCTTCTGCCCTCTGAATCTCGATACGTCTTTCTTTAGATTCTTTGTCAAATTCTGTTCGCAATTTGTGCACTTCTTCTTTTGCCTCTAAAATTGCTTCTCGCTTTGTTGTTTTTGCTGCTTCATTAGCCTCTTCAACTATTCTGCCTGCTGTAACTTTAGCGCTATTCATTCGGCGCTCGTACGACTTTACGTAGTACTTCATACCGCCAAAAAAGCCCAATGCGCCAAGCCCTATGCCAATAAGAATAATTAAAGGTATTGCAACCACGAGAGGCATACTAGCGGCAATAACAGTGCTTTGCACCAAATTGCTCATTTTTTGCACTCCTCTAATTTTGCTTACAATATAATATCCACCTGTAAGCAAAAAATAAAATTTATATTATAAAGTTGAAAATCTAGTTATGTAACTATCATACCAAAAACCTAGAAATAAGTCAAGCAAATGCAAAAAAAAGTTTGCCAAATCTCAAACGTTGAGAAAGGCAAACTCTTTAAATCTGTGTAGACACTTTATATTTTAAAATCAACTTCATTTTCGTGTACTTTTTAAAGTCACTTCATTGTCGTGTAGTTTTTTAATCGACTTGATTGTTGTGTATAGTACGTAACTCTAATTGTTTATGTCGCGTCTGAAAACTTCGCGGCGTTTTCTAAAGCCCATTAAAAAACTGAAGCCTACTACTGATGATGTTACTGTTGCAAATGCGGTAAATGCTATGGCTAGCCACCTACCTGTTGTAAAGCCGCCGTCTCTGCCTTGAGAATCTGTTGGTGGTCTTACTACTCCGCCACCGCCACCGCCATTGTCGCCACCACCATTATCGCCACCGCCGTTGTCGCCGCCGCCACCATTACCATTGTCGCACTCGCAGTTTTCGCACTCTCTATTGTCGCACCCGCAGTTGTCGCAAATCTCATCGCCACCGCCATTGTTATCGCACCCACAAGAGCCACTAGTAGTACACTCACAAGTTTGGCATTCACCATTGTCACACGCGCAATTCTCGCAACCGCCACCATTACCATTGTCACACCCACAAGTGCCATCACTGCCACACTCGCAGTTTTCACACTCGCCATTATCACACTCGCAATTCTCGCAATCGCCATTATCGCCACGAAAGCCGTACTGCTCTGCTAGTATCATTAAACTACCTAGGTTTATTGTTATTGCTGGTCTGACACGCGCAGTTGCTGATGGGCTAAAGCCGTAAGGGCTTGCACCGCCGTTGTTTAGGCTATAACTCATAGCGCGCCTCTCATACAGCCTCCAGTTACCAGCACTTGCATAATAGCCATAGTCGCTAAAAGAGCGTAGCGGGTCGTGACCAAGAACGCCCACGATGTCTGCGTTTCTATCAAACGCTCTGTCTACAGGGTGTAATTGCCAAAGCCCCGTGCGGTTGCTTCTAAGCATACTTCCGCGTAGAATCCCGTAATGCAACTCTAAACGCGCGTTATGGTGCGCCATACCATCAAACATAGGAAGCGATGAAGCAAAGTTAGGGACGCTATGATGCCCAATTGTAGCAACGCTTGGCGCTATGCCTCCGCCTTGTGTTCTTATCTCGTTTACTTCTTGCGCCGTAAGCACAAACTCGTACCAACTTGGCAAAAATAGAATGTCTGTACCCGGGACAGACGGGTTAAAAATGTTTCTTGTTAGCCTGCTGTTTACACCAATTGCTGGATTGTTAAGTCCGTTCCAATGTGCGTTTGCCGTTGCGTTTGTTACAGTAGGCTGACCTAGCCCCCTTTCGTTTGACACAAACACACCGCCCGCCGCGCCGCTAGACAGATAATCAAATCTGCCCCTTACAGCGTTAAAGTCTGTGCGCATAGAGTGCCTTATTGTAGAGTTATAGTAATTTGTGTTGTGGTTTGCAGAACTAGCCCAACTAGAAAACCTATAGGCTTGATTCATTAACAAAGTAATGTTCCCGCCCTGAAAAGCAACTATTTGCCACTCTCTGTTTGTAAACCTAGATATGTGCGCTGCGTTTCCGTCTGGCGCGCGCGCGCTTGCATCTGTTAGTGGTGGCATACCGCTATGCCCGTAAGGTATGTGCTGAAATAAATTTAAGTTTAAAGAGCCAACAGCCCCATTAAGCCTTTGGTAATTCGGAATTCTAGCAACCCTAGAATAAGAAAAGTTTCTTGCCGATACAAGCCTGCCCGCTGGCAAACTTAAAAGTTGTTCTGGCGTGGTTATAACTTGGTGTGCCGGAATATCGAAATTAGCAGCAGACATAAGTCCATCAATCAAGTCGTCTAAAACATCTCTGTTTACGCCCGCATTAGTAAATAAAGCAGCCCCCCCAGCAACTCTGTCTGCGTAGTGTGCGTCTGTTAGCCAAGTGGTTCTAGACCTATAAAACGCGCGTACAGCCTCATTCTCGCTTGTTATAAGCATAGCGCTTATAATAGAGCCAACGACTAAAGCAAGCCCCGTTACCAGCGCTATAAACTTTTTTAACCTAGAATTAAAAAACCTTTTCTCTCTCATAAAACCTTTTCCTTTAACTTAGCCCGTATGCTTGCCCCTATGGTTGCAATTATGCTTGCACTTATATTTGTACTTATATTTGCACTTATGCTTTTGTACTTGCTTGTACTTATGCTTGCACATATATATTTGAAATTGCTGTAGTTGAAAGAATAGCCGCAAAATTCGTACGAACTTGCGGCTATTGCTTTTCCCCTTTTTTGCCCGTTATAATATTGTATTTTTTGCGTATGATTTATTTTGTCCGTTTTTGAAGCCCTTATATGCCCCTTAACTTACGACGTCTTCTGAACTGGTCTGCTGTTGCGTTATAGCCTACATAGCCTAAAGCAACTGTAGAACACGTAGCAACACCAGCAATTACTATCCACGCCCAGTTAAAACTATCGCTCTCTCTCTCGCTATAATCCCAGTTTGCCACTAACACTAGTAAGTTGCCGTTTACTGCTGTAAACATAGTACTGTTTATGCCTGCCGCCGTTATAGCCTGACCATCTAACATTTTCCAACCAGCAAACAAAAACGTGCCGTGATTTTCTAGCGTTGGTAAACCATAATGGTCTAAAGCAGAAAGTACTACTACTACTCCCGGATATGGTCCCATAATTATGTCTTCCCCTATTGTAGTTACAAATAGTATTGCAGCGTTTCCTTGCGGAACTGGATTTATTGATATGGGTCTATCTGTCCAATGCTCGACTAACCTAATAGAGTTAGACGAAGCAAAATGAGATAAGTCTACATAATTTATTATGTTTAACGATAAGAAGCCGTCTGGGTATAAAATTCTCCAACCCACAAATATTCTGCCTTGTGGACTAGCCAGAGTAGATAAGTCTACAAGTGCGTGCCTTCCGCCGTATACTAAGTAGAAATTTATTATAGAGTTTAACTGCTCTGTCAAATATACGCCACCAACAGTTATAGGCGCTCTGTCGCTAAGCAAATAATAAATTGTAAGCATTCTATCTGGTATTGGCGTAGCCTCGCTTGTTACATTAATTGTAACAACAGCCGTGTATCTACCGCAAGCAGAACGTGCGCTTATTTGCGTTACGCCTATTGCAATTACAGTTACTAAACCTGTCGCGCTAACTGTTGCAACATCGTCGTTAGAACTCTCCCACGTAACAATGCCGCTTTCGTTTTCTGTAGTCTCTGTTGTGTAGTCTGAGAATGTTACTGTAGCAATTAGTTGCTCTGGCGTTGGCACAATGCCACCTAGCGCTATTTGAAGGGATAGTACGCCACCAGTAATAGCACCCGCCGGCGTAGTTATTACTACGTTTGTTGCGAATAAATCGTTGTATGCTACTGTCGCCGTTACCACCGCGCCGTTTATGTTTAATACATTTGTAATTTCAACAATCACGCTTGTTTTTGTAGCATCTACAAACCAAATTCTGAAATGTAACTCGCGCTCTGTGGCAATTCGTGGATGAGCTTGTGTATAGTTTTCGCTAAGCGTAACTGTAAAGTCGTGTATGTTTATTGTGGTTATTATATGAGATGGGTTGCCCGTTGCAAATAGAAACGTTGCGCCCGCCGCACCCGGCAGATTACCGCTAAAGGTTGGGGCAGTATCGCCCGCTACTGTTATGTTACCTAATCTATCTACCGGCGCAATGTTTGCCGCGTATACAAAACTCGCGCTAAAACTACGTGTTACATTTGCAAGGTCTGGATTTGCCGCCGCGTGACCTACGTACGCAACTACATTTATGCGCTCTGGGTTAGCCGTACCATCTAGCGTGATACTTATGCCAGAGCCATTTAAGACTGTTCGGCTAAGCGTAAAGTCTACAGTGCCTGCCGTCCCGGCTTGAGTTGCCGCGTTAGTTAGCGGTATGGGCGCGCCCCCGCTTATACTTATGGCGGTTATAACGTGAGTGTCATTGCCCGTTGCAAAATTTAGCGTCGTGCTAAAACTTGCTCTGTTAAGCACTACATCGTTAATTGTAACACCTGCAGCACCGCCAACAACCGCAACATTTCTGTTTGGCGCTAGCGGAGTCAAAAAGCCTGTCTCACCTGCAAACCTAGCCCCCATCCAAGTCTCCGTTGCAGGAACATTATCTTGATTAACTGTGTACTGCGAGTGATTTCTGATTAGTCTTTCTATTTCGTTTAGGCTTATAGTAACCGCCGGACGCACAACTGTGTTGTACTGAGCCGCCCTTAAACCTAAGTTTGCAGAATTATTACCAGCACCCCCGTTGTAATCCGGGTGTGTTGGCGCTAGCGGACGCGCAATTAAACCATATGGGCTTAAAAGACCACTACCTTGGTTAAAACCTAAGATTCTTCTAGAATACTGTTGATTACCACCGCCTGCTACTGCAATCTCAACATTGTTGTAAGAGCGCAAAGGTATACCGTAAATACCCGTTGGTGCTATATCTGGGTTTCTGTCAAATATTCTGTCTGCTGGGTGTACTTGCCAACTTCCAGTTCTGTTGTCTAAAATGCTATCGCCGCCTATATGGTTAAAAGGTTGTCTAAGCCTAGCAAACTGAGCAACTGCATTTGGCGCACCACCAACTACAGCATTAGTTATAGTGCTTCCTTCTACACCACCATCCCAAATAGGAGCCACGAATTGTCCTGTTCTGATATGCGGAATTGTAAAGTGACCAACTGTAGCAACCCTTGGGTGAACATCGTGTGGGTGAATGCCCGTGTTTCTTACTTGCGTAACTTGAGCCGCGCTAAGCCCAACTTCGTCGAAACTTGGTAAAAATAGCACATCGCCCGTTGGTATAGCAGGGTTATGTATTACACTAACAAAAGGATTTACAACACCTAATGATGGATTACTAAGTGCCGCTTGATTTAATCCATTCCAATGAGCGTGAGTTGTAGTATTTTGCATTGGGGACGTGTTTCTGTGAAGGTGTGCGTTAGAGCCACCCGCAGCAAATATATTCGCACCCGGAAAAGCACTTGTTAGATAATTAAAGTTTGTTACAACCGCATTAAAGTCTGTTCTCATTGCAGCCGCAATATTAGAATTTTGATAGTTAGCCGGACCCGGTCCTACCCACCAAGGCGCCCATCTATAAGCCTCTGTCATCCATAGTGTTAAGTAGCCACCGCGCATTTCTACTGCTTGCCACTCTCTGCTTGTAAATCTAGATATGTTTGCCGCTTGCGTATGCGCATCTGGCGCAGCCGTTGTACCTACTTGCTGAAATAAGTTTAGGTTTATAGAACCCGGCGTTATTGCAGATGGCGTATTGTTATTTGCGCGCGTTGCTGTATCAGAAAAATTAGCCGCTGTAAGTGGACTTGCGTTTGTTAGCCTATTAACTTTATACTCTATGCCCGTCTCTGTCGGAACAATGTTAGCCGAGTCCATTAAATAATCTAGAAGCCCGCGAAAAACCTGAACATCTACACCCGCAGTAGTAAATAGTGCATTACCATTATTTACACTTAAATGGTTTTGAGATGCTTGATTCATCCAAAATATTCTTTCTGGGTCTGTCGGAATAACCGCAGCACCTCTGTCATTTTGGTTAGATGAAACTAAAAGTATGGTGCTAAAAACTGCACCAACTACTAAAACTAGCCCTACAGCCAGCGTTGTAAAACGTTTAAATTTTGTTGAGAATAAACTTTTCATAATGTTTTGTCCCCTATTAATAAGATTTTTATTTTTTCTTTTGTTTAGTTTGCGTAATTTCTCTCTTACGCACCTTGTGTTTTTAGAGTTAATTCCGCAACTTTGCCGCGAGCCTATCTCTATTTTTTTCGCAAAAAAATCTAATTTTTGTATATTTTTTTAACTCTTTTGCCTTATTTTAAAACACAATATTAATATAGTTAAATATATGTTAACATAAAACAAAAAAAAAAGCAAGCGTTTTCGCAAACTTTTTTTAATTTTTTTAATATTTTTTTAACAATTGAGGTAGGCATACGCTAGCATTTTATATACTACAACCTTTGCACACTCGATAAGAGTTGCTCGTGACATCTAGACGCGTAGCAGGTTGAAGCAATTTTAGTTATAGCACAAGGCGTTTTTGACGCACGTACATTATGTACGTAAGGAAAAAACAACGAAGTGATATACTAAAATTGCAAAAAGATGCACGCGGATAGATGTCACGAGCAACTCAACTGAAAGTCGTCTTCTCTTATTTTTCTTATTATCAAACCTAGGGCGTATTTTGTGCCGAACAGCCTTATATCATCTCTGCTACCCTCAAAGTTATGTTCGTACACGTTGATAGATTGTCTATCCCCTACCGCTATAAAGCAAAGCCCCACGGGTGCGCCGAAACTATCTTTTGCCGGACCTGCTACGCCCGTTGTTGCTATAACAATATCCGCCTCGGTAATATCTAACAGCCCGCGCGCCATCTCAAGCGCCACCGGAACACTTGCCGTGCCGTATTCATCTATTGTTTTAGGGCTTACACCCAAAACGCGCACTTTAGATTGCGGACAATATGTTACGTGACCTTGCAAAAAAACTTCCCCACTTCCCGGCACAGACACAAGTGCAGATGCAACAGCACCACCCGTAAAACTCTCTGCCACCGCTAGCTTTTTGCCCTTAACTTCTAAAAGGGCGTGGGCGCGTTGCGCAAGTAGTGTATCTTGGTCTGCGTATATAAACTGGCTTAGCCTATCGAAAATTTGTTGTATAAGGTTTGCTAACACCTTATCAGAAACCTTATCCGAATAAGTTATTACAATTGCTATCTCGTGAAAACTCTCAAGCAAAGTAACTCTCAAGTCTTTTCTGTTGCGGTTTAAGCCCTTAATAGCCTCTAGCGCATCTTGCTTTGTAAGCCCAAACGCTTTAAAAACTTCTGTCGTGTAAGAAAAATTATGGTTTTGCTTAAAGTGCGGAAAAACCTTTTCTCTTAATATACTAGCGGCACTCTGAGAGTTTAACGGCAAAACAACAATCGTGCAAGAAGTCTCCCCCACCACACTTTTTTGCTCGTAAATATTTTTGCACAATGCATCTAATTCTTTTAAGTGGTTAGTTAGTGATACATCTGCAATAACAAAAACGCAGTCAGAATTTTTTATAGCATTAGATATGCTTGTGCTAACTGCTTCTTTAGAATTTATTGTTTGCACCTTGTTTGTAACGCTAAAGTTTTTGTAAAACAACCTAAGGCTTACAAAATCTGATACTTCGTCCGCTTTAGTGCTTAGTGCAAAATCTTCTAAAATTGTTATTATCGTAGTGTTCATACTCTATTAATTTAAAGTGTAAAGTGTAAATTGTAAAGTTGTTTTATTCATTTAACTAAATAACGTTTTAACAGTCTGCAATTTGCACTTTAACACAATTACAAAATAAATTTTGCCCGCGCTAGCGGTGAAATCACTTTACACTTTACATTTTACAATTTACACTCACTCCCCAATTTCTTTCTCTTTAAACACGCTTAGATTTTTGAATATATAGTTAAAGCCGGACACAACTGTTAGTAGTACTGCTAGTGCCGTTACAACGTATGCGCTGTATGTTATAATGTCTAGAAGTGTACCGCTAAACTCGAAGTAGTCGTTTGGTATAAGTAATACTAAAAGTAAGATTGCTAGGTTTTGAAAGTTTGTTTTAAGTTTTCCCCAAAAGTCTGCTTGTAATACCAAATTTTTACTTGCGGCAAATTGTCTGAATGTAGCAATAATAAACTCTCTGGTTAAAATTATTATAAGCGCCAAACTCGCATACGGAAAAGGAAGCAAGTCAAACTGCACAACAATAACAAGCGCCGCCGCTACAATAATTTTATCTGCAATAGGGTCTAGAAATTTGCCTAGGTCTGTTACTTGGTTAAACCTACGCGCAATAAAACCATCTAAAATATCTGTAAAAACTGCAAGCGCAAAAATACCAAATGCGACCCATTGCGCATACGGAATAAATGTTGCTAGGCAAAAAAATACAAATACTGGTATCAGTACAATTCTTGCCAATGTTATTTTAGTTGCTAAATTCATATTTTTTTAAGTGAGCGCTTTTTAAAAAATTCGCCACGAAATATCTCAGAAAATTTACACCCTATGTACCTTTTTTTAATTGCCTTGTAAGTTACTCGCTTACAACTTCGCCGTAAATATCATACATTTTAAAAGATGTAATTTTTACTTTATAAAACTCGCCAATATCTAAGGGGGTGGCAGACTTAAAATAAACTAAGCCGTCTATATCTGGGGCTTGTCTCTCAGTCCTTCCAAAAAAAAGTTGCTTTTTATAGTCTATCCCCTCGTATAAAACTGTAAGTGTTTGCCCTATGTATTTTTGGTTTGTCTCACGCACGACACCTTGCTGAGTTGCAACAAGTTGTTTTAAGCGCTGTGCTTTGGTTTTAGCAGGCACTTGCACTAAATTATATGCGGGCGTGCCGACTTCTCTAGAATATTTAAAAAAGCCCACATTATCTAGTTTTGCGCTTTGCAAAAAATTATCTAAGGCAACAAACGCCCCCTCGCTCTCTTGAGGGAAGCCCACAATAAAAGTAGAGCGCACGGCAATATTATTTTGCTTAAGTTTTTTTACTAACTGCTCTATTCTCTCTTTAGTGTTTGTTCTGCCCATTTTTTGTAGTACACTATTATCTATATGCTGAAATGGTACATCTATATACTTAGCAACCTTGTCGTTAGTTACAATTTCTGTAATAAGGCTGTCCGTAATTTTTTCGGGATAGCAATACATCAACCTAAGCCAAACAAGGTCTTCTATTTTAGATAGTTGCCCGATAAGCCAAACCAAGTCTACATCTATCTCGTTTAAGTCTGTGCCGTAGCTTGTGGTGTCTTGCGCAACAAGTATAATCTCTTTAACGCCGTTATCAACCAACTGCCTTGCTTCATCTATTAAGTGCTGGGGTAGGCTTGACTTGAACGCTCCCCTAATTTGCGGTATGGTGCAATAAGTGCAATTATTGTTGCAACCATCGGCAATTTTTAAGTATGCTGTATGCGGCGAAGTTGTTAAAACGCGCTCTTTTAACTGCGGCACATCTTTGCCTATCGCATAGCCAACTGCATTTATTCGCTTGTTATTCGTAAGCACATTATCAAGCAAAACATCTATAAAAGCATAGTCGTCTGTGCCTAAAAATAAATCTACTTCTGTAAGTTCGTCAAAAATCTCATCAATATACTTTTTTGGCAAACACCCACTCACCACTAATTTTTTACATTTGCCACCCACTTTATACTCTGCCATCTCTAGTATAGCATCAATTGACTCTTTTCTGGCTGTGTCTATAAAACTACAGGTGTTAACAAATAAAACTTCTGCCTCATCTGGCTGCTGTGTTAATTCGTAAGTGTAGCCCGAACAATCTTTTGCGGGCTTTGCGCTAGGCTTTGTGTTGGGCTTTGTGCTGGGTTTTGCGCTGGGCTTTTTATCAGGCTTTGTCTGTAAAAGTTTGCCTAGCATTTTTTCTGCATCTACTCTATTTTTGTCGCACCCTAAAGAAACTAAGCCCACCTTTATCTTTTGTTTACTATCCATAAAATTTTCAAGTGACCGACTTTTCATAAACCTGTCACGAAATTTCCCCGCAGAGATTAGTCCTTAAAAAATTAATCTTTTAAAATGTCATCGTAAGTGTCTTCTTCTTGCTCGCCCACAACCTCCGCTAGTTGCTCGTCCGTAATTAATATAGACCTTGGCTTGTTACCATCCCAACCTGAGATGTAGCCTCTGCCTTCCATATCATCTATAAGCCTTGCCGCGCGTTGATAACCTATGCCCAACTTACGCTGAAGAAGCGACACCGAAGCATAGCCCGCATCTACACAAATTCTGATTGCATCTACAAAATGTATATCTACCCGAGCCCCTACGCCTTCCATTTCTATTTGCTCTGGCTCTGCCTTTGCTGCGACTATCTCTTTTGCAATTGTATCATCAAAGTTTGCTTCATTTCGCTCTTTAACTTGAGCAACTACTTTTTCAACTTCTTTTAGGGAAACAAACGCGCCTTGTATACGCTGTGGCTCTGGGAAATTATTCGGGAAGTAAAGCATATCGCCACGCCCCAAAAGTTTATCCGCACCGCCTTGATTTAATATAGTTTGCGAGTCTGCCGTGCTAGATACAGCAAACGCAATTCTGCTTGGCAAATTCGCCTTTATAGTACCAGTAATAACATCAACTGATGGGCGCTGAGTTGCAATTACTAAATGTATACCCGCCGCACGCGCAAGTTGAGATAAGCGCTTTATTTTGTCTTCTATGTCGCGCTTGGCAGTCATCATCAAATCTGCCAACTCATCTACTATTATAACAATGTACGGAAGTTTTTCACCCTCACCACTTAAAACCCTCTCGCCCGTGTTGTATGTGTGAATGTCTCTTGCCTTGTTGTCTCTAAACAAGTTATAGCGGCGGTCCATCTCTTTTATAGCCCAATCAAACGCATTAACCGCTTGGGTCGGGTCTGTAATAACATTTTCCATTAACAAGTGCGGAAGCCCTTCGTAAACGTTAAGTTCTACACGCTTTGGGTCTATTAAAATTAGGCGCACATCATCAGGTCCTGCCTTGTAGATTAGGCTTAAAATTATGGTGTTTAAACAAACCGACTTACCAGAGCCAGTTGCCCCCGCCACCAACAAATGCGGCATAGAGGCAATATCGCAAGTAACCAAATCGCCATCTATCGCCTTGCCTAAGCCAAACGTAATAGGGCTAGAAGCCTCGCTAAAATTTTTGCCTTCTAAAATTTCTCTAAGCCCAACTTGCGCTGTGTCGTCGTTTTTAACTTCTATACCAACCTTGTTTGTTCCAGGAATTGGCGTCTCTATTCTAATAGATTTTGTTGCTAGCGTCATTGCTATATCATCTTGATACTGCAAGATTTTTTTAACAGAATGTCCAGCCCCCATACTAACTTGAAAGCGCGAAACCGACGGACCAACAGTCACAGTATAGTCTTTTTTAGGAAGCACTTGCGCACCACTCTCAAGCACGATATCTGTGTTAACTATTCTAAAGCGCTTAACTTCCCCAACAAACACTTCCTCTAACTGATTGCCGTTTATATCCTCAAAAATGCCCTTATACTCTCGCCCCTCAACTGTCGCGCCCGTGTGGAAGTTGTTTAAAACCGCTTGCAACTGCCTACCCTTTTCGTTGGTTTTTTCTCTGTCTGTTTTAAGGTCTGAAGAGATAGCAGTTGCTGTTAGTAAATCTTTATCTGGTCTAACGTACTGGTTTGAGTTTGCATTACCTTGTGCGCTACCTTGTGCGCTACGCCCCCTACTATCAGTTACAACTTCTGCCACATCTGCCTTGCTTACAATTTTCTTTTTGCGGGCATTCTCAACCTTTTCTAAAGGCGGGCTTTCTAACCCGGTAAAAGAATGCTGAGTTGCTATTTCAACTTGCTGTTGCCACTCTTTTTTATCTTTATCTTTATTTGTGTCTTTAGTAGTATTGTCTTGCCACTCTTTGCTTTGTTTTTCTTTATCTTGCTTTTGCTTTTTAAGCATAGCCTCGTGTAGCAAAAACGGAGCGCCAATTCCACCTACTTGCACATCTGCCTCATTAGTTTGCTTAGCCACATTTAAGTTGTCTAGACTATTTATGCTTAAATTGCTTTGCGCCTTTAAAAACTGGTCTGTAAGTTCTTTATTATTTTGGTCTAGGCTTTCTTTAGATAAAATGCCCTTAAACTTTTCTTCCGAAAAACTATCGCCCAAAACTATTGGGGATTGCTCACTTTGTTCCATTTGCTTTGCCGCAACTAAATGAGCGGGCGGCATTTTCTCAGTTATGCCCTCTCTCTTTTTAAACTCTAACTCTTTAGACAGCGTCTCGCCGTTGATAATCTCGCGCTCTACTTGCAAGTCTTGTATGCTTCGCAAATACTCTAGTTGCTGCTCATATCGCGTGTCTACATCTAGCGGCTTTGCAGTTAGAATGTCTTGTGGTAAAAACTCAGCCATTTCTTTTGCATAGTCTTTATCTGCGCCCCTAAGCATTGGGTGAATCTTTTCTAAAACAACTGTAGAATACCCGCCGGTTTGCTTGTTTTGCACAGTCTGTCCACCGGTTTGACCGCCAGTCTGCCCGTTTTGCGCAATATGTCCGCCAGCCTGTCCACCATACGCGCCAACAACACCCCCAGCGTTATTTTGTTGCATAGAACTATCCATAGCGCCGTTTCTTATGTGAGAATCGAACAACACAGAACTTGCCGACCTTTGCGGGTCTTTAAAAGTTGTTACGCTGTTTTGGTTAGCAAAAAATAACTTCGGCTCTGAAGCACCAGCAAACGAAGCCCCCTCAGACCACCCTTGATTTTGCACAGCACTATTTTGTGGCGACAAAATGTCTTGCCTTGTAAATAAAGTCTCGCCCGCTTCCCTTTTGCTCTCTGGCATTAAAGAAGTGTACGGTCGCCTTTTTGGAACATCTTGCGAAGTTAGTGTATAAGCGCCCGTTGCGTGCGGGTTAACCTTTGCAAAAATGTTAGGCTTTTGTTCGCCCGCATTATTAAAAGCCGTTTTGCTTCTTGATGGGTGAAGTATGTCTGTGCTTTTGTTGCTTTGTCTGTCTTGCTGAGTTTGTTGCTTTATATGCTTTAGATACTCGCTTTCTTTAATCTCTTCTACGTACAACTTGCTTGGTGGCACAAAATCTGTACCCGCTGCCCTTTGTTGAAAAACCGCTTGTGGCTCTTCTACAAAGCCTTGCATAAAATGCGCAAGTGGGTCTTCTGGATACTCTGCTTGCTTTGCTTTGTCGCGCCCCATAAACCTAACGCTTAGTCTCTCTTTTAAACTTGGCTTGTTAGACTTGTCTTTGCCACTAGCCCCACCGCCACTACGAGATGGCAAAATATTAGATAAGTCTAACTTGTTTGCAAGCAAAAGCGAAAAGGTCATTGCCGCAATTGCTAAAAACACGTAACTACCCGCCACAGTTATAAGCGTTGCTAGCACATAGCCAAGCGTACCAAAAACTGCACCGCCCGCCGTTGGCGTATTATACACCGCGTCTAAAAACGCACCATAGCCAATAAATGCCCCGCCCGAAGTAAACATCAAGCCCGAACTAAAAGCCAATTGCAGTATAGTTACACCAACCACAAATAAGCCCAATAAACAAAATATTGTGCTTCTCTCAGCCTTAATAGGCTGGTTTCTTGTTAGGATATAGCCCGCCGCCGCAACTAAAATTAATATAGGAAAAACCGCATAGCCAAACACACCTATAAAAAATTGCGAAAACGAATGCCCCATATTGCCAAAAATAGCCGGACCCGTAAGTGTTGCCAAAAAAATAATAACTGCGGCGAATGCAATAAGCATACCCGCAATTTCTCTGTTACCCTTCGAATTGTCTTTAGGAAACCTATCCTTTAATCTAGACATAATAATAACTCCCTGTTCACGCAACAAACCTTGCGCATCTCACAGTTTAATCTAAAAAAAACATCATTTAAATAGTTCAAAAAACACGCTTGAGCCATACGAGAAAAAACAAAGTGCGCTACTCTCAAACCACCCAAATACTAAAACTTCCCCTAATTAATTTAGTATAGCATATTTTAACAAAAAATGCAAACAAATAAACCCTTAAAAAACAAAGTTTTCTAAAAAATTCACAAAACAAAAAAGAGTTGCCCGCACCCTAAGGCACGAACAACTCAAATACTGTTATAAAATTCGCCTACGGCGGCTGTCTGCTACAAGTCTGTATGCGCCGTAAAGTCCCGTTCCGGCTGTACACCCACCTATTATGTATAGTAACCACCAGTTACGGCGAGAAGCACTTTCATCTTGCTCGTAGCCGTAACAAGTGCAGTTTATACATAACTCTGCATAATCGCATTCGCAATACTCATAACAATCTGAGTAGCCGTAATCATCATACGGCGGTTGCGGCGAAGGCTCTACAATCGGTGGTTCAACTATTGGCGGTTCTTCTATTGGTGGCTCTTCTATTGGTGGCTCGTACGGCTGGTATGGGTAGTATGGCTCGCAAGGTTCTGTTGGCTCGTATGGGTAGGTTGGCTCATAAGGTTCTTGCGGTTCGTATGGGTAGTAAGGGTAAGTTGGCTCATATGGATATGTTGGCTCGTATGGGTAAGTTGGGTAGTATGGTTCACACGGCTCTTGCGGGTAATACGGATAGTATGGCTCTTGTGGTTCGTATGGATAAGTTGGGTCATACGGCTCGTATGGCTCACAAGGATAATATGGCTCGTATGGCTCGCACGGCGGTTCTGGCTGTATAATTGCTATAAATTCCCACAGCGCATAAAAAGCAAATATTGTTCTTGCTGGGCTTATAAATGCTAGCGCTAAAAGTTCTCTATTGTCTAAAAATGTGCCGTTTGCATCGAATATAATATTGCCCCCGCTATCTGCCCAGCCTATAAATTTGTAGCCCTCGCGCTCTGGCATAACGCTTGGCGCAATTACTCGCGGCGTTCTGATACGCTGAGACAAACGCATAACATTTTCTGCACCGCCACCAAAAAAGCCACCACTAGCATTAAAATGAAAGTTAACCCTATTAGCATAATTTGGGTGCATACCTTTAAGCATAGGCAAACCAACGTAACGCCCCTTGTCCCTATTACTATCCGCAAACTCGCCCGCAAGCCAAAATATACACTCGCTCTTATCTTTAACCCAAACCCCAACGTTAGACCTAAAATCCCACAGCATATGCTCAAGCATCTCTTGCAAACCGCCCTCTGCTAGCAACTGCCCTACATCTACACTTTGAATATTTTCTACATTTACTATATTAAGAAATTGGCTAGCCAAACCTATTGGCTGAATCTCGCCATTAACTAATGTTGTCCTGCCCGCTGTAAACGCAAGTGTCCCCGTAAACTGTGCGGTAGAATTAGCCGCCGGCGCCGTGTGGGTAGTTAAACCTATCAAACTTCCAACTGTAACATTAGCGCCATTGCTAGCAAAGTTATCAGACAAAGAAGCGACAGAAGTTAGCGTTAGATACCCCCTTACTACACCAACAAACCCACCAAGCGCTACATAACCGCTTGAAGCCTCAGAGTATAAATTTCCAAAAGCGAACGAATACCTTATTATAGGCGCAGACCTATCTACTGCCCCTAAAAATCCACCCGCTATACCACCATTTATATTAGCGTTAATCGGACTAGTGGAAGACCCCGTAACTGTAACACTTCCATACGCCGCACTATTATTTATTTGAATAGCGTGCGAAGCAATACCACCAAACCCGCCAACTAAATTAGAGCCTGTTACATTACCAAATGCAGCAACCCTTTCTATTACTGGGTTAGAAGCGTAGCCAAAAACACCGCCCGCCCTTATTCCTGCTGTGTAAACATTGCCAAATGCAAAACTGTCTCTTAGCGTAAAATGAAGCATATGCCCAAACATACCACCAACATTGTGTGCTTGCCCCCTTACATTTACTGTGGTTAAGAGTTGTCTATAAAGCCCGCCATTTACAAAACCTGCTATACCACCAACAATCGCGTTTCCAAAAACTTCACCCCCGCCAATTACATCTACCCTAGATACATTGCCAGACACAAAGCGCCCCGCCAAAAGCCCTACATAATTGCCGTTGCTTCCAAAGCGACTTCCAAAAGGTAAGTATATAGTCAAATCGTGTACAACTGCCGCATTCGCATATCCAATAATACCAAATACGTTGCCAACCCCTAAAACTTCGCCTTCTATAATTATACGATAACTGTTACCATTTAATATTCCGCCAAAAGCAGTCCCAACACCCGCAGACCTTAAAGCAGGCATATAACCCGCCGTAACTACAATGTCGCTACCCAAAACGTAAATATCAAAAACACCAAACCTTGCGCCATCTTCCCCAAGCGGTCTGCCACTACCGATATTTGCCAGCTGGTATGCAGTTGTAATTATATGCTCTCTGCCCGCCAAGCCATACTCAGTTGTGCGAGGCAATTCTGCATTCGGAACAGGAAAATTTATCCAATATGGAACGTGCTTATTAAAATGCTGTCTATTAAATACCCAGTTCTCACTCGTAAACCCTGTAAATGCTGTAGAACCCAAATATGCTGTTCCATCTAATGTGAATATCTCACAATTACCCCTTGAGACCAAACCCGCATTTGTAAAAACTGAAGTATAGCCTAAATCCCAATACGCCCTTAAACTTGCTAGTGCTATACCACTTGTATAGACTATGTTCTCTAAATGCACACCAACATAATGCATATCAAGTTGGTTGCTTATAAAAGTGCCACCATTAATACCAAATATAGCGCTATCTTGTCTGCCTAAAAGGCTACCGATAAACGCCGTAGCGCCATTAGTTGCAGATATCTCGTTTGTTGCAATAACGTGGTTGCCTAAAAGAACCGCGCCCCTATTTACAACTTGTATAAGTTCGTTAGTATATGGGTCTCTTACAGTTGAGTTATTTTGGCGTAACCCTTGCCGTCCTGCATAGCCACCTAGCGCAACATATCCGCTAGTTGCTGTGTTGGTAACGCTACCCGTTACTAAATTGTTTAAAACTGTACCCATCGTGTTTTGCCCCGCGTTATCTAAGTTACCTATAAAGCCACCCGCAAGCCCGCCCGGGTTTGTTGGGTCGTTAGAACTGCCCGTGCTTACTACATTGCCAAACGCCGCGTTGTTACTACCTATACCTTGCGCGAGACCTGAAAACCCGCCAACATTACTAGCGCCAGTTACATTGCCAGATGCCCAACTTCTCATAGCAAGCCCGCTACCAATAAGCCCGCCTACGTTGTTACCCAAACTATATACATTGCCCGTAGCAAAAGTATCTCTTGTGTTACCAGCGCCCCAGCCTATAAGCCCGCCTACATAATTGCCCTCGGCGGTAACATTTCCAGATGCGAAACTTCTATTAATAGCGCTTGCAGAAGTTGTAATTCTACCTACTAAACCGCCCACAGTAGTTCTACCCGTTACATTACCCGTTGCAAAACTATCTTCAACATTAGCCGCGCCGCCTATTAACCCACCAACGTTATGCCTACCTATAACATCTCCGCTAGCAAAAGAATACATAATTAAATCTGCTACACCTGCCAGACCACCTACGCTATCTTTATTTGGCGCTATTACATTAATCGTGCTAGATAAGTTTAAGCCCAAACTTGTAGTATGCAAAGCGCCTATAAGCCCACCTAAATTGTTTGCCGCCGCTAAAGCCTCTAGTCTACCCTCACCCCTTAAACTAACATTCTGAATTCTAGACCTAGCCGCTGTACCTACTAAAACGCCCGTATTATTTGCTGCGGTTGTTCTTCTTATAGTTGTTGAATATGGCAAGTAAATATCTAAATTTACAAAAAAAGCACCATCATCACTAGCACCAACAATGCCCCAATTACCGCCCGCAGTTGTAACAAGCGCATTTTGTTCAAAACTTATACTAAAACCTCTACCATCTAAAACGCCACTAAAAGCCCCGTTTAAATGCCCAGCGGTTAAGTTGTTGCTAAAAGGTTGCCATAGCCCGCCCGGTATAACTATGTTGTCTGCTAGTCTGTAATGACCATCTTTAAGTAAAAACTTGCCGCTGCCGCTATCTGCATAATCGCAAAAGTCTGAGCATAGGGCTAGTTCGTTTCCTATGTTCATTAGTTGTCTGTAATTGGTTATCCATATAGGGTCTGTTGCGCTAGAAAAAAATCTGCTATCTGCAAACACTCTATCTCTAAAACCCCTGTCAAAAAGCAAAGTAACAGAAAACGATGTTAAAAGGCACACCGTAATAAAAAATAAAGCCAACAACGCAAAAAATCCCCTTTGCTTGTTAACTTGCTTAGATTTAACTTTTAAATAATTCTTCCCCATAACTTCCCCCAAAGTTATTTTTCTAGTCAAATACTTTTGTTCAAACTGTTAAAATTGTTAAATATATATTAACATAAAAGACAAAAAAAAGCAAGCGTTTTTACACACTTGCTTAAAAAAGTTTTTACAGCAAAGTTTACGAACAATACGAATTAGCCCTTGCTTATTATATCTAGTACATCGAAAGGTTTTTTGCCAACGTATGAGGCGCTTGCGTTTGTAAAGTCTAGACAATGGCTTACCGCTTGCTTTATATCGTCGTGCGTTACGGCGTTTATCTCTTCTATGCGCTTGTCTATGTTGAATAGTTCGTTTCTAAAAAGCACGTATCTGCCGTAGATATTCATAGACGCTTGGGTAGACTCTTGGCTCATTATAAGCGCGCCCTTAATAAGTTCTTTACCGCGCGCTAGTTCTAAGTCTGTTATGCTCTCTTTTTTGAAGCGCTCGAGTTCGCTTTTAATTGCCTGCACCGCTTTTTTAGCAGTTGTTGGGGAAGTACCCACATAAACACAAAACATACCATTTTTAGAAAAAGCCGAGGGCGACGAAAATATAGAATACGCAAGCCCCAACTCTTCTCTTATTTTTTGAAAAAGCCTAGACGACATACCCGCCCCCAACACATTATTAAAAATAGATATTGCGTTGTGAAGTTTGTGCGTGAAAGATGTTGATGGGAATGCAAACGCTATGTGGGCTTGCTCTATATCTTTCTCGCGCGACAAAAACAAAGGCTTTGTAGTATGCTCGACCTGCGCCGCGTTGTAAGTATTATCGAACGGCTTTAAATAGTGCGCAAAATACTGCTCTGTCAGATTTTTAGCATCTTCAAAATTTACATTACCAACCACGCTTATAACAATATTTTTGGCATTGTAATGCACTTTTGTAAAGTCTGTGATATGTTTTTTAGTAAACTTTTTTATGTTTTTTGCTGGACCTAAAATTGTTTGCGCAAGCGTATGACCTTTAAAATATGCGCTTGCTAAAAGCTCAAAACAAACCTCGTCCGGCGTATCCTCTACCATTTTAATCTCTTCTAGCACAACGCCTTTCTCTTTTTCCATCGCATCTTTTTCGTAAGTAGAGTTTATTAGTATGTCTGACAAAATATCAAATGCCTTTTCTTTATGCTCGTCTATACACCTAACAAAATAGCAAGTTGCCTCTTTAGATGTAAAGGCATTTATCTGCCCACCCAAACTGTCTATAGTGTCGGCAATCTCAAAAGCGGTACGCGTTTTAGTACCCTTAAACATTAAATGCTCTATATAGTGCGATATGCCGTTAACATCGTCTGCCTCGTTTGCCGAGCCAACCCCAACCCATATCCCTATCGTAACACTTCTAAGCGTGTTAATCGGCTTTACTACAAGCCTTAATCCATTATCAAATGTGTGTAATTTATGCATAAATAATTCCTTTGCTAGATGTAATGTAAATTTTCTTTCTTAAGTGTAAAATGTAAAGTGTAGAGTGTAAAGTTGTTATATTCATTAATGCAATTACTTTTGAACAGCCTGCAATTTGTATGTGTACGCAATTTGCAAATCAATTTTGCACGCGCTAGCGGTGTAACCACTCTACACTTTACACTCTGCACTTTACACTATTTTATATTCTCGCTTATTGTAACAAACTCAAAGCCTTGCGCTTGTAAATCTACTATAATTCTACGTAATACAGTATGTGCAGAAAGCGGCACAAGTATTATATAACCATTCTGAATATTTGTTGTTGCGTAATACATCAGCCTATCTTGGTTTGTCTCAAGTGTCGGCAACTGCCGTGTTGGCAAAATAAAACTAAGCCCTAGCGCGCCCGATGCACTTATTGCGTTTTGCGTAGTTGTAAAAGCAGGCGAGTATAGCCGCACATCATCTCTTGTTAAGGCGGATATTAACCAACCCGCAAGTGTTAAATCCTGCGCAATTTCATCAAACCCGTCTGTGATATGCACAGGGCGCGTTATGGCAACCTCGCTTCCCTTTGTAGACAAGCCCCTTACTGTGTCCGCGTTAGACGACGCAAAATTACTAGACATAAAAAATGTTGCGGGTGTGTTTAAGTATGTAAGAATCTCAAGCGTGCTATCTAAATGCTCGTAAGTTTGTCCCTTAAGCGTAAACATAAGTGAGATATTAGCATAAGCCGCATTGCCCCTGTAAGTAACCCCACTTAAAACGGGCGCGCCAGTCTCTACAATTCTGCCAACCAAAGTAACAGCAAAAATTGCAGTAATCACAACTGCAATTATGCTGTTAGTTAAAATAGACAAATAAAGCCTACGCCGACTGCCCTTACGACTTTTGGTATCAGCGCCATTATGACTGTTAATATGGCTTTCACTTCCACACTCACCACTAGGCTTACTTACACCCTGCCCACTAGTATTATAAATAATCTCTAACATCTTATAAGATATGAGAGATTATGCAAATACATACTAAGCAACAACTATTATCTCAAACGTATTATAAACTGTTTTGTCTAACAAACTTGTAAGTGTAATTGTAACCGTACCCGCTTGTAAAAATTCTATCTCTACATTACCTGTAATATTAATGTCCCACTTACGCACCAAAGAAACATTAGCACCGCTAAACTCTATTAAAAGTGCATTATCCCAAGTCCAATGCGCTTTGGGATTTCGGTCAAAGAATCCAATTATACCATAAACTCTAACAACTTGACCCACTTGTCCTTTTGTATAATACCAAAAATTAGCGCCAGTTTCCAAACACACTATATGATGACCTATACTTTCTGCTGTCGGTACGTATGGTACTATGAAATTTTCTATGTTTTGTGGTGTAAAAACTTTTGCATTGTTGTCCCAAAAGATATTTGCATACATATCGTGAACTATATACCCGCTATCAAATACACGAGCCGAATAATGCACCAAGCGCCCAATATTATCAAACACTAGCACAATTTCTACGTCTTCGTCTCTTTCTATATCGCCCGTATAATAGTCTGCGTAAAATTCCCTAAAGTTTATGAATGTCGCCATTCCATTAGTGTATACAGAAGACCTCATCTCAAAGTCTAGAAAATATTCAGACCCCTCGTAAAAAACTTCTGAGACAAACGGCAAAAATAAGGTTTCTCTGATTTGCTCGAAGTTAGTAAATGGTACAACAAACGCTTCATCTTGTGTTATCTCTCCACCAACTGTTGTAACGTATCTTGCAAAACTCGTATTGTCATATATAAAGCGATACTGCGTTACTACTTGGTTACCGAATTCGTTTCTTATAATTGTATGTCCATTAACACCATTGCTTACTGCGTGTAAAGTTGCATCAAATGGCATATCAAAAGGACCACCATAAATCTTGCTAATCTCTCCAGCAAAAATCTCAAATATGCCCATATCGCTTAGTGGGTTTATAAGGGTAGGTGGGTTGGGCAAAGTTGAGTTTAGCGGACTAGCAGTTTGTTGGTTTAACCCACTAATGCCAGCCACACCTAATAGGCTTGACACATCTGGCAAACTAGGGGCAGGACCCAATGTAATGTCTCCCGCTACCGAGTTATTCCAGTTTACCTCTAGTTCTGTTGCTTCTGCCCTAGTCATTGCTCTTACAAATGTTCCTAAATTTAATGTGCCATCTGGGTTTATAGGGCTTACTATGTTTGGCATTTTCTCACCGCCATTATCGTTTCCATTTTCGCACGCAACTAATGCAAAAGCCATTGCAAAAGTTAACAATGCAATTAATAATGTTTTTAAAATTTGCTTTGTTTTTGTTGCTTTTAAATTTAACATAACTTATTTTTGGGCTGTATAGACAACTACATTTACTACAACTTTTTTAGTAGTCTGAAGTCTATGCCCTTTTCTCCTATTTTGATTATTTCTACTTCTACATTGTCGCCGATTTTTACTATGTCTTCTACGTTGTTTACGCGCTCTCTTGCTAGTTTTGATATGTGTATCATACCGCTACGTGTGCCAAATTCTACCACCGCGCCAAACTGTAGTATTCTGCTGATTCTGCCTTTAACCTTGTCGCCAACTAGTGGGTCTATTGCAATAGACAATATCCAGTCTTTCGCTTTTTTAATTGCTGCTGTGTCTTGGCTTGCTATGTTTACGCGCCCGTCGTCTGATATGTCTATCTTAACACCCGTCTCATCTATAATTTTGTTTATAACCTTACCGCCAGAGCCTATTACATCTCTTATCTTATCTGGTGAGATTTCAAACCCTACAATTTTTGGCGCGTGCGGGGACAACTCTTTTCTAACTTCCGGCAACGTTTTTAGCATCTCGTTTAAGATGTAAAGCCTACCCGCAAGGGCTTGAGCCATAGCCTTTTTTAAAATCTCGCTTGATATTCCCGTTAGTTTTATATCCATCTGAATTGCCGTTATGCCGCGCTTTGTTCCCGACACCTTTAAGTCCATATCGCCTAAGAAGTCTTCTAGCCCTTGAATGTCTGAGAGAATCGCAACTTTTTTAGGGTTATCAAACACAAGCCCCATAGCAATACCAGCAACCGGGCTTTTGATAGGAACGCCCGCGTCCATTAAAGATAATGTAGAGCCACAAACGCTTGCCATACTTGTAGAGCCGTTAGAACTTAGTATTTCAGTAACTGTTCTGATAGCGTACGGAAACTCTTCCGCGCTTGGTAAAACCGCCTCTAAAGAGCGCTCTGCAAGTGCGCCGTGACCAATCTCTCGCCTGCCCGGGCTTCGCATTGGTCTTGCCTCACCTACAGAATACCCCGGGAAGTTATAGTTATGCATATAGCGCTTGCTGTCTTCTTCATCTAAACTCTCTAAACGCTGGCTTTCTGAGAGCATACCTAGTGTTGTTGTGGTTAAACTTTGCGTCTGCCCCCTTGTAAAAATTGCAGAGCCGTGAACGCGCGGAAGCAAACTAACCTCGCACCAAATCTCTCTAACCTCGTCTGCCTTTCTGCCATCTGGTCTTATACCTTTTAGTATGCGCTCTCTAATTTTGTCTTTAATTACGTTGTAAGTAATTGCGCCAATCTCTTTTTCGCGCCCCTCGTACTTGCCCTTTTGTTTTTCAGAAATAAAATGCTCTAAAATCTGATTTGAAGCATCTTTTTTGTTTTGCGTAAGCGTGCTTCTATCAAATGTGTTTATAGCCTTATCTATAATTTTGTCTGCAAACTTAGCAACTTCTTTTTCTAGTGCGGCATCTATTGTAACAATTGGATACTCGCCCTTTTTAACTTTAAGCGTTTTTACAATTTTTTCTATAAAGGCTACTTGCTTTTTAATTTCTGTGTGTGCAAACTCTATCCCGCCTAACATCTCGCCCTCGCTTATCTCGCTTGCACCCGCCTCTACCATCATAATAGCATCTTTAGTGCCTGATACGACAAGGTTAAGTTTAGACTTTGCGCGTTGCTCTGTGTTTGGGTTTAGAATATACTTGCCATCAATCAGCCCAACAAAAGCCGAGCCTGTTGGTCCTTTGAAAGGAATGTCTGATATTGATAGCGCGATAGAACTTCCAATCATAGCAAAAACTTCTGGGGATATGTCGCAGTCTACCGACAGCGCCGTTGCAACAACTGTTACATCGTTAAAAAAGCCTTCCGGAAAAAGCGGGCGAAGCGGGCGGTCTATAAGGCGGCTTGTTAGTATTGCCTTGTCTGATGGGCGACCCTCTCTCTTTTTAAAGCCACCCGGTATTTTGCCTATGGCATACATTTTCTCTTCGTAGTCTACACTTAGCGGAAAAAAGTCTATGCCATCTCGTGGCTTAGAACTTGCCGTTGCATTAATTAAAACAACAGTATCCCCGCATCTGATAAGGCACGAGCCGCCCGCTTGCTGTGCATAAGCCCCAACTTGCACGCTAACTTCGCGCCCCCCAATTTCTGTTTTAAAAATTTGTCCTTTCATTTTTTTGTTTCCTTTTGTTTTTTGTATTTATTTTGTTTTGATTTTTATTTTTTACGTACGTAAACGAATGCCTTGCAACTATTATTATCAAGTAACAAGAATTTAAATAACAAGTATCAAGTGTCAAGTAACAAGTTCTACACCCGCTAGCGCGGGAAAGTACGATTACGGAACAACTCTACGAAAAAAGGGTTGCTAAATTATGCAACCCTTTCTGCTTACCTTCTTAACTCTAATTCTGCTATCAACTTTCTGTAGCGCTCTATATCTAAGTTTGTTAGATACGTAAGCAATCTACGCCTAACACCAACCATTTTTAAAAGCCCTCTGCGCGTGTGGTGGTCGTGCTTGTGGGTTTTTAGGTGTTGAGTTAGATGGTTTATTCTGTAAGTTAATAGTGCAATCTGCACTTCTGGAGAGCCTGTGTCGTTCTCTCCCCTAGCAAATTTAGAAATGATTTCTTTCTTTTTTTCTGGCGTTAGCCTAAATAGAATCTCTTCTTCTTTTTTTGCTTTAGCCTTAGCAGCCTCTTGCCTTTTTGCTCTAGACATAATTTATACTCCTTTAAAACGCTGGCTATATTTTAGCAGCAAACAAATCCTTAAGCAACGTGAGTGGTTACTAATTTGCGTTAAAACAAATTAGTACTGGAGAAAGCCATCTCCCTTGCAAAAGGTTAAATAGTTAAGTAAGCAACTCGGGCTTACTAAATTTAGTATACCACAAACAAAACTTAATGTAAAGCAAAATTGCGTAAGTAATTACATATTCTGCCATAGAATTTTGCGTGATTAAGTTTGTATTTGGTTAGTGTAAATGTTCAGTAAAAAAATTATCTCGGCGCTTTAGTAATTCGTTAAAGTTGTTTGTATATAAGTCTACATCTTTGTAATTGCAAAAGCGCTCTATTTTTTCTATGGTTAGTGCTTGGGTTTCTGTAGGCTGTACTTGGGTTTCTGTAGGCTGTGCTTCGGTTGAAGTCGGAACTTTATACTTTACAATTTTGCTTATGCCCCCAGCGCCAGCCGCAAGTATGCTGTATAAGTCGTGCATAGAATTTATGTTAAACAACGACGCTGATATAGGCATTGGTTGTTTAGGTAAAGTTGGGTTAGAGATAGGGTTTTTTGTGCCACAATTTGTAATTTGTACATTGTAATTTGTACATTGTAATTTGTAATTTGTAATTTGAAAATAACCTACGTTTTCGGCATTTGCTGATATATTTTTTTGGCGATATAAGTAGTATGGCTTGTAGTTGTTTTTGGCAAGCAATTTGCCCGCGTACTTAAGCATTTTTGCTACTACCTTTTCGTTTTTTGTGTGAGAGAAATTGTTTTGTTTTAGGGGGCTTCCTAACTTTACAGACATAGAATGTATTGTTATATTGTGTGGGTTTAGGGCTAGCGTTTTGGTTAGGGTATTTTTAAAGTCTTTAAAAGTCTCGCCCGGCAGCCCCGCAATTAAGTCTGTGTTAATTATAAAGTTATGTTTTTTTGCTAGGGCAAACGCGCTGTATATATCTGCTAGGGTGTGGTTTCTGCCTATTGTCTTAAGCGTGTTTTCACTAAAGGTTTGCGGGTTTATACAAATTCTGGTAACTCCGTACTTTGCTAATAAGTCTAGTAACTCAGCAGTAATTGTGTCTGGTCTGCCCGCTTCGTAAGTATATTCTAGCGCGCTAGCAAAACAACTTAAAGCCTGCAAAATTTTTTCTGTATGCTCTAGTGGCAGACTTGAGGGTGTTCCGCCACCTATGTATATATTTTGTACGCGTAAGTTATTAGCGCGAACAACTTGCTTTATGTTTTGTATGTCTGCTAAAAGCGCATTAACATATGGGCTAACCTTTTGGCTGTGCTTATTTATATCGGCAGACAAAAAAGAGCAATAGACACACTTTGATATACAAAAAGGTATATGCACGTAAATATCTACAAAGTTTGTGGCTTTGTCTAAGCCTAGCGCCTTTTGCGTGCGCGCAACATCAATTAACAGTTTAGATTTTTGCTTGCTAATTAAATATTTGCGTTGCAAAGTTTTGGCGCTTAGGTCTGTAACAAGTTTAAGTGGGCGTATGCCTGTGCTAGCGCCGTAAGCCAACTTAACCCCTGTGTATGCGCTTAAAGCCTTATAAAGCGCTATTCGTGCGTGGTACTTCGTTTGGTGGCTATCTACCGAGTTGTTAACTGGCTTACTTTTGTAGGTTTTGTTGTTTATTTGAACAACAAAATTTTGCCCTAAGTTTTGCTCTGTTTGCTCTAACAAATCTATACTTACTGCAACTTGCCCATTGTTCTTGTACTGCTTAAAATATGGCAAAAACGCCAAAGGTAATTCCTTCAGCGCGTGTTCAAACTTTTGCAAATTGGTTGTAAAATTTAAAACCATAGGTCATAAAAAAATATAGCGTTAGCGGAAACAATTCATAATTCTGAATTAACAATTCATAATTCATAATTAAAAAAACTACACCCTATATACAGATTTAATTTTACTATGAGAGCGCAACTTATTTAACAAAACTTCTAAATCTTTTAAAGACGGCACTAGCACAGTAAAATTCATTATAGCCTCGCCCCTTTCCGTGCGCGCGTTAAACGCAGACATAGATAGTTTTAGTATTTTTATTATGCTTGCAACATCTGCCAAAACGCCTTGCTCATCGTGCGCCGTTACTTGAAGTGAGACATTAAAAGGCTTAACATCTGCTTCGCGCTTGAATGTTGCTTCTATCAATCTCTCTTGCTCGAACCCCCTAACATTCGGACACGAGGTTCTATGAACCAACACCCCCCTGCCCCTAGATATATATCCAACAATCTCGTCCCCCGGAACTGGGTTACAGCACTTAGCAAGCGAAGTTAAAAAGCCCGCTGCGCCGTCCACTACAATACCATTTGGGTCTGAGATATTTTTGCTTTGCTTTGCAACAGCCCTTATTTGCGCCTTTGCTTTTTTGTCGTGCAACTGAATTAACTTAAATAAAACCTGACCCGTAGTAAGCCCGCCATAACCAACGGACGCAAACATATCGGCTTCTGATATAAACGTATAGCGGCGCATAACATTTTGCACAGACACAGGCTCTAGCAAGTCAGACAACTTATACCCCCTACGCTTAGCCTCCATCTCTAGCATTTCTTTACCGCGCTTTATATTCTCGGGCTTTTCTTGCTTTTTAAAAAACGAGCGAATTTTTGCCTTAGCCGAGGGTGTCTGCGCGATATTAAGCCAGTCTCTTGATGGTCCTTTAGAGTTTTGGTTTGTAATAATCTGAACAACATCGCCGTTTTGAAGTGGCTTTTCTAACTTAACTATAACGCCGTTAACTTTCGCGCCCGTACACTTGTTGCCAACTTCAGAGTGAACCGCGTATGCAAAATCTATTGGTGTGCTGCCCGCGCGCAAGTTGTATAAGTCGCCCATTGGCGAGGACACCACAATCTCATCTGCGCCAAGGTCAGACTTCATTAAAGAGTAAAACTCTTTGCTGTCTTTATAGTCTTCTTCTAACTCTAGAGCGCGCCTAAGCCACGCAATTTTATCATCTAGTTTGTTTTTACCCGCCTTGTCTTCTTTATACTTCCAATGCGCCGCAACTCCGTACTCTGCTAACTCGTCCATCTCAAAAGTTCTGATTTGAATTTCTATAGGCATTCCGTGCGGTGTCATAACAGTTGTGTGAAGGCTTTGATATTTGTTAGACTTCGGAACAACGATATAGTCTTTAAATCTGTTTGGAAGCGGCGGATAAATTTTATGAACTGTGCCTAAAATTGAATAACACTCTGACTCTGTCTCGACAATAACCCTAACGGCGATAAGGTCGTAAACTTCCTCTAGCGAAATATTTAAGGCTTTCATTTTTCTAAAAATGCTGTACAAATTTTTTGGTCTGCCCTTAATCTCGCCATTAATGCCAAACTCTGCTAACTGATTTTTTAAAGTCTCTTTAACTTGAAGCAAAAAGTGGTTTTGCTTTTTGCGCTGTTTTTCTACGTTGGTTACTAAAAATTTGTAAGCACCTGGCTCTAAATACCTAAAGGCTAGGTCTTCTAATTCTGCTTTAAATTTAGCAACGCCAAGCCTGCCGGCGATGGACGCGTAAATATCTAGTGTCTCTTGCGCCGTTGCAATTTGCTTTTTAACGGGCTTTGCGCAAATAGAGCGCATATTATGAATTCTGTCTGCAAGTTTAATTAAAATTATGCGGATATCTTTAGACATAGCAAAAAACATCTTTTTAAAGTTTTCTGCTTGCGCCTCTTCTTTAGACTCGAAATTAAACTTTTCTAGTTTGGTTAGCCCCTCTACTATGTTAGCAACTTCTAGCCCAAACTGAGTCTCAATTTCTTTTAGGGTTACGCTGGTGTCTTCTACAACATCGTGAAGCAGGGCGCATACAACGCTTGTCGCATCAAGCCCCAAATCTAGCACAATTTGCGCAACGGCAACAGGATGCACAAAAAAAGGTAGCCCACCCTCGCGCATCTGCCCTTCGTGTGCTTTCTCTGCCAAACTATAAGCACTTTTTATAAGTTTAACCTCATCTTTACTAAAGTGCGTTAATTTACCCCTAAACTCTCTCATTTTTTTTTGTTGAATTACAAGCGCCCTTCTTCAAATTACAAGCCCTTGCTGAGTTTACAAGCGTCCTTGCTCGAGTTACAAGCCCTTGCTAAAGTTACAAGCGACCTTGTTTTATAGCGTTATAAAAAGCCGAATTTTCTAAACTAGAGTTTTTGTTGTTAAGTTGCAGTTTAAAAAGTGTTGCCGCTTGCGGCTCGCTTGCATTAATATTAAGCGGATTGTTTTTAACAAGTGTAAAAATGCCCAACTCTAAAAATGTTAAAAGGCAAAATACAAACTGGCTTAGTTCTACATTTTTGAAATGGTTGTTATTTTGCTCTTTAATCTGCCCTATGCTCAAGTCGAAAAGTTCGTACATATCTATAAAATTTATGTGGCTAGATTGCTTTAGTATAGAAAAATATTTTGCAAAAGTGTCTCTGTCTGTTTTTAAATGCTTAGTTAAAAAATTTATATCCGTGGCTTTTGTGTTTGCTTTTTCTTGTGTGGCTTTTGGCTTTACTTTTCCGCCCGTATCTTTTACGTAAACGTCCCCGCTAAACTCGAACAAGCGCCCCTCTTCCGTGCCAAAAAAATTATCTAGCAGTACCAAGTTTTTATAACGCGAAAAGTCGTAACTTTTAGAGGGTGCAAGCACAAGCCTATTATAATTGTTTAAATCTGTTTGCGTAAAAACTTCCGTTAAAATATTATGCCCCACCGCTATCTCTAAAAAGTTTTTGTAAGTCTCTGGTCTACTTGCCACAAAAATTGTACCATATATATTTTTAACAAGTTTTTTGGCTAGTTTTTCGGCACACTTGTAAGCAGTTAAATTTTGTTGCCTAGCCATACTCTCATCTCGCTTTAAATTTCTGGTATACACAAAAAGTCGCTCTAGATAGTTGGCTATAATTTTTTGTGTATCTCGGCTAGAACCAACTTGAATATATCTAATATGCCCAATTGGCAAATCTGTAAAATTATCTATGCCTAGGTGTAGTATTAGGCTTATGTCTTCTCCGCTGTTAATTGCATCTAGAAAATTAGCGTACGAAAAGCCTACCACATCTAACTCTGCTTGCCCCGCTGGTTTTTGCCCTGCCGATTGCACTACTTGTCCCGCCGACACTACTTCGACCGCTGACTTCTGCACCGCCAAGTGTTCCGCTTTACCTACTGGCTTTTGCCCTTTGTGTTGCTTGTATGTTAGTTTTATGTGCTGGCTTGCGTTTTTAAAGCGCTTGGCCTTTGCCTCTTTTAAGTTTAGCAAAAACTGTGGTCGCGGATTATCCAAACCGAAAGGCTCTAGTAGTTCTAACTCTTTAACAAATTGCAAACTCACTTCCTTTTTGGTTATGTCTAAATCGAACACTTGCGTTTTATAAAAAAACTCTATCGGCAAGGTATTTAAATAGTCGTTAAAAGTTTTTGTAAAGTGCGTTACTTTACTATCACAAATCGTTACACCGCAAGCCTTAGAATGCCCACCCACTTTAACGAACGTATTCTCAAATTGCAAAAAGGCTTCTAGCATATCTATACTATCTAAACTTCTTGCAGAGCCTGTTAGGTTGGTGGTTAGAGCTGTTTGGTCTTTAGAGAGTATAACTGTTGGGCGGGTATATTCATCTGTTAGTCTGCTTGCAATTATACCTAAAACACCGCCGTCCCACTCGCCACTTAAAACAATACACCTATTGTTATATAAATAGTCGGCATCTAATTGCGCTTTAGAGCAGTCTACTATTTGCGTTGTTATGTTTTGGCGCTGGTGGTTATAGTCTATAAGTTTTAGTATAACAGCCTCTATTTCTGGCTCTACATTTGGGGTTGTAAAAATTTTAAGTGCTTCGGACGCCTGAGCAACCCGACCCGCAGCATTTATTTTTGGTGCTATATTAAATGCAAGGCTAGTAGAATTATACTCGCGAATTTTAAGCGTGCGCCTAAAAACCTTAAACGGCAAACTAGGGTTGTTAGCCATTTTCTCTAGCCCAAGTTTTGCTATGGTTCGACTCTCACCAGTAAGTGATACGATATCCGCAATGCACGCAAGCGCCGCCATTTCTATATAGTTTGCAAGTTCTGCTTGAAGCCTCGCGATATCTCTTTTACCCTCGGTTAAAATCAGCGCCTGCACAACCTTAAACGCAACCGCCGCCCCGCAAAGCGTATCATCTACATAATCCCCCGCTACCTTTGGGTTTATAATTAAGCAATCGGGCAATACATCTGGGATAGAATGGTGGTCTGTTATAATAACATCTAGCCCCAAGCCTTGCGCCTTTTCGATTTCTGCATTGTCAGAAATTCCGCAGTCTACTGTTATTATCAACTTAACATCGTGCTTTTTAATAAGGTTTTTTATAGGCTCTACCCTAAAGCCGTAGCCGGTTTGTCTAGACGGTATGTACGGCACAACTTTAGCGCTTTTGCTAACCAAATAGTTATGCAGTATTGCCGTTGCAGTTATACCATCTACATCATAGTCTCCATAAATTAAAATTGCTTGCCGCCTATTAATTGCGTGTGTTAGTCGCTCTACCACCGCGCCCATATCTTTAAACAAAAATGGGTCGTTTAAATCGTTATAGGTTGGGTATAAAAATTTATCTAGGTTGTTAAAGTCTACACCCCTTACCGCCAAAAGTTCTGTAAACAGAGCCGAAAAATTGTACTTTTGGGCAAGCGAAATCAAAGCCTTAGAATTAGGCTTTTTGTTAGACCCCGTGCTTTTTCTTTGTACAATTTTTCTCATAATACAATTTTAAATTTTTAATGTTAAATGTTAAATGGTTAAACACATAAATACTTTACTTTTGAACAATCTGCATTATGCAGTTGTAGCAATTTGCAAACATACCTTGCCCGCGCTAGCAGTGCAACAATTTAACATTTAAAATTTAACATTAAACATTATACTAAATAAAGGCTACAACAACAATTGCTGTAGCCCGTTTATTTTTTAAACCCCGCCGTAAGTATTATTTAACGGGCGCTTAGCATATTTGGTAATTTAGTAATACAAAACTTACTAAACCAACCACTTATCGTCTTTACTCTTTTGCTTTTTTCTTTTAGCCGCAGCAGACTTTTTATAACTTGCTTTTTGCTTTGGCTTGTGCTTATCTAACTTTGTATTAGACATATGCGCCGGCTGTAGCAAGCCAGTATCCATAGAGCCTTCGCCCTCTTCCACGCTCTCTTCTTTTTCTTTAGCCTTAAATATTTTTACGTTGCCAAGTTTTTTAACAAGTTTTGCCCATACAGGCGACACTATAAATAAAGTTGAGAAAGTACCAGCAACCAAGCCAAAGAAAATCGGCATAGCAAACATTCTAACTTGCGGAACACCAATAAGACCAACAAGTAATATAACTATCATAGTTGTGAAAGAAGTTGCTATAATACGACCCATAGACTGCCTTACCGACTTATTAACTATAACATCGGGCGAGGCTTTTTGTAAAGATGCTTTCTTTCTGTTTTCTCTTATTCTGTCGAAAACAACTATGGTGTTGTTTAGAGAGTAACCTATTATGGTTATAAGCGCGGCTATAAACGCTGTGTTTATCTCTATTCTGAATATTAAAACTAGCGCAACCATTATGCCAACGTCGTGCAATAAACCTAGTATAGCAGCAACCCCACTTAAAAACTGGAACCTTATTGCTACGTAAATTAACATCAAAAGTGTTGCAAGGGCAATTGCTAGTATAGAAAACTGAACCATTCTGCGAGATTGCTCTGGTCCGATATAACTTAAACTGCTCTCGTGAACAACTATATCAGACACGTCCGTAACTAACCCCGCCGCGTAAAGCGCATCGAAAATTGCGCCCATACCATTAGATGGTAACAAAATTTCCGTAAGTTCGTTAACATTTCTGTCGGACTGAAACGTTATTATTAAAATACCGTTAGTAGTATCTACTTGAAACCTAGAATACGTTAAGTCTTCTGATTGAAGCGCATCTTCTATTGCTCTGTGGTACGCGCCGTTTTGCCCCGCGTGTCTATTATCAAAATTTGCTAGTGTTAAATTAATTTGCTTTCCGCCCGTAAATTCTAACCCTAAGTTAAAACCCAAAACAATTAGAATAATTAAACCAATTGCAAAAACCGCACCCGATATAATAGATGCTATAGGCAAAGCCCTAGAATATTTCCAATCTTTAAATACAAAGTTTTTTATCTTAGTATACATATTTTTTTTTTAAAATCCTTATGTTTATGCTTGTTACTTGTTACTTGTTACTTGAGTTACTTACGTTGGTGAGTATTCTTTATCTTCTTCTGCGACTTCATCGCTTGAATTTTGCTGGTCTGGCTCTACAAAATCTACATCTGCTAACTCATCTGGTAAAAGGTCTAACTCGCCCTCTTGCTGTGCAAACTCTATATCATCTGCTTGCGCTTCAAACTCTGAGCTGTCACTCTCAAATTCTTTGTCTACTTCTTTTAGCCTACGCTCTTGCTCGCGCCTTTCACGACGGCTCAACTTCTTAGGCTTATCACCCGACATATCAGCATCTTCCGCCTCTTCATCATCTAGTGAAATGTAAGCGTCCTCATCTTCTTGCATTCTCTGAAGCCCAAAAAACTTTCTAGAAAACTCGTCACTCTCCGGGTTTATTTTGTCTGCATCTCTGTTAAACGCCATAAACATATGCGCAAGCTTTCTTGTTATAAATAGCGCGCTAAATAAAGATACCGCAATACCAATTAAAAGTACAATCGCAAAGCCTTCTATAGCAGCACCACCCAAAGCAAACATACGCGCCGCCACAATTAGAACAATTGCTGATAATACGCTTGTTACGTTAAAGTCTATAATAGCAGACAAAGACTTTCTAAAGCCCGCCCTTGTAGACATTCTTAAAGTTTTGTTCTGTTTAAACTCGTCGCGTATACGCTCGTATATAATTATTTTAGCATCGAGCGCCATTCCGAGTCCGAGTATAATACCCGCAATACCCGGAAGCGTAAGCGCAACACCCGGTATAACCGCAAGCAAAAACATTACTATAGCAAAGTAGAACAAAACCGATATAATTGTTATAACACCAAAGCCACGATAAACAAGCACCATAAACGCAAATACAAGTAGCATACCGATAATGCCCGCAATAAGCCCAAGCCTTAGAGCATTCTCACCTAGGGTCGCTGATATAACACTAGACTGAACCAAGTCAAGTTCTAGCCCTAGCGTACCCGCCATCATCGTTGTTGCAAGCCTAAGCGCTTGGTCGTGGGTAAACTGCCCTTGTATAACAAAGTTTGGTGAGTTTATAGTTGTAGATACAGTAGGCGCTGATATTCGCGTGTCACCTACCCACACCGCTATATAATTGTTAGGTGCGCTCTGATTAGCAAGGTCTGCCGTTGCAGCCGCAAAAGCCTGTTGCCCTTCCCACCTTATGTTAATGGCTATCTCATAATTACCGCCAGCCCCAATAACCGGCGTGGCATTTATAAGTTGCCTATAGTCAAAAATAACAGCATCGCCAAGTGCATACGGCATTCTAAACTCTAGCCTAGCAGGCTCACCCAATAACTCTAGTATAAGGGAAGGGTCTGCTACGTCCGGTACTTCTACACGTAGTGAGTTAGCACCAAGTGGTACAACCGTTGCAAGCGGAAAGCCGCGCTGTTGAAGTATTGCTTGCATACCAACCGCTGCGTGTGTTAGTTGTTGCTGATTATCTGCGTTTGTTACGTAAATCGCATAAACACCACCCCTAATATCTATACCTAAATCTATTGCGTGAATGCTGCCCCTTAACTGCCACCTGCCGTTATTTCCAAAAGGAACATTAATAAAAGTAAATATCATAACAGGCAGTAATATAATACCAACCACACACAACCAAATTATGCTTCTTCTTTTAGACATTTAAAAATCTCCGTCTTTTGTAAACAATTTTTTTAGTAACCTTTTTTAAAGTAGTTTGTTTAATCTTAATTTAATCTTAATTTTATCGCGAAGCGGGTGTAGCACCCGTTAACAAATCTTATCATAAAAGAATTTCCTTGTGTAGCGAAGCGGAATAGAAATTCGTTATGATAAGTTTTGTTCTCTTATCATTTAATTATATAACTTTTTAAAACCAAAGTCAACAGTTTAATGCAAATTTATCCATTATTTTACATCAATTTTTGGGATAGCAACGCAAGCGCAACTTCCAGCCTGCTTTTAAACATCTCACAACCAACCCTATACACGCTGTAAAAATTGTTGTTTACCACAACGCTGTTCGCAAAACACCCGCCAGAGCAATGATACTTAGCAAAGCAAGCCTCGCACTCTAATCTATCCAATACTGTTGTGTTTAAAAATTTTTCGCCAATATATATCTTATCCTTATTAAGCCCATCATAAACATTGCCAAGCAAATACTCACTAAACCCGGCAAACTGATGACAAGGGTAAATATCCCCATTCGGCGTAACGGCTATGTATTCTGTGCCAGCACCGCAAGCATTAATACGCTTTTCTACACACGGACCAGTAAACTTATCTATGTTAAAGTGAAAAAAATTTAGTGGCTGATTTTTGTTGTTAGCATTTTTGGGCGCTTCATTTTTTAGCGCTTTGTTTTCGGCGGTTTGTTTTTTTGAGATTTCACCTTTTGAGACTTCACTATTTATTTTTGCGACTGCCTTCCCCAGCCTTTCATACTCTTTGTCTATTTGCGCTAAATGCTCACTTTTTATCTCAAGCCTATGCCCACCCTTTAAAACAACCGGCTCTAACGAAATATTACTAAAGCCTTGCTTGTAAATGTGTAAAACATCATTTGCAAAATCTAAGTTTTCTGCTGTAAATGTTCCGCGAATGTAGTAAGATTTTATCCCGCCCCTAGAGTTTTCACTAGCATAGTTTTTGCTACTGCCTTTTTTAGTCGCACCACTTCCACTTGCCCCATTCTCAATTGCAACACGCGCGCTAGTACGCGCCTTTACAAAAGCTTTCGCATTATCCATAACTCGCTTGTACGAATTATTCCGTACTTTGTTGTGTACGCTCTCTCGCCCATCTATACTTATCACCACGTTAAAAATTTCTGTATTTAAAAAATCGAAGTGCTTTTTATCTAAGGCTAGTGCGTTAGTCGTTAGTGTAAAGTTAAACTTTTTTGAGTGCTTGCCCTCTAACCCACGCGCGTAATAAACAATAGCCTTTAACACTTCAAAATTTAAAAGTGGCTCGCCGCCAAAAAAATCTACTTCAAGGTTTTGTCGCGCCCCGCTACTAGCAATTAAAAAATCTATAGCCCTTTTCCCAACCGCCAAACTCATACACTCATCTGCCGCCCCATACAAACCTTCCCCGCTTTCTGCAAAGCAATACTTACAAGCCAAATTACACTTGTGCGTAATATGTAAGCACATCGCCTTAAGCCCTCTGTTCAACTTCTGTGGCTTTATATCGGGCGGCTTAACAAATAAAATCTCGCCTACTTTTAGTGTTTCTATATCACGCCTTGCTTGCTCTAACTCACTTGCCGTAAATTTTGCTATTTCTTTTTCAAGTTGGCTAACCCCCGCGCATTTCTGTTTACTGCTCTCTGCACCGCCTAATACGCTCTCTGCACCAACTGCGCTCTCTGCACTACCTACTGCACTCTCTGCCTTGCAAAGCAAATAAAAAAGCTTGCTAGTCTCTAACAAGCTTCCACTTTCTGTGTCATAAACAAAATGCTTACCAAATCTTTTAAATGCGTGAACCACTACCCCGCCTTTTGTAGCAACTACTAAATTACTAAGCCCGCCAAACAACCGCTAGTAGTCGCCTTGCAAAGCCTTACTTAGTTCTTGCCCCTATTACTCTTGCGCTTCCCTTTGCTGCTCTAGCGTGTTTACCCTAGTCTCATTTTCACACGACTGATTTGCTACAGTACAACTAGTCTTGCAAGCAGACTGACAACTAGAAGCACACTCTCCGCAATTACTTACCTTAATATCCTTTTGCATAAAAGGGCTAGCAATAATTTTAAAATTACTGTTCATCTAAAAAATACTCCTTACAGGGTTGAATACTCAATCTTGCCCGCGCTAGCGGTATAACCATTTAACATTCAACATTTATAATTTAACATTTCTAGTATACCATAAAACCAGTATTTACGCAACTATTTTGCTGTTCTTTTTTTTAGGCTTGTACAATATCTTATAATATATGTGTTTAAACTTACACATAAGCATATAACCATTTCAAGTCAAATTTTCAATTTTCCATTCTAAACTTAAAATCAAATTAGTATAAATTTTCAATCTAAAAAAAGAGGTAACAATTATGTCAGAAGATATCAAAATTAAAGGCGCTTCGTACGAGATTGCAATTGGAAGCGTATTTGCAGTTTGTCTTACGCTTATAATATTTTTGCTGTTCGCAGTAAGTATGGGCTTTTTCGAATTATCAAACGCGTGGGTGCGCCCCGTAACAGAAATAGCGCGCGTAATATCCATAGTCGCAGGCTGTGCGTTCGGCATTCGCAACGCGGGCAAAAGCCTAATTAAAGGCTTAATAATCGGCGCCGCATACGCCATATTATCAATCGTAATTTTTTCCATAATAGATATGCGCGTAGGCTTCCAAGCACAATACATACTAGACATCCTAGCAAGCCTAGCCGCAGGCGCACTAGGCGGCGCCCTAATCGCAATACTAAAAAAATAAGCAACCAAAAAAGGTTTTTCGGAATTCCGAAAAACCTTTTTTGATTAGTGTAAAATGTAAAGTGTAGAGTGTAAAGTGTTTACACACATTATATGCCCTTACATTTGAACAGTTAGCATTTACACTTTCGCGCAATTTGCAAGTAAATCTTTCCCGCGTAAGCGGGTGTAACACTTGTTACTTGTTACTTGTTACTTGATAATTAGTTATCTAAGCCCCATTCGTTTGCTTCGCTATTTCTACGCGCTCTTATTCTGCTTTGTGCTATGTAGCCTGCTGTTCCTGCAGCGCCTACGCCTGCTACACTTAGTGTGCCGATTATTATGTTACGTGCTAGGTTGCTGCCGCCATTCTCACTTGGCACATAAGGTATATACCACACAGCAAATAATAGTATTGTGTCTGCGCCGTACTCTAGTAAGTGAATTGGAAGCATTTGCCCGCTCTCGTTTTCACTTCCGCTTGCTAGTAGGCTGCCGCCCCTAGATAAACTCCAGCCAAAGAATATCGCACCGTAGATGTCTATTTGCAATTGTGGCAAAACAAACTCTAGTGCATACTCTAAACTCATATCCGTGTGGCTCATTCTTGCCGCACCGAAATAATGCTCGCAAACAAATATAACTCTAACATCGCCTTCCGCAATAGTCGGTAAGTCTAGTATGCCGTCTTGTATAACACAACTCGCACTTCCACGCGTAACAAATATTGTGAAGGTTGCGTATATGCTGCCGTCCACTACCGACCTTGCCGTAATTATCGCAACACCCACCCCGTAAGGCAATGCCGTTACAAACCCGTCCATACTTGTTACACCGCTGCTTAACCTTACTACACTCTCATCAGACGAACTCCACACAAAGTTAGAAGCCACTTCGCCACGCGAGTTTGTGCTTAAACTTAAGCGTAGCGCTTGGCGCTCTGCCAACTCTGAAAGCGCGTAGAAGCCATCAATATACACTAGCGGAATAAGCATAGCCGTTTGCTCTCTAACAACATCGTCGCCCAAAATCTCTGCGCTGTAAAGTGCCGCCTCGTCTACACCAATTGTAAACCTTGCGTAAAAGCCCGTAGTTGTATGCGTCGCCGTTATAAGCGCAACACCCGCGCCAACACCCCTAACAAGCACCAACGCGCCAACAGAGCCGCCCAAAAACTCTACAACCGCACCACCACAACTACTTGTCCACACAAGCCCAGATGCCGCCGCAAAAGAACCACCAATGCTTGCACCCAACTGAACAGTCGGTAATAAAACTGCTTCTGGACGCGGAAAGTTTATAGCCATTTCGTAATTAGAAGCCCCAAGCGTTGGTCCTAAAATCACTACTGATGTTGGGCTTGCTTGCACAATTTCTATCGTAATAACATTAGACACCGTGTTACAGTATGCGCCCCTTGCCCTTATGGTTAGTGTGCCTACGCCAAGCGGACGAAGCGTTACAAGGCTATCTAAGCCGCCAGAAGCCGCCTGCGTACGCAAGTTGTCTAACTGCACCAAATTCGGATGCGAAATCTCCCACCTTACGCCTTGCGAAACGCTGCTGTGCGAAACCGCTACAACCGCGCGTAAATCTATGCTTTGGCGCTCATACACAGTAGACGTCCCGTATGGGATAAACATCGCCGCGCTGTCTGCACCACTAAGCGCAACGCTTGCCTCTATACCAACTACAGACGCTTGCGTAACAGTTATTGTTCTGCTTGCAGACCTGCTTTGCGTTATTAAACTTGTTGCTGTAATAGTTATCTCTTGTGTAAATGCCGCCTGACCCCTATCCAGCGCAACAACACTCACGATGTTAGGGTTTTGCGGGTCTACCACCAGTTGAACAAACCCTAGCGGGTAAACTGTCCACACAACCGCGCTGTTACTTCCGCCCGCTATACCGCTTGTTGCAGCCGTTAACTGAACGCTTGGTAAATCTGCAGAAGCAATCGGGCGCGCAACCGGCACTACTAGAGTGCTACTAGACGGCACATTAACGCTGATGTCCGTAACACTAGGCTCTACCGCCCTATCTACAAATATTCTGAAAGTACCAACAGCACCAACTGCGCCCACCGGCGTAGCCGTTATTATTATATGGCTTGCAGCCGCCAAGCCTATTACTCTTATGCCATTCTCTGTTAGTGCAAACTCTAAAAACTGACTAGGACTACCTAAAGTTGCCCCGCAAGACGACGTCCACGTAACCAACTGGTTTGTAATGTTATGCCCTTCTATAGTCGCCCTTAAGTCTACATATGGCAAGCCCACAACATCTACATTATACGGCATTACTAAGCGACGCTCGTAATTATTATAGTTGCTGCACGTTATCACAACGTTCGTTGCAATTGCTGTGCCATCAGCCGCAACCGCTATATCAAACGCATACGGCACATTACCGATAGTGCTTGTAGCACTTATGCGCGCCGTACCAGCCCCGCGTATTGTTAGCCTGCCGTAAGCGTCTATTGTTGCAACTCTCGTGTCACTAGATGCCCACACAAACTCGTTGCCCGCGCCCGCAAGGTTATATCCATAAGCCGTCGCGTTAAATTGTGTTGCATTAGTAAGAGAAGCCCCGCTTGCTAAGGTCGTGCCGCAAGGCGATAACTCGAAAGCACGCTCGCCACCACTCACACTCACCCCAGCAACAAATGCTATAGGTGGCGTTTCAAATAATACGTCTACTCTAAACTCTGCAACCACACGACCAACTACAGAAGTTGCCCTTATTACAGTAAACTGATTTACACGCTGAGATAACTCCCACATACTCATACCGCTTGGCCACGCAACCGCTATAGCACCACTAAGCGGGTCTACAGATACAATATTTGGGTTTACGCTAGACCAAGTCACGTTAGTGTTAGTTCCGTGGAATGCCGTAACCGCCGCATTCAACTGCCCAGTAGGCATTCCGTTAACAGCGTCCGGACGCGGCCAACTAACAGTTAGGTGCTGCGTTCCGCTAATTGTAACGGCACTAACACGCCCCTCTCTTGTGTATGTAACGGCACTTGAAGCAGGCGAATTATCCCAAAGCGTGCCAGCAGTTGTGTTACGCGCAACTACAGTTAAACTGTGCGCACCAACCGCCAAAGCGCGATAAGCCCCAACTTGTGTACCCGTAGCGCTATACCCCGGCAAACGCCTAAGGTCGAAAGTGTGAGAGTTAGAACTGCCAGCAGCCACAGTTGCAAGCACAGTAGCCCCAAGCCTAATCTCAAAATGCGTAGTATTAGCCCTATCGTGCGTCCACACTAAATTAGCTCCGCTAATACCAACACCAGTAGGCGCCGCAAGCGTAGCACGCCTAGCCCAAGTCACATTAGCACTAGCACTAGAATTGTTCCAGTACCAAGCCGAACTTATAGCCACTACATTTATATTCGTGTGGTTAGTAGCAGCCGCCAAATTCGCCACCGGTATATTCGCCAAATTGTACGACGTCACATTACCAACTGTCCTAATAACAGTAGTCCCCCTACGTATCTGATACCCCGTAGCACTACCAACACTATTCCACGACAACGTACTGCCACTAACACTCGCCGTCGGGCGCGCAAGTGTTCCCGTTCGCGTCCAATTATCAAAATTAGCAGTTGTATTTGCCCCTAAACTGCGCATTGCCCTTATTTGTACTTGCGGATTAGAGCCAACAGCAACGTAATTACTCAAGTTATGCGTTCCGCTTCTTTGTTGACCACCAGTTCCCACACTTCCGCTTAACTGGGTCACTTGTACACCGTCGATAAGAAGAAGTATTCTACTAACCGTATTTCCTGTATTTCTAAAAGTCCAATGCAATGTAGCACTAGCATCTATACGAGTACCATTAAACATACCACTAGTAATTTGAGCATAAACTTCTTCCTTAGCACTTTCATTATTACTTCCACCAAACTGCCCTATCGCTAAAACCCCACCAACTGATAAAACTAGCCCCATCGCTAGCATAACAAGCCTAGCAAACCACTTAGATTTACCAGCCCCAACTTTTAAACTTTGTTTCCCCATAATTCTTTCCCCCTTTAATTGTCATACTGAGCGTAAGCGAAGTATCTAGGCGATAGCCGCAATCTTTCCCGCGCCAGCGGGCGTAACCATTGTTCAATGTTCAGTATTCATTGTTCAATGTTAAATCCCCGCGCCAGCGGGTGTAACACTTGTTACCTGCTACTTGTTACCTGCCACTTGAAAAATCCGCTTCACTAGACCCTTCGACTTCGCTCAGGGTGACAGTTTAGTCACCCGTATGACATTTTTGTTTTGATTTTAATATTTTGTTAATTTTTAACATCTTTAACACGCCCAACATATTAATTTTCTGTTAAAGTGCATAAGTATATTTTATCAAAAAAAAAAAAAGTCAAGCATATGAACAAACTTTTAACAAATATTAACAACAAACTTTTATAGGTAAAATTAAACACAAATATTATTGTTAAAAATTAATAAAGCCACCTTTAGTTAAAAGTGGCTTTATTTAAATTAATTTTTAAGTAAACGGCTAATTGTCGCCGTAGTGTTCCCAAACACTAAGAACAAAAACTATTTTTTCACTATAAAAAAGGCGGCTTCGCCGCTTCCCTCGCTTGAGGCTCGGCTTTTTTGTTGGGCGAGGCTCTTTTACTCTCATTCGTAAAAGCTATATTTCCTAGGTCATAAGAAAAGCGAGACTCACGCCTCGCCCAAATTATAGCTCAGCAAAACTAATCCATGTAATTCAGTATTTTATCAGACATTTCTCCTGAAATCTCTCCAGTTATTGGATCCACGAGGTATGGAATAATAATTACTGCGTCATCGATTATTGTTCTAACTTTATGATTACCTCTTTTCACAATATTGATGATAAAGCACTTTTTTCCTCCGCATTTCTTAAGCTTGCGCTTTATTGAATCAATATATTTCTTCGGATCTTTCTGATAAAATTTCCAATGCTTGAAATCAAAATATATATCGCCTAATTTGTAGTCAAAAAACTCAAACAACGAATAATCCGTCATTTCCTCCAAGTTTAATCCTAGTACATAGTTTTCTAATATTTCCTTACCTGCCACTTCACCCAATGCACCTTTATATATCTGATTATAAAGTGCAGGTGTCATAATAAACTTATTTTTTCTCCAAGACTTTTCGTATTTTTCTTTTTCAAATAATTGTTTCACGTGTGGGCTTAGCAAGATAATAGGAAGTTCACAATCTTGAGCAGAAACTTGAATTCCGCTTTCTCGAATATCTAGTTTCAAGTCTGCAATGCTAAAGTTTTTTCCGAACTCATATGAATATCCTGTAGATTCTTCATTAAATTCAAAATACAAATTCTTATATTTATCTGGTACAAATTTAGCAGTTGGATTTTTCAAAACAAAGTCCCTCAATTCAATCCATTCTCTGACTTTAACTGCCGATGATCTAACCGTGTATGCATTTCTAGCTATCTCGTACGACGCTTTAGAGTTTTGTTTTGAAAAGTCTTGAACAGTATGAATTTTCTTATTTGATATGTCTTTATTAAAAACTGCTAAAAATTCTTTGTTCAGAATTCTTCCATCAAGAAAATGTTTTGCTTTTTGAATTCTATCAACCACTTCCATATCAATAAAAATATGGATTTTCCTATTCTTATTCCTTGTTCTACATATTCTTCCAACTGCTTGAATTGCAAGCTGAGCAGTATGACAATACATGTCTGAATTTTTGCTATAGTAAGGCACTAAAAAATCGAAGAAAAAAATTCTTCTGAATCCATTAACTATATTTTGCTTATATTGTGGACTCGTCATTCTGCCATTTAAATAAAGGCTTTGCTGCTGATATAGATATTTAGCAAGGTCATTGTATTTGTCTTCGGAATCCGGGTATAACATTTGCGTTAGATTTGTTGGAGTAATCAAACATATTCCATCGAAATCTTTTTCAAACCTTTCCAAATCTTGAACGATGACTTCTTCTTTCAGCATTGGTGGAATTTCATATTGAATATTTTTTCCTGAACCGAGTGTCTGATAAGTGCTTATTACAAAACACTTCTTGCCCCGTCTCAATTCATCATAGACATCATCCATCACATCATCAAAATTTTCACTTTGAACTATGTAGTGCTTAAACTTATTAAAATTACTATCCACAGCGACATCCGAAAACATCTCGCATAATAAATTCAAATCTAACTTATCGTTGACTCTAGGTATTCTATTTTGAAAAACCATAAATGATTTTATTTCCTTAACACCCACTTGCTTATATAAATAAGCTAATTTAATCATGTTCAAGTAATAATATAATTCCGTGTTTGCGTCGTTTAGCTTCAGTACATACTTTTCAAGTAAATCATTGCTTGAAAAAGTCTTTCTGATTAAAACTTCGCATTTTTCCTTATTTGAAAAAACGCTTAAATCATCTATAATTTCAACTTCAATATCAACTTTGTCATAAATTTTTTGTGTTGCTGCAAAATTATTCTCGATTTCATTTTTATCTTTTTCATCTATTTTGACAAATTGCTCACCGAGAACCTTTTCTAGGTATTCCAAGTCATAATTACCTATAACTGTAGGCAAAGTGGCGGTGGCTGACACACCCACTACTCTTGCTTTCAAAGCGACCAGTGCAATAACGTTTTCAGGCGTTGTCTCAAAGTTAAATTGTCTTGCAACAGATTGGAGTTCATGATAATTACTGTCTTCAATCTCAGTAAATCTAAACCCTTTTCTTGTCATGTTTTCGTTTCTGCTGACATTGTACCTTCCATCAGTAAGCATCTTCTGAATATAGTCTCTATTTTCTCCATTTAAGTTAAATGCTGATAGCACAGTCATTAGTGCTTCATCTTGAGTATATTTAAATTGGAACTGACCCTGCTTGTTTGTGTTCAAAGTTCTAAAATAATTATTGGTCAAAAATTTTACACCTCTAATAAAATAATCGACACAATTTTGTACTTCCCACAGCAATGAGTTCAATGATAACTTGCTTATATCATATCTATCTGCAACCAGTCTTAGATAGTTTTCTTCTCTGTTCTCATTCACTGACAAACTCTTTTTTGAAGCATCACTATACACAGTTACATGATTTCCATCATCGAACAAAAATGACTTTTGGTAATCGAAATTCAAAGTCTTTAGAAGTAGATCAAAATTGTTTTTGGTGTATACTTCCAAAAACTTTTCTTTATTTAAAGAAATAATTTCTTCTGATGAGTAATACCTCTTTTCATCTCCATTTTTCCAATCTTTGCTTTCATCAACACCCCCTGCAGTTTGCAATAATTTTTTAGGAAATTTTAAACTTTGCAGTACATAGTGTATGTTCGTAAATAAACTTATTATATCAATATTAATTTTTAAACAATGTTCAATAATTTGACTTAATACGGTTTGCTTTGTTGCATCAAACTCATCTACAAAAACAACTGAATTATTTAGTAATGCATCATCGTAAATAAAAAACGGCATTCTTGAAAATAAATTAGTGGGAGAAAAGAATTTTGCCGTTGTCATTATTATAACCTTCTTTAACTCCAACTCTGATATTGGATATAGAGTTCTAAACCACTCATTATCTTTAATGAATTGCTTTTTGTCAATTGACGATTTATTTGTAAAATACTTTTTCTTGAGAAAGTTTCTAAAGGCTGGTTCGGTTGTTGTTGATATTTTCTTCTTAAAACCCTCAATTCCACGCTGCTTCATTGATGTAGATTTATTCTGTTTCCTAAGTTCTCTTTTCTCTCTTTTTAGGTCTGCCAGTATTTCTATATCCGATTTTAACGCCTTATATTCTTTTGATTTCAAAACTTCGGCTGGAATATTCCTAGCCACATCCCAAGCAAGAATCAAGTCATCATCATACGATCTAATCCTTGCACACTGTTCTTTTTCCTTGTCAGACAGTTCTTCAATTATCTCCTCATACGGCAAATTCGTTTTAAGATTTGTAACAAAAAACATTCTATCAACATTTTGATGGATTTCCCCACGTAAATATCCTTTCAAGATTTGTTTTACTGCATAAGTCTTACCAAACCCAGTTGGAGAATCCAAAAGAAATAATCCTTTCTCGTTGTTTTTAATAAATTTGTCTATTGTAAATTTCAACTTATTTCTCCTTTTTATTCCTAATCACTTAAGCAACTATGTGTCTAGCAATTTCTTCGTCTAGTATTTTCTTTCTCGCTTCCCAGTCTGGCATTAAATTTTCAAGCAATTCGAAAAAACCCTTGCAATGGTTTTGAAACTTGAAATGGCAAAGTTCGTGAAGCACAACATATTCAATACAATACTCTGGGGCAAAAATCAAGTTTGAGTTTAGTGTTATCAACAACTTCTTTGCGTTACACGTCCCCCACCTTGTCTTCATCGCTCTAATTCTTAAATCACAACTATCATTAAAAATGGTTGAAAATTTTTCGCGCATTTTTTTGAAAACTTTCCCCAGAACAATTTGAATTTGATCCTTGAACCACTTATTGATTAGTGACTTTTTTCTTTCAAGGTTATCTTTGTCTTTTACATACAGCTTTAGAAATCCACCATCTATCTCAACTTGTTCATTATTACTTTGAGAAACCTTTAGTCTATACTGCTTTCCTAAATAATTATAATTCTCACCGCTCACATATTCCTTTGGAGGAGAAAACAATTCTTTTGCCACCTCAAATACGCTTAAATGCCTTGCAAGCCAACGGCTTTTTCTAATTATAAATTTTTCAATCATTTCTATAGAGATAGATGGATCAGCCGAAACAGAAATTTTTCCATCTGCCTTAACATTTAAGTTTATGTTTTTCACTTTCTTTCTCGTGAGAATATAAACTATCTCGCCATCTCCGTATTTTATCCTGCGCTCCTTCATTCAGCCTCCTAGTAATTCTTCGCTATTGTTTTTATATCGTTTGTTATTTGGTCTATTGTGGTTAGTGAAATTTTAGTTTCTTTTCCTTTTTCAAACTCATAAATGAAGTCTTCTATATCTTGGTCGATTGCTTTGTGAACGCCATCGTTATTTCTCCAGTCTACTTTAATGTTTTTCAAAACAATTCTTTCTATATTGTTCGTAATCAACAAAAGGTCTTCACAAGAAAGAGTAAGTCCGCCTTCTTTTAGCAGTTTTTCTATTGTCCCATAAAACGCAATCGCTCTATCATTACCCTTTAGTTGTTTTGGAATGTTTTCTGAATCATAACCCTTTTGAAACAAGTTAAGAATCTTTTGCATCTTCTCTAAATAATCAACATCCGAAATCCTGTTTGCCCTATAAGCGTCAATGACCTCTTGAATCATCTCAGAAAACTTAGTGTAATAAGTTGGGTTGAATGAATATTTCGTCTCGATTGACTTGGTCATTCTTGTTCTAATCATGTCAGCTTTCGCCCTAGGTGACCCCATACGCTCCAATTCTTCTTCAAATTGTTTTACGTCCAAAATATTTATTGGGTTCGTTACTTGCATCACATCTTCAGCGACGATGTAGTTATCAATCAACTTCTGAAGCTTAGGCTCAAATGCCTTGTGGTCGATACTATCGCTGTATCTTCGGCTGACCGACGTTCTCAACTCTTGGAAAAACTTTAAAGTTTTTTTGTATTTACTAATTTCCTCATCGTCAAGTGAGTTATAAACCTTCTCACTTGAAAGTGCATATCCTAAATTCTTGTTAAAGTTACAGTATAAATCATAGAAGTCATTTCGAGCTTTATTGTCTTCAAGCATAACTTCGTATTCTTCCATGTCGACCTTATTGGCTACCTTTTTGAATAAATCTAAAAGTTGACTATAGCCTTGGCGCAAATCCCCAACTATTTTCATTACGTCAATTACAGCTGCCCTAATGTCATCTGCATCAAACTGTTTCAAGTCCCCAGCACCGCTATACATTCCAAGCGCGGTGTTAAGTTCTTCAATCAGTCCACGATAGTCAATGATAAAGCCGTATTCCTTTCCCTCATAAAGCCTGTTTACTCTTGCTATCGCTTGAAGCAAACTATGTTCTTTAAGGTTTTTATCTAAATAAAGAACTGTAGCTCTTGGCGCATCAAATCCAGTCAAAAGTTTATCAACCACAATAAGCATATCAAGCTCGTCACCTTCAATGAATTCGTTCTTCATGCTCTCTTCATAATCTTCATAGTCTCTGTAACCTTTAATCATCTTGGTGTAGTAGTTTTTAATTAGCTCTGGGTTTTCGTCTTCAACATCAACATCGCCCTCTCTTGAATCAGGCGGAGAAAAAACCACCGCGGTTTTAAGTGGACCCCCTAACTCTTCAAAAGCTTGCTGATACTTAATTGCCTCTGCCTTACTGTTACAAGCAAGTATAGCTTTAAACTGTCCCTCAGCTGTTTGAAAGTTTTTTGTGAAGTGTGTGTAAATATCAAACGCAATTAGTTTCAAGCGCTGTTCGCTGCTTGCTATTTTAGAATATTTGCTCCACTTGCGTTTTACCTGTTGTTTCTGGTCTTCATTCAAGTTGCGGATTATTATCTCTAGTTGATTATCTATTCCGCGCTGGTTAACATTTTGGTCTACCATTCTACCTTCGTATAAAAGCGGCACTATTTGCTTATCGTCCACGCCATCGCTAATTGTATATTGGTGAATAAGTTTGTGACCGAATTGTCTTACCGTGTTTTTTTGGTATCTCAAAAGTGGTGTTCCAGTAAATGCCAAATAGCAAGCATTTGGGAAAACTCTTTTCATTTTGATGTAAAATTCTCCGTAGTTACTTCTGTGCCCTTCATCTACAAGCACAAAAATCTCTTTACTTTCATTAACCTCTTTTTGCTCCGAGGCTGCTTCAAATTTATTGAGAATTGTCGTCACTATGTCGGCGTTATCGTTGTTAATAAGTCCTATCAACTTCTTGCCCGATGTAGCTCTCATTGCTTTTAGTCCAGTGTTAAAAAATGTTTTAGTAATTTGCTTGTCAAGCTCTATTCTATCTGTCACCACCACAACTTTAGGGTTTAGTGTAGACATCGTTGTTGCAATGTATCTAGCGAACATGACCATGGTCAGACTCTTGCCACTTCCTTGCGTGTGCCAAATCGTTCCGCTTTGTCTGCTGCCGTCTTCTTTTTGCTGTTCAATTGTTTTGACAATTTCTTTCACTGCAAAATATTGTTGATAGCGTGCAATCTTTTTAACTTTGTTGTCATAGAGAATGAAAAATCTAACCAATTCTAACAGTCTTTTAGGATGCAAAAGTGAAATTATGTCTTTATCTTGATTTGTTGGAATTCTATTTTTAATAAACTCTTTTAAGCATTTATTCATCCACTCACCGTCTTGCTCTTTCCATTTGTTCCAAAACTTCTTACTTGTTGCAGTTGTTGCATAAAGTGTTTCGTTTTTATTTGTCGCAAGCACCAACTGACTAAATTTATAAAGGTGCGGTATCATCCAAGTTTTTTGATATGAAATTGCCTGCTCTACTCCTTGCTCCACCGAAACACTTGCTTTTTTGCACTCAATCATTGCAAAAGGAATTCCGTTAACAAAACAAACAATGTCTGGGCGCGAATTCTCTTTCTTGTAACCAGACTGCTTTTCGTTTTCAACTTCAAATTCATTGGTGAAAGTAAATTCGTTGTTGCCTATGTTGTTCCAGTCAATAAAGCGAAGTGTGTAGCTCTTCTTCGAGCCATCTGGCAACTCTTCTGCATAACTCTTGCCAGTAAAAAGCAAGTTATAAATGCTTTCACTTGCATAAATCAAACCTTCAGTTATTGGCACATCAATATCAGCAATGGCTTGCTGCAAAGTTTTGCCACTAAACTTACGCTTTTCACCTTTGTACTCAAAAGAATTTATCTCTTCTAATTTACGCAAAAGAATGTCTTTATAAATAGTCCCAAATTTACTGCCTCGTCCCTCAAGTCCGTTTTGATTGCTAACATAGTTATAGCCCATAGCATTCAAAAGCTGCATCGCTGGTAACTGACTTATGTTCTTTTCACTTACGCTTGGCAATTGTTCGTCTCTCATTTTGTGCCTCCTTTTACTCTCACGATTCCTGTAAGCAATAATTGCATCAGGGATTGTTTTTGAAGCTTTAGTGCTTCTAGCTTTTTGTTGTTTAGCTCGATTAAATCATCCAAACTCACGAAAAACTCTTTTATCTTTTTCTGCACTTCTTTTTTGGGTATTGTCAGCTCGATGTTTTCAAGTGCATTTATGCTCAATGTATCTCTAACGCTCCCAGCTAATGAAGAATGAATTTTATGCTTAGCTTTTCTTGTTTTCAAAATTAATAATAGCACATAAGGGTCTAAAGTTTCTTTACACGAAAAAATTGAGTACATTGGACTTACTATTCCCACTTCTTCACCTAAGTACAAAGCGATTGAACCAATGTTTATTCGCGAAGGGTTGAAGGCAATGTCGCCCTTGGTCACAATTTTGTAATTGCTCAATTCTTTACTTGCAACTATCTTTCCAAATTGCTCCCGTTGACTTGTAAAACCAAATTTATTGCTTACCGATAAAACATTTTTTGAGCCAATTTTATTGCGCACACGTTTTTGTACGATGTGCTTTTCTAATTTTTCAGCATTTTCACCTTGCGTTAGGAATTTTTCTAAATATGCCTTCTTTTGTCTCTCCAGCCTATCAATCACTTTTTTCTGCAATGCAATCGCCTCATCCCATTTAACCAAAACCTTGGCTATTTCTAGTTGTTCTTCAGTTGGTGGTTCAATAATTTTAATGTTAAAAAAGTCGTCAATTGCCAGGTTTAATAAACCATGATTTCTAGCCCCTTCTTGTGCGATTCTCAAAATTTCAAAGTTGAATAATTTCGCAGCAAAATATTGTTTATAAAACTCTTTGTTGACTCCTTCTTTTGCGCTAAAGCAAATGTACAATGGTGAAACTATTCCTTCATCGTATCTCTCAAGTATTTTAATTGCACCAAAGTAGTAGCTGCCAGAATAACTTTTGTTATAAGCAAATTCACCCTTTTTAAGCAACACGTAATTGTCTTTATTTTTACTCGCAACTTCTTTATTGAAAAAGTCGTTTTGCTTAATCAAACCGTGTTGAGCAGAAAGAGTGAGTACATTATCGTTGCCTGTCGTATTTCGTCTATTTAATCTGTCAAACAAATCACGCAGCCTTACCACTTTCCATTCTGACGGGATGAAACGCTTGCCAGCTTCAACGTACCCTGTAGGCACTTTCCCAGCTTTTATCTCCGCTATCCTGTTTTTAATGGCTTGATTCATCTTCGCCCTCCTCAATTCTAGAAATTGTCAAAGTGCAAGCATGGTGATGTGCTTTATCTATTAGTGAAAGTAAGCAAAGTTTAGCAATGTTTGAATTGCTTGTGTTAAAGTCAATATTTGTTTTTAGTGCCATAATAAAAGTAGGAGCTTTGTTTTTAAGTGCCTGAATAAATTCGTCTTCATTCTCAAAAAACTCTGAAAGTTTTTTACCTACATCTTTTTCATTAGACTTTTGGTACAGCTTTCTAAAAAATTCTTCTTGGTTGTTGCGCCGTAAATCATTGAGCTTTATCATTGATAGCTCAATCTGTCTCTCCAAAATTCTCATATTTCCATCAAAACATTCTTTTACGTGAACTATCTGTACAAAATCATCTCCAAACTTAATTAGGTCTGCAAACTCTATGTTTTCAATTAAAACTTTATGCAAGTGGGCATAGTCTTCTTGCTCTGATGCATCTTTGTTAAACTTGTCCTCGCTACCATCCCAGTTGGTTTCAAAAACATTTTCGTCAGCTATACTTGCTAACTTAGCACCAAGCAGGCTGTTTAACCTGTTTGTGTACGATTCATTTATTAAATAGTACTTGCCGTATAGGATGTAGTAGTTTTTTCCATCAATAGAAATCTCGCCTGACACGTGATTTAAAAGTGTGTCGTCTAAAATACTGTAATCATCTTTTGCTGTTATAATTCGTGTCTTCTTAATAAAATCGCAAAACAATGAGAACGAGTCTTCATCGTCGCCCAAATGTGTTTCATAAGCACTAAATATTGCTTCAGCAAACTCTTCTCGTGAATTATTTTCAATTTCCGTCGCGCCGCCCCTAATGTGATGAATTATAAATTTGTCACCCTCTATAAATTGGTCAGCATCATAATTAAAAATATCAAACGAGAGATGCTTCGTGTCTTTCGCTTGGTGTAAAACCCTCATCACTTCCAAATTGTTTTTTTCAATCTGCTCTTTGTCGTGCTTGTCCGACAGTGACAAAATGGAATTAAAGCTATCATCTAGCGTTGAGATGTCAATAACATCAATGTTAGCTAATAAATTCAATAATTTATCCAGCGTTAGCGAGCTTCCAAGTTGTAAAAAATTCTTAGCGACAATATTAAGCGACTTCTTCTTTGAAGTAGCGTCAAGCGCCAATAATGTTCTAATTATTTGTGAATCAGTTGTTTTTCCAGTTATCTCTTTATAAATTGTGTCCAACTTATCTATGTTTACAAATGAAACATCTTGCCCATAAATTATGCGGGCACTGTGTTCTGCTCCTGAAATTCTATTAGCATCAGTTTTTGCAATTTTTATACTTTCAAAATGTGCACTGAGAAACTTCATGCCAAATTTGCTAACGCAAAAGTCTTCAATAATTCTAAACCCTTGCCCAGTAGTCACCACAAAAATGTTTCGCCCGCTGGCTATGAATAAAATCGAAGAAATTATGTTTGAGGCAGCGTTAAAAATTTCTGCCTCTGGCTTTACAAATGTTGTGCAGAAATCTTTTAGGGTTTTGTTGTAACTATGTTCTTTGTTATAAAAGAAAAACAATTCGAAAGTTATTGACTCTTCGCCAATTTGCAAGGTCGCTGTTTCTTTGTCTTCTTTCAGCTTTTGAATGCTATAATTCTTACGCTTTTCTTGCCTATGCTTAGTTATCAAAAAATTAACAATGTCGGCATTGCTGGCTTCTTCTACCACAAACTCCGCATTTTGAAATTTCATGACTGTTAAAACCTTCTCTTTGTCGAGACAGAAAATGTTATGTCTTTTTGCTGCCATTGCTCCTCCTACTTCACCCCCAATTCTTTGAGGTATTTTTCCATCTCAACTTCCACATCGGCTATTTGAACTTTAAGGTCAGCTATTTCTTTGTTTACAGCCTCAATGTCGATTAGTTCTTCTTCTACGAATGTGTCAACGTAGCGTGGAATATTAAGGTTGTAGCCATTTTCTGCAATGAGCTCTTTGCTTGCCTTGAAGCTGTATCTGTCAACTTCCACACGCGCTTTATAGGTGTCAACAATTTTTTTCAAGTCTTGCTCACGCAGGATGTTTTGGTTTTTGCTCTTTTCGTAATTTCCTTCGCCGCTTGCATCAATAAACAATACGTCATTTGCTGTGCGATTCTTTTTGAAAACAAGTATGCAAGCCGGGATTCCTGTACCATAAAATAAATTTGCTGGCAATCCAATAACCGCATCAAGCAAGTTAAGTCTAACCAGCTCCTCACGGATTCTACCTTCGCTTGCACCACGGAATAGAACTCCGTGCGGCATAACTACTGCCATTCTTCCATTGTACTCGTCTAAACTTGAAAGCATGTGTAATATGAAAGCATAATCGCCCTTGCTTGATGGAGGGACTCCAAGGTCAAATCGCTTGTATTTGTCATAGTTGGCCTCCATCTTAAACTCTTTGTCATTTACGCCTTCTCCAGCAAAACCTTTAGCCCACTTATCTAGTGAGAACGGAGGATTGGCACAAATCACTTGGTACTTCATAAGTCTGTCGTTCTCGATGTTTTGTGGGTTCGAAAGTGTGTCACCTTTGTAAATTATTGCATCGTCAACACCATGCAAGAACATGTTCATTCTGCAAAGCGAGTGCGTTTGTGAATTTAGCTCTTGTCCATAAATTTGAGCCTTGCCGTTTGGTACTTTCTTGAATGCTTTAAGAAGTAACGAGCCACTTCCTGCCGTGGGGTCATAAATCCTGTCATTTTCCTTTGGCTCTAAAAGTCTAGCCAATAATTCACTAACTTGACTTGGCGTAAAGAATTCTCCACCCTTCTGCCCAGCGTCTCCAGCAAATCGTGAAATCATGTATTCGTAAGCATCTCCGATGATGTCTTTGCTTTCCAGCTTGTTTGGTGAAAGTTCAAGACCGTTGAAGTCATTGAGCAATGTTTTGAGTACTGCGTTTTTTTGTTTGTCGTCAGTAAAGTTGATTGCACTATTAAAGTCAATTGCCCTAAAAACCCCACGAAGCTTGCCCTTATTGTCTTCTTCAATTTTCTCAAGCGCTTTATTTATTAGCTCGCCGATATTGCCAGAATTTCTCATCTCATAAAGATATCTAAAGTGGCTCTTTTCATCTAAGACAAATCTTTCTCTCGCAAGCGCTCTTTCAATTCTCTCTACGTCTCCAGCGTATTTTGCCTCCAGTTCTTTTGTTTTTTCTTCATAGCTGTCGCTTAGGTACTTTACAAATAAAAGCACTAGCAAGTAGTCTTTATAAACTGAACTGTTTAATGTTCCCCTAAATGTGTCACATGCCCTCCATAAGGTGTTTTCTATTTGTGATTTCGTTGTCATTTTATTTCTCCTTTTAACAATTTTTCGATGTAGTACTTGTTTTTCTTTTTTTCCTTTTCATCTAACTGACCCATAAGTCCTGAATGCCTTTTAATCAAATTAAACAGCTTTACAATTTTTTGCTGGTGTATTAGCGGCGGTATTGGTATTTCAAATTCTCCCAATTGCTTAACGCTTAAAACTTTTATCACTGTGCCTTCTGCCTTTTTTCCAATGACCGTGTTAATCTCGTTTGAATTCAAGTAAATATTTAAATATCCCGGAACAATCACATCATTCCTAATTCTGATAATTGCAAATTGAGACGGTATAAGAATATTCTCGTTTTCCTTATCTATCAGCGCAGCAAAACTAGGCAAGCTCAATCTAATGATTAAATCGCCTTCACGTGACAAGTATTTCTCATTCACCTGCTCCATGACTTCCATCTCATTAAATTCTTCTTTAATGATTCCGTTTTGCGTTACCGAACTCAATGTAAACACTTGCTGCCTTTTATTTGACTTGATCGCCCTTGCTCTAGAAAGCACTAGCCCTGTTTGTATGTCTGCCAACTCCTTTAACAACATGCACCTCTACTCCTCTATGTCCTTATTTTACCATAACAAAATATATTTGTAAAGCGATTTCGCATAGAAAAATTGTTTAAGTTAAAAAATAACCAACTGGCCCCTGTCTTTTCGAGTCACTTTCTACCAAGCACTCCTGTTCATTTATAAACTTTCACGCTCATTACTGATATTCTCGCCTTATATCAAGGTCATTTCCAAACATTAGAAGACCTGCTGTCGTTGGGCGAAGAATTCCAGTCTCTCTTTTAAATCAACCCAAACACGTTCTGGTTTATGAAACTTTAGTCGCGTTCTAAACCTTCCTATCGTATCACGATTAAGTCTATCTATGCACTACTTCAACTAATTTAATTGAATAAGGTTATCAAACAAAAAAGTCGCCCTATTCGAGCGACTATAGTTTAAAAAGCGGTTAAAGCATCTAGCGCTCTAACCGCTTTTTTGTTCTTACCAACGCTGTGTAGTATGTTCCCACATACTGAATACTCTTATTTCTTTGTATTCTTTGTAAACCTTGTAGATGTATCTATGCTGTTTATTTATTCGCCTAGACCATAAGTCTTCATAGCCTTCTAGTTTTGTTAAGTTTTCGCCGGGGGCATAAGGATTTATCTCTATTTTCTCTTCTATTTTTTCGACTTTTGAGAGTAGGGACTTATTGCGCTTTATTTTTTCATAGTCTTTTTGTGCTTCCCTACTGTATAAGATTTCGTAAATCATTTTTGTTAACAAACTCCTCACGCGGTGCATTTATGCCCCTTTCTATTTTTTCCCACAAGCCCGGTACTGCTTTAATACTACTTGTTTCGCGAAGGCTTTCATACTCTTCTTTAGAAATAAAAAAGCCCTCGTGGTCTGCAAATTTAACTTTTGCAGGTTTATTGCTTTTTAAGGCTTTTTCAAATTTTATTTGCAACTCTTTTTCGACTATCGTTATTGTTGACATAAATAATTAACCCCCCTGTCTAAATTTTTCATTACTTTTAGTATATATCATTTTTTGCAAAAAGTCAACTACTAGAAAGATTTTCTACATATATTTTAAAAAAAACATTGCTCGGGTTTTTATGAGCAATGTTTTTTTGTTATTAGAAATTTGCTGTAAGCTTAGAATAAAAATGAGATGAAGTTGGTTTTGTTTTCGTTTACTAGGCGGGTTAGTTGGCGACGAAGTTTTAGGCGGGTGCGTTCTGGTAGAGAGTGAATTTTTTGCGCTAGGTCTTCTGAGATTAGGGAGTGTAGCGACTTGCCGAATATGTTTGTGTCTAGTATGCTTTGTGGGTCGTTTTCGAAATCTTGACGTAGGTTGTCTATAAGTTCTTGCGCGTGGGTCTGTGTGCCTACTACTGGTGCTACTTCTGTGTTGATATCTATTTGCATTATGTGAAGCGTGGTTGCTTGCGCCCTTAGTTTTAAGCCAAACCTACCGCCACCCGCGCGACTAAGCGTTGGCTCTGTAAGGGTCAGTTCACTTAGCGTTGGCTCTACTATGCCATAGCCTTGCTGTGCTACGCTGTCTAGTGCCGCTTTAATTTTGTCGTACTCTCTCTTTGCGTGAGTCAACTTTTTTATGAATGATACTAGTTGATAATCTTCTAAAATGTCTGTTCCGCACTCTAGGGACAACACCTTGTAGAACAAGTGAGGCTTTGGAACAATTGTGTATACGATTTTGCCCGAGCCTAGTTGCACTTCGCCGCGCTCTAGCGGCATCAAATGCTCGTTTTCTAAAAAGAGTGGCTCTGCGGCTAGATAGTCTTTAATTTTGGTTAGACCACCCGTAAACTCTGCAAACTGCACTAAAACATCTGATATAAGCCAGTTGTCTGCCGGCAACGCTTGTAGCCACTTTGGCATTTTAACTGATATGCTTGCTATCGGGAATTCTGCAAGGATATGTTGCATTATTGTGCTTATATCGGCTTCGGTTATGCTTGCAACGTCCATTGCGATTGTTGCTGTGTTAAACTTTTCTGATAGCGCACTCACCACCCCTTGCGCTTCTTCGCCGCTTGGGTTTTTAGAGTTTACAACTATCACGAAAGGCTTGCCGCTTTCGATAAGTTCGTTTGCTACCCTTTGCTCTGCTTCTAAATAGTTAGGGCGCGCTATACCTGTAGGGCTTCCGTCTGTTGTTACTAAAACTGCAATAGTGGAATGATTTGTGATAACCTTTTTTGTGCCTAGTTCTGCTGCTTCTTCAAAAGGCATATCTTTTCTAGACCACGGCGTTTTAACAAGGCGCGCTTTGTTGCCCTCTTTATGCCCCGTTACGCCCGGAATTAAATAACCAACGCAGTCTATAAGCCTTACATTTAGGTGCAGGCTTTCTTTAAGCGTTATTTTTACGGCTTCTGCCGGGACAAACTTAGGCTGAGTTGTCATAATAGTTTTGCCATCTCCCGACTGCGGCAGTTCGTCTTTCGCGCGCTCTAGCACGTTTTTATCTTTGATGTTAGGAAGCACGAGTGCTTCCATAAACTTAGATATAAAGGTAGACTTGCCTGTTCTAACAGGACCCACTACCCCTATATAAATATCGCCGTTTGTGCGTTTGGCAATATCGTTGTATAAATCGAATTGTCCGTTTTTCATTTATTTGCCCCCATATTGAGTTGTTTTCGTAAGCGTATCCACGAGCAACTCTTTTTAATTCGTTTTTGCTTTGTTTCTGCCTTTTTAGTTTCTGGCTTTGCTTTAAACAATATATGAGAGACGGACATCTATTATACTATTAAATTAGAAATTAGAGTGTACTTGTACAAATGTTCATTTGATTATTCTTATTCTGCAAGTCTATCAACTTTGGTTTGTTTTCTGGTTAGTTTATTTTCTTTGCCTGTTAGTAGGCGTTTTATGTTAGAGCGGTGCGTGTATAATAAAAGCGCTAGTAGTGCAGACAAAATTATTGTTGCTAATATTCTTTGGCAAGTTAAATTACAGCCGTAGGTGTCTAGCGTTTGTAGGTTACTGTACACAAGCGATACAAAAATAAGTTCGTAAATTATAAGGGTTGTAGTAGAGCCTAGCGTGCCGATTGAGGATAGCCGCGTTAGATAAACAATCAGCGCAAAAACAATAATCACCACAAAGGCGAAAACTGGTTGCGCTACAACAAAAAAGCCTAGCGTGCTAGCCATACCCTTGCCGCCCTTTAAATTGTATAGTATGGGGTAGATATGCCCAAACACAACAAAAAAGCCCGCTATATACATAGCGAATCTGCCAAAAATTATAAGCGCCAAAAGGGCTGGCAAAAAGGCTTTGAATGCGTCCATAATGCCAACCGCTAGGGCTTTTTTAGCGCCGCCCGTTCTGAATGCGTTTGTAGTACCCGGGTTTTTGCTTCCTTGCTCTACTACTGCGCGCCCTACAATTATGCGCGAAAAACTTATGTTACCAATTAAGTAAGATACTAGCGCTACTGCTAGCAGCCCCCACCACTCTAGACTTGTGGCGATGGGCGTAACATTAATTATAAAATTATCCATAACTTTTTAGTTTTTAATTTTAAATTTTTAATGTTTAATGGTTTCACCGCTAGCGCGGGCAAGATATGTTTGCAAATTGCTACAACTGCATAATGCAGATTGTTCAAAAGCAAAATCAGAAAATGAGTATAACAATTTAACATTTAGCATTTAAAATTTAAAATTTAACATTTCTTAATCGCTTCGCGGTAATATTTTTATTGGTGTGCCTTCGAAGTTAAAGGCTTTTCTAAACGAGTTTTCTAGATAGCGTTTGTAGTTATCTTTTAAAAGGGTTGCATCGTTTACAAACAGAATAAATGTTGGTGGGTTTGTGCTGTCTTGCGTGATGTATTTAATTTTTAAGCGCCTGCCCTTTACAGATTGTGGCTCTACAGCGCTTGTTGCGTCTCTTAGCGCTTCGTTTAGTATGCTGGTTTGTATGCGCCTGCTTGCATTAAAATGAACATAATCTACAAGTTCGAATATTTTTTCTATGCGCTGACCGGTAAGCGCGGATACAAATATTGGCTTGAAGTATGCCATAAAGTCTAACTCTTTTTGCAGATTTTTTGTGTGCGTGTTTATTGTGTAGGCGTCTTGCTTTGCTAAATCCCACTTGTTTAGCACGACAACCGAGGGCTTGCCTTGGCTGTCTACATAGCCCGCAAGGCGAACGTCTTGTTCACTTATCGGCTCGTTTGCATCTAAAACAATCAGCACGACATCTGCGCGGCGTATTGCAATAAAACTTCTAACAACGCTGTAGTATTCTACGCTGTCTAACTCTATGCTTCGCTTGCGCCTTATGCCCGCCGTGTCTACAATGATATAGTCTTTGCCGCCTACTGAAATTGGCGTGTCTATTGCATCTATTGTTGTGCCGGCTACATCTGAGACAATAAGTCTGTCTTCTTTTAGCAATTTGTTTATAAGGCTAGATTTGCCAACGTTTGGCTTGCCTATAACGGCGATTTTTAGTTTGCTCTCTTCTTCTAAATCTTGCGGGATAGCGTTTAGTTTTGCTAAAATCTCATCTAGTAAGTCTCCCGTGCCTAGACTATGCTCGGCTGAGATTGGTATGGGCGAGCCTAGCCCCAGATTATAAAAGTCGTACTGCGTTGTGTTTTGCTGTGGGTTGTCTACTTTGTTAGCAACAAGTAAAATTGGTACTGTTTTAGTTTTGCCTTGCGCACCACTTTCTTTAGCCTTACCGCATTGCCCTTTGCTGTCCTTACCTTGCCCCGCGCTGTCCTTACCTTGCCCTGTACTGTCCTTGCCCTGCTTTTGCCCTTGTTTAGACTTCTGACGTTGCTTTAAATACTTAGCAAGCAAATGGTCTGCTGGGTTAAGCCCTTCCTTTGCATCTACCAAAAATAAAATTACATCTGCAATATCCATAGCAAGTTCTGCTTGCAAATTTATAGACTTATTAATTTCTTCTGGCTTTTCTAAAACCATTCCGCCCGTATCGATAAATGTTAAAGGGACGCCCGACCAGTCACTCTCGCCGTACACCCTATCTCTTGTCACGCCCGGCAAGTTATTAACAACCGACTTGCGCTCTCCTATTACTTTGTTAAAAAATGTAGACTTGCCAACGTTTGGGCGACCTACAACTGCAATTATATTTTTCATTTTTTTTCGGGTGAGCGGCTTTTGGCAAGCCACGCCACAAAACTCTCCGAAAAGATTACTGCTTGCGTAATCTTAAAACAAATTAGTATTACAACTCTGCTAGTAGTTTTGCTAGTTTTGTTCCGTTTACTTCACATATAATTATATCACAGTTTAATTCCTTTTGTAAACAGTTTACGCTAATGTTATCTAAAAAAAGTAAATCTTCGTTAAGCATTGTTCGTGGTATAATTATTTTTTTGTATTTATTTGTGCCATTTAAATTAGGTTCATCTAAGTTGGTTTTGCCTTTAAAAGTATTTATTATATCTTGTGCCGTTATAAGCCCGGCAACCGTAACTGAATTTCCGAAAAAATTATTTTCTATTGTTATTGTGTCTATGAAGTTAGCGGTTAGTTGTTTTATAAAAGGGCTAGCACTTACACCGGTTATAATTGCTGTGTCGGTAACCTTGTTAGTTGGCTGGTGTTTTGCAATTGCCTTTTCAAACTGGTGTTTAAACTTTGCTAGCATACCTACACCATTTTCAATTTGCGAAAAATTTTTGTAATGGTTGACTTTAGGAATTTCCACTTGGGCTTTAAGGTAAATTTCATCTGCTAAAAAGGCAAAGCCTTTAAAAGACTTACAAATATCTATAAGGCTAGTTGCTATCTCTTTTGTAACTGGGTCTATGTGCGTTAGGTTTTTTCTGTGCTTTGTTAAGCCTACCGGAACTATTGCTACGTTTTGCACGCTTAGGCTGTATAAGTCGCTCAGAGTTTTTTCTATCTCAGCAAGGCTCTGAAAATTTGGGCAGTAGACAATTTGCGTGTAAAGCGTTATGCCCGCATTTGCTAGTTTGCTTAATTGCTCTAAAATGTTTGGCGCATTTTCGTTTTGAAGCATCTGCCCCCTAAGTTTGTGAGAGGTTGTGTGAACAGACACATATAGTGGCGATATTTTATAGGTTAAAATTTCTTTCAAGTTTTTGTCTGTTAGGTTTGTAAGGCTAACATAATTGCCGTACATAAAAGACAAACTGTAGTCGTCGTCTTTAATATATAAAGTCTGCCGCAAACCTTTAGGCAGTTGGTCTATAAAACAAAATACGCACTTGTTTTTGCAAACAATTAAATCACTTTGCATATCTAATATTTTAGCAAAAAAAAAACAAAAAGGCAAGAAGTTTTTGGTATTGTAAAGTGTAAAGTGCAGAGTGTAAAGTGGTTAAAAACATAAATGCCATACGTTTGAACGTCTGATATAAACCCAAATAAATTAGATTTGGGTTGCTGACTGTTCGAAAGTACGGCTTTAAAGAATTAAAACATTTTACACTTTACATTTTACACTTTACATTATCAACTAACTAACTCTTTTTCTAGCCTTTTGTCTCTGCGCCTTGCTCTTATTTTATCAGACGCGTATACTAGGCTTGTTAGCCCTATAATTGTGCCTATAGCGGCGACTGTTCTTACATCTTCGTTAATTTCTACTAGGTTGCACGGCACATATACTGGGTGGTTGCCCAAACAAATTGGCGTCCACTCGCTGACAATAACAATTATGTTGCTGTTTGCAAAAAAACTTTGGCTTAGCGCTGTGATTAACTCGCCGTTAAAATTCCACCCCGCAAACTGCGCGTCGTAGTAATAATTTAAGTTAACCCTTGCGTTATTCTCGAAAGGAATCGCTAAAGATGTAAACGAAAAACCCGCAACATTAGCAATGGAAATACTTACAAGTGCTTCCCACAAAAATTGGTCGCAAATAAATATTATCTGAACACTAGCACATATGCACGGATAATAGCCACAAGTTGCGCAAGGCTCAGGACACGGCACAGGGCAAGGCGTAGGCTCGTATGGTTCGCAATTGCCATCACAGTAGTACTCACCGCAAATCTCGCAAGGCTCGGGGCAAGGTGTAGGGCAAGGCTTAGGCTCATAAGGCTCTTTACAATCTTTTTGGCACTCACCCTTGCAATCGTATTCGTTACAGTCTGGACAAGGCTTAGGACACGGCACAGGGCAAGGCACAGGACAAGGTGTAGGTTCGTACGGCTCTGTACATTCCCTATTACAATAATAATCGTAGCAATCATACTTCCCGCACCTTTCACAAGGCTCGGGACACGGCTTAGGCTCGTATGGCTCGTAAGGCTCTGTGCAATCTTTTTGGCACTCACCTTTGCAGTCGTATTTATTACACTCTGGGCAAGGCTCAGGACATGGCACAGGGCAAGGTGTAGGCTCGTAAGGCTCTATGCAATCTTTATAACACTCACCTTTGCAGTCGTATTTGTTACAGTCTGGGCAAGGCACAGGACACGGCGTAGGGCAAGGCTTAGGCTCGTATGGCTCATATGGCTCTCTACATTCCCTATCGCAATAGTAATCATCACAATAATACTCGCCACACCTTTCACAAGGCTCGGGACACGGCACAGGACACGGCTCTATTGGCTGCTCTGGCTCTAACACTACGTTTATCTGAAACACAACATCTGCAACATTTGCAAGGGGCGAGCGCGCTGTAATGGTCGCTGTCCCTTCCCCAACTGCCGTAATTGTTACATCAATAAATGTTGTATTGCCCGGAATTAAAATTTGCGCGCTAACATCTGCAACATTTGCATTAGAAGTTGTCCACTCTAAGTTGCGCGTTCCGCCATTAATAATTGTTACGCGCGTTGTCGCGTTTACTCTGTGCGACAAACCACTTACTGCCCTCTCACCTTGCAGAGTTAAACTAACGCTAAAACCGCTAAACCTGTCGCCCGCTACGCCAAAAACATCTACCCTCGCGTAAGGTATAGGACCAACAGCAAGCGAATGAGCGCCACCCGCAGAAACCGCCCCCATCTGATTTGGCACAACCCTAATCGCATAATTTCTGCCAAGGTGCGCAAGGCTGTCTGTTGACGGGTCGCCCAACTGAGAGGCGTTGTTAGAGCCAAATGCCCATACGCTGCCGCTTAAGCAAATCGCTAAAGTGTGGCCTCTGCCAGCGCTTACGTAAACCGCGCTAAAATCAAACCTAACCCCGCGCTCTACGCTTGCTAAAACTCTTAGTGGGCTGTTTGCGCTTACATCGTTAACAGCAGCACCCAACAAACCACCCGGATAGTTAAAGCCCCACGCGTATACGCTATTGTTCGTGTCTACTGCTACGCTGTGTCTGTAGCCCGCCGAAAAACTTATAAAGCGCCTGTCCTGCCCGCTGTCTGCACTATCACCTACTTGACCGCCATTTGACTGACCGCCGTTAGTCTGTTCGCCATTAGACTGCCCAATACCAACTTGCACTAACGCATATGTATTTTCGTAATGCCCAATACCAAGTTGACCATTATCATTTTTGCCAAATGCAAAAAGCCTACCCATATTGTCTAGCGCTAAACTATGCGCCCCACCAGCAGACACACCCACAAAGTATGTTGCTGAGCCACCACTATATAGATACTCGCTTTGTTGTACTATTTTCGTTGGATATAGTTTGTTGCTTACACCGCCACTTCCGCTACTTCCACCACTACCTAACTGACCATACGCATTACACCCAAAGGCAAAAATGTTGCCCTCTAAATCTATCGCAAGGCTGTGTGCACCCCCCCCACTAATCGCCTTAAACTGCAACCCTAAAGCCACACGCTGCATAGTGGCTACATTAGCAAACGTGCCATTACCTAACTGACCGCTAGAATTTAGCCCCCACGAATATAAGTTGCCCCTATTGTCTAGCGCCAAACTATGCCCATACCCCGCCGCTACTGCCACAAACTGCCTACCGCCCGTATGCCCAAAAACCAACATTTGCGGCGTTACAAAATTAGCCGACCCCGCAACACCTACTTGCCCAAACCGATTACAACCAAAAGCAAACAAACTTCCGTAAGAGTCTACCGCCAAACTGTGAGAGCCACCAGCAGAAATAGATATAAACTGCGACTGCCCTACAGCATTAACTCTTGCGGGTGTGCGCACACCGCTTGTGCTTCCTTGACCTAACTCGCCACTCTCATTGCCACCCCAACTAAACAAACCCCTAAGCATAGGTGGCGCGGCGTTAGCGTCCACATTTCTAGCGCTTAAAAGGCTAAAAGCCGGTATTGAAATCAATACCAGCAAAAACGCCACTAAAATAAGTTTGTTTACAAGCCTGCTACTTGTTAGAAGTTGTGTACGCATAAAATCTCCTTTGTAATGCAAAGTGTAAAATGTAAAGTGTAAAGTTGTTGCAATCTATTAAACGCAAAAGCGTTTGAACAGCCTGCATTATGTCCCTTTATGCAATTGCTGTTAATTTTTTTCCTGCGAAGCAGGTGAAACCACTCTACACTTTACACTTTACACTCTACACTCTAACTAAATACTATCCGCTAGTCTTCTGTCTCTTCTTCTTGTTCTTAATTTATCCGATACGTATACTAGCGCTGTTAAGCCCGCTACTGTGCCTACTGCTGCTATTTGTCTTGCTTGCTCGTTAATGTCGTATGGTACAAAGCCACAAATAATCTCTTCTTCTGGCTGATACGCGCTACGCGAGCAAAACCACTTTGCCGCTATAAGTATAACTTCGCTAGTAAAAAACCTTGGCTCTAGCCTTGTTACAATTGTCTCGCCAAATATCCAACCCAAAAACCTTATGTAGTGGTATTCATCTATGTAAATTGGCGAACATAAACTTGCCCCGTCGGGAAGTTGTATAACTAACTCTGTAAAACAGAATTCTGATACTCTGTGTAAAACAAGTGTCTCTAATCTGTTAAAGTTGAAATGCTCGCTTGTAAATACTACCTGAACTGTTGGGCAAGCGCACACTTGCAAGCCACATTGGCTACACACCTCCTCACACCCACAATCACACGGTGGTGGTGGTGGTGGCGGCGGTGGCGGTGGTGGCGGTGGTGGTCTGCTACAGTTACAATTGCTGTTGCAATTACAGTTTCTACAATTACAATTATCACAAGGTGGTCTAGTGCTACAGCAACCACTACAGTTACAAGTTGGCGGTGTTATAGTAGGCGGAAGTCTATTTCCACACGTACAATTACACTCGCATTTATTACTTCCCCTATGCTCGCAAGGGTTTCCCCAATTATCACAAGCACACGCCGGTATAAATATACACCCCGTTCTGCACGAACATCTAAAGCCCATAACGTAATTATACGCACAGCCGTTTCCGCACGGGCATACCCATAAGCAACCACCCCAAAACCTACATTCCAGCGCTCCGTCTGGTCTGCCACCCGGCTGTCGCGGTCCCCAACAAGGACACCACCAGCCACAATCTGCAAAGGCACAACCTAACTCACACCAACACACATATTTACAATTTCCAAAAGTACAGCCACAACTGCTACCACAAGTAGAGCCACCGCAACCACACACATATTTGCAACCACCTATAAAGCAACAATGCGCCGCCCCGTCTGGTCTGAACTGCTCTATATAATCTCTCTCTCCCCAACACTCACACCACCATTTACATCTAGTGCGCGTACAATGCTCGCCACCACAATCACACCTAAACTTACAATTTCCATATCTACACTCATTATCCGTGTCGCCACACCTACAAAAGAAAGGCTCAAGTTCTACAGTTACAACAATTTTAATGGCGTGCGTAAAGTTTGTTAGCCTTATAACAGAAGTTCCGCTAGTAAGCCCATCCGCCGTAATTGCGTCCCCAAGCCCCCTAAGCGTGATATAATTACTGCCAGGAACAGCACTTAAAACGCTCGGATTTGTATTTAACAAACCAAAATTAGATTGCGCACCGCCAACAAGCGAATTAACTTGCAAAGTAATACTATCCGGCAAACCGCCCTTAGCAAGCGTATGCCCCCCAACAGTAAGCCTAAGATTATACCTAACCTGCGGTATAACCTCCTCCAAATGCCCATACCCATTACCACCTATAGTAAGTGAAGTGCTAGGTGTAGCACTATAAAGTAGCATCAAATTATGATTACCGCCAGCAGAAATAGAAGCCATCGTCATCTGTGCATTTGTACGGCGTATTGCAGCATTTGCAGTAAATCTATTGCTACGACTACCATCTGCATACGGATTAAAGCCCATTTCAGCATAGTAGTTACGACCCCAAGTAAATAGTCTACCGCACAAACCTATCGCTAGGTTATGAAACCCCCCTGCAGAAACTGCATTTGCTCTAAAATTAATCCAATCTTGATTTATTGATGGGTTATTACGAAGTCCTGGTCCGGCACTACCAACTTGATTATCTGCAAACACTCTACGTGGGATAGTAAGATACAACTCCTCGCTAGACCTAATACCTAATTGGTGATAGTAATTACAGCCCCAACTGTAAACATAGCCATTATTTCTAATTGCCAAACTATGAGACTGACCCGCAGAAATTGCACTAAATCTATGGTCGGTTGGAACTGCTACAAAACTTGTTAGGTCATTTTGGTGTCCTGCACCTAACTGCCCCATTTCGTTTCTGCCTGCAGAGTATAATCTACCTTCTGCATTTATTATTAAACTATGCGCCCCCCCAGCAGCAACTTGCGCAATATTTGTGCCTTGCGTTATCTGAATTGGCGTACTCTGGATACCTCTAGTGCCATTACCTAACTGACCAAAGTTGTTAGCACCAAAGCCCCATAAGTTGCCGTTTATATCTACCGCTAAACTGTGGTTACCACCTGCAGAAATTGCTCTAAAATATGTACCCTGTGCTAGATGCGTTGGTGTGTTTATTGTTCTTACACCTTGCCAAGTCCCCCAAGCAATTAATCTGCCACTTATATCTAAGGCAAGGCTATGACTATTACCAGCAGAAACTTTTTTAAAAAGCCTATTATTACTAGCAGCCCCTTGTGTTATTCGTGTAGGCATTACACGCGCATCAGTCCCGCCATTTCCTAATTGCCAACTGCTGTTAGCACCCCACGCATAAAGAAAGCCCGTTTGTGCAACCGCCAAACTATGGCTTCCACCCGCAGAAATAGAAAGAAATGTACTTAGGTGGTTCACCGCAATAATGTTAGGAGTAAAATCTCGAGTATCTCCATTATACACAGTATTAAAGTTTGTTTCAGCACCTAACTGACCAGAAGTATTCAAACCAAAACTACGAAAGTTAGACGCTGGAGTAGCATCTGCATATGGTCTGTCGTTAGAGTTATTTATACTAAGTGACAGTAGCATTGTAAATGCAAATAACACTAGTGCTAGCACTAGTAAAACTGTTCTTCTAACTTTTATAAAAGTGTTGTCCTTCATAATTTTCCCCATATTAAAATTTTAATAATTATCGCTAAATTTAGCAAAGCATATTAATATTGTTAAATATATGTTAACAAAAAAAACAAAAAAAAGCAAGCGTTTTTAAACACTTTTATTTTAATTTTGCCACAAACATTATTGATTGTTTTAAACAACACAGAGCCAACAAACAATACAAAAATAAAAATGTGACTAGCCTCAATAGTGGCAGTCACATTTTATACTTTTGTAATATTAAACTTTAAAAGTATGGGCAGTCTGGTGGGGTTATAACTGTACCTGGAAGTGTCGGTCTAGTAGCATTTGGGTCATTTGGATCTGGTCTGGTATTACCACCTTGGACATAATCATTTCCGCCTCCGTAATTGCCACTTCCATAGTTGCCATTTTCGTAATTATAGCCACCGTTTCCGTTTCCGCCACCTTGGTAATAGTAACCATTGCCATTGCCGTTGTTTCTGTTACCATTTCCATTGCCGTTTCTGCTTTCTCTAACTAATAAAAATGCTGTTACCGCGCCAAAAGCAACAACGCCTGCCGCTATGCCAACTACTAAGCCCCCGCCTTCTGTTTGTTGCATTTGCTCTACATTTGCTTCTTGCCCTATTATTGGCAAAACAAAATTTGTGTTTTGAGAATTATTAATCATAATTTTCTCCCTCTTTTCCCCTTTTTAAATTTAGGATAAATAAAAATTAATTCTTACGTACTATACATTATATCAAATTTATTTATAAAATGCAACTATTTAGACAAACTCTTATTTTTCATATTTGTTCATAATTTGTTCAAAAGAATATACTTACACTAAATTTTTCAAACAAAACAAATATCCCATTCGCTCGCTAAGAACGAATGGGATAGAAAATTCAGTTATTCAAATAATAGTGTGGCTAAACCATTTCAACTTTAAAAGTATGGACAATCGATGCTCGGAGTACTTCCGCTAGCCGTACCCCCTCTATAATCGCACTCAACGATAAAACCACCGCTTGCGCTTGTAGGTTGGTTTCTGAAGTGTGAAAATGCTGTTACGCCCGCGCCTAATAAGCCTGCACCAATTGCAAGAACCGGCGCGCCCGCTACTGCCGCCGCTACACCAAGTGCCACTAGCGCAATGCCCGCTATTGTAGCAACCCTACTTGCGTTTCCAATAGAAAAACCCCCTTCTATATACTGCATTTCTTCTTTAACTTCGTGTCCAGTCTCTGGTAATACCAAGCCTTGAGTAATTTGTGCAGAAAAAATGTCTGCCTCAAAGCATTCTCTGTTAAAAATACCTCTTTTAAACATAGTTTTTCCCCCTTTAGTATGTTTTTTAAGACATAATAATTAGTATTTTTGCAAAACAAAGCACAAATACTTCGTTTTACTAACATTTATATAAGTATATTTTAACATATTTTTTAACAAATAGCAAGCGTTTTTCAAAACTTTTTTAACTTTTTTAAAATTTTATGAACAACCGACACTCCTTACACTACCCCTTGGGTCACGGGGACGTGTTAACTGACCCAAAGATAATATAATTCTACCTTTTTTGTATTGTCATTCTGACTTTTTTGGCTGTCATTCTGAGCGAAGCGAAGAATCTAGGCAAAGCCGCATTTTCGCTTCGCTAGACCCTGTCAGCCGCTCAGGGTGACAATTACGTAGGTACTCTTGCGGGTGACAATTCTGTAGGTACGAATTTTGTTCAATGTTCAATGTTCAATGTTCAATGTTCAAACAAGCCAACCCGGGTCGTCTATTGGTCTGTCTGGTGGTGTGTAGCCGTTTCCGTTACCGCCACCATAATAGTCGCCACCATTTCCGCCATTGCCGCCCCCGCCATAGTAACCGCTTCCGCCATTTCCAGAACCACCGCCACCGCCGTAGTAGCCACCACCGCTTCCGCCGTTTCCACCATTTCCAGTACCACCGCCCGAACCACCACTACCGCCATAGTAACCGCCACCACCAGAACCGCCACTTCCGCCGCCGCCCGAAGCCCCACCACCGCTGTTACCATTACCATTACGACTTGCTCTGCTAAATAAAAATGGCGTGCCTGTAGCCAAAGAATATATTCCTAGTGCAAAAATAGTAGCACCAGTTATACCCGCCGCAACGCCTAGTGTTCCGCCGGCTATTCTTAAAGCCATCATAGCACCACCGCAAATCTCTTGCATTTGCCTAGCGCAAGTTTGCACACCACTTGGCAAAACTAACCTGCTTTGCCTCAACTCGCTTCGCGACAATGCGCTTTGGTCTGTTTGTCTAGCGGGTGCAACATTTGTAATTTGTACATTGTAATTTGTAATTTGCGCCTTGCGCTCTACTTTTTGCGCCTTGCGCTCTACTTTATAATCTAACATAAGCCCTACACTCCTAATCTAAACCCAAAATCTAAGTAATATATTCTAACATATTTCCCAAAAAAATGCAACTGTTCTCAAACAAAAAAAAAACAGAACGGCTAACAAAACCGCTCTGTTTTTAAATTTGTAATTTGTACATTGTAAATTGTAATTTGGTTTAAGCGTATAACTCATCTGGTATTTCTCTGTCTGCTTTAAAGCCTGCTGCCCTTGTTGTAGACGAGTATATGCCCATTGCTAGTGCTAGTACAGATATTATAGGTAGTACCCACAATATTCCGCCCACCGAGTGAGGTGTTGGAACTGCCGCGCCGTACCTAGTTAAAAGGTTAATTCCGCTTAATGCATCTGTTAAGATTACTGCTGTTAGTAATATAGACAAACTTAATACTAGCATAACAATAAACCTTATTACGTTTGTTTTCATAGTGCGCGGAGTGTTTGTTAACAAGCACAGCACATCTATACCAATGTTTACAAGCGCAAATATCATAAAGATTAAAATTAACTGACCTAGTAGTATTGCGCCCGCGTGTTCCCACCCATAGCCACCGCTTCGTAGCCTATCTGCTATGTGTGCAAAAGTTCCATCACCAGCCCCCCCAGAAGTTAAGTTTGCGCTGTTAGTGAAACTTCTGATAGCCTCTAAGCCCGATACAGACACATCGCCATTAAGAACCGGCAAGATAGATGCTGGCATAAGTAATGCTATTAAACCAATAGTCATTAATATAACCGAAGCAATTACAGCAGCCGTACGGCTAAAGTCTAGCCCGTCGTAGTAGTCTATCATATCGTGCGCTACTACTCTCTTTTTGTCTTTAACTTTGATGTCTTCATCATCTAGCCCTAGTTTTGCGCGCCTCTTTGCTTCTTTAGCCTCTAGTTTAGCAAGTTTTTTGTCTTCTTTAAGTTTTAGTTTTTCTAAACGCGCCCTTTCTCTTTCTGATATTTCTACGTGAGTATGAGCAATTGGTGCCGCACCAAACTGATGCGCAACAAACTTATCGCCAACCTTATACACAATAGGTGTTATAGGCTTTAGCGCTAACTCTTTAAGCATTTCTTGCTGAGATTGCTCTAGTTCGAATTTATCTGCAGTATCTGCCATAAGTAACTTAGTGCTTGCTGTCTCCATTAAATTGTTAAGCGTTTTTGCAGACTCTGCACTTACTTTGCAAATCTCTTGCGCAAACGCACCTTGTGCTTGGTGAGCAATGCTATGCTTTTGGTCGAACGCTTTTGCAAGTTGTGGGTAAAGTTCGTTAATTTTGTTTACAAGCCCTTGCGTTTTGTGATGTATAACTTCTGCCGTGCTTTGCATTGTTATAATAGAGTTTTGCTTCTCGCCACCACTCTTTATGCGCGCGTTACCGTTTGTGTAGATGTCTATGATTTGCTTTTTAATCTGTTCCATACTGGTTACTTCTGTATCCAGCTTGCTACCTTGTGCTGTAGACCACTCTCTCTCTGCGTTTGCCAACTCGTTAGCATAAGATATTCTGATGTCTGAACGCTTGTTTGCCGCATCTGCACGTGCCGCCTCGCGCTCTGCTAGTTTGTCCATATACGCCTTTTCTTTAGACCTAACATCTTCCCCTGCATTCAAAATATCTTTTTGATACTTTTCTAGCCTTACGATGTCTGACTCTATAGTAGCCGGCTGAACAATCATATTCTTTTGAGTTTTTGCGGCTGTAAGTTGCATATCTATTGCTTTAAGTTCGTCCGTCAAGCGCGCCTCTGTTGCCCTTGCATCTGTGTCTAACTTCTCTAGTTCTTCTTTCTCTTTTGCCTTAACTTCTGCCCTTGCCCTATCTAAGTCTGCCGCTGTTAAACTTTGCGCATTAGCAAAGTCGCCGCGCAACTTAACCATTTTAGCAATAGCGTCGTGCTTGTCTTCTTCTAGTTTGTTAAAGTCTGTAACGATGCCATCAAAGTCTGCAATCGCTTTTTGAAGTTGTGGCTCGTTTGCCTTAAGCGTATTTTGTAAGTCGTCTACTTGCGCTATAAGTTGCTTTATTTTGTTTGCGTAAACATCGCTACTTAAGCCTAAAATATCTAGGTCTGCCGTTATAGCCTCTTTAAACTTTGTGTCGTTTTCTTTAATGTAGTTTGCTAGCGCATTAACAGACTGCGAATATCTATGCCTTACAGACTCGTCCTTAGGCTTTTCGTTAAATGCTTCGTGATGTTCTGCAATCTCTTTTATCAGTTTGCTAACATCTCTTTTAAACTCATCTAGCCCCTTTCTTGCTGTATCTAGGTGTGCTTTATTAGCAGCATTCTCTTGCACGTTTAACTGGGCTTGCCTTATTTGCTCATCTAAAAGTTGCATATTAGCGTCAAACGCTTTTATGTCGCTCTCTTTTTGCGCCCTAGTATAGCCCGTGTGCTGAGCCTTGTCGCCCTCTGAGACTTCTATTGTTGCCGCGCGCTCTGCTTCTAACTTCTTTAAAAAGTCGTCTATTTCTAAACTAAGTATGCCCGCCTTGTCTGATAAGCTGTTTATAACCCTTTGCGCCTCTAATGCACGAGCTTGCGCTTGCAATTCTAGTTGAGACTCTCTTGCTACAATCTCGTTTTTAAGCGCTAATTCTTTGTTTGCAAGTTCTGCTTCTTTAAGTTTGCGCTCGTACTCTGCACGTGCCTCATCTGCTAGCCTTCTTTCGTAGATGTCTTTAGCAGATTGCTTAGCAATCGAGTTATCGCTAGAGTGTAGTGGCTGTGGCTGTTGCCCTACCGCTTGCTGAGCCGAAGGCTCGTTTAAAGTTGCCGCCCCGCCTAAGTGCGAAGTTGCCCCCATTTGCGAGATTAACGGCTGAGAACCCTCTACAAAACTACTTGCCGGCGCAAACTCTGTAGTAACAGTTGCTGGCTTAGTGTTTAAGTTTTGTGGCTCTAGACCCTCTAGTTGACGCGCCGAATTATAGTTGTCGTTTCGCTTTTTGTCTTCGCTTATAATTTGGTCGTACAACTGCCTTAGTTGGTTAGCGTATAGATTGTCGCGCTGTGCATCTTCTTGCTTAGCGCGCGCATCTAGCGTTGCTTTATTTTGCTCTAGCAAAGCCTCTAAGTTTTTAAGTTGAGTGTCGTTTTGCGTAAGTAGAGCCGTCTCGCGCTGAGTTATATCGCTTTCTTTTTGCTTGTTTTCTGTATCGCGCCTTTGCTTGTCTGCGTTTGTAGCAGCCAAGTTTTGCTCTAAATTAGCAAGGCTTGCTGGGTCGTTCGCCTTTTTAGCAAGTTCTATTTGCTGAGTTAAAATATGCTCTCTAGCCTCAAACTGCTTGTCGTTTATTTGGTTTGCGATGTCGGACTGCAAAGCCTCTTGCTGAAGTGAAGCAAGTTTTCTTGCCGTATCGCCCTGAATATTAGCCTGCTGATTTGCCGCATCTAACTGCAAAGCCGCTTGCTTTTGTGCAATTTCTGCACCCAAAATAGCCTTTTCCGCTTCTCTAGAAGCCCTAGCATCGTCAAGCGCTTGCTGATTAGCCTCGGCAATACGCTTGTCTAACTCTGCCTTATCTGCCGAATTTGGAGTTGAAGCAAACTGCTTATTTAAGTTTTCTAGTTGGTCTTTAGAGTGTGCAGCCTTTTGAACCGCTTGCTGAGCATCTTGCTTTGCCTTTGCTACTGCAGACTCTGCTAGCGCGTTTTGCGTCTCGTAAGCCGCTTTGCTAGTGTCTATATCTGCAAGTTTGCTTTTAAGGTTTGCTTCGATATTTGCAAGTTGTTGATTATATTCTGCTTCTTTTTGCTTTTGTAAATCTGCAAGTTCTTGCTCTTTTTGCTTTGCCATCTCACGCAACTGCTCTGCCTTGTTTTCTATGCCTTGCCTTTGCAGTTGTGCTGTCTGATTATCTAAAGCCTGCCCCGCAGAGCCTAAATCTCTTAAATCTGAGCCACCAGAAAAGTTAGTGTCTACGCCAATCTCAGAGTTGTTGCTGTCTGCCGTAAAGTCTTTAGTTTGTAAGTTAAGGTCTGAGTTTAAACCCCTGCTCATATCAGAACTCATAGCGCTATGTGGCTTGTTTGCCGTAATAACGCCCGGCTGTGTATTTGCTTGCTGAGCCGCAGCAACTTGGTCTGTTTGCTGGTCTGTTGTTTGCCCATCTGTATGCTGACCTGCTGTATGCTGACCCGCTTGCGCGCTTTGGTCTGTAGAACCTACGCCCGAATCCGTGTGCGAAGCACTATCTTGGCTAGCACCAGTTGCAGAACCTTGAGCATTATCTGCGCCTTGCTGCGTATTAGTATCTTGCGCCCCCATACTAGAGCCTTGAGCATCTTGCTGAGTTGCCCCCGTTTGCGTATCCTGCTGAGTTGCCCCCGTATGCGCATCAGTTGCATTTGCCGCCGCTTGTCTATCCGCTGCTGCTTGCATTGCTTGGCGCTCTGCCGCCTCTTGCATTGCTTTCCTTTCTGCTTCCTTTTCCCTTTCTTGCCTATCTGCCGCCGCTTTGTCGTAGAATGCTTTAATTTCATCATCAAAGCGCTCTTTCTCTGCTTTCTCAAACTTCTCTTGCTCTTTCTTTGCTTGCTCGTCCTTTTTTGCAAGTTCTTCATCTAGCGTATTTTTAAGTTGTGCAATTTGCTCATCTACATACTCGTTGCTGTGAGGCGTAAGCCCCGCATCTTCTCTCTCTTTTTTCTCTTCTTCTAGGCGCTGTTTAAGTGCATCTATTTGCGCTTGATAGTCTTGCTGAGCCTCTGCCTTTTGGTTCTCTTGCTTTGCAACTTCTAAATCTTGACGCTCTTTTTTCTCGTCTTCTAAACGCTGTTTAAGTGCCGCTAACTCGCCCTCGTGCTTCGCGCGCTCTTGCTCTTGCATATTAGCCATATCGCGCTCGAAGCCTTCTCTAAGTGCTGCTAGGTCTTCTTCTTTAGCCTTTGCCGCCGCCGCTTCAAACTCTTCTTTTTGGCGCAATAGGTTTTGCTCTTGAGCTTGACGCTCTGCCCTTTCTTTATCTAGGTTTTCTCTTAACTGTCTTATTTCTTCGTCTGCTTTTGCTTTCTCTTCTTCTCTTGCACGTAAAAGGTCTGCTCTCTCTCTTTCTTGCTGTGCTAGGCGCTCTTCTCTGTCGCGCTCTAACTTCTTGCGTAGTTCTGCAATGCTCTCTCTACCATCTCCCCTAGTAACATCTGCACGAGGCTTAGGGTTAGATGCGTCCCTTAACTTTGCTTCTTGCTCTGCCCTTACCCTTGCAATTCTTGCCTGCATATCTGCTTTTGCCTTACCCTCGTTAGGCTTTGCTTTATCTCGGTTTGCAGACAGGGCAGCCACCCTGTCTTGCGCCGATTTAAATTCTGATGCTTGAAGCGCCGCTAACTCTCGCCTACGCTTAGACTCTGCTAAACGCTCTTCTAGCCTTGTTCTTTGCTCTTCTATAACTTTAGAAGCGTCCTTAGATTTTGCAGGGCGAGGAGAAGGAATTTTAGTAGTTGCTTGCTTACGCTTTTTGTTTAAAAGCATATGCTGTTGAAGTTCGCGCGGGGAAGTAATTTCTTTATCCGCCACGCCTAAACTCTTAGAGCAATTTACGCAACTAGCGCGCGCTCCAATGTTCAACTCGCCACACGAAGAACACAATTTAACCGTTGTATTAGTAAACTCTGTACCTTTACAAGCAATACAGGCAGGTGATGCCATTTGGTTAATTGTGCCACAACCTCTACATAATTTCATAGTCGTATCTCCCCTTTTCTATTACTCAAACCTCTTTCTTAAGCGCTCTAGTAAAATTTGCTCTGTTAGTTGCTTTATACTTACTGTTTGAGATGTGTTTGTTTGTGTATTTGTGATTGTAATTTGTTGGTTTGTCGTCTCTGTTGTCTGGTCTGGGCTTAGTTGGTTGAAAAGATTTTGTATTACCATTTTCTCTGCAACCTGCTTTGCTAACTCTTGCGCTAGTGCCATATCCGTTAAGTCCATTGTGCTTGCATCTAACTCTATTGGCATATTTGGCATACCGCTTGCTAACAAGTTATCTATACTCTCTAGTGCGTGTGCTGTATCTTGGTCTTTCTTTTTTGTGCCACGCTTTGTTGTTTTAGGCTTTGCAGTCTCAGGTGTAGGCGTTACTGGTTTAGTTGCCGCCGCGCTTCTCGCGCCCCTAGCCGCCGAAGTTACCCCTACATTTTGAGCCGGCTCGTCTTTTTTAGCCGCTGTGCGCTTTCTACCGCCCTTTGCTGTGTCCTTTTCTGTTCCTGCTGCTGCTAGTTTTGCTAGTTGAGTTAAGTCTTCTGTCAGACCCTTTGTTAAGTCTTGTATAGACTTTGTAACCTCTTCACTCTCAGTCGTTGCCTTAGCACCCTTGCCCCTCTTAGTCGTTGGCTTTATATCTGCCCCCGCACGAGTTACTTGTCTGCCGCCCTCAGCGCCTGCTTGACCTAGTAAACTATCTGATAGCCTTGTAATCTCTGCTAATATAAGCCTTGTCTCTGCTGTTTGAACATTTGCAGATATTTCGTCTTTCATTTTAGAGATTTCTTCTAGTATTATGTTGTTGTCTATATCTGCAATTGATGTGTTTGTAGACCTTGCAATCTGGCTCTTAATTGCGGTTATCTCCGCAAGGCTGTCTCTAAAGTCGTACTTTATACCCTCAAGTTGTTGCGCTATACTCTCTAGCCTTGCTGGGTCTTCTATTTTGTTGCGTAGCGCTGCAATCTCTGATAGGATAGCCTCGTTTTTAGTGTTCTCTTTTTCTTTGCCTTGCTCTTCTATAACTTGCGTTATTTCTGAGAATAGTGCCATTGCACTTGCCTCGTTAGAGCGCGCTTGGATAAGTTCTTGCCTTAAAACTTCTATCTCTGTGTTATAGTCTTTTTGCGACGCCGCGTTTGCAAGGGACACAACCATATTCTCTGTCGCGTTAATCTGTGCGCTTATTGTTGCTTTTAGTGCTTCTACTTCATCTAGTACTCTTGCGTGAGAGTTATCTAGTGCCGTTGTAGTTATATGGCTTTTTAACTCTTGTATTGCTTCCGGCGAAACTGAGTCTGCGTGTAAGTCTGTAGATATTGTCTCTAACACGCTTAGTATATTACGCTGAACACCTTCTGCCGCACCCGCTGTCTCTTTTAATACTGCCAAGTCGTCTATCTTAGATTTTAGTGCCGCTATCTCTGCCGTAATTTCTAAACCTTCTGCTAGTGGTAGCAGTTTTTCTACAAGCTCTTGAATGTTTTCGTTAGCGGTTTGAGACGCTACGTATTCTTTAAGGTTTTCTATTGCGTTTGTTAGCCCATCTTGCGTTAGGCTTTGCGAAAGTGTAAGTGCCGACAAACTCTCTTCAATCTGCGTTAAGAAGTTTGTAAGTTTTTCTTCTGAACTTGCGTTATTTAAACCTTGGATAAGTTCTGATAGCACTTCTTCCGTGTGTGTCTTATACTGCGTAACCGCGCTTTCAAGTTTTTCAGAAAGTATGTCTAAATCTTGTGGCTGGTGGTTAGATACGCTGTCTAGAATCTCTTCTTTAGTCGCCCTTACAATGTCTGCGATGTCTACATTAACTTGGCTAGACACACGGCTTACTAAGTCGTCTACATCTAGGTTTATATCTAAACTAGACACAACGCGGCTTGCTAAGTCCTCTGTATCTACTGCTAGTGCTAGTATATCTGTTTGCAACACGTTTGCAACCTTGTTAGCGATGTCTGATGTGTCTACAGATATCTCTAGTGCGCTTACTATGCGCTGTGCAATATCTTGCGCATCTAAACCTAGCGCTGCTATATCTGTTGCTAGCGTGTTAGCAACTTGCTCTGCTAGAGTTTGCGTATCTACATTTGCCTCTATGTTGGACACCTTGTCTGCAATACCTGCTATTTGGTTTGAAATCTCGTGAGAGATTTTTTCTATAATATAGTCGCTCTCTACTGCATTCTCAGATATTGTAGTTGAAAGAGATGCTATAGTTTGCTCTGCAGATGTGCTGATTGCTTCAGATACAACCTTTGCAATCTCTTGCGTTACTGCATCTGAGTCTAACTCTACGTTTGCTGCGTTTTGTCTTACCACTTCTGCGATTTTGTCGTAGTCTAGCGCTATGTCTTGTATTTCTATCGCGCCCGATAAAGACTCGGCAACAGTACTTGCTATTTTATCGTAGTCTAACTCTACATTAAATTCTGTGCTTAGTGTCTCAGCCACCTTTGCAGCCAAAGCATCTAAATCGAATGATGTTTCTGCTATGCTTTGCTTTATCTGCTCTGCAATTTTGTCTGTATCTATGCTAAGGCTTGTTAAATGGCTTGCAATATCTTTAGAAATGCCTTCTGCCGTTAGCGGAACAGGCACATACTGGCTAAGTTCTGCCTTTATTTGCTCTGTTATAGCCGCGTTGATTGGCGCTGTTTTTTCAGCAATCGTTTGCGCTATCTCATCTACATTTATAGGCACAGGCACAACATTTGCAAAAGCATCTGCTACAACCTTTGCTAACTCTTCGCGGTTAATGCCACCGCCCTCGCCGTTTTTCAAGCCATCTAATAATGCATTAGATGCCTCTAACACCATAAGTGCGTTGTCGTCTTTCAACTCGTCTAGTTTGTCTAGTAGCCTGTCTAGTATAATCTCTTTAGCATCGTCTAAATCTTGATATTTAACTGCCGTGTCTGTTAGCGCATCAAACGAGCCTGCAATTGCGCCTATGCTCTCGTGCGTTGCATCTACAGCATCTGCAATCGCCACTATAGTATCAGCCGTAGAATCTACAGCATCTAATACTCTCTCAACAATAATATCTTTTGCTTCGGTTATAACACTCTCGTTTATAGCCTGCATTTCCTCTAGTTGAGTCTGTACTTTTTTCTCTAACTCTAGTATAGAAGCAACTAACACGTTCTCAATTTTAGTGTCTAAAACCTGTGCCGCCTCAGTTATGCTTGTAGCAATTTGCGTTAGCGTAGCCTCATCTATAGTGCCACCGCTAATACCACCGCTTACCGCCGCGCTTCCATTCTCGTTTAAGTTAGCAGCAATAGCCCTAGCAACCTCATCTAAGTTAAGCGGAATAGGCACGTATTGCGATAGCGCTGTAACAACTTGCGACACAATAGCCTCGTTAATCGGCGCCGTTCTTGTAGCAATTTTTTCTACAACCTCATCTAAGTTAATTGGTACTGGTGAGATATTTTGAAGTTCTTTACCCACTTGCTCGCCAATTATACCACCTAGCGCCTCGTAGTCTAGTGCGCCACCTACGCCTTTAATATCAGATAGTTTGTCTTCTATTATGTCTAGTAACTCTAAGTTTGTTAAGTCGTCTTTAGTGTCTGCATTAACACCTTCTTTCAACTCTTCTAACTTTTGCTCTACTAAATCTAACAACTCTAAGTTTGTTAAATCTTCTTCACCTATTGAGAGTGCGACGGTATCTCTAAGCTTACCTAATTCCTGCAATATCTCGTCGCGCTCCCCATTAGATACGTTTATTAAACCTGCCGTATCTTCTTTGATTTGCTTAATTTCCTCTAATATTGCAGTTTCAAGCTGGGGGAGTCTTTTAAACTCCTCCGACAAAACTTCTAAAATGTCTTTGATGTCTGAGATTTGGCTCTTTATAAGTTCTGTCTCGCCCCTGTTAGTTTTTTGAACATCTTCTATTCTGTCCTTTAACTCTCTTATCTGGTTGTTTATTTTGTCTTCGCGGTGTCTTTCGTTAGACCGGTCGTATGTATGCCTATCGTGAGTGTCACGCCCGTATCTGTCACCCCTGTCATCGTAATGCGTAGTTTTAGTGTGGTGGTCGCTTGGTCTGTTATCTACTCTGTGATAGTCGTGTGGTCTGTTGTCCGTGTGTGTTGTATGCCTTGTATGAGGCTCTGTATGCCTTGTATGCGCGTGATGAGGCTCGCTAACAGTTCTAGTAGCCGGCGACACTACTTGCCTTTGCTGTCTAGATGCTGCATTAATACTGTTTATAATATCAGCCTTAATGCTGTTTAAGACAGCAACCAAGTCGTTTCCCTGCGTCACGTTGTTATTAGCCGACTTAGCCATATCCTCCTTTAGTTTTGCAATTTCTGCATTCATAAGGTTTTGCGCCGTTAGTTTATTAACCTCGTCCCTTAATCTGTTCATCTCTTGCTGTGCTTGAAAATCTTGAGATGCTGAGATTGCTTGTGGCGAAAAAGAATTTTGCTGAACTTGTTGTGGGCTGCTGAACTGAGCCTGCTGTGCTTTTAGTTGGTTAATTTCTGCTTTAAGTTCGCTATTCTCTAGCCTAGCCTCTAAGCGATGCGCGTTTAAATTAGCGCTCTCTCTCTCTCTCGCTATTTCAAAATATATGCTGTTGTTATCTCTCAGCCTTAAAAACTCATTGTTTGTAATGTTAGACGAATTAATTTTTGTGTTAGTGTCTTGCTTTAAAAACTCGTCTCTTAGTCTGTTTAATTCTGTATCCGCTATATTGTTTGTGATACTCATAGGCACAGAAAACCCTCCATACGGATTTGGCATTGCCACAAGTGGCATACCCATTATAGTATGCGCCTGAGGTTGTGCCGGTGCAGGCTCTGCTGGTGCTGGTGCTGGTTCTGGCTCTGGTTCTGGTTCTGGCTCGGCTTCTGGCTCGCCAAACTTAGAGTTACCGAATTGGTCAAAACCATCTCTATCGTAACCCTCTCTGTCGTAGCCATACATATCGTATCCTTCCGCATCGTAACCCTCGCGGTCGAACCCATCGCGGTCGTAACCATTAGCATCGAAGCCTTCGTAGTCGTATCCTTCTGCGTCTATACCATTAGCATCGAAGCCCTCCGCGTCGTATCCATTCATATCAAAACCGAATTGGTCAAACCCGTCACGGTCGTAGCCGTTCACATCGTAACCAAATTCGTCATACCCTTCCTCGTCAAACTCCGAGTCTTCAGTCTCCTCGTTTTCTTCTTCAGACGTCTCGATAAACTCATCATCTTCGCCCTCTAGGTACTCTTCACGCTCTAGCGTTTGCTCTTCAAAATCATCAAATTCGTTGTAGTTAAACATAATCCCCTCCGTTTTTTTAGGTGAAAGACAACTGTCCCTCACAAAACTGTGCTAAAAAGATTTATCCTAATCTTTTTAATTATATCTTTGTTATTTTTTTGTTTTTTTTGTATTTTTGTGTTTTTGTATTTTGTTATTTTGTGTTACTCGTATACTCTTGTCGCTTGTAAGTTTTTTGTATTTTTATATTCTGAGCGCTGAAGCCTGTTATTCTGACCGCTGTATGCTGACCGCTGTATGCTGTATACAACTACTTCCTAGCCGCTGGTCTTGCTGCTGGCTTTGCTGCTGGTCTTGCCGCCGCTGCGCCCGGTCTTGCTGCTGCCGCACCCGGTCTAGCACCCGATGCCCCCGGTCTTGCCGCCGCACCTGGTTTTGCCATTCCCGGTCTAGCGCCCGCCGCGCCCGGTCTCGCCGCCATACCCGGTCTTGCTGGCATTCCCGGTCTAGCACCCGCCGCCCCCGGCCTTGCACCTGCCGCGCCCGGTCTTGCCATTCCCGGTCTTGCCGGAACTGGTGGTCTTTTAATTTGAGTGTTAGATTTATTTACAGTTTTTGTATGCTGTTTGGTTATTGTTTTTGGCTTAGCCTTTTGAGTAATACGCTCTGTTACCTTTACAAGTTTCTTTTGTGGCTTCGCATCAAACGTACCCGCTAGTCCCTTTTTAAGTATAAGCATCTGTTTTTGGTTATCTAGCCTATCCATCAATATACCTAAAGCCTCCGAAAACTCAGAGTGGCTCTTTGGCGGTATATTACCCCTTAACGAGTTTATCTTGATAGCCAGCATCTGTGCTTCTTCCGCCGTGTTGACCCCATCTATCTCTAACTCTATATCACGAAGCACCTTAACAAAATTGTTATACTCTTCGTCCTCTGCAGATAGTGTCTCGCTTGTAATTTCTTCAAAGTTAATCTCTTCGTACTTCTTTTCTATAAATGCCGCACGCGACTGCTCTATAGACACAAGCCTTTCAAACTCTGCCCTTAAGTCGTCCACCGCATTTTGAAGTTCCATTTCCGCTTCTAGTTGTAGTTGGCTTGCCGCTTTTGCCGCGTCCTCTACTACGCGCTCTGCCTCATCGAAAATATCTTGAGAGTCTGCCTTTGCTTTCTCTAGTGCCTTATCTGCTTCCTCTGCATCTAAAAGCGCAATTTCTTTAAAGTCGTCTGCCGCCTCATCAAACTGCTTCCACGCCTTTTCTGCATTTATTCTTGCGGTCTCTGTTAACTTAATAGCATTACTGCGAGACTCTTCCGAGAAATCTCTCGCTAGTGCTATCATCTCTTCCGCTTCTTTATTAGCCCTTGCTAAATTTGACCTTAAGCGCTCTATCTGAACGTCTGCTTCCTCTTGTCTAAACTTACGCTCTAGTTCTAGTTGGCTTTCTACTTTTCTAGAATAGTCTTCAATGCGTGCAAGGCGCTCTTGCGCAATTTTAAAATCTTGAGGAGTCTTAGCATTCTTTAATAGCTGTTCCGCTATTGCTAACTCCGTCGCTTGATAATTATTCCTTGCTATGTCATCAATTTTAACCATTAACTCCTCCAAATTTTGAGTATGCTTTACTTTTAGTGCTAGTTGCTGATTACAAACAGGCTCTGCTTCCGCTAGCGCTCTGTCTATCATTTTTTGTGAAAGCTCACTCGCTTCCTGCTTTGTTTTATCCGACTTTTCAAAAGCCGCTTTCTGATTTGCTTTTGCAAGTTTTAAATTAACATCTAGTCGCATCAGTTTTTGACGAACATCATATTCGTCCATATCTTGATTTTTTGTTTGTTCTATAATTTTTGCCGCCTGACTTTTTAGTATATTAACTTCTCTAACGGCAACTTCTGTCTCGTGTATAATTTCTTGTTGCGCTTTAAGTACTTCAAATTCTGCACGGCTTTGCACTTCGTATACTTTAAGCAACTCTTTTCTTATAGTCTCATTACTGTTTGCAATCTCACCAAATACGCGTCGCCTTACATCAAACAAGTGTAAGTGCTTATTTAATGCATCGGTATTTGCTTCTATAAAAAACTTTTGTAGTGCCTCGCCTAGTGGTTTAAGCCCTATAATAGAATCTATACCCTCTACTATGTTTGCGCAAATTTTGTTTTCTAACTTAGTTAAGTTTATTAGTATTTGTGCAAATTTAACCTCTATATTATCTATAAAGTTTTGGTTTGCTACAATTGTGCTTTCTGCTATATTTGTTTGCGCGCCGTAAGTTACTGTATTTTTTTGCTCTAACTCTTTAATAAGTTCTGATAGTCTAATCTCTGCCCTTTCTAAAACCCCCGAGTTTACATTATAGCGCCTTAACTTTTCTAACACATCGCGCTCTAGCCTTACATCTCTGTTTAATAGTGCCTCTATGCGCTTTAGCAAGTTTGTAATTTTAGTTTTAGTGCGCTGTGCAATTTGCTCGAATTCGTTAAACCTAGATATAAAGTTCCTTTTAAGGCTGTTGTTAAATGCTATTATAGAGTTTAAGTCTGATATTTCTGCAACATCGGTTTCTTGTCGCAAAGAGTTTTCCGCAACCCTTATGTTTTCTTCTGCTTCTATGCTCTTTTTTCTTGCGTGTTTTAAAAAACTATGTATTGCTATATATCTGCTGTATTCTTCATCTACCGATAAAAGTAACTTAACCGCTTGATACCACACTCTGTCTGCCGTAGAAGTTATCTCAAACAAATACTCAGAGTCGCATACGGGCGTAGTAATTGCTAAGAATTTATTCTTAAATGCCGATACTCTCGAACTTATTGCAAAACTAGAATTTTTGCTTGCCGAGGCTCTTAGTAAACTTATTGTGTCGTCTGCTAGTACTCTAGAGTGTGCTATTAAATCTATTTTAAAATCTGTGTTGACAGGTTCATCTATATATCTAGAAAAAACATCAGAGTCCAACCCCGTATAGCCGTGCCTTATAATAGGCTGTGGTAGTGTTTGTGTAGTTAAGGGTTGCCCAGCGTTAGTGTCCGTGTTTTGTTGAAATGCGTTTTGTGTATTTTGTAAGCCCCCTAATGTGCTGTCTGTTGCGCTTCCGTTACTATTTATACTATAAGGCATTGCACTTAATGTATTATCTGCCCCCGCGTTGCCGCTTGCATTATTGCCTATACTAGATATTGCATTTATGTTAGTTAGTGGCTGTGTATTAGCGCTAGTTGCCGTGTCGTTAGTTAGATTAGTGCCTACACCCGTGCTAGACACCCCGCCCGTACCACTTACACCACCGTTTGCACTAGTGCCAGCATTCCCCGCCCCGCTCGAGTTTGTGTTAAAAACTATTCCCGGGCTTGTCGGCTCGGCTTTTTTGTCTTGCGGTAGGTTGCCCGTGTTGCTCTCTCTTATAGCCGCTAAATTTTTTCTAGCATCTTCTTCTTGCGATTTTAGCCATAACTCTTTTTCTTTATCTGTGTCGGTTGAGGGTTGCTTAACCCCTTGGCGCTCATCTAGTAATTTTTGTTTTTGCTCTAACTTCTGTTGCTTACGTGCTTCGTGTAACTCTCTTTTTCTTTCTTTGCTTAACTGCTTTTCTAATCTCTTTTTTTCTTTTTTATCTGCTTTGGTTAAAACCTGCTCTGATAGCAGTAACCGCTCCGCTTCTTTTGCTTGCTCTATTTCTTTTACCTTTGCTTGTATTATTTTATCTACATCGTCGCGCTTAGAAGTATCCGCGGGTGGCTCGCCTTGAAATAGCATAATATTTATAAAGTTTTTATTGCCACTAACATTACTTTTGTACAAGTTATTATTTAATGTATTATGCATTTTCCCCTCCCTATTAATTTAAATGCAATTTAATAATTTTTGTTTTACTTCTAAACCTTTTTTACTTCTACCCATTTTAAAATGGGGGGAAGCAGCAAATGTGAAACTTTTTTTCTTTTGTATGTTTGTGCCTCACTTGTTTATATTTGTTGGCTTACTTATTTTTTTGTATCCACTTTTTGTGGCTTACTTGTTTTTTTACCACCTATATATTATATATAAGGGTTTGTCTTTTGTATGTTGTTTTTTAAGCCCACATCTGCTACTCAAAACAAGTATTATAAGACACAATTATTTCTACTAATTTGTTATTAATACTAAAACAAATTAGTATAAGTTTGTAAAATTAGCCTTAAAAACTATAAAAGTATGCTATAATACCTGTTTATGTATATATGTTAACATATTTCAAAACAGATGTCAAGCATTTTTTAACACTTTTTTCATATTTTTATAATTTTTTTTAATAATTTAGACATATTTAGGGCTAAAAGTGTACATTTTGGGTAATATTTGTGTATTTCTGCGGTTAATTATGAATATTTTGTAACATAATTTTAGTAAATTCCCGCATTTGTTAATAATTTATTAACATTTAATTAACTAAACAAAAGACCTTAGACTAAATATAGCCTCTAAACAAATACTAATTAAATTAATTTCCCCAAAGTTACTAGACCAACTTGGCATCTAGTTATAACGGACACGGACAAATTCGGACAATTTTATTACACTCAAATAATCTAATTTTTAAACAAAAGTCTATTCCCACCACAGTCAGTTAACAAACTCCCCTTTTATGTGGAATAACTATTATACCACATTATTTTAATTTTTTCAACTATATTTACATAATTACTCAAATTTTTTTAAAATTTTTGTAAGTTTTTTGCCACAATAATAAATTACTTTTTTTTAACGCTTAATTCATTTTTACCCCCACCCCAACTCAAAAAACCCTATTCCCACCAAAACCACCACCAAACAAAGCCCAACCTTAATCAAAAAACCCATTACCACCAAATAAAAAAACCAGCACTAAAACAAAAAAAGGAGTATGTACTTTTTTACATACCCCATACCTTTTTTTACATACCCCTTTGCTTTGCCTGCAACATCTAAAACAAAAGCCGTCTCCTTACACCTAAGCCGCAGAGTATACCGCCTAACACCCCCTAACTTTTATTTTTAATATCAAAGTCCCAGATTTCGTGAGCGTCTAACTTTGGTGTTTCCCTATTGCAAACCGCGCATTTAAAATTTGCCCTAGCGTAACAAGCCTGTCTTAGCGTATCCCAATCTTTCTTTTTTAAAGTCTTGCTAAAATTATTGCCCCACGCACCCTTTGGCAACAAATCTATAGTTAATTTTAAGTTATTCATTTTAACTCCTAATTTAAAAACGCAAGTGGAATGTTTTTCTACTTGCGTTTTAATTTGTTGGATAAAGTTCACCTGCTTGTAATTTTCTTAAATACTCTGGATATCCCAACTTCTTTATTAACTCATCTTTATCAAATGGGCTAATAGACTTTATATTACCTTGCATCTCGCCGAAAGGTTCACCATAACATATTACTGCGCTTGGTCTTATAATATCTAACATTTTATTGTAACTTTCTAAAAATTCGTTTTTGTATTTTTCTCTTGAGTATGTTGATACTGCTACTATACTGCCTTGCTCTATGCCATCAAAACAAAACTCATAACTGTCTTGCCCCGCACAAGCAACTGTAGGTATAACAACTCTACTTTACTTATGTCTATGTTTTGCTTTTTTATAAATGGCATATTAAATTTGCCTACTGTTTTAAAATCGTCTCTAACCAACTTTTGTTTTTTCTTTAGCTTTTGTTCATCATACATCGTTGGCTCGTGTTTATCTAAATCGTACAAATACTCTGCATAGTTTTTTTCATTAAACATATTACTCCTTTAAAAAAACTAGTTAACTTTAAAAATTTTGCTTTCTAAATAATTCTGTAACGAACCTGCCTTTTGAGCCTTCTTTAGCAATTATTACATCTCTGAATTCAAGCCATACACTTTTGTATTGATTGTAACTTAATTCGTTTGCACCACCCCAAAAATCCCGGTCATCATTTTGTAGCCAGTCATCTTGCCAATGACACACCCTACAAATTTGGTAACCCTCTACTTGTGTAATTTCAAACTCTTCACAAAGTTTGCATAAGTAAGGTGGTATCTCTATTTTCTCTCCTGTTCTTGATATAATAAAATTTTTCATATTTATATTCTCCTTTAACTTATCCAATAAACGCCATATTTTATAAATTGCTCTTCAAAATATTTTTGCCCACGAGTTGGTTTAAAATATGTGACTATTTTCCCAGTTTCTGATATTATCATAAATTCATTTGTTCTTGGTATATACTTATATATTGAACCATCTTTAGCTCTAAATGCCCTTATATTTCTTCCTTGGCTGTTAGCAAACCTTACCGCCTTTGCTGTGTATTCTTCAACTGTTTTAGCATTAAACTCGTGTCCGTGTTCTAGAAAGTGCCTCCACTCTGACTCGTCCGATGTCCAATACTGCCCAAATGAACTAGGTCCTTTTTCCATTATACTACTTCCTCCTTTGTTTGTCAAACTATTGACATAAACTTTTTTGTTACTAGCCCCTACTAGCCCCTGCAAAGTACAGGGCTAGTAACAAAGTAAAATGTATTTTGCTTACCTAAGCGCTTATGTTGTTTTGGTTGTTTTGCCCCGCGTGATTGTTTTGGTTGCCTTGGTTGCTTTTGTTACCTTTTGTTTAATGTCTTCTATGCACTTGTGGGTTTTTTCTACGCACTTATAGGTTTGCTCTATACATTTGTTGGTCTCGTCTAGTAGGGTGTATGTTGTGTCTGCAACTTGTTTAAGTTCGCCAATCTCCCTTAGGCGCGAAGTTAGTTTTTCTATAACGTTTTGGTATTTTTGTTCTCTTTTCGAACTGTCTTTTATTAAAATATAAAGCAGTATACAAAAAAGAGAAGCAAAAATCCCGTAAGATATTGTTTCTCTTAAAATCTCTGTCAATTAAATTCCCTCCCTTTAATTTTAAATTGTAAATGTTAAATGTTAAATAATTCAACATTTACAATTTAGCATTTAACATTTCTTAGCGCCTATTTAAAATGTGTTGATATACGCGCCCAAAGTTTGGACCTAGGGCTTGTCTTAGATTAGGGTCGCCCTCGAAAGCCCTTATTGCATCTTGGCGCGTCATATTATCAAAAAACCTTATCGCCGCTTGCATCTTAGCATCGTAGCGCGCTTGATTATGGCGAGTAGCACCCACCCTATGAAATAACTCTTCCATTCTAACATTTTGGTCAAACGCCCTATCAGAGCGGTCTGCTTGAAACCTTGCCTCGTTGGCTTTAAGCGTATTATTATACTTAAGCACATCTTGCATTCGCCGCTCGCGCTCTGCTGTCAACTCGTTTATACGCATAGTAAGGTTTGCCGCGTGCTGAATATCGAAGTTTGTAAGCGCGCTTTGCTTTCTGGTGTTTAAACTATCAAGTTCGAAATCTATGTTAGCCATTGTGCGCGCTGTGTCCATATTGATGTTGTTAATCTCGCTTATTTTGTGGCGGTCGAAATCTTCTATCTTGCCCATAATTATGCTAGAGCGCGCCAAACCACGCCTAAGCGCGTCGTTGTGGGCTTGTTCTGTACGCTGTGCGTGCATTTGCTGAACCGCCGTTTTGTTTGCCGCCGCCCCGTCTTGCGTATTCTCTTTAAGCCTTGTTAAATCTCTAGTCTGGTTGAAGTGGTCGGTTTTTATAGCCTCTTGCCCCCTTAAAAAGCCGTCCGTCAAACCCGCCTTAGCATAATCGCGTATCTGCTCGTCACTTCGCGCGTTGTATGTAAGTTTGTTCTGCCCTAGTGTATCGGGCGAATTATTCCCACCAATGCCCTGCTGAGAATTAAACTGCCTATCTATATCCGCTAATTCTCTGTATAACTGTTCGTTCATTGCTTCCTCCTATGTAATTTGCAAAAAACTTTTTCGCTTTGTTGTTTAAACTTTCTTGCCCTTTTTTGTAAAAGTTTTTGCCTTTTCTCTTTGTTTTTTTCGTTCTCTAGATATTCATCTAACTGATTAGTCGCTAAAAACTCTACTGCACTACCATCAATCTTAAATTTAGAAATTCTAAACTTCACTCTAAACCCTCACTTAAACTTTAACGTCTCACTATCCTAACTAGGCTAAATAATCTTACTAGGGCTTACTCTCACCGCTATTTACTGCACCACCGCCTACTTCGCCCTTTCTTGCTACACCACTACTTGCTTTACCCCCGCTCACCACACCACTACTTGCCATAGCAAGCGGGCTTAAACTAGCCCCGCTAGCGCTTCCGCCCAATACTCTTTTAAACCTTTTGTTATCTGCCTCTATATAGTCTAGTCTCATTTTTATATCGTTTAACTCTTTTTGAAAAGCCAGCACACTATTTTGCAACAAATTATTTATTTCCATAAAAAATTTTTCTCCTTCTTCGGTTTAACTAAACTTAAAACCCAAGAGCCTGCGGGATAATTAAATTGTAGGAATTGGCGAGTAGATTTTTGAGGCAAATTGGAAGTTTTTTTGTCTAAAGGCGTACTACGTGTACGCAAAAAGACAAAAAAACTGAACAATTTGACCAAAAAGATGCCGCCAAAACTACAAAGAAAAATTGTTTTTTCGGTTTAATTATCCCGCAGGCTCAAATATAACTCACGTTGAATTTTACGTTTGAGATATCGATTATATTTATGCTAGAATGAAACCTTATACTTGCCATTTTAAACTTTAAGTTTAGTTTGAGCGTAGTAACTCTTGCTGTGTTAGTATCTTGCCCCATTTGAGAAAACCCTAGCCTGTATGTATACGTGTCGCTCTCTGTTACAATTGTAACATTAAGCGCTTGCGTGAGGGTCACGTCTATAGAGTTTAAAATTTTGTACTTATCGGGCGCGTCAAAATCCATATAGCCGGTTAAATACCACTTTTCTGTTATACCCTCAAAAACTCTGCCCCAATTTTCTACTATCATACCAACACGACCCTGCGACACATTAACATTAAAAAGCGTACACGCGAGGATAGAAACCCGAGAATACTTTATCACATTTAGCGATGTTATGTTGTGTCCGCGCACAATCGCATAAACGCCCTCGTTTAAATCAAACTGAAACAGCGCATTATTTGCTGATATGGTTGAAAAAGTAGGACCCCACGCCCTACTTAAACTCTCAGTCGCGTGGCAAGACAAATAGTATTTGCCGTTGTGATAACAGCCAACAGAATTGTGGTTAGTTATACGAGCAAAATATCTGCTAGTCTCTGCAAAAATTTTGCGTGCAGTTGTGCCATCAAACATATAAAGCCCATCTTCTGCCAAAAACACAATCACATTTCCGCAAACCGCAACGCTACCCTCATAAATTCTGGTAGTAGAAGAATACACGTTAAACAAGGTAAAATCTCGCTGGTCGCCAAGCGCATTAAGCCTAGCAATTCCGTAAGAGCGTATAATATATATAGTATGCCCAATAGACACAAGTTTGTTAAAGGGTCCGTGTTCATCTACTAAATCTATAAAGCCGCCCTCTGAGATAGATACGTTAAAGTTTGTTGGGTCTAAATCTTCAGAAAACCATATTCTATAGCCGTCTTCCGCCGTTAAAGCAAATGTTCTCTCACCCACAACAAGCGCGTCTCTTAAGGCGGGCGCATTTGCAATTCGCCTCATATTGCCCGTACCATTCCACGTGAATACGCCATCAGTTGCCGAGTAAAATATCATAACATCTTCGCTTTTTAGCCTGTAAAAAATAGCGGTTGGCACAGATGTAAAACTCTGAAGTATTATCTCAAAAGTTAAGGGTCTAATATTCAAGTTTGCAAACCTAACACGGCTACCCTCAAAAATCAGTAAAAAGTCGTTTACCCGCCCTGTGCTAAAGTTTGTTTTAGGATAGTGCCAAACGCGGTTGGGGTTAATAGGGCTAGGAAGCGGATTTACTGCAAGTGAGTGTATAACCCTATCGGGTATAGCAAAGGGCGCGATTCCAAAACTAGTGCTTATACCCGCGGTAGATACAGTTACGTTTGCAAAATCCCACGCATTACTAAGCGGCAACAAGTTTTGCGTAACGTTAGTTTTTGCACTACCAAACCGCCTGATACTTGTACGGCTTTTGCGCTGAGCAACCCTAGGCGACTTATTATCATAAAAAATCATAAAACCTCCATTTTTTTAAATGTACAAATTACAAATGTTAAATTCAATTAATGTCAAAACTTTTGAACAGCCTACTATATGCGCATATAAGCAATTTGCTAAAAATAAATTCTGCCCGCGCTAGCGGTGAAACATTTGTAATTTGTAATTTATAATTTGTAATTTGGTTAAAGCCATTTTCGCCGTCTCACTCTTATCTCAGACTTCTTTCTTGTTGCTATGCGCAGATAATCTCTAAACTTTCTATCCCATATAAAGTGTTCGTCTAACCTGCTACCCGCCAAACAAAATTCGGATACTATGCCGTGTCCTATCCCGTTTACGCTTAAGCCAAACCAAGTAGGCACGCTATCGTTTAAGCCAAGCGTGGCTAGCGGATAGGTGTATATAATTTCGCACCGCCCGTTTGCAAGGGCTATGTGGTCTGGAAAAACGCGGTACGACACATTCGCCCCACCAGTTGTTTTTATGCTTAAAATATTAAGTAGCCTATGTTGCAAACTTGCAATTTCTATCCTATTATCCCTAACATCAAACTGCTCTCTCGCTTTAAGCGGAGAATAAACGGCGGCAATCTCTTGCAAAACCCTATTAGTTGCGGTAAGAAGTTCTGGCACATCACGGCAACCAAAACCCTGACCGGGCGGCAAATGCGTCACCCCAACAGCATCATTTAACTGCAACTTTTCTGCCGCATTTCTTATTAATTCTCTAACCGTCATATCAATTCCCTTTTTTTAATGTTAAATGCTAAATGTTTAATGTTAAATTGTTGTATCGCTAGCGCGGGCAAAGATGTTAACTGTACAAAAGCAAACGCATCTAATGAGTTTAACCATTTAAAATTTAACACTTAACATTTAAAACTACTCAAAGTATCCGAGTTGTTCGTTGTGCTTTTGCATTTCTTTTAAAAGCCGTGCTTTATTTTCTACACGGCTTTTATTAGTTAGCAAAATTGTTCTCGCATCTAGTTTACTATAAGGCACAACCAAAGCAAGCGTATTTCCATACTGCCCGCTATGGTGTACCTCATACCGACTCTCACGCGCGTTATACACAACGAAATAACCCGAATCTATTTCTTTTATCCTACTTGATACATCAAACAAATCGTTTTGTATATAAACTAAATGATTATTCATAATACTAATTGGCAATTAACAGGTAACAAGTAACAAGTGTTAAACTCGTAATATGCCCTACGTTTTAACAGTTAACAGCGCGCAAGTTGTAAAAATTTATTGTTTGCTATTCGAAAAACTTGTTACCTGTTAATTGTTACTTGTTAATTGTTACTTGTACATTGTCCAACTACCTTTCCGTTATTCCTATTATTCTAGCCTGACCTACTGGCTTGTTACAGATTAAGTCTGCATACTTAACAAGCGTAGCCGTGTAGATTGGTCTGCGCTCTAGTTGCTTTATTATGCGCCCGTCCTCGCCCTGCAACCATTGCCAGTCGCACAACTGATGTAGGTTAAACTCTTTGCTGTTCAATAAATACATCGTGTTTCGCGGGCAGAACCTATCTGACGTAACAGGTATGCCGTTGTAAGAGATTGCCTTATAGCCGCCCTCTAAATTCATAATGTCTATGTTGCGCTTAAAACTAGACAAATACTCTTGGTACGCCCTTTTAACCCCGCTAGAACATAGTATAAAGTCTACTTGAGATGCCGAGTTTTCATCTAAAAAGTCTATAGCAGATTGCATCTGAATCTCAGAAATCGCACCGCCGTCTGCCGCCGTCTCGTAAGGCGACAACCACCTATAAGTGCTTCGCTCTAGCCCGTACAAATCTCTAGAAGTGTCAAAAATTGCTTCTAAGCCCGTTAGTTCTAACCCGTGAGAGCCTTGTATAACAATATCTGTGCCAACAACAACACCCGCAGTAGAGCCGCTTGCCAAAACGTGAATGATGCTATCACGCCTGTCAATCGCAATAATTTCCATTGTGTTAATGCCCGCAACGCGCGCCCCGCCAGAGTAAACCTCGCAAACCTGCCCTTCCAAAAAGTTATGTATGTTGCTTACTCTAAAAGCAGTCGGGCTTATAACTTCACTAACACTTCCAAGTATACCAGAGCCATTTCCAAAAAGCATACGCCCCAAGTTAAGCGCGCTAGAGCGCACAAGCCCTTCCATCTCTGCGTTAAGTAAATTAACAAAAGCGCCCGCGTTATTCTCACTAGCCCTTATCGCTTTGTCTGTAATCTCTATAGTACCATAAAGGTTTTTAAGCGTAAGCACAAACTGCGCATACTTGTTTGGGTTAGCCTTTGGAAGCTCGCCATCTTCAAGCCCAGCGCCAATACCACCATTAATTCCGTAAGACACTAACTTGCGAATGTCCTTACCCCAAACATCACTCTCTAATTGCTTTATCCTTGCTAAAAACGGATTAGCATTTGTATTTAACTGATTTGTAACCGCGTCTAAATAAAAACTTTTTAACGCGTTTTCTGCCGTAGTAAAATTTACCATAATAATTTTTCTCCTTTTCTTTTGTTTTTCAAATTTTTAATGTTAAATGTTAAATGTTTAATGGCTTCACCGCTTAGCGCGGATAAAATTTATTGCTTTTGCAAAAAGAATACAACTAGTCGGCTGTTGAGACGTTTTGTAAATAATGTTTGTAACCATTTAACATTTAGCATTTACCATTTAACATTCTAGTACCTTCTAAAAAAATCTAATGCCATTTTGCCAGCCTCAAAAACAGACTTTGGTCTGTTGGGTGGCAAAGCCGAAATTTCCCCGCCACTTCCTGATATTGTAGCGGGCGCACTCATCTGCGAAATCTCATTTAAATAATCTGCAATAACTCGAGATTTAACCAAGTCATTGTTGTAGATATATTCCTCTAAAAAACTCTCATCGTTTGCAACATCGTTTTTAGGGGCGTAAAGCCTATCTAAAACGCGCGAATACGCAACTTCAAGCGCATTAGCGCCGCTTGCAAATTCGCTTTCATTAACAAGTTCTTTAGCAATTTCTGCAGACAAACCTACAGCCTTTGGGTGCTTTAGTAAAAACGCATCAACACTATTTTGCCAACTCTCATCGTGCCACGGCAGAGGGGCAGCGTCCTGCGTATCCCCCGCTACAGCACTTCTCTCAGCGCCAACACTCTCACCACTCGCCAACTCTTTTTCAAGCGCGCTCAGCCTTTGCGACTTTTTAGTAAACTCGCTCTCTAAAGACTGATACGCTCGAAACAGCGCCTCTGCATCTTTAAACTTCCCAAAGGTTTTCTCTTTTGTATCTTGCTGGTCAGACTTCAAAGCGTCACTCTCACAGCCACCACTATCACCACGGCTCTCACAACTCTCATAGCCACCACTCTTACCGCGGCTCTCACAACTCTCGTAGCCATATTCCTTGCCACTGCCGTGTACATCGCCTTGCCCGCCACCAACACTATTAGAACCCGTATCTATCTGCCCTCTAGCAGCCTCAACAATCTTACTTCCCCCTGCCCTAACAAATCTAACAGGTTGCTCTAATAAAACTTCACTCATAATTTTTTTCTCCTTTTTTTCCTATGTATTTTAAATCGTTTCTCTAACAAAAATTCCCCACGCGTACTTTTTCTAAATTTCCATTTGCATTAGGGTTTGTAGTTCTAGTGCTTTGTATTTTTTGTGCATACGAAGGTGTTCTAAGAAAAACTCTTCTATGTGGGGTGATTTTTGGATTAGTTCTTCATAATCACCGCTTAGCATAAAGCGCGTGTGTTCTGCTATATGCAGTTGGTGTTCATCTATCTCACTTGGCGCGAATACACCGCTTTGAAGCAGTAAGTTTTCTTTAGCCGCGCGGCGAATATGCATTGTAGATAAATCTTGCCCGTTTTCCCAACCGCCAAAGCCTAGCATATCCAACACGCGCACGCGCATCTCATCTGTAAGTATGCCCGCTTCGTTGTGCAAAAGCCCCGCTTTAAAAAGTTCGAAAACCATATTTCTGCGCTGAGCGGGCGAGTTATTAAGTTCGTTCTCTGTCTCAAAAATAATCTCGTTAATGCTAAGTTCAGAGCTTGTCCAGTAATAAAGTTGAACATCACCGCCCTTGCCCGTTATTCGCGACATTCTCTGCACATTAGCAAACTGTTTGTAAAGGCGCAGTATATGTTCACCCACGCCCCTTATCGCTTCGCGTATGCTGTCTGCCGTAATTGATAGGCGCGTATCATCTTGCTCTATCAAAAGTTGCATAGCAACACCGCTGTTAATATTAGAAGCAACGGCGCTTCGCTTCATCAAGTCAGACACGCCAGACACCGCCACAAACTCGTTAATCAACTTGTCTTCCTCGTGAGAAAATTCTGCCGGCACGCGCCCCGTATCCATCATCTGCGGTGGTCTTGCACCTTGGCGATACACCAAAACTTTACCCGGCGACAACCCCTCTTCCTCTAAATTTTCTACATCAACACTTCCGTCCTCTAGCGTTAATACGCCCATTGCTATTCGGTTCAAAAATTCTAATTTGCGATTTTTAACCGCATTGTAGGCTCTCTGAATGGGTATTGTGCGCTCAATCACAGAAGTTCCCCAAAAAGAACCCGGCATATTTACAGACGCTTGCCTTATAAATGGAAGCCCCCTTTTGTTGTCGTCTTTGTTGATAAACGGCAACTCGCCAACGTAGAGCAACTTGTCTTTTGCAATTATAACAAGCCTGCCTTGCGGATACTTTTTAGATGGCACTTCGTAGCGCTCTATCACAACACAATGCTCTGACTTGGTAGATTTAGAAAGTTTAGGTATAAAACTAGAATAGCCAAACCCGCCCAAAACATTAACATTATCAAGCGTAAAAACATCAACGTCCTCGCCCTCTACTTCCACGCCCCAAATATCATTTATCAAATCTTTGTGATAAGCCTTTGCGTGTATTATGCTTCGTAAGTCTGCCATACTAGACAAATTGCTGTCCGGATAAATCTCGAACGGCGGAATTGCAGACACTTCTATCTCGCCCTCGTTAATAGCAAACCCGTCGTCCGTATAGCCTACAATGCGACCCTTTCTGCTGTTCCACGCAGTTTTGTAAAACGCAGTTCCGCATACTTCCGACCACATCGTAGCCGCGTTAATCGCTTGGTCTACTTTAAGTTTAGAGTATGCCGAGTGCAATACGTTGGTTGATAGTTTTGCTGTGTATAAATCGCTATCCGTGTTAGAGGCAGGTAAGACTTTCATCAGGGGTCTTACACGCCCAAGTCGCGCAAGGCGCGTCTCAACAATGGGCGCTATGTGGTTATACACTTCCCTTTCTTGCCAATCGAACACACGACTAGAAGCCTCCACCTCGCCATTTTTATGCACGTTAGTATACTGGTTGCCGATTAAAAAATTCATATTAAGTTGCCACTGACTATCAAACACTCGGCGCTCTTTTTGCCTGTTTAAAAAGTCGTCCCGCACTTCCTTTACCAAATCTTCGTAAAAGGTTTGCTCTAGTGTGTCCGCCATATCTAATAGTTTTTCACTAACAACCTTTTCATCTACTATATCACTCATCTATTTTCCCCCTTTTTTTACTAGCCTTTACTTTTGTCGGCGCTTCTGCTGTAGGTAGTTTTTTTAGTGGCGCTTCACTCTTAAGCGCTTCTTTTACGGCTTCACTCTCTAGTGCATTCTTACATTTTTCGCAAATGCTTTTCTTTCTTGCACGGCTAGCCACACTCTCACTTTTGTCTGGCGCACTTCTAGTCCTAGCCTTTCGCTCTGGCTTACATTTACAGCCACCGGTAACACCACAAAGCAACCCCTTTAACTCTTTTGCACAACTCTCGCAAATATAAATAAAACTGCCGTGTGCTAAATTATTAAACTTAATAACATAATCTCCCCTACCCCTGCAAAGCCCCAACTCGCACGATAGCGGATAAAACCCTTTTTCTAATCTCATCTTAGACATAATTTTTTCTCCTTTTATATTGCAAAATAAATCTTTCCCGCGCTAGCGGGTGTAACCACTTTACACTTTACATTTTACACTTTACACTTTTTTTAATCTCTTGTAAAACTCTCTCTCTCAGCGCGACCAACTCAGCCTCGCTTAAATTATCAATATCGTCCCCGCCCCCAGTCTCAATTACAATCTTAGCGGCAGAAACATCGGGCGGCGTTTGCTTTGTAGTAACCTTTCTTTTTGTTAAAACTTCTGCGCCGTCCTTAACCACAAACTCTTCCACCACCTCTTCATACGAAAAGCCCACAGCCTTTTTAAACATCTGCTCTTGCAAATAATCTAACCCCCCGCCCTCACTCGCTTTGTCCGCCTTATCCGATTTATCTGCCTTATTCGCATTTTCTTTTGTACTCTCATTCATAAATAAAATTACTCCTTTAAGTCGATTGATTTTAGGCAATTTAATTTTCGAACCTTTGTTCGCAAAGCGAACAACCGAGAGAAAATTAATTAGCCTTAAAATCGAATCAATTACTTTTTTCTTTTGTTTGCTCTAATCAGTCGCTCTTTATCTCGCTGAACTGCGCTTCGCTCTCTCTTGCTTGGCTTGTTTTCTCGCTTGCTCATAATATAATAGCGCAAATTATCAAGCGCGTGGTCGTCCGACTTTACGGGGCTATCCCCCACCCCCCACCTATAACCTTTAAGCTCTCTAATCATATTTACGCAATTTTTAAAAATAAACAAACGGCGCACGCCATCGCCATTTTTAAGCGCGCTCTTAACCCGCGCAATTCCCGAAAAAACATCTTTGTTTATATTGGTATTAACATTAATGCCCCGCTCGTAAAACAACTCTGCAACAGACTTAGAGCTTGCCAACGTCCGCTGAGACGCCGCGCTATCTATCAGCGCATCATACCTACCCCCAAACCCTATGTGCCAGTTCAACTTTTTGCATATCTCTTTAATTTTATTAGAATGATGGCAAATATCCCGACCTGCCTCATAATGTTCGTAAACAACGTAAATATTGCCATCAAAATCTAACGCATAAAAATGTGCAGCAAGCGGATTGTTAAGCCCCGGGTCTATACTAATAATATCGTACCACTCGCGCGGCACATCGAAAGGCTCTATAACATTTTCGCGCTCGCAAAACTCGGGATAAACAAGCCCGCTAAAACTCTTAAACTTGCCAAAGCGCCGCGTCTCAAGTTCGTCTTCCGACATACCGCTAGAGAACTGCTTAATCTCACTCTCGCACAAAAACGGATTGTCCGCCCATTCAAAACTAAAATATTCAACTTCCGAGTCCGCAAACTTGTTTAAATAAATAACATCGTGTACAAATGTCAAGCCTTTTAGTGGCGTCATAGTGCCAAACAGCAAGCCCTTTTTGTCTAACACGCGCATCTTACACTCGTTGTAAATATCCTCAGATGGCTCTTCATCAAACCAAACAAAATCTAATGACGCGCCCTGAAACTTCTCTCTACCTTGGTCACAACTCTTAAACCCAAGCGTGCTTCTCCCACCAAAAGAGTTACGCAAAACAATATAGTCTATAACGCCACCCTCGGGGTAGTCGCGCCTGCCACTAATCATACTTATCTCGATAATATGCTTTTTGTTTAGATAATGCAAAATCTTTTTTTGGGCAACATCGCGCTGTACCTGCGTAGATACAGACACAACCCACCCGCTAACATTATCTTTGTTTTGTCTGTAAGGGTGTATGCCCAAACATAACCAAAGCGCTTCAACAGCCCCACATTCCGTTTTACCAGAACGATTCCCACCAAAAACCCACCTGTTGCGCTTAAAACTTTTATGAAACTCTAACTGCTTTTTATGTACCCGCTCGCCACTGTTATATAACGATAGCGCGCAAGGTTTTCTTAACTCTGCTAACCGCTTGTCTATCTTAGCAAGTTTTTTAATCAATTTTAATTCGCTCATTCATTTTCTTCCCACTTTAATTTGCAATGAACCTTTTGCAAAATCTATTTTAAAATCTCTCGCACACTACACTAATTTGTTTAAATTTAAGGCTTGTCCACCCAAAAAAACCTATTTTCCAAAAAAAGTCATAATAAGGCATTCTATCTTATTTTTCTTAATGCAATTTGTTGTATAATAAATCTAATGCGAAATAACTTTTTAAAACGCCTTTCAAAACGCTTTATTGTAACGGCATTTTTTCTAATGCTAATTTTACCTATTTATTTTATCTTGCTACTGCCCGCCACTTCTAAAACTGCAAGCGCTTCTACGCTCCAAAACGGAACTATTCTAGTCGCGCTAGATGATGACACCCGCATATACAGAAACATAAGCGGCGTGCAAGTTTTTGCGTTTTATCTCTCGCGCGGCAACCACCTAATCTACGACACAAGCGTGTTCGAGCGCACGCGCATACTAATTAACGGAAGCCTATTCTACATCTTTAACACACAAAACAATCTAGCAGACCGCACGCGCTTCTCTCTTGCAGACAGCCCGCCAGCCCTAACACGCATAACAGTTTTAAGCGGCGCAACCATAAGAGAACAACCCACCGTATCAGCCAGAGAGCTTGCCTTCTCGCCAAACATAAACGTGCAAGTCTACGCAATAGGCTTTGTAATTGCAAGCCCAGAAAACCTAGGTATAGAAAAAGAAGACCTGCCAATTTGGTATTATATAAACACAGACACCATAAGCGGCTACGTAAACCAGCGCTTTATAGATGGTTTTCAACGCTCGCCAGATAACTACCCGCCAAACACACTTTTCCCATCCGTGCCGGGCAATATATCTCAAATTTTGCTTATTCTTGCAATTTGTTTGCCCGCCCTTGTTATCGTGTTTTTGATATTCCGCCCGTCTAAAAAATATCAGCAAAACCACAAAAAGCCACCAAAAAAACGCCGTCCATATTACGACGACTACTACTTTGAAGATGAAGATGATGATATCTATTACTAAGCACCTAATCTCTATTACCAACAAACCCTACTAGCCACGCACTAGCCACGCACTAAAGCACCTAATGCTTGTCTAACGGCACGCCAAGCCTACGCCTAATATCCACAGCAATGCTAGACTCGCAAACAGAAAACTTGCGCCAGTTTATCCCGTTAGCAGACAACTCGCGCTCAAACAACTGCAACTGCTTTTCTATCTGCCTATACACCCGCTTTATATATTTGTGTCCCCGCCCGCAAGCCAAATCAGATACGCGCATATTATGTAAAAACCTATTCTTAAGCAAGTCGTCTGTGTCCACTTTTTGTAATGCGCCACTAACAGCCTCGGCAATTTCTTTCGCCTCGTCCCTTACCGCAATTAACTGAATAATCTTAAGCATTACTTCCATCGCGCACTTTCTGTAGTTTCTTTTAACCTGCTCTGCCTTTAAAATGTTGTCGTAGCGCTCGGCACGCTTCATTATAGCCCTATAGTGCTTTATTACTGCTATACCAAATTTTCCTTTTTTAATCATTACATCATATCCTCTTCAGAGCCACCCGGCTTAGACTCATCTTTTTTGTTATTGCTACCCCCGCCCGCGCCACTACTTGCACCACTTCCGCTAGCCCCACCGCTTGCACCACTTCCGCTAGCCCCACCGCTTGCACCGCTTCCACTCGCACTACCACCGCTTGCACCCGAACCACTACCGCTTCCAGTTGCACCACCGCCTACACCACTTCCACTTGCACTACCACTCACGCCACCCGCACCATCTCTCTCACTACGTCGCCTATTCCACGGACTATTTGGGTCTGTATAACTTCTGTTAGGCAAGCCGTCCCTACGAAATCTGCCCGGTCCGCACGAATGCGAGGCCGTATCCTCCACATAAGTCTCGTCCATAATTCCCCTATAAAAACCCTTAACCCCATAAACATTAACGTTCATAGCAACAGAATCCCTAATGTCGCCCCCAATAGAAGACTCACACTCAGCAAAAACTTTCCAAGTTATATTCACTTTAGCCAACTCGTCCTCCAACACATTAAGCCGCTTGTCTATCTCGCGATAAACCCGCGAAGTATGCTCTATGCCATATCGCTTTTTCAAATCCTCGCCAGCCATAAAATTTATATACCTATTTCTTAAAAAATAATCTTTATCAACCTTTTTAACAGCAGCCTCAACCTTCCCGGCAATCTCTTTCGCTTCGTTTCTGCGCGCCAAAAAGTGTATCACCTTTAACATAGAATCCATCGGCGGCCTGCGGTAATTTCTAGTTAACGACTCTGTCTCAGCAATGCTGTTATACCGCTTGTGCCTAGTTAGTATAGCCCGGTACAAGCGCAGTATTGTAACCGCAAAATCCCCTTTTTTCAATTCGTAAATGTTTTCGCTATTTTCCATTTTACCCTCCTTAAGTTGCTAAAAACAACTCTATAAAAAAATTTAAATTAAACTTTTGCACTCCCCCGCGCTTACCCAACACTTACACACATCAACAACTTTGCGCTTCCCCAACACCCTAAAGCAAATCAAACCTATCACAAAACCTAAACAAGTTCAGGCTCTCGCGCTTACCTACAACCAAACATCAAACAGCAAAATCAATTACACCGCCATATCTTTTCGCCCAAACTATATCACCAGCAAAATACATTTACCAAACCCTTTCCCCGCATTTTGTCGATTATTGTAATTTTTTGTAAATTTTCTTTACACAACTACAGTTTATATCAAAACGCCAACAAAAGCAACAAAAAAAGCCGTACGGAATTTCCCGTACGACTTTTTTGTTAATGAACAATGAACAGTTAACAATGAACAATGGTTGCAAACCATTAAACGCTTTTACATTTGAACAGTTAGCATTTCCACTTTCGCGCAATTTGTAAGTAAATCTTTCCCCGCGCAAGCGGATGTAACACTTGTTAATTGTTACTTGTTACTTGATACCTGATAATTAGTCCATTCCCCACTCGTTTGCTTCGCTATTTCTGCGCGCTCTAATCTTGCTTTGGGCGATATAGCCCGCGGTGCCGGCTGCGCCTACGCCTGCTACTGAAAGTGTGCCGATTATTATGTTACGGGCTAGGTTAGAGCCGTTGTTGTCTGATGGAATGTAAGGTATGTACCATACAGCGAAAAGTAGAATTGTGTCTGCGCCGTTTTCGATATCTAGTAGATGTAATGGCAGTAGTAATTGCTCTGTTTCTGGGCAAGTCTCTAACAACTCGCCACCCCTAGATAAACTCCAGCCGTGGAATATCGCGCCGTATATATCTACTTGCAACTGCGGCAACACAAACTCTAACGCATACTCTAAACTCATATCTGTGTGGCTCATTCTTGCCGCGCCAAAATAATGCTCGCACACAAATATAACTCTCACATAACCTTCCGCTATAGTTGGCAAGTCTAGTATGCCGTCTTGTATTGCACAACTTGCGCTGCCGCGCGTTACAAATATTACAAACTCTGCGTAGATACTGTCGTCTATACTCGACACCGCGCGTATCACCGCTCTGCCTACGCCGTATGGTAATACAGTTATTAGGCCGTTTCTGTCTGTGATTTTGTTACCACTCTCGCCCCCAACTATACTTACTATGCTGCTATCACTTGTGCTCCACACAAAGTCTGTTGCGACATTTCCGTGCGAAATTACATTTAGGCTAAGCTCTAAAGATTGCCTTGCTGCTACGCTAGAAAGCGTATAAACGCCGTCTGTATACTCTAGCGGAATTAGCATTGCAGTCTCATTTCTAACAACCCTATCCCCCAAAATCTCTACACTATCTAGCCTTGCTTCATCTACTACTATTGTAAATGTCGCATAGAATTCTGTTTGTGGGTGGGTTGCCGTAATTAAAACAATACCCGCACCAAGTGCCCTTAATTGCACCACATTACCCCTATTGCCGTTTTCACCACCTAAAAACTCTACTACTTGCCCACCACAACTGCTTGTCCACTCTAAACCAAAAGCCGCCGCGTGAGAGCCACCAATGCTTGCGCCCAACTGAAGAGTTGGCAATAAAAATATGTCCGGACGCGGCAAATTAATTGCCATTTCATAACTAGTCGCCCCAGAATCTGGTCCGAAAATACGCACAGAAGTTGGGCTTGCTTGCACAATTTCAA